>Ga0310695_10000780_pt1 | contig 78715 bp, 50 predicted proteins | sample RumenRJG_04DNA_FD_203882 | JGI IMG/M metagenome (GOLD analysis project Ga0310695, IMG submission 203882) | Bovine rumen microbial communities from Lethbridge, Alberta, Canada - RJG_04 (v2) (version 2) | ecosystem: Host-associated > Mammals > Digestive system > Stomach > Rumen | place: Canada... | reverse complement strand
TTTTGCTTGTTTTCTTTTTGCAACACTAAGATAAGTGAAAATTCTGACATGGCAAAATCCTGGGCAACTTTTTGTTGCTCAGGAACTTATAAATAAAGTTAAATTATAGTGTTGCGGAATTAAGGCCTATATAGCTATGTTTACAATAATTATTGGTATGGTGTGCGCTATTGCCGCTATACTATATTATACGTAGAAAACTATGATGAGAAAAAGATACCGCCCGAAAGCCAATAGTCGACATTCGGGCGGTAAGTTTATTTATCTGATTGCTATCATTTCGCTTTATAAGCTGCGATGCGCTTTGCTATGTTTTCCTTGAGGTTATTGTAGAAAAACGGGTAGTCGTCTTCGTGGTAACTTGCCGGACCGAAGAATTTGGGATCTGCAGAAGGCGGAATCGTAGTGGTAGTCACAACCACACCACGGGCGAGATTTACCTTTGCGTCAATATCGAGGTGCTGAATCTCATACTCGTTGGTTTCCGGGTTTAATCTGAGCGAACCCTTGTTCTCACTTGCTGGTGCATACGTCTCATCACGCTTCCAGTTCAGTGGGTTGATGCTGATGCCACCCGGCAGTACCGCTACGTTATGGGCGTTCTCCTCCACGTTTTGGGGGCCCTCGGTGTGATAACTGATGATGACACCTGTGTCGCTCTCTCCCTCGGCAAACTTCAGGTATGGGTAAGCTTCGAGGTCGTCCTTTGTGATGGAGTAGCCAATGGCATAGGCAGCCACCATGCGCTGGTAGTAGTCTTGGTGCTCCTTGAAGTAGTTCTTCAGCACATACCTAACCATAGCCGAGCCCTGGCTGTGGCCTGCAATGATGAACGGACGCCCGTTGTTGCATTTCTCGAAGTAGTAGTCGAGAGCGGCTTTTATGTCGGTATATGAAAGACCAGCAAGTGCGGGGTCAAGGCTTCCGTGCTTCTTCGAGGTTTCTGACGCAAAGCGCATACCAGACTGGTGGTACCATGGTACAAACACGTTGCAAGACTCTTCGAATACGCTGGCATTCGTCACATATTCGCCCATCGCACCCAATATCATCTCGAGGTTGTTGAGCGGTGCGTAATCAGGGGCACCCTCTTCGAAGCTCGACTCAACGTATAGCGTCGAATAAATGTAGAACGCATCAACATCTTTGGTGATTTTCGGGAACTGAAGCCAGTTGGTCTTGACGTTGTAGTCGGTAGCCTGGATTTCAGACTTAGACGAGTCGTCATTGTCATCAGAACATGATGTCATTACTGTCGTTGCGCCGCAAACGAGGATGGCAGCAAGCATCCATTTTTCCAGTTTTCTCATGATTACAATATTTATTAGTTACACAATAATTAGTTTTAGGATAACCGTTTATTGTGCAAATATAGTTATTGCCCTTTGAAGTCACAATAGTCAAAGGGCAATAAACAGTAAGTTTTGATAATTCAGAAGCGGAATTTTACGATTCTGAAGTTCCAGCGTTACGCATCCACTCTGTCGCAGTCATTCCCATGCTCTGCTTGAAAGCTGCATTAAATGTACTGTAACTACGGAAACCACTCTGGAGGGCCAGTTGCTGGACCGATATAAGCTGATGGGCAGCAATTGCCTCATGGTAGAGCTTGATAAAATGCTGGATGCGCAGTCCGTTGATGTAGGCATTGTAAGTCATGCCCTGGCTTGAGAAATGCTGGCTCAGATAGAGACGGTTGGTTCCAATAGTCTGAGCAAGTTGTGGGAGGGAAATGTCGTGCTGTAAATAAAGTTGTGGTTCTTCGCAATACCGCTTTAACTTTGATCCAATGTTGTCACGAATGGTTTGTGACAGGGCATTATCTTCCGTATCTCCCTTGGCGTCTGCTTCCTCTTGGATAAACGGCGACAGTGAGAGGCTCAGGTCGCTTAACGTCTCGACTCGCCACAGGAGATAACAGACGAGTACGATGTTGATGCCCTCCAAAATATATTCGTATATCAGTTCACCTACATCAAGCGAATAGATAGCGTATGCCAGCAATATGATGGCCAGCACCACGAAGCCTTGCCACACCTCCTTGTGCTCCAAATCTGCATAGTTGTCGCGCAGCCAGCGCCCGTATTGCCTGATCTCGCGTACCATATATGTAATCAAGCCAAGCCACATCAGCAGGAAATAGACAAATAACACCGGCAGAAGGGCATCGTTACGGGTGATAATGCACCACACCAATCCTGCAATAAGCGGTGCTACCATCACGACAACAGGCCACAGCGGTCGCCTGCGGTCTTGCAGCATAACGAACAATATGACTATCGCCAAAGGAATAATCGTCATGCTGTCGAGCAATCCGGCTATAAGACTGCCCAGCATCATATCATCGGGAGAGGTGAGGAAATACATCGGCAGATACCACAAATGACACAAGGCAATGGCGGCAAAGAAGGCAGCAGTCCATCGGCGCAAGCGTACTGGCGGCGTGACGTTAGGGGCAATAGCGTTAGCCCGACGGAACAGCAGATAGCAACACGCAATCAAAGACAGCATTGCCACCGATGCATAAAACATAAAGAAAAATATATCTTCCCGAATATGATCGTACATGAATTATTACCTCGTTAAAGTTTCTGGCTGCGAAGATACGAATAAAAAACGAGCCCACCAAACGATGAGCCCGATTTTTTGTTTGCTTTCGGGGAGTTGCACCCACTGCTGTACCCTGCCATACCTTGGCTTTCGCACAAATATCGACGAGCAACATTGAATTTCGCCATATAACACAGATTTTGCAAAACACTATTCATCCATTCATTATTTAAGATAAGTTACTCATTATCAATGCGTTGTAGAATGAATAGTGGGAATGAATAGTGATTTGACTATTCATTATTTCGTGGTTTTAGCCGAAATTCTGCTGTTTTTGCTGAATGACGCAAAGGTGTTTCACAGTTGTAAAAACGTCGGAAACACTTTGTCACATAGGCAGTGACACTTTGTTACTCAGGCAGTTACAAAGTGTTACGATAATCTTTGTTATTGCGTAACTTACTATAATTCAAGCAGTAAGCTACTTTTCAAGCTGCAAAAGAACGATTCTAAACGTAAAACATGAATAGTCAATGAATAGTTAGACACAACTATCCATTATGTAACTATCTATATATAAGCAGTTTAACCAATATGATGAATAGATGAATAGTGTTTATAAACTTTTCTATGAATGAAATTTTTAGTATCACATTTTTATACACGTTTCCCTCTTCCCACAATAATATCGCCCCACAGCCTTGATTCGACAAGGCCGTGGGGCGATGGGGATGTTCTGTTATCTATGTCCTCTATGGCAGGGGACTTCATCCCCTGCCATACCTGCCATACCTGGTGTAAGACATAACCAAAGGAATTTGCTTTTTTCGTTAGAATCTAAAGCCCAATGAAGTGTTGATGAACCAGTCGTTCAGATATCCGGAGGTGCTGTCGTGATGATAGCGGATATTGTTGAACTGGCCGTAGGCATTGAGGTAGAAGCGGTCAAAACTGTAAGTCAGCGACATGCGCGCATCGAAACCGATGCTCAGTCCGCTGTTGAATGTCTTGTCGCCCACGTGTTGTATACGTATATTCTTATAGTACCATTCGTCCCATTCATCGAAGGTAATATCCTTGTCCCAGAAGGTGGGGTCTTCCATCAGCTCCTCCATGTTGGTGGCATAGCCGTAGGCCTTGAGCTTGTTGATGAAGGTCAGCATGGGCATGAACATGACGTTGACAAGCAGTCCGCGCGTGGGAACCCAGTTGTAGGCATAGCCAACGCCAACACTGCCCTGCCAGAGCTTTACCTTGCCCAGTCCGTCCATCAGATATACCAGGTCGCCATTGGAGTCGGAAGCATAGTCGATACTCGTATAGTTGTACATGAATCCGGCCATGATTGAACCCGCCGAGCGCTTCTGAATGGCCGACTGGTCGTAGGCTGCGGAATAGGAGAACCGCTTGCCGTTGAACATATAGTATCCGTCGGCGATGACCGTTCTCACACTGATGGGGTCTGTCATCTCTATGTCGTTCCATGCGTCCATTTCAGCCTCTGTCAGAAGCTCGCTGTTCAGGTTGAAGTCCGGGCTGCTGTTCTCGAACGAGCGGATGCGCACATTGATGCCATAGGAGCCGCCCGTAGCACCGAACGTCAGATTGCTACCCTTGTCGCCACCGACATTCACCGTATAGCCCAGGCCATAGCCCCGATAGCCTAGCCACAGACCCAGATACTGCGAGGGCGTCGTCTTCAGGTACGGCCTGGCACTATATTCCTGACCGGCTATGGTTCCCTGCGTATGCATGCTCACAATGGTCTGGTTCACATTGCCTCTTAGGATGACCTGCCAAGGTTTCTCCGGAGCATCGATATAGTTTCGGTCGACACCCTTGACAGCCATGGAGTCAAGCTTGGTGCCCACCTTCTTGAGGAAAGAAACCAAGCCCCCCTGTGCCATCGTCTGGCCGCAGAAGGTAATGCCAATAACTAGTATGATGTACCTTATTGGTTTCATTGATATATCGGCGCTTGGGTGACGGTGGGGTCGGGGTCGAAGTGACTATGGTATTCGATGCACAGCTTTTTATAATATTCGCGCGTGGCTTCGCTGGTGGTGTCTGCGCGGATGATTTCATAATAGTAATGTGAGAGTCCGGGCTCAACCCCACTTTCTGTATGGATGACGTTGTAGAGCGAGTCGCCCAGCACGGGACGGCAGACGTCCTCGGGATTTGCTGCATAGAAATTACGATAGCTCTTGACCTGTATCTCGGTATACAGGTATTGGAACTGCAGATTGAAGAGGTCGCCCCAATAGCCGCGGTCGCTGGTCTGGTGCTTGTAACGGCCGAAGATATTTTGCTCAGTGGCCGTCGTTTTCACGTCGTCGATGACGATGAGTAACGAGTCATACTCGCAGAGAACGGTGGTGCGTGCCAGATCCTTCAGTTCGAAGGGACGGCTATTATCGGTACGGCATTTGCGCTCGGTACTCTCACGCGTCTTGTAGTTCAGGGGCGTGGTCTTTCCGTTGTGGCGTGCAGCCACCTCTTCGGCAAGTTGCTGCGTCGTTGGGCCATAGACTTGCGCCCACGCCATAGCCTGATCCAGTTCTTCCTGGAATTCTTTTTCTGCTTGCTGTTCCGCGTTGTTGTCGTCGTCTTTGCTACAAGAGGTAAACATGATGCCGCAGGTGAGGATGGCGGCGAGCATCCATAATAGTCTGATTTGTTTCATATGCGCTATTTTAAGTCGATACTGAAAGCTATAATGACAATTGCGGCAAAAGCCAGCAAAAGACTTATGATGACAAAAGGAATGAAGGCTGCGACCAGTCGCCAGATGGTGCTGAAGTAGCTATAGCCCGACAACTGCTTGATGGGAATAATGGCTAGCAGCAGGCTCAGCAAATCGTAGTAGATTTCCGCCTTCACGCTGAAGCACAGCAGTGAGGGAATGATGCCATAGATGAGAATCATATCGGTGATATAGACCATCGCCACGAAGCACTCCGAAAGGCGTAAGTCGGGTATGGAAGGACTACTGCGGAACAACAGGTAGAGCGGCAGTGAGAAGAGCAGCAGGCCAGCGAGCACCAACAACGAACTGTGCTGTTCAATCCAATCACCGACTTCACCTGATCTTCGTTCATACTCTTGTTTAAACCTCTCCTTCTTTTCCTCTTTTGTAAGCGGCTTGCCTGTCTTCTTCTCAACCTTCTCCTGCGCCTCAGTCTGCTTTTTTTCATCCACTTTTTCATCCTCGGTCAGTGATACTTTAGGATTAAACCGAGAAAAAAACTCCTCAGTCTCCTTCTTATTCTGTTTATCGCGATTGACGAGCTGAATGTTCAAGCCTGAATCTACTACCAGCCACAGGGCCAGGAGCAGGAAGAACAGCTTGAACGGCGGGAAGTAGGCCATCTGCATGCCACGGAGATAGTCGCGAATCATATAGCCAGGACGCAGTATCAGGTCGCGGATGCTGCGGAACATGCCCCGGTTGCCCAAGCCCCAGACATCGAGGAAAAGCAGGATGGCATTCTTGAAGGAATAGCGCCCTATCTTTGCCGACTGTCCGCAACGGGGACAGTAGTTGCCATCGTAGCGGGTGCCACAGGTAGCACACTCGTGTTGCTCCTCTGAAAGCGGCGCCACCTGATGCGGTTGCAGCTTCCACTCCTTGTATCGATTGTATCTATTCTGTAGATTATTCATTGATAAAGACTCAGGAATGCCCTTGCCCTTCTCCTTCGTTTGTCGTTATTTACTTGTTCGTTTGGATTCCGTTACGAAACAGGCCACGATGCCATAGGTGATGGTGGGTCGAATCCATATCTCCGTCAGCATGAAGTCGGTATATTGGTCTTGGGGTTCCAGATAGATGTCGAGGTTGTAGAGTGATGCAATGATCACGTCGATGATGAATATCGTCCACAGGTTGAACTTCGAGTAGGTCTTCCATTCCTTACGGGCATAGAAGTAGGTGAGCGTAAGGAGGAGATACACTGAGAAGAAGAGACACAACAGGTGGATAGAGTAATAAGCCAATGGGGGCAGGAAGAGGATGTCGCGCAACAGTATCGTCATACCCACACACACCGACGTCCAGTAGTTGAACTGCTCAGAGGTGATGCGTATGTTGAAGAAATACATCCACATCATCACCAGACAGGCGATGTAGAATAGGTTAAGCACCAGTTCGGGCCAGGTATTCTCTATACCGAAATGAAATACACCATAAATCATGATGCCCACAGAGAGCACCGCGGCAACGGCAGAAATGCAGATGTCGAATACTTTGGCTTTCTTCTTGAATCTTGTCTCCATATATTGTATTTTAATTTAAAGCGTGGAAGGGACGGACGGGGAGGGCGTTTACCTCGTATTCGCTAAAAACATTTATATTTGCAGAACTGAATTGAAGGCTATATGCCATACTACTCGGAGTAGCCTCAGTCTGACTCCAATAAAAGCCGTAAGTGGAAACTAATTCCTTACCCGTATATGCTGTTTCTTGTCCTTCATCATTATCATTATCGATAAATCCTGCTGCGGGGAGGAAGAATGTTTTACCTTCACTAATCGTAAACAAACGACCATTCACACCATAGGGAGCGCCCCATGAGCTGGAGAAACCGGCCAGGGTCTCAAGCTCTGCCTTTGAAGGAACATACCAGTCACCTGATGGCAGATTGACGAAGGTATAGTATGTTCCGTAGTCTTCGGGGCATAGCGCACCAGTATTCATCAGGGCGACGGCAGTCGTGCTGTTAAGGACGATGGCGGGGAGTCCACCCACCACGCCGATAGTACCAACAGCATCACTGCTGGTGAGTGCCGGCAACGGAGTCAGTGCTATGTCAACCGCGTAGTTCTTGCCATAAGTTAGTTTGGCTTTTTTCGTCGTGATGTACCAATTGCCGGCGTTATCCTTGATGGTGAAGGCATAAGTCTGCTTTGCATCAGTGTTGTTGCGCAAGGCAATATAGACATCAGAGGCTGCAGTGCCGAGGGTGCCAGTGACCGCTCCCGCTGTCTCAGTGCCATTCGTGGCGATGCTCTGCACCAAACCGATAGCAGCAATGCCGAAAGACTTTACGCTAACAGGATTTGTGCCGTTTTTGAAAGTAAACTTGGTGATAGACTGTTTGGCAAGGAGCGTGACGCTGTTGGAGTTAAATGTCAACGGATCGGTAGAAGTTACCGTGAGCGTTCCCTCTTCATAGTCCTGATTGGCAGCGATGCCCGCTAAGGTGCCCAATTGACCGTCGTAGTTGGCCGTTGCACTGCGATAGCGCAGCGTGACTTCTTCACCGTTTGTGAGGGTTGATGCATCCAAATCGCCCGACAACGTGGTGCTGGCACCTGCAGTCTGAGCTTTAAGGGTGCCGACGATAGTAACACCATCAGCATCCACCACTACTACCATATCATTCTCTGCAAAGGTTGCGGTGATAACATTGCCTGTTCCTTCACTCAGCGCGCGGGTTTCGGCGTCGCCCATGGATGCCGTGAGGGTAACGTTATAGAAACGAGGGGCATCTGCGCGCTCGTCATTATCACTTGAACATGCGGTGAATGCCAGCATCAGCAGCATTCCGCAAAGAATCTTTATTGTTTTCACGTTCATTTCTTTACTCCTCCCAACCTTCATCACCTTCATTTCCTTGATACTGGTATCCACCCAGTGTACCACTACTCTGAAGCAGGGAACTGCTTTTACGCAGTTCCACTACTTGGAGGGTGGGTTTTAAATATTCTTTCTTAACGTCCTTTTTAACTTCCATTTTTTACTCCTATTTCTACTTCCATTTTAACTTCCGATTACTTAATCACGACCTTACGTCCATTCTTGATGACGATGCCACGATAGTTATCGCCCACCTTCTGGCCTTGCAGGTTATAGGCATCAATCATCTTACCTCTTACATCATCCATATTACCTCTTACATCTTCTACGCCCGTCGGGTCAGACTGCTCTGAATAGCCATAGACTATGATCTCAATGCGGTTGTTAGCCAGTGGCAGGTTCTCGAAGGTGCGGGCGTCATACGCCGTGAAGCAGTAGCTCATGGGATGCATGATGAAACCGTCGGAAGGCGCCAAGCGATAGAAGTTCTGGTTGGTGTCGTCGAATATCAATGCCCCGCACTCATTCAACAGGTTGTCGCTCTCCAGCAACGGTATCTGCCATACATCGTAACGTCCGGCGAACGTCGAGCACCAGTAATGGAAATCTTCGAAGAAACTTTCTTCTATAGCGCAATCCTTTTCCACCTCTCCTTCAATCGCCCTTTGCAACATGTCATTGAGCTCGATGCCCATTTGTCTGGTCACTAACGGCTCGACATCAGCACGTTTGGCCTTGACCAACAGCGGAGCTGCATAAGGTAGCGTCATGCCCTCTTCGGCAGGTTCATAGATGACAGCCACGGCATAGCGTTGGTCGTCGGCCTCTTCGTCGTAGATATCGCTGAGGTATAGTATCTCGTAGTCGTCGAGCATCTGCGCCGTGACCACCTGAGACCCCATGGGGTCAAGGAAAATGGGTTGCCATCCCTGGGCCATCAGCGTAGAGAACGAAGCGCGTAGCGAAGCACGCCTCTCAACAGCCCCACCGCCTTTCCGCTGTTTACGTGCCCAGTCGGTTTGCTCATACTGTTCGAGGTTGCCCGTAGCCTTATCGGCGTATTGCAGGTAGTAGCGGAAGGGCAGCACTCCCTTTTTGCCATCGCTGAGTGTGAAGTCATCCTTGTCGTTGTTCCAGACATACATCAGTTCCTTGGTGGTCCTGTCGGCAGCGATGCTGTCGTAGGTAACCATCAGACGTGCGATATCCTTCGTGCTTGCCATGGATGCACCCTCTCCGCCAACCGGCATCTTGATAGTCATCGGCTGCGATTGTCCATCCTTGACAAACTTCATTTGGAAGTCGTTATCGGACTCATTGGGTATTCGGATAGCCAACGGCTCATTGGCAGAGGCCTGATAGGTCTCGCTGCCATCGATTTGTTTCGTCAGGATGTTATGCAGGCTGTCCTCCACGAAGCGATAGAATTCCACGTTGCCATTTAGCATGCTGGCATCAATGGTATAGTCGAAGGGCAACACCCAGGGCTCGTAGGCTCCATTCGTGCCACGACGCTTGTAGGTGATCTGATCTACTGTCACCTCTCCCGAACACTTGAAGCACTCACCGTCGGTGATGGTCAGCGATGACAGATGTTTGTTGGAAGCGTAAATGGTATCATTGCCTACGACGACTTCCGGTCCTATGGCGTCGAGGATGCCCTTAGCATAGACGGGATATTCCGCCTGTGCACTTAGAGCTATTTCTCTCTGGGCAGCATATAGCTTCTGGTCGTTGGGGTCAACCCAGGTGCAATAGGTGGCACGATCCGTATCCTTCGTGATAGGATACGTATAGTCTTTCTTTGTATTCACGGTTAAACTACCCGTGGCAGAGCAATGGTCGACGCCGCCGCCATCTTTCACATTCACTACAATGCAGGCAATATGAATATTATTCTGTATGGCTTTGCTTTTGATATTACCGTTGAAATGGCAGTCGCTGATGGTGCCTTCGTTCTCGAGGGCTATACCTCCACAGTCTTCCGACGTGTTGATGTCGGCCTTCACCCGTAGATGCTTCACTGAAGCCTTTTTATAAATATGTTTAAAGAGACCACGACCAGCGAAATCGTTCTTGTAGGTGATGGTATGACCACCTCCGTCAAAGTTTCCGTTCAGATAGAAATTGCTTGCATTACCAAGGTCAATGTCCTGAGTCAGGTGGATATCACCCGACCTGCCGATGTAGTAATTGAACTCTTCCTTGGTGCTGATATAATACTGAGGATTAGCAACAGCCGTGTTGCTATATGCATTCCGATCATTCAACTTATACTCATACACCACTCCAGGACTGTCGGTGAGTAACGGTAGGCTGTCGGTACCCAATGTTTGTCGCCATACCACGTTTTCGGTCTTTTTGTCGTTGAGCAGATAGCACACCTCGCCCGAAGCAAAGCGCTCGGCAGTCATGTTTGGACTAGAGTCCGTGACCTTACCCTTGGCGTAAGCACCTAACAGTTTATCGCCGTCCGTATAGCACGAGAAGAGTTGAGTGCCACTCATCATTTCACCGCAGAGATATCCGGAAGAACCAGAACTTACCTTGGTTTGGTAAACAAAGCAGTTGCTGACGATACCTTCATCGTATATATCGGCAACGATACCGCCGGCAACGCCATCCTTATTTTCTTCCACCGTGCAATTCTTGACATAGCAGTTGGTGATTTTTCCGGAGCCTTTCACACGTCCGGCGATAGTTCCCACACGTGTGTGCCCGGCATCATTATTATTCTTGAAGGTCGAGTTCTCCACACCGAGGCGTTCCACTGTACCGGTGACAACATCGAAGATGCCTCCAAAGCTCTTGGTTTCAATGTTCGCATTGCGGATGACGTAGCCACCACCGTCGTAGTGTCCTGCAAAGCCGGGATTGCCCAGAGGGATGAGGGTTGCACCCTCCAGGTCAATGTTGTCAGTCTGCTGGATCCAAATATTGGTGTTTTGGGTCTTCTCGATATATTCCTGGATGGTTGCCAGGTCTGCAGCATAGGTTACCTTGAACGGATTATCTTGGGTACCCAATCCGAGCTGATTGATATTAGACATGACCGTGGCCTTGAGCTTCAGACCATTGAAGTTGTTCTGACCATCAGAATAAAATTCGATGGTTATCTCATCATTTGTACTCAGGAGTCGGCCTATGTTCTTCTCGGTGCCATCCGTCGCACTGACAAAGACGGGGCCAAAACCATCGACGTAGGTGGATTGGTCATTGGACATCATCGTACCTCCAGTGTTACCGTCACGTACTATCATGTAGTCGTGTCTCTGGCCACCGGCGCCGAGTGCCTCTGTAGCAATGGTGCCAGTGAGGTAAATGATGCTCCCCTCGTCTGGTGCTTTCAGCACGAGTTTTCCACTGTAGTTATTGCCGTAGGGGGTGTCTTTGCCGCCGGCGTCATAGATATTGAAGTAGGATTTACCCTCTGGTAGCGTCACGGTGAGTTCACCCTCGGAAGGTACCATCAGATCCCATTCAGCATAGAGATTCGTGGCTCCGGACACCAAGATCTCGCCATCCTTATTATAGTGCGTCCCATTGCCGTCGGGATCGGTGTTCCAACCGGCAAAATAATAATTGTTTCGCACCGGGATGTTGTTTCCGAGATAGTAGCCGGGGACATAATATCTGTCGTCGGCCTGGAATACATTCACCACAGTCGGATTAATATCTTTCCCCTCATCATCCTTATAATTAGGCCAGAGCGTGAGGGTAACGATGTAAGGCACGCTGTTAGCGTACATGGTCTGTGTTCCCTCGGTGAACTTGTAAACCTTGCCATTGTCATTGGTTTTGAGTACGGGGACGTTGTCAGTCTTGATGGCCTGATACCAGACGGGGGCTTCATTTGTCCCATAATAATTCACCGAGTTGTTGAGCAGGTAAGTCATTTCGCCCGTCTTGAAGCGGAGGTCGTCGACGTTCTTTTCGGAATTAGTGATGTTGCTGGCACCGCCTTGATTGTCGGCACACAGCGAGGAGCCGTCGGTAAAGACGCGTGAAGCCGCGGCGTCACTGCCTATGTAGCCTGCGATGTAGCCGTAGTGCTTTTGATCATCCTTGGTTTCTCCCAAGACGGTATTCTTGTAGCCGTAGCTGTTTCCGATGTGAGACTGGTCAGCCAGCTCGCCCACCAAGGCTCCCACGACAACGTTTGTCTTATAATTGTAGCTGACCGTGCATCCTGCGGCATAGCAGTTGAGCAACTGGCCGCTGCCCGTCATCTTGCCCGCAAAGGCTCCCACACGGTTGATGTTTTTCGCATTCGCATCGACCGTAAACACAGAGTTCCCGATGCCGAGACGCTCGACGGTACCGATGATGTTGTTGAAGAGACCTAAGGATTTGGGCGCTGTGTCGTAGACATTCAACCTGGTGATGCCTGTGCATTCGGAGATGCTCCAGTTGCTGATGACATGACCACCACCGTCATAGTGACCTGTGAAGCCGCTGGTGCCAACCCCGATGGGGGCGAAAGACTCCGCCTCCTTCAAATTGATATCGGCAGTCTGTTTGACATAGAAATTGCTATACCTCATGGCTTCGAAGGTTTCGCTGATGTTCTTCAGGTCTGCAGCGCTTTCCACCCGATATGGATCCCCCTGTGTGCCAGAACCTTTGCTGCCGATGCCTCGGTAGTCGTTCGTGTATTTTCCGCTGCGTTTGAATACTATGGCATGGTCGGGCGACAACACAGGCGTGGGGTCGGCATTGCGGGGGTCGTTTGCTCCAAGGGAGATGTTCTGGAACCACGCGGGGGACAGGTTATCTCCTTCTGGGCTGTTATTCAGCAAATAGGTGTACGTGCCGTTGGTTAACTGGCTATTGTCGATGAGCTCGCAATCCACCGTAGTTGCATAGGAGCTCCCACTAACCAGCGCACTTCCGTCGGTATAGCATCGTACGAGACTGTTACCAATCTCCGAGTCGCTACAGATAGATGCGGTTCTGCTTGCTTGGAGCGTGGTATTTATAACAAGGCAGTTCTTGATGACAGCCTCATCGAACATATCGGCAACAATGCCTCCCACCACACCGCTAAGACCATTGTTCGCTATCGTACAATTCTTAACGAGGCAATTGGAAATGACACCATTGCCAGTGATACGTGCAGCGATACCGCCAGCTCGCATACCTTCATTTCTGTATTTGACAGTGGTATTCTCCACGCAGAGACGAGTCACCGTACCAGAAACGACAGCGAAGACACCTACCACACCATCTGTTTCTATGTTACCGTTGCGGATAGTATGTCCACCACCGTCGTAGATACCACGGAAAGCGTTTGAAGTTCCAATAGGTGTCAACCCTCCACCATTCAAGTCGAAGTCGGCAGTCTGGAGGAAATGCATGCCGGTAGAGTTATTGCCGGCATTAACAAAAGCGGCCAGCACATTAAAGTTGCCCACGCTTTGGATGAGGAAGGGTTCCTCGGCAGTGCCCTGTCCCGTGAGCTGGTTAAAGAGGTCGCCGCTGGGGGTGTTGGTATAGGTCTGGCCATCTTTGTACACACGATTATGTTGCCTATCAAGCACGGGATAGAGATCAGAATCTATGTTCTGGTGCCAAGGACCGCCATGTGATGCCTGGTTGTTCAACAGCCAGGTAATTTCGCCGTTTCCCAAACGCTCATAAGAGACGTTTTCCTCGCTATTCGTAGCCAGAGAATAACTGCTGTAGGTCAATCGACCACTGGTAAAGCACTTGTCCACCTGGCAGTCGTTGCTAATCGTACTGACAATACCGCCGTAACGATTGTTGAGGTCACTTCTGGACTCCAGACAATGGCTCATGATGGATGCATTGGTCATCGAGCCCACCAATCCACCGGCATAGTAGGCCCTAATTTTGTTACTGGCAGCATAGCAGTTGCGAATTTCTGCCGTCGTGGACTGGTCCAGGTCAGATCTTAGGAGTATACCTGCTATGGCACCACCGCGTGTTCTTTCCTCGACAGAAGTCTGGAGATCACACCCCTCGACTCCTAAGTTGTGGATAGAACCCGACACCTTGCCAAAGATGCCATTGTAAGGCAACTCGGTGCCGGTATTCTTGGCATTGATAATGCGGTAGCCATCACCATCATAGTCGCCCTCAAAGACCTGGATATAGCCAATGGGCCCCCATTGATTTTCCATGCCGCGATGGGCCAGGATAACCTCAGCATTGATATCTCCCTGCTGCTTGAAATAGACACCGCGCGTGTTACCGCCTTGATTCACATAGTCGGCCAAATCTAACAGTCCGTCATCCTTGATGATGAAGGGATCGCTCTTGGTTCCAGTACCATCGGGGAAAAGGGGTTTATAGTTCTGCCACACACCATAAAGGTTGGTAGGACTGTTGGCATTGGGAGAACGAGGTATATTCTTTACGTCGTTAGCAGCCTGCGAATCGCCTGTGCAGGCATTGCTCGTGTACCATCTGGACACATACTTATCGGCTTTGATGAGTCCCAGCTTATAGGTCGTCGGAATGGTGACAGGGATATTGGCGTTACTCTTATTACACTGATAAGTAATCGTCGCATGATCCACAACCGTGCTACTGGGGCTGTTCATCACATTAAACTTCAGGATATGCTCGTTGTCAGTAGGATCTTCATTGATACTGGCACCACCTCTGTCGCCGCCATTGCCGCCTGATGCGGGTCTACATTTATTATCATATTGCCAACCACGGCTTCCATAATTACTTCCATTAAGATACTGATCTTGTCCTTTTGTGGGAGTATACATTGCTTCTCCGCCATCGCCTGCTGTTGTATTATCAGATGCGACACCACCTTTTCCACCATATGCGCCAGCCCAGAATACGCCAAAGTTGCTATAATCTTCAGAGCCTCTGGAGCCGCCACCGCCGCCGCCGCCGCCGCCGCCGCCGGTACCGATATTAGCTGCTAAGCCGCCCTTGGCACCGCCGCCGCCACCGCCGCCACCTGCAGCAATACAATTATGACCCCATTTATCTATGAAATACCAGGAACCGCCACTTCCTCCATTGCCATTCGTTCCGGCGGCACCACCATGAGCATCCACATCAAGGCCGAATGTGTTATCAACATAGAGCGTACCCATGGCGAGAGCAGCAGCACCAGCACCACCATTCCCACCAGGTTTCCCGGAATGTTGACTTTCTTTATAAAAGTCATCCTCATTTGTAACATCACTACCATAATACGAACGGCTATCACCACCTGCACCGCCATTTCCTCCTTTAGTACCGATACCTGCACCGGCTCCTCCACCGCCGGCTCCTCCATAACCTCCTAATCCTGGGTAGAGGTTATCGCCGTCTTTGTACGCATTTGTACCCCCGTTTCCATTTTCGCCATTGGCAGCGTTGCCGCCTGTGGCTTTCACCTTGCCTTTACCCATCAGGTAGAGCGTACTGCTTGCGGGCAGTTCAATGCCTGCACCAGCACCGGTCGTGCCAGAGGCATTACCGCCACGGGCAGTGAGTGTGACACCTTGGGGGATATAAAGATATACAGTCGCACCAGCAGCTATGGTCAGACCGCTGCCGGTAGCGCCATTGGAAAAAGTCACATTCTGATCAACATAGTAATGTCCCGTATAAAGGGTATGGCCTGAAGAACTTCCCTCCGACAAAATATCCCAACCATTAATTCCCTGTGGTTTAATATTTGGCACTGCCTGACCGCCGACTATTTCCCACGAATCGGCCTTCTTGCCGTTCATCAGACTAAGCACCTCGTATTGGTTGCTCTTATTGTAATGATCAACAGTATTCCAGTTGTGATGAGTAACGGTAAAGCTATTACCATTGGTTCCCCAGTTTTTTGCACTAGAGCCGTCGTAATCTATACAGAAATACATGTGTTGGGCTGTGAGGCTACCTTGGTCATAGACACGCTGTAAGTTCCAACCGCCCCCGTTACACCATCCGATGATGTCACCTGCATAAGAACCACTTGAATTATTGGTGGTAACCCTTCCATCAAAACGACAGTCATTCATATATACAGCTGCATAATCTGTATGACCAATGATGCCTCCAGCGTGGGTCGCGCTTGATGCATTCACCTCTGTTGATACCCACACACGGTTAACAGTAACGGTAGGGGAACCTAAAACTTTACCAATCAGTCCTGCGGAATGGATACCGCCCGTGACGGCGCCCTTCACATGCAGGTTCTTGATGGTTGCATCTTTTACATAGCAGAAAAGCGCACAAGGCTTACTGTCATCGCGCCAAATGTTAGTGGCAGTTATCGTATGACCATTGCCGTCGAAAGTACCACAATAGGGAGTGTTTTCGTCAAGTCCTATACCTTTGTCCGTGGAGAAGTCGGCCTCCAAACGGGCATTAATCTCAGATTCACCCTTGGCCTGATCCACAGCATTACGAAACTCTATCCAGTCATTCTCGTTACGGATGACATACTCTTGAGCCGCAGCCTTTTCAATGCATAACGTGCTGCCGAGGCTGAGGAGCAGCGTCAGTGTGAATAATATCTTCTTCATCGTTTGAATATTTTCCGTCCTTTTTGAACAATAATACCTTTATATTTAGAATCTACGCGTTGTCCGTTGAGGTTGAACGTTGGACGTTGAACGTTGAACGTTGAACGTTGAACGTTGGCGTCAATATCTTGAATTCCGGTTGCTTCATCTGCTAACTGGAAGAACTCTACGAAGACACGATCGCCTAACAAGGGAAGGAGCTCGTAGGTTTTGGCATTGATGAGCGTGATGCAATAGCTCATGGGTGACGTGGTACGGGTGTCGTCGGCCTTGGCATAGAGGAACGACTGGTCGTAGTAGTTGTCGTTGAACAGCATGCAGCCGTACTCTGCCAAATCAGCATAGCGCTCAGGAGCCGGCAGCTGCCAGATGTCGAGACGGTCGTCGAACGAGGCACACCAGTAGTGCGGTATGTCGAAGTCGTCCTCGTCATCGTCGTAGTCCTCGCTGATATCCTCTTCCTCCATCATCGCCTGTTCGAGCAGCTCCTCAAGTTCTGCTCCAGTCTTCTCGTCCACCAACGGCGTGGCATCGGAACGCTTGGCACGTACTAATAGGGGGAGTGCAGGCGGGAGTTCCATGTAACCGTCGGCCAGCAGATAAACGAGCGACACGGCATTGAGCGGCGTGTCCGTATTTTCGGCAAGCACCTCGCCATTGATATCGACCAGATAGGCGATGTCGTAGTAGTCGAGCAAACGTTCGGTAATGCTCTGCGGCTCGCGCGGGTCGAGGAAGACGGGCTGCCAGCCGTCGGAAACGGCCGCAGAGAGGCGTCGTGGAGCACTGGCATGCGTGGCGGGTTTAGCGTTGTCCATCTTCGCCCACTGGGTCTGCCCGTACTTGATGGTCTTCTTGGAATAACTGTTGTAGAACTGCAGATAGAAGCGGTTAGGCTGAATGATGGTGGAGCCGTCGGGAAGGACGAATTCCCCCTCTGTTCCCAGAGCGCCATTCCATGCGTACATGAGCTCGTTGCTGACGATATTGGCAGGAATGGTGTCGTAGGCGGCAAAGAAGTTGCCGACATCCAAGACTGACGCATAGCATGCGACGCGATGGTCGCTGGTAGCCTGGATGGTGATGGGGCTGCCGTCAGCGTTGCTCAGCACGTAGGTTCTTTCCCCATCGTCGCTGCCATTGTTCATCAGCCAGGGCTTGTTGAACGTATAGTCGACGGGCTGCGGACTGTTGCTGAGGGTCAGCGTGTGGACCGGTCCGGGCTTTGGCTGGTTGTCCTCTTTTATCACCTCACGGTAGGTGAACGTGCCGTTGCCGGCAATCTGAGTGAATGCAAACGGCAGTACCCACTCGTCGTAGAGCTTCGTGGCCTTACGCTTGTAGATAACCTGCTTGACCTTGACGTCGCTGCTGCAGAAGAACGGCTCGCCATCGATGATGGTGAGTTCATCCAGGGTCTTGTCATGGGACACCGTCTGGCTCTTGTTGCCTGTGACGATGCGGGCGTCAATCCGGTCGAGGATGCCCTGTGCATAGACAGGATATTCGTTTAGCTTGCCCTGTGCCTTCTGACGCTCGTCGGCTGTCGCATTTTGCTCGTTAATCCAGATGCAGTTGGTGACCTTCGACTTGTCGCTGAAAGCGTACAGCTGATTCTTGTTGACAACCTCCTGATTGCCCGTGTTGGTCAGTACGCCCGTGGCAGAGCAGTGGTCTATCTGGCCATTGCCTGAATTCTTATAGATAAGGGCTCCAATACGGCGCTTAAGAGGCATATCTGTACCAGCAATACCAGCAAGTCTCTTGATTTCGCCACAGAAATGACAGTTGCGGATGGTTCCCTGGTTATCGTAGGCGATGCCGCCACAGTTCTTGGTGGTTACTATGGTGCCGGCCACACGCAGTCCTTCGAGCTCTGCTCCCGGTGCTATTTGGGCGAACAGTCCTACGGCGGTACCCTCGTTGTGGAACCTGATGGTGTGACCGCGGCCATGGAAGGTGCCTTTCAGCGTGATGGCCCTCTCCTTGTCCCAGTTGTTCAGGTCAATATCCCTGGCCAGGTAGTAGAGGCCGGCCTGATCGTGGATGCCGGCAAACTGGCTGGCGGTATAGATATACTGGCCTGCCTGGATTTTGGCGGAAATCAGGACTTCATGGTCGGGCATGGTAAAGGAGAAGGTATAGACGTTCTCGGTATTGTCGGTGAACGGGCACTGGAAGGCGTCGCTTCCGTCAGGTGCCGAAATGGTGATGCTCTCCAGATGGTTGTTGCCATCCACCCTCACGGTTGCGGTGACCAGAGTGCCGGCATTGGCGGCCTCTGGTGAGAGTTGCTGCAGTGTGACGTTGGCAGTCTCGGCGAACGTGATGGCATGGCCGCCCACGTACTTGCTCTTGAGGCTGGCAATATAGACGTAGTAGTCCTTGGGGGCCTGATAGATTACGTCGGTCATACCGGCAGGCGTCTTCGCTGTTACGCCCAGGCAGAGTTCGCCTCTGGAATTGCCCGGATTGGGAACATAGTAATTGCGCTCAATGGTGACGCTGTCCTGGTCGTTGCATATCATATAGGCTTGTCCGTCGCCAGCGACAAACATGCCACTGAAGACGTTGTCCCTGATGACGGCATGTTTTCCCTGACGGGCCACGCCATAGACCATCGGGGCATCTAAGCCGTCGCAGAGGACGTGGCAGTAAGCGATGGTGCCTCCCTCATCAGTGGAGCTGTTGTGTCCGGCAATACCGCAGGCGAAGGAAGCCGTTCGCTCGTTTTTCACGGAGCCGCTTACCTCGCAGTCTTCGATGACACCCTTGTTAAACCTGCAGATGCCACCTATATTGTCTTCACTTTCAGCTCCAATTTTTACTCCCTTCAAATTTGCGGTGACATAGAGATGGCGAACGGAGCCTTTTGTCTCGATGGTGTGAAAGAGGCTGCAATTGCCTCCGTAGGTGATACGGTGGCCGTTACCGTCGAAATCACCCATGAGTTCAATTTTATTCTTGTTCCATTCGTTACCTAGGTTAAGATTGGTATCGAGGCGGAACGTTCCACGCTGCTGTGAGAGACTATCTAACTGCTGCGCAGTAGTAATGGGTACGATAAACTCGCCTTTCAACGTGATGTAAGGGGTTGGCATGACAAAGGAATAGGTGCCTGCACCGGTGTTCTTATCCACCTTCACCTCCTGGAACTGCACGACGTTGGCAGGGATGGTCCTGATTTGCTTTAACTGGCAACCGGCTTTGGGCTTGACCGTGACAACGACGGTTTCACCCGTCTTCACAAACTCTTTATCGACCTCAATCTCGCCGCCGATATAACTTGTGAGCATCACTTTCTGTTTTTCAACAGTCGGAGTAACGTCGAGGTCGTCATCGTCTTTTCTGACGTAATGGAAGACGGTCTCATTGGTAGCCATGTTAATGGAGTCGGGCTCCAGGATTTCAGCTTCACTATCAGGCAAGTCTACATATCCACGACGAGGAATACTTTCAGTGTTCCCCTCGGCAGGAACATCGATTGACACCTCTTTGATGCAATATCCATCATCAGCCTTTGCTTTGATGATGATGACATCACCTTTTATCGCCTTGATAGTGGTACCTTGTTCATCAGTGGCTGTATTGATCAGCGTCAGGGTGGCATGCTCTTTATTGACGATGCGCATTGTGCTTTCCTCGCCCGACGGCGTATATTCGATGGTGGCGTCGGTTTTGCCCATCTTGAAGACAAGCACGTGTTCGTTCTTGATGGACTTGCCATTCGTGGGAAGCAGCAGGCAGAGGTTGTCAAACGCCGGACCTTCATAGCTGCGCTTATTAATGTCTTCGGCCTGGCCTTCTACCAACATCTTCACCTTGGTGGCTGTGCCATCGATGGTGAGGAGCTTACACTCGGTAACCCAGTCCTTCACCTTTCCGGGAAGGTCGGCAACAGCCTGAGTTTCAGACTTGCCATTACCCTCGGATACGATACTGACCTTTGCCAGACGGGAACCGTAGGGCATGATGCTGGCAATGGCTCCAATCTTCAATTTGTTATTTTCCTTGGCACTGGCGGGGAAGGTGTATTTGCTGAGGTCCACAGTCTGCTCCATGATGTTGACTCCGCTAGTGCGCCAAAATTTATTGCCTTCGGAATCGGTAAAGGTCTTGACGGGAAGTTGCTCGCCGTCGTTTTTGGAGGTATCTGTCCAGCTATTCATGCTCTCGTCAGCATAGCTGTTCTTCAGCACATTGTGGTACACCACCGTATTGCTCGCGCCTGTTGCAGTGTAACTGACACTGAAGGTATCAGGCATCAGGAACACCACAGGAACTTCTTGCCCCTCGCGTGCCACGCCAGGGTAGCCGGGAATCATCTCGGGAACGAAGGCCTTGACGCGATTGGATTTCTTGGTGTCATTGACACTGAAAGAATGTACTTCCTCAACACTATACTCGACCGTGACTTTCTCCATATTCATCTTGAAGCGATAAACGGTCTTCCAGCCGCCGCCTTCAAGACGCTCCGTGCTCACAAGCCACGATGACTTGCAGCCCGTGATGGTTACATTGGCAGGGATGTAGCCCTTATCTGTCACCAGCGTAAGATCGACCTCTTCGCGTCCCTTCGGAGCGTTATTGCTCAAAGTGGCCTGAATGTGGTCCAACTTATTGGGCAAAACAACTTCATAATTCTTCTTGCCAAAGATGGGAGTGACATGTACGGTCTTGTTCGTGTTTGGCAACGTGATCTTCACGGTATCCGCACTTTTTATGACAAGGCTCGGATTGATATTGGTGACTTCGACATCCACCAGTTCGTGAGTTTTTTTATGATCGTCGCCCAATACGGGAATCAAGACGATTTGCATGTTAGGCAAATTCTTTACCACAGCAATGCTGTCTTCTTCGTAGGCTAAACCATACAGCGGCTTTAACTTGTCAGAAGCATATTTATACTGATGGATAATCAGTGAATCCAAGGGAGCAAAGTATGCCCACACCTCGACGTCGCCATCGGGCATAGTGAACTCGAAGTTCTGTGTCTTGTTGCCACGGTCATACGGATGCGAACTCGTGTTTTTGGCCGTTTTGGTGTCACCAAGTCCGCCGCTGGCGTTTCGCTTGGCATAGAACAGGCCTCTCGACAAGCCATAGCCCTTTTCAGGGTTGACATCGACCTTCGCCGTACCGCCGGCAGCACAAGTCTGGGGACTAATACTCACTCCCCCATGCTCCATGGGGTAGTGAGTACTTTTCAATATATTATAATTTTGTGCCCATACACCGACAGAGATAAACAACATCAGTGCCGTTAATAATCTAGTTGTTTTCATATCGTTCAAAGTTCAATGTTCAACGCTTAATGTTCAATGTTCAACGTTCAACGTTCAATTTCTCTTCAGGTACTTCTTCCCCTGATAGATATAGAGTCCTTTGGGAAGACCGCTGAACGGATCACGCATATCAGTCACCTTGCGCACCACACGGCCATGCATGTCGTAGACGTTATAATCCGTATGCTTCTGCAATGACGGCTTTTCCGCTGTGGGTACCTTGATAGCCGTAGGATACGGATTGGGCTCCCCAGCACCGAGATACTCATAATACAGATAGGGACGCAGATTTTCTCCAGGCTTTTTCTCATCTTCCGGTCCGTAAGCCACAGCCTGCACCAGGGCACCTTCGTTATCATAGATGAAGTACATGCCATCTGTCAGGTATGGCTGACCATCAATCTTTTTTTCTGTATAATACTGCAGGACAGACTCGTTGGTGGCATTGAGAATAATGTAATCAGTGGAGGTGACCGCACCAGTGTTGGGGTCTAAATCGTTGGAGATGACAAGGATGGTATTGCTCGCCTCGTCCACATATTCTACAATAGTTTCATCCTCTTTACCTTCATCCGAGTCATCATGCTTGTACGTAGTACTATATTCCAGACGGATTTCGCCCGTAACATAGTCATGCGAATACACTTCGACGATTGTGGCATCTTGTTCCTCGTCGTATGTGGTTTTGATGTTCCATTTAGTCTTTAGGGTGCCATCGATATTTTCCTGATAGGTGATGTTATTTTCGTCCTCGATGATGGTACGCGACACAAGTTCGCGGGAGTCGTCCCAGAGGGAGAGGGCGTATTCGTCGATTTGTTCATTCATTCCAGACCAGTCATCAATCGTCTCTACTACTGGCTTTACCTTATCAGGTGAGACAAGAAGGTATTCCGACTTTCTGAGAAAGGTCGAATCGGGAGAAACCATATAAGACTCAAAGCTTAACAGCTCGCCTCCGTCCATGGGTTTGAACAGTTCAAATCCTTCATCAAATTCTTCATCAGAGACAATGCGTGTCACAATGTATGTGCGATCGAAATCCGCATAATCAACGGAATCTTTCTTGATGACTTCCTCAAAGGAAGTGCCTGAGGCGGCAATAGCGTCATCGTCGGAATAGCCGCCGATAATCTCTATCTCCCGTTCCTTCTCACTCAGCTCAATGCCGCCGTCCTCCGAAAGCTCTGACAATTGGACGCGACGCGGTATGGCATTCCACACAGTGGGAATGTCAGGGTTTGGCATGGCCTTAATGTCGGTGTTGACCACCGGAATGGGGTAGGAGTCATTCTGCGACATCATGAAGGTTGTCGAGTCACTTTCTTCATTAAGCAGCTCCAGCATATTGTATGTTGACATCATGTCACGACTGACTAACTTGAGACCATCGGCCTCGCCATGTGTGGTGAAACAGTGGCGGAATGTGGTGGTCGTCAGTTCGTCCGGCTCACCGTCCATGCTGTTGGTGGCAGCACCATAGCTGTTCAGGATGTGTCCGTATGGCAAACCGCATGCCATGGGGTTCCAGTGGCCTGCTGTCCTGATAGGAGATACGGACGCACAATTCTGGAAGGTGACGTGCTGGTCGGCATATCCTACGAGACTTCCGACATAGTTCTGGCCTTCCAATACGCCGAAACTGGCACAGTTGATGATGTCGCAATAGGCCGCATAACCCACGATACCGCCTACGCAGGCTGTACCCTTCATGGTGTTTTCGGCATCGAAGATGAGGTTGGCAATGACGGCATGTGACTTGATCGTTCCCTTTGCCACGCCCACGAGGCCTAAGCAGTCGATGCCCTGGAAGCAGTTGACGATGCCGCGAATACGGTGTCCGTTGCCGTTGATCACGCCCTGGAACGGATGTTCGAAGGATCCTAAGGGCAGCATGGTTACTTCATTGCTGAATTTCAGGTCGGCCTTGATGTCAATACCGATGTTACCGGGGATTTGGCCTAACTGCACCATCTCAGCCAGGATACGCATCTCACTGGCATCGTAAACTTCGTACACCGAATGATCTGCATTACTCTTAGGCTTGTGCAGTCCACACACGGTGCATTTGTCGTCCGCGCCAAAAACATGAGATTTGATGCTGTCTTTGCGTTCTATTTCAGAATAGGGACAGTGCTCGCAAATACGCAATTTTCCCATATTGGACAGACAGCTGGTATTGGTCGTAGAACTTTCCTTCAGACTGTGCTCCTTGTATTTAGGAGGGAGATAGATGGTGCTGTCAATGCCACAGACTGCGCATTTAGCCTCTTTTTCACCTCGTTGACCGCATATCGGTTCACGCAATAACCTCGTTTCGCTGAAATCATGGACATGAATATACATGGCGTTGATGCCACCAGCCATGATACAATTTAGTGCGGAATAACTGGCTTCAAGAGTGATATAGTGCTTTCCGGCTTCAAGAGTGATGATATCTGAATTAATGTCAAGTAAGTTCCTATCTTGACTAGTTTTGGCTATCTTATCTTTTTTCGCAGTGAACTTAATTATACGGCTTCTACCGGCCGTCTTACCCTCTTCTACCATTAACTTGATGAAGACGTTGTATTCAAGGGTTGCCATTTTTCCGTTCGGAACAATGACGGAGAATATCATCGTGGCTTTCTTTGTCTGTTCTACAATCGTTAATCCTCCTTTATCCGTCATCTGGAAGCCGTCTATCTCAGGCGTGGAGATGACAATCCCATCACTCGTAGTGCCGCCGTTGAAAAGAAACGGCTTCTTAATCCCGTAGCCAAAACTGCTGATGGAAAGGGAAAACAATAAAACGGTCAAAATATAAAAAAACTTCCTGCCCATATCTCTTTCAATTATCAATTATCAATTATCAATTATCAATGGTCAATGGTCAATGTTCAATGGTCAATGGTCACTGCTGTGACGCCGCTTCCGGCAACGTGGCATCCGATCCGCTGCCACAGATGGCCTCGAAGACATTGCCCGTCAGTGTTCCCTTGGCGTTGGTACCACAGATACCGCCGGCATAGTCGCGCACACCGCCAACCCATACGTTGCTTTCGGTGGTGCACTTGGAGATGGTGCCCTTGTTGAGTCCACAGATACCGCCGAGGTTCTTGCCCATATCTATCGAGCTCATCACAGAGAATATCACGTGACAGCTGTCAATGGTTCCACTGTTGACACCCGCGATGGCGCCGATATAGTCCCAGCCGCGTATGTTGCATGCAGCCATGCCCACGTTCTTCACGACGCCATCCTTGCCGATAACACCGAAGAGTCCGCGATAGCCGCAGCCTGCCACGGGTTCTTCTGTCTGGAGCATCGTGATGACGTGACCGCCACCGTCGAAGGTTCCCTCGAATGACGTACTGTCAGTAGCGCCGATAGGTTGCCACGGCACTTTGACGAAGTCTTCGGCAATCAGGTCGTTGTCAAGACGGAAATGGGTCTTGGGACGGCGGTTGTTGACATAGTCGGCAATCCAGTAGAGGTTGCCGAAGGTCCTGACGACATAGGTGCTGTCGCTACCGGAATACTCCACAGCGGGACGCTCGTAGGGGTGCAGACACTTCTTGTCGGTGCAGAAGCCGTTTTCGTCGAAGCGATGGCCCGTGCCAGGCTCATTAAAGTATACCACATGGTAACACTGGCTGCAGGTATATTGCACGAGGGTGTTTTCGCAGTCCTGTCTCACCACCTCGCGACGCTCCAGCGAATGGGGGAGTTTCTTGATGAATTGGCAGTCGCCGCAGTAAATCATGTGATAGTAATCGTCGACAGGCAACTTCTCCTTGCCAAAGTTCTTGTGCTGCGCCTTAATGACATAGTCACACACCAGACACCGCTGGTTGTGATTTCCCCAGTCAGCGGAATAGGTTGCCCATTTATGCTTCTCCGTAACCTCTTTTCCGCACTCCTTACATTTCTTGTAGTGTACTGAGTCGGGGTCGATTTTGCCGGTTTTCTCGGTGTATTGCATCCATGCATCATGGCCGTAGACCTGCTGGAAGTGGTGGGGCTCTTGTATGGTGAGCTTGCAATCGTCAAGGCTGCAATAGTGCTCGTGCTCGAGGATGCTTCCGTTGGGCAATTTCCTGTACTGCGATTTGTGATTATGCCAGGTAAAGAGGAAGTAGCGTCCACCACCGGCATGACCGCCGCTAACGGTCTGATTCTTACCCGCCGTCGGCTTGCTGCTCCTGACCTCCGCCCACTTGAGCACGCGTTGGTTGAAATCTTGGTTGCCCGTATGGCTATAATAGACATGGTCCTGTTTAGGATATGCGCCTCCATAAATGCTATAGTTGCGGCCGTTCAGTCCGCCATAATAGGTCTTGTCCAAGTGTGATTGTGCCTGATAGTAGGGAGCCGGTATGTAATCCTTTTTCCCCTCATTGAACTCTTTGCCATAGGCATCCTTCCTATCTGCCGTTACTTTCACGTCGGTGATGTATTCTTTCGGGTTCGTACCGGCCTTAAATAGGGCAAACACGTAGCCACCGCCACGTCCTTTGCGGAAATCCAAATCGAAGTCACCTGCGCCATGATAGCCGTTAGCCTCGGGAGCAAGACTGTCTTTTTTCTGCACTGCCACAACTTTAATCTCCGTTACAAAGCCTTGAGCCATGGCAGCGGTAGTGGATAGTGAAAAGAGAATAGTAAATAGTATTTGTTTCATAACGTTCAATGTTCTAATCGTTTCTTTAGTACGCTTTGACCTTGGTCAAAGAATGTTCAACGTTTATTTACTTATGTTCAAAATCCGGTTTGCGCCAGAGCAACGCCTGGCCGATAAGATCCTGCGTCAACAGCGTGAAATGGTCTTCTTTGGGGTTGAGGATGAAAATACCGTGTTGGTTGGTATTGTCGTCCTTGACGACAAACCGCTTGTATTTGAAGAATAGCGGCACGTCATTCTCCTTGATGCGCGTCGAATCGAATACCTGGCCGGAATTGTACATGAACTTTATAATATTGTTGAGCTTTCCCGTCGAAGCGACCTCATAACCCACGGGGACATCCTTGAGCAGGGTGCGGATGGTATTCATGGCCGACTTGTCCTCACTGGTGCTGGCCAACACGCCCTGGTGCAGATAGAAGGGACCAATCTTCATGTTGGCCGTGCAAGTGTCGTTCCACATGTAGATGGCAGCCTCACTGATATTGTTGTCGCCGGCAATGACGTAGTTCTGGTTCTCCTTGGGCGAGATATCGATGTCGCCATTATTATAGTAGATGTAGTCGTCGTAGTTGAGTCGTACCAAGGGGGTGACGTAGGCCTTGGCCTGGAACTCCTCTCCGGGGAGATAAGACCACGTGATGGTGAACAGGCTGTCGTCACTGCAGCGACGGCCCAGACCCTCACGACACATCTTGCCACCGAGGGTGGGGTAGAACACGGTGTATTCGACGTTCTTGACATACTCGTCGACAATCTCGCCGATAATCTCGTGGTCGATTTCTACCTTCGTGGTGGTAGAAGGGTTGGTGAGCTTGAGGGCGGAGGTAGGTATCTTGGCATATATCTGCTTCCTGACGCGGGGCATGACGTCGGTCTCGTGGACGATGTACTTGCCGACCATCAGGTTGTATAAGTTGGCCACCTGCGGATCGATGATCAGATCGGCGATGGGGGCAACCTTGATGTCGATGAGCTCCACGTTGTTGTCGTCCTTGTTGCCGCCAGGGGTGAACTTGAGCGACTTGAACCACTGGTCGACCACCTGGCTCTTCAAGGTCATGTTACTGCTGTCGTGCATTCCTGCCAGCTGCAGGGCGAGGGCACTATTGCCACCGAGAGCCTCAACGTGGGTCTCGCGGTCTGTCTGCGTTTTGGTCACCCAGTCCTGTGTCTCCGTACCGTCTTTGCCTCCGACGCAATAGAGGAAGGTAGCACCGGCCTGCTTGTCGACCGTTTCGCGTGAGTCGGTGACATGGCGGTTCATCGTGGTGCTGAGCTTGATCTTGCCGCCCAACTGAGCATGATAGATGATATGTGTGCCGTAGGTCTGGAGCATATTCTGAATGATGCGCTGCGCCTCGGTAAGATTGTTTTCATTGATGGCTTTTGAAGCCAGCTGCTGATAGCGGAGGAAGCCCTGGGACAATGCCTCGGGATGCTCGCGGGCAATATATAAGAGGTCATAAGGCTCCATGTGGCGCGAAGCTACGGTCAGACCATCGTTAATGATGCAGAAAGCAAACTCGTTGCTCGTCAAATCGGTCTTGTTGAAGGTTGTCGTGGCCTCAGCCTGAAACAGGAGTAAATCAACCTTCACCGATGACTTACGGGTAAGCTTCTCGCAGATGGTCGTGGCATCCGTGCCGCTGTAGACATGATGGAAGGACGAGGGAGAGACGTCGTCGACCAGGGTCGTTGAGCCATGTTCCTCATCGAACTTCTTGATAAAATCCATATCGATGACACGGTCGCGCACCTCGTCGTAGTTACTATACTTTCCGGTACCGTTATAACCGTAACCCACACCGTAACTGCGATAAAGGTCGCCGATGTATGCCATACGCTGGGCGGCATGTACTCTCGTCCAGTACTCCTCGGTGTAGTCGCCATAGGCGTTGGCAGGATCGTATTCCTCCAATACCGTTTGAAGGTCATCTTCGCGCGAGCAGGATGTGAAGAGTGAGGATTGCAGGATGAACAGTGCTGCCAACAGCACATTTGCCGACATTCCTATTGTTACGCCCGTCCGTCTCATTTCTTTGTTCGTGTTCATATTTGTCATCTATCAAAACTTGTTGATCGTAATATAAATCGGGAAGAACTTAAAGAACTCCTGACTGGAATAGTTGAATGCACTGACATACTCCGGGTAGTCGAGCAGCAGGTCGGTTCCTGAAGCACTGACACGCATGATGCGCGCCTCGCCTTCATCGCTTGTGACAACAGGGAATCCGCTGGCATCATTCTGCTGCCAGGTGATGGCCATCGTCGGTTGATCGGGATGTGAGAGTACCCAGTAGCCGTTAGGCCAGTCCAATCCGAGCATGTTACGGCCATCAAATTCGTGGCTGTAGAAAATGCTCATGCGGTTGCCCAGCATCTTGGTGATGCTCTGCGACTCCATGACCGAGGGCAGGTAGTCCTCCAGGCCGATGGCCTTGACGGAATTGCTCACAGCATCAGCCCATCTCAGGTGGCCGTCCTCGTCGCCAGTACGCTCGTCGGCACGCTTGATATGGTCGCCTCCGTCTATCAGGGCGAACCAGTAGCCTGCGCTGTTCTTATAGAGTGTTCCGTTATAATCTTTATATCTTCTCTTGGCGAACTCCACAAATGCAGAGTCTTTCTCCCAGTATGTGCGCATGTTGTCATTCTTCAGCGCTACCGGTTTCACCGACCAGAAGGTGCTGGCGACCTTCGCAAAATTCATCGGCTCAGCAACAACACTGGGTTGTTCGGTGAAGACGACAGACTGATAATTCAAAAGCTGCTCTTTCTTGGTAGGACAGGGGATTGGCTGAACGGCTCCCCAGTAGAAGTACAGATTCTTCAGCCTTTTCGTCTTCTGGTCGAAGAGGTTTCTAATATAGGTGGTGTCGCTCTCAGCGTGGATGCTGTCGTTGGGGATGTATGTCGATGCACTGCCTTGCCAGATGACGCGTCCCGGACGGTGGTTCTCATCGCCTACGAACAGTCCGGAATACAGGTAGGGACGCATATTGCCGTCTTTACCTTTAATCAGCGGATAAGCCACGATACAGGTTGAGTCGCTGCGAATGGAAGGAACATACTCCTTACAGATGATACAGGCTTTGTTGGAATCATTATAGATGACTCTCACATCCTGACCATAATTGCCCTCTACCGGTATGGTACCGTAGGGAGCCTCGTAAATCTCCTTTGTGGGGGCTTCTTTCTTCAGGTAGGTCTCAAAGACCTTGCGCATCACCTTACGGGTGGTAGCATTCTCAAAGAGCTGGTAGTATGGCAGGAAACGGCCGCTGACGAAGGAGGCGTTGTAGTTGTTGGGCTCAATACTGATATTGTTGGCCCAGCCATAGTAGTCGCCATCGCCGATTTTCTTGGCAGCGGCACTCTTATGGTCGAAAGTCCTGTGAAGCTTGGCACAGTCTTCACTGTCGCCACCCTTGACCTTGATTTCGCCTTCGTACTGAACGGTGTTTCTGACGAGTTTCTCGATGACCTTAGAGGGGGGAGAGGTTGTTACAACATCCTTGCCAAAGAGGGTTTCTGTCACCTGATTGATCGTATAACTCTTATCTACGCAGGAGTCGCGTTCGATTTGCATCGTCAGCTCAATCATACCGCCCAGATTGGAAGACACGACGAGGTGTGTGCCGAACTTCTCGGAGAAGGTGACGGCATCAGCTTCGGTGATACCGTTCTCGGTCTTGGCGACCAGTTGTTTGACAGCCTGACGGAAGTCTGCCGCGAGGATGCTGTTATTGTTATCCAGCTCGTCCAGATTCAGACATTGCAGCATGCCGACATCCATGGTCATGGTGGCCATGATGTGCTTGATGAACATGTGGGCTTTATAGCTGTTGTGCCAGATGGTCCTGGAAAACACATTGTTCTCACGGTAATACTTACCAGTTGCGATGGCACCGGTTTCGTCGATGGTGTACTTGGTCTCAGAATGTCCCATCTCCTCCAGGGTGTTGCCGCTGAAGATGTCCATGGACGTATAATGGCGTCGCTCGGAATTGATGATGAGTCCTAACGTTGCCTCGTAGGACCTGAGACGTTCCATGTTGACGATGGGGGAGGTGGAGAAGTACTTGTCGTCCATCACGCTGCCGGCGGCGTTGTAGGCATAGCCTAAGCGCTGCAGTTTTATCTGTTCGGCCGAATAGGTTCTAGTCAGATCGTCGTAGCTCACATCACTGTCCTTCAAATCATCGGAACAGGAAATGAGGAGAAGGGCGAAAAGAATATAAAGGTATTTATTCATATCAGTCATCTTCGTAGTTACGTAATGATTTATCCATGTAGCTTCTCAGTATGTTACGTGCCTTGGCATCGTATACCACCTCGTAGATAGGCACCAGGCGGATATCGATCAGTGCCGCATCCTTCGGAGTCACCGTTGACTGCCATTTCTTCAAGGTCAGCGAGTCTATCTTTGCTTCCTGACCAGTGGTGAAGGCCGTCACGAGTGATACGTCACCACCACGGGCGGTGATATGGCTCTCTGAATTGCGGTTACACTTCTCGGCAGCATCCTTATATTCGGTACTGATCTCGGTACGGATGTTGACAAATTTAATCTGAACAGACAACTCCAGGGCCACCTTCACGTCGAGTGAATTGGACACGGAGTCCATGGATGTCGTGTTGTAATAGTCCAGCGAGCAACCTAAGACGGAGCGTCTCACGAAACCAGAACCAATCTCTTCGATAAATTCGCGGCAGTAACCGCTGGCTGTATATGCTGAAGAAGCAGAATGGACCTTCCGGACAAACTTCTGCATCACACTAGCGAATCCAGGGGCGTAGACCTCTTTAAAGAGGGGTACAACCTTGGCCAGTGAGTCTGCGTCAATGCTGACATAGGTGTCGGCTACCGATGAGGTGGCTACGGCATGGGAAACCAGCTCACGCAGGTTCAGGTAGTTGAGGTCGCGCGAGAAATAGCTCTGCTTCAGGCGCATCAACGAATAGTAGCTCTTCTGGGTAGAGAAGCTCTTCTTGTTGAAGGCTACATCCAAATCGACCGAGAACATACCTGCGCTAAAACCTAAACCGATGTCGAGCGCCAGGGAATCTCTCAGGGACTTGACGCTGGTGCTGTAGAAGAACTTTTGCTCGGTAGCGGGATTGTAGTCGTCGACAAGAAAGGAGGTATTGTACTTCTTTTCCATATCGCGCAGGTTACGCATATTGAACACCTCCATATCGGTACCGACACAGTAGGACTCATTATCCCTGTAGGTGTAGCCGGCACCACGGATGGCGTTGATGTCATCTTCAACTTGCTTAATATCTTCAGGGGTATAGGCCCTGGCAAGCCACGATATGGGCGCGTAACTGACTTCGGAGTCGTCGGCAGCCTGAGATGTCTCTGGAACGACGGGTATATCCTCGTCATTGCTGCACGATGCCATCGCCAACATGCCTGCTGCTATATATAAATATAATAAGGTGTACTTCATACTTAATTCCTGTTTTCTTGCCTATTTCGTCCCATTCGTACGCAAAATGTAATTCACACGGTCTTGCACCTTACCCGTGAAGAGGTTGGCCATGGATGCTATCTTTACGTCGGTGAGTGCACACAATTTCAATTTGTCGCTTTCGGGAGTGGGAGGAAAATTGACACTTTCCATCCACTCCTTGATGCCCTGGGGAGCGGGGTTGACTCCTGACAAAATCTCGGTGACAGCCTGTACATTGCCACCGCGGACATGGATGTCAAGGTTGTAGCGGTCACGGGATATCTTGCTGAACTGCTCGGTCTGTTCGCTGGTCGATGCCTCGACACCGACGAGGAGTCCAATGCTGGCATTGAGTGCCACGCCGGCACTCATGGTCTCGGTGAGTGAAGACTTCTCAATCTGCAATGTATATTCCAGCACGCCACCCATGAACGAACGGGCTACGAAGCCGCGACCCCACTTGTTCACGAAGTCCAGAACCATCTTGTTGCTGACATCTCCCTCCTTGACGTTGTTGCCCTCAAGCAGTTTCCAGTCGGCATAGAAGCCTGGTGCGAAGACCATGCTGTCGCCCGTTTCCTTGTAGTACATGATGACATTCTTATACTGAAGGTCACGGCAGTAAGCCACGCGCTTGGTGCGCTTCATGGCAAACACCGACTCGCTTTCCTTTACACTTCCCTTGGAAAAGTTACCTGTCACGCTGATGTCAGCCACGATAACGTTGACGCCAACACTTGCAGACAGAGCCAACTGCTTGGACACCGCTTCGCGTGTCTCACCGGTGATAATCTGTTCCTCACTATACGGCGTATAATCGTCGCTGACGAAGTTCAATCCCTTGACATACTGGATGGAGTCCAGATAATTGAGGTTGAAGATGTTGAAGGCCACTCCTTCCAGATATTCAGCACCTGTGGCATAGGTATAGCCTACTCCACGCTCGAAACCTGGAGGTGCCAGCAGCCGGGAAACATAGCCTCCTGAAGGTTCCGATCCGTTTACATTAGGTGCCCCGGAGGCACCATTACGGCCGTAAAGAGCCAACTTCTCTTCCTCTGTCAGCGGGTCGTCACTGCTACAGGAAACCATTCCAAGCACACAGGCAAGAAGGAGAAAACAATATATACGGTTCATCTTCATCTTATACTCTTTGATTATCAGACATTTTTACTGTCTTAATTTTAAATTAAAGTAGTTCATCAACACTTCACGGGCATCCTTATCGGCAATAAGCACATAGATGGGGACCAGCGACATATCGACCATCACGGCAAGCGTGGGACGACAACTGTTCTGCCAGGCCGTGACTTGATCGTTATACAAATCACCGCCGGTGACAAGGATACACACCTGGCTCACATCGCCACCGCGCACCTTGACTGTCGCCGTTGTCTTACTCATCAGTTCTGTGGATTCTTTGGAAACGCCAATATCGAACGTCGCCGTACCGCCTACCGACCTGTCTTTCACCTTGGTCTGGAAGCTGGCCTCGAGAGCCACCTTGACACCCAACGTGTCGCGGAGCAACGTGCTGTCAACGCTGATCTGATAGTCGAGCACCGAGCCCATCACCGACTTGCTGATAAAGCAAGGGCCAAACTCATCCAGAAACGCGCTGCAGAGGTCATACTGCTTCGTCTGATTACCTTTCGCAGCAGCAATGTCCTTGGCAAACGTCTCCTGAACGGAGTAGAATCCCGGCGATAGCAGTTTCATCTTCTCTTCACGCGAGGTAGCCTTTTCCAGCAGTGACATGACGTTCATGTACTGAATCTCGCGGGTAAACTGGGTGGTCGTCAGACGCTTGAGCGCATATTTATTTTTGGACTTCTCTTCATGACCTTTTCCTACATCGACACCGACACTGCCACTGCCGCTACCACTGTTCTTACCCTTGCTCTTGATGGAACCGAAGTTCATACCGACCGAGGCGTTGACAGTAAGGCTTTTGGTGATAGCCTCCTCACTGTCTGCAGTGATGACTTCCTGGGTGGTCTGCGGGTAGATGACATCGGAAATCAGTCTGACACCCGTAGCACGCTGGATGCTATCGAGCGTGACGAGATTAAACAGTTGAATCAGAGCTCCGTCGCAATAGTCGCCACCGGGCATATAGCTGTAGCCGGCACCTTTGTTGGCGGAGAATACCGTCGAGATGGAATCTAGCGAGGGACTGCTCGACTGGACAATCGACATATTATACTGGCTTTCTCCACCAGCTCGTGTGGCTGCACCTTGGGTCGTGAGCGTCAGCACATTCTCGCGCACCGATCCCCAGTTCTCACCCACCTGAACAACAGCCGTCGTAGGACCTTCTCCAACTGACGGATAGACATTCGCCAAACCTTTCGAAGTTGCTACAGACCACTTGCCCGGCACGTTGATAAAGGCAGTGTACTCCCCATAGGAGGCGCCTGTATTCATGACGCCTTGCCCAGAGGTTCCGAGAATGGTAAACGGAGCATTGCTCGCACTACCAGTCCCCTCGTTGCCTATCATATCCTCACTACTGGAGCATGCTGCCGCGAGAGCGGCAACAAGCACCAATACCGAGTAAGTTAAGTTCCTGTTCATCTTTTAAAGGTTCTTATTGGACGTCTTTATCTTTAATGATTCCATACATCTTCTCATCAACCTTGAGATAGGTATCGATCAGTCCCTTGAGATATTTATAGGCTTCCTGCTCGTCAGTTGATGTGCCTTTAAAGAGCTCATAAATAGGCAACGTCTCAACACCTATCATAGCTGCTTTCTCAGGATAGGTGCTCAACAACCACTTTTTCAAATCTTCATTGATCAGCGAGCCACCGGTGGACAAAATGCTAACCAGTTCAACATCACCGCCACGAGCCTTGACTTTTGCAGTGGTAGAGTTAGCTGCCTTGAATTCTGTATCGGTCACCTCTACACCGGTCTTGAGGGCAAAACTCTTACGCTTTGTAGAATCTTTCTTCCATTCTTCCTCCATGGCCTTGATGCGTGCCTTGGTAGCAGAGTCAACTGACGTGGTGTCCTTGATTTGCTGCTGCCACTTGAAGTCGAGAGCAACCTTCACTTCTGTGCTCTTTTTGGTGTAGGACGAGTCAACAACGATTCGATAGTTGAGCTCCTGACCTAACAGGGATTTTACAACAACGTGTGTACCTACAACACTGAAGAGCTCGTCAGCTGCAGCTCTCTTTTTGGTCTTATCTTCGCCTGCAGCCTTGAGGTTGGCAATAAACTCCGCCTTGTAACGTTTGAAACCATTGCTAAGATTTGCATCGGTAAAGGCCAATTTATCGTCAGTCGTCGCATTGGCAAATTCAAGTTCACGGCTGTAAATCGAACGAGTCAATCTCTTCTGCATGACAGTCTGGCCAGTGTGATTGATGTTGGTTGTATTTACTGTCACACCCGTCGTATCAAATTTGACAGCACCGAAGTTTCCGGTAGGACTGACACTGACACCAATGATCTTGTCCAGAGCTGCCTCACTGTGGGAATAAATATACGCCTCCTCGGTCTGTGGTACCAGACTGCTCTTGACAAGTTTTTCATTACCGATGAGATCATCCATCTTGAAAATTTCAATACCCGTCCAAAGCGCGCTATTGGCAGCACCCTTTGTAGGATTATAACCATATCCGACATGGATATTTGAATTGACCATCTTCTTAAAGGCGTCAAGGTCAGTGTTTGACGACTGGGTCACCGTCTGGGAACCATCACCTTCACCAGCACGAGTAAATGCACCGTTTTCATCGAGGAAGTTTACCTTGTAAGACAGTTGACGGGCAGCTGCCCAGTTGCTACCAATCATCACTGGGACGCGCATGCTGCCACGACCATAATAGCGGGAAGGAGCGAACTCCATGTAGTCGTTGGTATCAATATACCAGATTCCATCGGTCTTAATGTTCAGGTAATAAGTGCCAAAGTCACCAGATACACTTGAGAGTTGCTGTCCATTTACATCCGTCAGGATTGCGGTGTTCATAGCCTGATTGGCAAACTGGGATGGAGTTTCAGATTCTTCTCCTACATAATTGGAGTCTGAACATGCGGTAAAGGCTGCTAAAGCCACTACAGCTACAAAGAACTGTTTCATCATTTTTTTCATAATCTTTTTATTTTTGGGTTAGTTTAAAAATTGTCTGACTTTTATCGTCACGGGTTAATAATCACCTTACAGTTTTACTGTTTGGATGCAAAGATAGCAAATTTTATCCGAAAAAACAACGATTAAATGGCAAAACCGTTAAGTTTTGCTAATTTTAAAACAATTATTGCTGATTTTGAAAAAAAACGTCCAAAATGTTACAAACAATAAAGTCGTTTTTCGTATATGTTACAAATAGTAAAATTCAAACATTATAAACAACGTATCTTCCCTGATATAAAAAAAGCGGAATATACTATCATTTAAGCAATAAATATAAAAAAGTGAGGCGAAAAAGCCAATAATTCCCAAAATTGTTGTACTTTTGCACGGAATGAAGACGAGAAGTGTCATATTGAAGATTCTGATGCCGCTGGTGTTGGGCGCGGGCATCCTCTATTGGATGTATCGCGGCGAGGACTGGCAGACCATCTTGCATGTCATGACGGACGAGATGGACTGGACGTGGATGTTGCTGTCGTTCCCGTTTGGCATACTGGCACAGATGTTCCGTGGATGGCGTTGGCGGCAGACGTTGGAGCCGGTATTGGATGGAAACGCTGTGCGCCTGCGTACTTCCGTATTAATTCATAGCATTTTCCTGTCGTATGCGGCCTCGCTGGTCATTCCCCGTGTGGGTGAGTTCACGCGCTGCGGTGTGTTGAAGCGCTACGACGGGGTGTCATTCCCCAAGGCTTTGGGTACCGTGGTCACCGAGCGGGCTATCGATTCGCTGCTGGTGATGGGCATTACAGCCATCGTCCTGCTGCTGGAGATGAGTACCTTTGGTATGTTTTTCCGCAAGACGGGTACCAACCTCCACAGCATTCTCCATAGTTTTTCGTGGGCGGGCTATCTGGTGGTGGCCATCTGCGCGGTGGCTATCCTCATCCTGCTACATTTTCTGTTGCGCAAACTGTCTATATATGATAAGGTACGCGCGACGCTGCGAGGCATCTGGCAGGGCGTCATCTCGCTGAAGGACGTACGCAACATCCCGTTATTCGTCTTCTTCACGCTGGCCATCTGGGTGAGCTACTTCCTGCACTACTACCTGACGTTCTATTGTTTCGACTTTACCGCCGACCTTGGTTTAGGTTGCGCCCTCGTCACCTTCATAGTCGGTTCCATAGCGGTCATCGTGCCTACGCCCAACGGTGCTGGCCCCTGGCATTTTGCCGTGAAGACAATGCTCATCCTCTATGGTGTGGCCGACGAAAAAGCACTCTATTTCGTCCTCATCGTCCATACTGTCCAGACCCTTCTTGTCGTCGCTCTCGGCATCTACGCCTGGCTCGCCCTGAACTTTACGAAAGTAAGAGGAGGCTGAAAGAGCGTTTTGTGCATGGGAATGAAAAGTCTTACAATTTTCATATTATGGATGTTGTCATTATGTGCTGTGGCACAAACGGACACTATTACCAGCCGGATACACCAGTTGGACGGGGTAACCGTCACTGAGTCCCGACGACAGCATACGCTGACGAGCACAGCACCGATACGCCTGCTGGATAGGGGTGACATGCTGACAATGGGTGTGACCGATATGGCCGATGCCCTTCACCGCCTGCCTGGTATCACCCTTCGCGACTATGGTGGCGCAGGAGGGATGAAGACGGTGTCGGTACGCGGTTTCAGCGCCAAGCATACCGGTGTCAGTTACGACGGCGTGATGATTTCCGAGTGTCAGAGTGGTGAAATCGACCTGAGCCGCTATTCGCTGGACAATGTGGAACACCTGATGCTGACCGTTGGCGACAACGATGATATCTTTATCCCCGCGCGTCAGGCTTCGACACCCGCCATACTTCATATCCAGACGCTGCGAATGCCGGATAATGACCTCAAACCCCACCTGACGACGCAAATGAAAGCCGGTTCTTTCGGCTATGTCAGCCCCTTTGTGCGTTACCATCAGAACATCACCGAACGGTTCGGTATAGGTGTTGTCGGTGAGTACACCTATGCCGAGAACGACTATCCTTACGACATCAAGAACGGCACCGTCATCCAGCACGACCGACGTACCCACAACCGTATGAACCAGGGACACGCGGAACTGGACTTCATCTATCATATCAATAAGGTGAACACGCTGACGGGTAAGCTTTACTACTACGACAACGACCGCCAACTGCCCGGACAGGTACACTATTACACGAATGTGAGCGGTGAGTCGTTACGCGATCGTAATGCCTTCGGACAGTTGCTGTATCAGACACGCTGGAGCGACCAATTGTCGATGAAGGTCCATGCGAAATATAACTGGAATGCCTCTGTCTATAAGGACGTGTTGGCACCCAATGCAGCAAACGATGCCAGCTACTGGCAACGGGAATACTACGCTTCGGCTGCCTTGCTGTATGTGCCCACTGAATGTCTGGCCTTCGACTATTCCGCCGACTACAGCTACAACAACCTCAACGGCTCGTCGTGGCGCACAATAGTCGGCAAGCCCTACCGTCATACGGTGTTACAGTCGGCCACAGCCAAATACCACACCCGGCATCTGACCCTGACAGGACGCCTGCTGTATTCACTGTACCTGAACGACAATACCGAAGGCGCCAGTGCCCGTAACATGCGCCGGCTGTCACCCTCCGTCTCACTTTCCTATAAAGTGCTGTCCGACCACGACCTCTTTGTCCGCGCTTCCTACAAGAACATCTTCCGTTCACCCACGTTCAACGAGAACTACTATTTCCACTACGGCAGTTCCGACCTCTTGCCCGAGAGCACCGACCAACTGAATCTGGGGGCAACATATCAATACCATACGTCGGCATTCACCCTTCAGACATCGCTCGACGGCTATTACAACTGGGTGAAAGACATGATTGTGGCCGTGCCGTTCAATATGTTCGTATGGACCTGCATCAACGTCGGAAAGGTTCGTGTCTTAGGGGCTGAGGCGACCGCAAGGGCCGACTACGCCATCAATGACCAGCATCACATCCTGCTGACAGGTAACTACAGCTATCAGCAGGCTGAGGACCGCACCAACGACCAGTCACCCTATTACGGCAATCAGATTGCCTACATTCCACGTCATACGGGCAGCGTCTCCGTGGGCTGGGAGAATCCCTGGGTGAGCCTGTCGCTCCACGGTTCGGGCGTGAGCAGTCGCTGGGCCAACAACCAGCACTACGACGACACCAGGATTGACGGCTATTGGGACACGGGACTGACCGCGTGGCACACCTTCCATTGGGGAAACCAGTCGCTGGAAGCCCGTGTGGACCTCAAAAACATCTTCGACCGTCAGTACGAGATTGTGCGTTTCTATCCCATGCCCGGCCGCAGCTGGCAGTTATCAGTGAAATATCAACTTTAATTCATTAACAAAATAAATTATTAACAACATGAAAAAGTATCTTTTAAGTTTCGCCGTGGTGATGATGGGCGCAGCCTTCCTCACGGCATGTTCGAATGATGACAACAACTCAAATTCCGGTGGGGGTGGAGCATATCTTTCCACCAGTGGTGCACTGATCATCAACAACGGCAGTGTCAGTGCCGGTATCGATGGAAGCCTGACCTTCATGGACCTCAGTACGAATCCCGCCGGTGTCCAGCAGAACGTCTATAAAAATGCCAATAATGGCCAGAGCCTCGGCGGCACGCCTAACGACGTCATTGTGCATGGCAACAAAATTTATATCGCCGGTTGCGACGAGAATACCGTCTTCGTGCTCGACAAAAAGACCTTTAAGCAGGTTAAGCGCATCAGCACTACCGACGCTCTGGGTACTGCCGAGGGTGTCAACCCACGCCACCTGAAAGGCTATGCAGACAAGGTGTATGTAACGACCTATGGAGGCTATGTAGCCGTTGTCGACACCACATCATTAACCATCACCAACAAGTATAAGGTCGGTTCTGCTCCTGAGGGCATGGGCCTTGGTGGAGACGAAACAGCACTCTATCTTTATGTTGCCAACAGCGACTACGGCAATGGCAATGGCTCCATCAGCATCATCAATCTCTCTAATGGAAGCATCACCGAATTCAAGAACGAGATGATTCACAATCCGCAGGAAGTGGCCGTTGCCGGTACCGACATCTACGTGCTCGACTGGGGTACTTACGACGAGAACTGGAACCAGGTCAATGCCGGCGTCTACAAGATCAGCGGCAACACCGTTACGAAGGTCGTTCCTGACGCTACGGGTATGGCAACCTACGGCTCCGCCATCCTTACCTTCAACTATCCTTGGGGTGCAAAAGAGCCCACTTTCAGCTACTACGACATCATCTACAATCAGCTGAGCTCCATCAAATTCGTCGGTGGCAATCCCATTCAGAGTCCTGCCGCCATTGCCATCGACCCCAATACGGGCTATATCTTTATCGCTTCTCGCGACATAAACCCCGATACGGGCTATCCCAGCTATACCACGCCGGGCTTTGTCAACATCTACGATCCTACATTTTATTTCTATGGCACGACTTCGTACGCTACCGGTGTTGAGCCTCATGCCATCACATTCTCTTACGAGGTGAAGACAGTTAATTATTAATGAAGCAAATATTAGGAGCACTTCTCCTCATCGTGTCACTGCTGTCCTGTGGTGGGCGTCAAAGCTCACCACAGGCTGGTGGCGACACCCTACAGCTGAAGTATGCCTCGCTGCTCACCATCGTACAGCACGACGGCTATACCGAGGCGGTCATCCGCAATCCGTGGAAAGAGGGTAGGGTGCTCCATTCCTATCTGCTCGTGCCTCGCGGACAGGCGCTACCCGAGGGATTGCCCCACGGCTCCATAGTCCGTACGCCCGTCCAGCATGCAGCGGTGTTTACTACCGTCCATTGCTCGCTGCTCACAACGCTCGGACTCGGTGAGCGCATCGCCGCCGTTGCCGACCTGAAGTACATCAAGATACCTTACGTACAGCAGCGTGTGCGCGAAGGACATATCGCCGACTGCGGTGGCGGCATGAATCCTGCCGTCGAGCGCATTATCGACGTCAAGCCCGACATCATCATGCTCTCGCCGTTCGAGAATAGTGGCGGCTACGGCAAACTCGAGGATATCGACATCCCGCTCGTAGAATGTGCAGAATATATGGAACCGTCGCCACTGGCTCGGGCCGAGTGGATGAAGTTCTACGGACTGCTTTTCGGCGAATACGACAAGGCCGACAGCCTCTTCCAGGTCGTAGACCAACACTACCAGACGCTGAAGGCCCAGGCCGCAAAGGCCGGCAAGGGCCGCGAGGCACTCATCGACAAGATGGTGGGTTCCGTGTGGTACGTCCCCGGTGGCCGCAGCACGCTGGGGCAGATGGTTCGCGACGCCAATGGGCGCTATCCGTGGGCTGCCGACGACCATAGCGGCTCGCTCTCGCTGCCCTTCGAGACCGTTCTGGAAAAAGGAGGGGAAGCCGACGTGTGGTTCTACCGCTATTCCTCCGACCATCCCACCAACTACCGCGAACTGCTCAGCGAACACCGCGGCTACGACCAGTTGAAGGCTTGTCGTCAGCGTCAGGTCTATGCCTGCAATGTCGAACAGACACTGTTCTACGAGGAGACGCCTTTCCGTCCCGACTATCTCCTGTCCGACTTCATCCTCCTGCTGCATCCCGACCTGCTGTCCGACGCTTCGTTACGTTATTTCACCCTGCTCGATGAATAAAGGCACGACATATTGCATCCTCCTCGCAGTGCTCATCGCATTGCTCTTCGTCCTCAACATCCTTGTGGGCTCTGTGTCCATTCCTGCTGACGATGTCGTGCGCATCCTGTTGGGCGACGACGAAAACATCAAACCCTCGTGGCAGTTCATCATCTTACAATCCCGACTGCCGCAGGCCCTCACAGCCCTGCTCGCAGGCAGTGCACTGGCCGTCAGCGGACTCATGCTCCAGACGGCCTTCCGCAATCCCCTTGCCGGACCCAGCGTCTTTGGTATCAACAGTGGTGCGGGACTAGGTGTCGCCCTGGTCATGCTCTGGCTCGGCGGCAGCTTCTCGGCAGGCAGCGTTTCCGTCACGGGATTCGTCGCCGTCCTTGCCGCTGCCTTCGTGGGTGCCATGGCCGTCATGCTGCTCATCTTCCTCTTTTCCACGATGGTGCGCAACAGCGTCATGCTGCTCATCATCGGCATCATGATAGGCTACATCTCCAATTCAGCCGTCTCGCTGCTCAATTTCTTTGCCACCGACGAGGGCGTGCGTTCCTACATGGTTTGGGGCATGGGCTCCTTCGGCGGCGTCTCTACCCAGATGCTGCCCTGGTTCTCGCTGGTCACCGTCGCGGCACTTTTCGCAGCCCTGCTGCTCATCAAACCCCTTAACGCCCTCATGCTCGGCGACCGCTATGCCGAAAACCTCGGTGTCAACATCATCCGCGTCCGCAACTGGCTCCTCGTCATCACCGGACTGCTCACCGCCATCGTCACCGCCTTCTGCGGCCCCGTGGCATTCATCGGACTCGCCGTGCCACATATTGCACGACTGCTGTTCCACACCGACAATCACCGCCTCCTCATGCCCGCCACCATGCTCACCGGAGCCGTCGTTGCCCTGTTGTGCAACGTCCTTTGCTTTCTCCCCGGCACCCTCGGCGTCATCCCCCTCAACGCCGTCACACCCCTCATCGGCGCTCCCGTCATCATCTATGTCATCCTTCGCGGTCGCCAAACGACAAATAGATAAATACCGTTACATAACCATTACATTACCGAAACATTACCGAAACATTCTAAGAGCATCTCCCTACCATCCCCCTTGCTACCCCCTAGCTACATCCTACCACTAAAGAACAACAATAGGGCATGGGTACAATAAAAAACCGAGTTTTCCTTTGGCATTTCACTCGTTTATTCGTAACTTTGCAGGCGAAAGACCTTTAAACGAATAAATACAATGAACGAAATCCAAAATCTGAACCCGCAGTGCATCTGGAAGAACTTCTACGCACTGACACAGGTGCCGCGTCCAAGCGGACATTTAGAGAAAGTACAGCAGTTCCTGCTTGACTTCGGTAAGCAGGCTGGGGTAGAGGCCTTCAAGGACCCCGCAGGAAACATCGTGTTCCGCAAGGCAGCCACACCAGGCTATGAGAACAGGAAGGGCGTGATCCTGCAGGCCCACATGGATATGGTGCCGCAGAAGACGCCCGAGTCGAAGCATAACTTCGAGACCGACCCCATTGAACCGTGGATTGACGGTGAGTGGGTGAAGGCGAAGGGTACCACGCTGGGTGCCGACAACGGTCTGGGCGTAGCAGCCATCATGGCCATCATGGAGGCAAAGGACCTGAAGCATGGACCCATCGACGCGCTGATTACGCGTGACGAGGAGACGGGTATGTTTGGTGCCAACGAACTGCCCGAGAACGAATTGCAGGGTGACATCCTGCTGAACCTCGACTCTGAGCATTGGGGAAAATTCGTCATCGGCAGCGCCGGTGGTATTGACGTTACCGCAACAATGGACTACCAGGAGGCTGACACTGACCCTGAGGATGCTGCCGTGAAGGTGACCATCAAGAACCTGAGAGGCGGACACAGCGGTCTGGAGATTAACGAAGGGCGCGCCAACGCTAACAAACTGATGGTGCAGCTGGTGCGTGAGGCCATCGAAGAGACGGAGGCCCGTCTGGCTTCGTGGAACGGTGGTAATATGCGTAATGCTATTCCCTTCAAGGCTGAGGTCGTGCTGACATTGCCCAAGGAGAATATCGCTGCCCTGAAGGAGATTGCCGACGACTGGAAGGAGACATTCAACGACGAGTTCAAACTCATCGAACCACAGGGCGTCGAGGTGATTGTCGAGGAGGTGGCTACTCCTGCCAAAGAGGTTCCCGTAGAGATTCAGGACAATCTGGTGAATGCCATCTACGGCTGTCACGACGGTGTTATCCGCTTTATTCCTGCCTATCCCAGTGTCGTAGAGACCTCGTCGAACCTCGCCATTATCAATATCGGTGAGGGCAAGGCAGCCATTAAGATTCTGGCCCGTTCGAGTCGTGAGGATATGAAGGACTATGTGGCTACCATGCTGGAGAGCTGCTTCAACATGGCTGGCATGAAGGTCGAGACGAGTGGCTCGTATGGCGGATGGGATCCCAATCCCGACAGCGAAATCCTACACCTATTATTAAAAGAATATAAGGAACTGTTCGGCAAGGATGGCATCATTCAGGTGGACCACGCCGGTTTGGAGTGCTCGGTCATCCTGGGCAAGTATCCTTGGTTGGACGTCGTGAGTCTCGGTCCGACGATGAAGTCGCCGCACACCACGCAGGAGCGTGCACTCATCGAGACCATAGCACCTTTCTGGGAACTGCTGAAAAAGACCCTCGAGGACGTGCCTGTTAAAGGTTAGTGGTTAAAGGTTAACGGTTAATGATAAAAAAATGCAGATTTGTTTGGCAAATCTGCATTTTTTACGTACCTTTGTGCCCGAATAACCAAAAAAGTAACAAAAAAATGGACGATTACCCGGCGAATCATTACAATTCGTAAGGCAGGGGAGCAGCAGGCAAGACCGCTAATCCTCTTGCCGCTAAACTATTTTAAAGGATTAGCAAGATGAAGACTTTCTGGAACACCCAAGGGGGGCTCAGCCAGCTCAGCGAGTGGCAGCCCAACTGCTGGATACAGGTGACGTGTCCGACAGAAGAAGACCAGCAGATGCTGGAGGAGGAGTACAAGATTCCCGACTATTTCCTCTCCGACATCAGCGATACCGACGAGCGTGCCCGTTACGAATACGATGACGGTTGGATGCTCATCATTCTGCGTATTCCCTATGTGAAGGAGATACGCTCGAGGACCCCGTACACCACGGTGCCGCTGGGTATCATCCACAAGCGTGACGTGACCATCACCGTGTGCTATTACGAGACGAACATGATGATTGACTTCGTCAGTTTTCAGCAGAAGCGCGGAGTGGGATTCACGGATTACGTCGATATGATATTCCGTCTGTTCCTCTCGTCAGCTGTATGGTACCTGAAGCGCCTGAAGCAGATCTCGATGCTCATCGACAAGGCAAAGCGCAACTTGGACCGCGAGGTGAACAATGAAAGTCTGATAGGCTTGAGTCGCCTGCAGGACTCGCTGACTTATTTCAACACCTCCATCCGAGGCAACGAGACGCTGTTGTCGAAGCTGAAGTTCAAGTTGCAGATTGACGAATTGGACGCCGACCTCATTGAGGACGTCAACATTGAGATGACGCAGGCCCGCGAGACGACGAATATCTATTCGAACATCTTGGAATCGACGATGGACACCTACCAGTCGATTATCAACAACAATATGAACACTATCATGCGTACGCTGACGTCGGTGACCATCATCCTCATGTTGCCTACGTTGGTGGCATCATTCTTTGGCATGAACCTCGTCAACGGCATGGAGAACAGTCCCATCGGATTTGTTGTCGCCATCATCATTTCGGTGCTTATTTCGGTCATCTCACTGCTCGTTTTCCGTCACAAACGACTGATTTAACCACTTTTTTCAAAAAAAATTAGGTGGTTTCAGATTTTATTGCTAATTTTGCCGAATATTGGCAAAATGGCCTGATTTGTATTACATGAACTAAAACATTTTTAATGATGGACTCTCAAGAAAAAACTCCCATTGAGGAGCAGACCGTAGAACAGATTGCAGTGGAAACCCCAGTAGAGCAGACCGCAGAGGTTGAACGCAAGCAGTATCAAACAAAGAAAGAGGTGTTGGAGCGCGTACGTGAGATCGCTCATGGCGACGAAGCACCCCAGAAGGAGGAGGTTGACTACCTGAAGACAGCCTTCTACAAGTTGCATATTGCCGAGCGTGAGGCACGTCTGAAGGAATATATCGACGCTGGCGGCGACCCTGAGCAGTATCAGATTACCCCTGACGAGCTGGAGGAAGCTTTCAAGGCCGAGATGGGTGTTATCAAGGAAAAGCGTCAGAAGCTGTTCAAGGAGCAGGAGCAGGAGAAACAGGTGAACCTGGAAAAGAAGCTCGCCATCATTGAAAAGATCAAGGCTATGGTTACCTCGCCCGAGGAAGCTAATAAGTCGTATAAGGATTTCAAGGCCCTACAGGACGAGTGGAAAGAAATCAAGAACGTACCTGCCGAGAAGGCCAACGAACTGTGGCGTAACTATCAGCTGTATGTAGAGCAGTTCTACGATCTGCTGAAGTTGAACAGCGAGGCTCGTGAGTACGACTTCAAGAAAAACCTGGAGTTGAAGACGAAGTTGTGTGAGGCTGCAGAAAAGCTGGCAGACGAGCCTGATGTTATCAGTGCGTTCCACCAGTTGCAGAAGCTGCATCAGGAGTATCGCGAAATAGGTCCTGTCAGCAAGGAGCTACGCGAGGAGATATGGAACCGTTTCAAGGCTGCATCCACCGTTATCAACAAGCGTCATCAGCAGCATTTTGAGGGCATGCGCGCCAAGGAAGAGGACAATCTGGCTAAGAAGACCGCTCTTTGCGAGAAGGTTGAGGCCATTGCCGCTGAGGAGAACAAGACGGGTTCGGACTGGGAGCGTCATACGAAGGAAATCATCGAGTTGCAGGCTGAGTGGAAGACCATCGGTTTTGCTCCTCAGAAGATGAACGTCAAGATCTTCGAGCGTTTCCGTGCTGCGTGCGACGATTTCTTCGGTCGTAAGGCAGAATATTTCCGTTCGCTGAAGGAGAACTTCAAGGAGAATGCCGAGAAGAAGCGTGCCCTCATCGAGAAGGCTAAGGCGCTGCAGGATTCTACCGAATGGAAGTCGACAAGCGACAAACTCATCAATCTGCAGAAGGAATGGAAGACCATCGGTATGGTTCCCAAGAAATTGGGTGACCAGCTGTGGGAAGAGTTCCTCGGAGCCTGCAACAAGTTCTTCGAGGCTCGCAAAGCCGCTGGCGCTGGAACACGTAGTGACGAGCGCGAGAATCTGGAGAAGAAGCGTGATGTCATTGAACGTCTGAAGGCTGTGGCCGAAGAGGCTGGTGAAGGTTTGCAGGAGAAGGTACAGCAGCTCGTTGAGGAGTATCAGGCCGTTGGCCATGTGCCCTTCAAAGAGAAGGATAAGTTGTATGAGGAGTATCATGCCGTGCTCGACAAACTTTACAAGGAACTGAACATCTCCGTTGCCAAGCGTCGCCTGACAAAGTTCAAGGATAACCTCAAACAGGTTGCTGAGCGTGGTGAGAATGCTCTCGACAGCGAGCGCGCACGTCTGATGCGTCAGTACGAACAGCTGAAACAGGAGGTACAGACCTACGAGAACAACCTCGGTTTCCTCAATGCTTCGTCGAAGAAGGGCAGTTCGCTCATCGACGAGATGAACCGCAAGGTACAGAAGTTGAAGGACGAGGTGCAGCTGGTACGTGAAAAAATCAAGGCGATTGACGCTGAGAACGCCAATAAGGAATAAAAGAAAGAGGGTGTCAACATCAAATTGACACCCTCTTATTTTTTCGTAGCAATTAGAATTGAGGCATGGTCGCGTCGTCGTTTTGGCGTACGGCCATGCATTCCATTTCTACCAACCATCCCGGACGGCATACTGCAGCGTGGGTGATGACACAGGGCTTGCCGGGGAAACGCTCCTCGAAGAGGTTGCGCACCAGTTCGTAATCGGACACGTCGCGCAAATAGACAATCATGTGGGCCACATCGTCGTAGGTGCAATTAGCCTCCTTTAGCAGCGCCTCTACATTCTCCCAAAGGCGGCGTGTCTGACGCTCTATATCCTTGGGGAACATGATTTCGCCCTTGTTGTTGATGCTCGCCGTACCCGAGATGAAGACGTGGGTGCGGTCACCATAGTCCACACGCGTGCCTCGCTCGAAGCTGACACCATAGTCGCTGGTGCGGTTCAGGTGCGTAGGAGCATAGAGATGGTGTATCTGTTCGGGTTGGATACCGGCAATACCGTAATTGTCCATCTGCGTCAGAACGTTAGGATCCTGCTGGCGTCCACCAATACCCGTTGAGGCAATGAAGTGGGTATGCTGTGTCAGTCCCTGGGTGAAGAACACCTGGTTGCGGGCTCTGACGACACCACCGTAGTTCAGGTCGATATCATTGACGAACAGCCACGTGCGGATGCAGTTATCTGACAGTTTACATCCCTCTTCAGCCAACTGCATGATGTACTCGTTGAACAAGAGGCGCATCTGGTATTCTGAGTTTGCTGCCAGGTTGCAGGCACTGCCGTTCCACAGGTGGCGGAACTGTCCGTGACGTACTTCGTAGAGTCCGCTTCTGGCTACTCCTGTCTGTACCCCCGTCATCATATATACCCATAAAGCCACCTTTGTACCATCGAGGGGAGCTTGCTGGATGACGCTCTTGGCACATGGGGTCATATCCGAAGCGAATATATCCTCAGCCTGATTGGCAGCGTCACTCAGGAAATAACGCTTGAACACTGCCTGTGGACGTCCTGGAAGCTGGTCTAGCAAACCATTGTATGCGTCCATCACTGCCTCTAACTGCTTGGCATACGTCAGTCCCTTTTTGCCGACGTGAATCATCACGTGATATTCCTTTACCTCCGTGCCGTTGTCAAAACAGAATACCTCGGCACGAGCATTTTCAAAGTCTATTTTTGATAGTTGCTTGTCCATTGTTTTTTCTTTTCGCTTGCAAAGATACAAATAAGCAGGCAAAAAGCAAAAGAAAAGATTGTTTTTCTTTGCTTATATCGGTTTTAAGTGCTATCTTTGCAACAAATATACACGGCAACAATAAAAATGGAACACAAATATCGCTTTTTTTTATCATTCGCCATGCTGCTCATGACGAGTTTGTCACTGAACGCACAAGACCTGCCGACGGACGGACCATTGACGCTGCGACCTTTGCTGCAACAATTGGGCGAACGTCTGCTGAAAGGTAAGACGGGAGCCATTGTGGCCATCAATCCTGCCAACGGCGAGATACTCTGTCTGGCGACGAACACCCCTCAGGGTAGTGATGTCCGTCAGGCCATCGGGAAACCGCAGGCTCCTGGTTCGACGTTTAAGACGGCGCAGGCATTGGTGATGCTCTCCGAGGGCAGTATCACTCCAGAGACTGCTGTGAAGTGTGAGAATGGTGTGACGGATGGTAATATCAAGGTGGGTTGTCATCAGCACCGCTCTCCGCTGAAACTGAAGGATGCGCTGGCACAGTCGTGCAACACGTGGTTCCTGATGACGTTCGCTTCGATGATCAACGATGACTTTATGTATGAGACGCGCGACGAGGCAATCACCACTTGGCGCAGCTATATGCAGTCGATGGGACTGGGTGGTCCTATGCATATTGACATTGCCGGTGAGCAGGGTGGTCTGTTGGCAGGAGCCGACTACCTGAACCGTCGCTATCCGAAGGGCTGGGACGGAAAGACCATCTGGTGGGCAGGTATGGGTCAGGGCGACGTCACGCTGACACCCTTGCAGTTATGTAACCTCGCTGTCACTATTGCCAATAGGGGCTGGTTCTATGTGCCACATATCCATAAGGACACGAAGAACCAGCGTTACCTGACCCGTCGTCAGACCAAGGTAGTGCCAGAAGCATACGCACCTGTTGTGGAGGGTATGCGCCTGGCTGTAGAGAAGGGTACAGCTGCCGGCATCCGCACCACGTATCCTATTTGTGGCAAGACGGGAACTGTCGAGAATCCTGGTGCTGACCACTCGGTATTCATCGCTTTTGCACCGATGAACGACCCAAAGATTGCCGTTAGTGTATATGTCGAACACGGAGGTTTTGGTGCCGACCTCGCCGCTCCGATGGCCGCACTCATCATTGAACAATATCTGAAGGGTAAGCTTTCTACTCAGTCCGAAGCGCGCGCCAAACGCCTCGAAGCCAAGAGCATCAATCAAACGCGACCTGTTTCGCGATAGCTGTAGTAGGCGCCGTCGGTGATGATGACGTGGTCGAGAAATTTGATGCGCATCAGCTGGCAGGCGCGCTGGATGCTAGTAGTCAGGTCGTTGTCCATTGGACTGGGACGCAACGAACCTGAGGGGTGATTATGGCAAATGGCCAGCATGGTGGCATTGGCGAGTACAGCCTCGCGGATGATGATACGAATGTCGACAGCAGTCTCTGTGATACCGCCGTGCGAGATACGTATCTGCTTGATGAGGCGGTGGTTTTGGTTCATGAGTAACAACCAGAACTCTTCGACGTCGAGATCCTGCAATTGTGGATGCATGTAGTTGTAGATGAGGGTCGCAGTACCTAAGTCGGGCCGTTCTTCGGGTTTTCCGCTTTGTCGGCGTTTACCCAGTTCGCAGGCAGCAAGGATGGTGATGGCCTTCGCTTCGCCTACGCCATTATATTTGCAAAGGTCACGAATGGTGAGTTTTCCTAAGGTATTCAGGTTATTGTTGCAGTCAGCCAGAATATGCCTCATCAGTGTGACAGCATCTTCCTTCGTGGATCCTGAACCAACCAGTATGGCTAATAACTCGGCATCAGTAAGTGCCGACGGGCCGAGCCGCATGAGTTTCTCGCGCGGACGGTCTTCTTCTGCCCACTGGTTGATGTTCAGCTTATCCATGCTTTTTCGTAAACAACGACTCCAGGAAGCCCACGCCATAGCCAATGAGCTGGATGAAGGCTGCCGGAATAGATTTGAGTCCCACCATCACACTCTTGTTGCGGATAGTGGAGTCAATGAAAATCAGAGCGCTATATAATATAAGAGGTATAAGTGCCAATACAGAGAACACGGAGAACAACAACAGCCCTGCAACGCCTATCGTAAAGACTGCTGGAAGGGCGTGAACGGGCTTGAGGGCTTCAGGGTATTTGCGCCAAAGATTGATGCGGGCATAGCCGCTGTTATATACCTGTCGCCAGAACTTACGGAAGTCCGTACGGCGCTTGTGCCATAGCCATGCCTCAGGGAACAAACGACAGCTGTATCCGTTCTTATAGATGCGGAGGCTGAAGTCGATATCCTCACCATAGAGCGACATTTTGGAAAAGCGCTCTGTTGTGAATCCGCCTAACTGTTGGTACACCTCACGGCGCACGCCGAGGTTGAACGAGCGGGGGTAGAACTTCTTGTCGAGCTGTTTTTTGCCGCCACGAATGCCGCCCGTTGTAAAGAACGAGGTCATAGCATACGAAATGGCCTTCTGGATGTCAGAGAACGATTCGTGGGCAGCATCAGGCCCGCCCCAGGCGTCAGTAGGCTGGCGCTTCAGTTCGTCGTCAATAGCCTGCATAAAGCCCGGAGGAGTAACGGCGTCGGAGTCGAGAATGATGACATATTCGCCCTGAGCACGATCTACGCCATAGTTGCGGCTCTGTCCTGGACCACTGTTCTCCTTGAAGTAATAATGCAAATCAAGGATGTTTGCGTATTTGTCGCAAACATCCTTGCAGGGAATCTGTGAACCGTCTTCCACTATCACCACTTCGAAGTCCGTAAGAGTTTGGGAGCTAAGGCTCTCCAGCAACTCGTCCACTTCGTCAGGACGGTTGAAGACAGGTACGATAATGGAATATCTCATTACTCCTTAGCGCGAGCCAGATAAGAACCGTCGCGGGTGTCAACCTGAATGAGGTCACCCTCGTTGATGAACAGGGGAACGCGAACCTCAACACCAGTCTCCAGCGTAGCGGGCTTCAAGGTGTTGGTAGCGGTGTCGCCCTTGATACCAGGCTCAGAGTGGGTCACCTTCAGGATGGTCTTAACGGGCATCTCGGCATAGAGGATAGTACCGTCGGTGGTGTCGCTGACAACAGATACGACGTCGCCTTCCTTCATGTACTCATGACCGATAACGAGGTCGTTGGCGATGGGAATCTGCTCGAAGGTCTCCTGATTCATGAAGATGCGACCTTCCTGATCCTCATAGAGGTACTGGTAGTCGCGGTGCTCGATGACAACGTCCTCCAACTTCTCACCGATGTTGTAGCGGCGCTCCAGCACGCGGCCGTCGCTGACGTTCTTCAGTTTGATGTTCATGATGGTGTTACCCTTGCCAGGCTTGCGGTGCTGGAAATCAATACATACCCAAATGCCACCGTCCATACGGATGGCTGTTCCTTTCTTAATGTCTTGTGAATTAATCATAAAAAATAGCTATTTAATAATGTAATTGTCACTTTTGCGGGTGCAAAGGTACGAATAAGTGAGCAAAAAGCAAAGGAAAATCTTGTTTTTCTTTGTTTTTTCGAACGAAAGTGCCTTCTCCAAGGGTAAAAAGGTACGAATTTTCCGTGAAAAATGAATAAAATATTGAGAAAAATCGCTCAAAACTTGCACAATTAGAAATAATTATGTAATTTTGCAGCCCGAAACTCTGATTTTCGGAGGATATATTGTCGAATTACAACAAATAAAATAACGATAGAACAATGAAAAGAACATTTCAGCCGCACAATCGTCGCCGCGTAAATAAGCATGGCTTCCGCGAGCGCATGGCAACAAAGAATGGTCGTCGCGTACTGGCTTCTCGCCGCGCTAAGGGCCGTAAGAAGTTAACTGTATCTGACGAGCATCACGGAAAGTAATCAATCGTCACGCATAAGAATTGGGTGTATTTTCTAAGAAATATACCCAATTTTTTTGTTGTCTCAATATTTCTTTGTAATTTTGCCCTTCATAATAGCATATAGTTCATGAACGCGAAGGAATTCTTTGGAAAAATGGGCAGCCTCTACCTGTGGGGGAACCTGCTGGCAATGGTCCTGGTAGTGGTGTTGCTGTGCATTGGTGTAAAGTATGGTCTTGAATACTATACCCATCATGGTGAGGGTATTGTGGTGCCAAAGGTTCAGGGTATGACGTATAATAAAGCCCGTCTGCTGCTGGAACAGGAGGGATTGATTATTCTGGTCAGTGACTCTGGCTATAACAAGACCCTGCCTGCCGACTGTATCCTGGCTCAGACACCAGGCAATGGTACGAAAGTAAAGCAGGGGCATATCATCTACGTGACAGTCAATTCACCGTCGTCACCGTCGTTTACCATCCCTGACATTGTCGATAACTCCAGTGTTCGCGAGGCCGAAGCTAAGTTGATGGCTATGGGCTTCCGCCTGTTGCCTGCACAAACGGTACCTGGCGAGCGCGACTGGGTCTATGGCATTGTGTGTCGTGGACGTCGTGTGTCAAATGGTGACCGTATTCCCATTGACTATCCGCTGACCTTGCTTGTGGGCGGAGGCACTATCAACGACTTGGACGATGTTGAATATGTGGACCAGTCGTATGCTGAACCCCAAGAGAATCTTGCCGACGATTTTGAGGAGGTAACCGAACCCGTTGTAGGAGAATAAATCATGATGACAGACATAACCGATAAGTCACAGGATCTTTTGGACGACATCGCGCTGAGCCTTGACGAAGAGGGCGATGGTCAGCTCTACGAGCATCTGCGCATGGAGGTGGATCGCGGTCAGGAGCCAGTGCGTATCGACAAATATATGTCTGAGCATGTGCAGCATTCCTCCCGTAACCGCATCCAGAAAGCGGCTGATGCGGGTTTTGTTCATGTCAACGGCAAACCCGTCAAGAGTAATTATAAGGTTCGTGCGGGAGATATCATTACTTTGATGCTCGACCGCCCGCACTACGATACCACCATCGAGCCCGAGGATATTCCTCTCGATGTGGTTTATGAAGACGACCAGTTGATGGTCATCAACAAACCAGCAGGACTGGTGGTACACCCTGGTGTGGGTAATTTCCATGGCACATTGGTCAACGCCATTGCCTGGCACTTGCGCAATCTGCCCAGCTATGACCCTAACGACCCCAGCGTAGGACTGGTTCACCGTATTGACAAAGATACCAGTGGACTGCTCGTCGTCGCCAAAACTCCTGATGCCAAGACGGAATTGGGAGCGCAGTTCTTTAATCACGACACGCATCGCAGCTATGTCGCATTAGTATGGGGCAATTTCACAGAGGATACTGGTCGCATTGAGGGCAATATCGGACGCGATCCGCGTGACCGTCAGCGCATGGCGGTATTTCCAGCAGGAGGGGATGTCGGCAAAACAGCCGTCACTCACTATCGAGTGCTCGAGCGCTACGGCTATACCACATTGGTGGAATGTCGTTTGGAGACAGGACGTACACATCAGATAAGGGCTCACATGAAACATATCGGTCATCCGTTGTTTGCCGACGAGCGCTATGGTGGTACGGAAATTCTGCGAGGCGAGCGCACGGCATCCTATAAGGCCTACATCCAGAACTGTTTCAAGCTTTGTTCGCGTCAGGCCCTGCATGCTAAGACGCTGGGGTTTGTCCACCCCGTGACCCACGAGCAGATGGACTTTACCAGCGAACTGGCTGACGATATGGCGGCGCTCATTGACAAATGGCGTAACTATACTCGTCATAACTAAATGTAATAACGAAATAACGAATAAATAAAAAATATATGAAACAACTGAAACGTAACATTGCCATCGTCTGTGGTGGCGATTCTTCAGAGCACGACGTGTCACTGCGCTCGGCTCAAGGTCTCTATTCGTTCTTCGACAAAGAGCGATACAATGTGTATATCGTCGATATCAAGGGTCAGGATTGGCACGTGGAACTGCCTGGTGGCATCACGGCAAAGATCGACCGTAACGACTTCTCGTTTGTGGAAGACGGCAAGGCCAAGCTTTTCGATTATGCCTATATCACCATTCACGGTACTCCAGGTGAGAATGGTATCCTGCAGGGCTATTTCGACCTCGTAGATATTCCCTATTCTACAAGTGGCGTGCTGATTGAGGCTATGACGTTCGACAAGTTTGTGCTTAACCAGTATCTGCGCGGCTATGGTGTCAGTGTTGCTGACTCGTTGCTCATCCGTCGTGGTTATGAGGATTTGGTCAGTGAGGACCAGATTGAACAGCGCATTGGAATGCCTTGCTTCGTGAAGCCTGCTACCGATGGATCGAGCTTTGGCGTGTCGAAGGTAAAGAATAAGGACCAGTTGGCTCCCGCCCTGCGCAAGGCTATGCTCGAGAGTGATGAAGTGATGGTAGAACAGTATCTGGCAGGAACGGAAATCACCGTTGGTATCTACAAGACAAACGAGAAGACAGTGATACTGCCAATTACCGAGGTGGTAACACAGAATGAGTTCTTCGACTATGATGCCAAGTATAATGGTCAGGTACAGGAGATTACTCCAGCGCGTATCAGTGAGGATTGGGCTCGCAGGGCTCGTGAGATTACCAGCCACATCTACGATATCCTGCACTGCAACGGTATCATCCGTATCGACTACATCATTTCGAAAGACGGTAAGATTACGATGCTCGAAGTAAATACTACTCCAGGTATGACGCCCACCAGCTTCATCCCCCAGCAGGTAAAGGCTGCAGGTATGACCATGACAGAGGTGCTGACGGATATCGTGGAGAATCAGTTCTAAGAGGTGAAAAGTGAATAATTGGCTACCGCTATGAGTAACGAGTTCGATGAGATAAGACCCTACGAAGCGGGCGAGATGCAACAGGCGTTTGACGAGCTGATTAACGACCGGCAATTCTCGCTGGTGCTGAAAGGCTTTGCCCCTTGGTTGCCCAAAAGTGTGCGCAACGGACTGCTGAAACTGGCATTTATCGGTGTAAAGACACCGCTCGACTTCCAACAGCGTTTCATGAAGCCCGTCGTTAAGTGGATTATCCGTAAGCATACTGATGGCTGTATGTTCAATGAAAAACTGCTGCCAAGAGATAAATCGTTACGCTATACCTTCGTCTCGAACCATCGTGACATCGTGCTCGACTCGGCATTCCTTGACGTGATGCTGGTTGAAGCAGGCTATCCTACAACCGTTGAGATTGGCATTGGCGACAACCTGCTCATCTACCCTTGGATAAAGCGGTTGGTGCGTATGAATAAAGCCTTCACCGTTCGTCGCGGTCTGTCTTTGCGCGAGACGATGGCTGCCTCGCAATTGATGAGCCGCTATATCCACCACGCTGTCACTGAGAAAAAGGAGAATATCTGGATAGCCCAGCGCGAGGGACGTGCCAAAGACTCCAGCGACCATACCCAGGATGCTGTCCTCAAGATGCTGGCAATGGGCTGTAGTGCGACCAGTGGTTTACCCGCTGACAATCTCCGAGAACTCAACATCGTACCCCTGACCATCAGCTACGAGTACGACCCCTGCGACTACCTGAAGGCGCAGGAGTTCCAGCAGAAACGCGACAACCCCAACTTCAAGAAATCGCGTCAGGACGACCTCGACAACATGAAGACGGGCATCTTCGGCTATAAGGGGCGTGTACGTTATACCTGCGCAGCACCTATCAATACGTGGATTGACGAACTGTCTGACCTTCCCAAAACCGAATGGTTTAAGGCATTGGCTGAGCGTATGGATCGTGAGATTTATCGTGGTTACACCCTCTATCCTTGTAACTACATCGCCCTCGACGAGTTGGAAGGCACCAACACCCACGCCAGCCACTATACAAAAAGCGACCAAGAGCGCTTCGAGAAATATTTGTCTGGGCAGCTGGCAAAAATCCAGCTACCTGACAAGGACGAGGCTTTCCTCCGTGAGCGCATTCTGACGATGTATGCCAACCCATTGCGAAATTATTTAAAAGTGACAAATGAGAAATAATAGTATACGAAAAACCGTTGTGTCTGCAGCCATGTTATGGCTGCCCTTCCTTGTCTTCATGCCCCTTCTGACTTCCTGCGAAACGGATAGCTACGAAAAGGGCGAGGGCGAGTATTCACTCATGCAGGCGGACCTCTGCGAACTTACCGTCAATGGTCAGAAGCAAGCCACGTCGTTTGTCACAGACGATGGCAATCAGTACACCCTGAAAGCTCCCTATACCGCCCAATGGATTGAGAGCGTCGACACCACCTATCGCACCCTTATATATTATAATAAGGTGGATGCCTCGCAGGCTGAGGTCATGGGCATTGGCTCGATACCCACACTATACCCCATTGCACATTGGAAATTCAAGGAACTACGCCAGGACCCTGTCGATATAGAGAGTGCCTGGATGGCTAAAAGTGGTAAATACCTGAACCTTGGGGTGCTCATTAAGACGGGACGTATTGACGACGAGGAACAGCCTCACACCATCGGCTTGGCTCAGGACACCGTGTTGGTTCATCCCGATGGCAAACGCACAGCCTATTATCGTTTCCTGCATAGCCAAAACGACATTCCTGAGTATTATACCAACCGCCGTTACGTCAGCATCCTCATTCCGAACAAACAACGGCCAGACACCATCTGCCTGACCGTTAAAACCTATCAAGGAACTCTTGAAAGAGTCTTTGTTCCATAAATTCAATGATGCGACATGCAACAGACAAAAATCGCCCATTTCATCGGAATCTTTAAGCCTGGCAATCTGTGTCAGGCTTACTTTTTCCCGTTTTGAGACTCTTTTTTCCTACCGTGGGACTGTTGTTTCCTGAAGATTGCCTAATTTTGCAGACAAATTCAAACAAACAATGCATATGGATATGACATTTATCTTCACAGTTGCGTTAACCGCCGCACTTATTGTAGTGGTGTTGGCACTTGTAGTCATCATTATGTACCAGCGTTGGCGTATTGGTGACCAAAACGTTTTCATCGAGCGCTTCATTCGTCAGAACGAAGAGCAGCGTCAGAAAATGAGGAAAGCAGGAATCGTATTATAAATGAAGCATAGGATATACATATTAATATTATGCGCCTTGTTGACCATGGTGGCGTCTTGCACTCATAGCAGCGAGACGAAGGACGACGAGAAGGCAAAGGCAGCGTGGCAGCGGTATCACGAAGCCTACGATGCTAAGAACCTAAATCGCGTCCTGGCCGTCATCGACAGCATGGAGACGGAGAAGATGGTCAGTACGCCAAAGGCCGACCATCTGCGTGGACTTGTCTACGACCAAGGCTGGCAGATGAAGATCGCTGAGCAATTCTACAAGAAGTCTTATCAAGGCTATGCCTCAGACCCTTCACAAGATTGGGGCTCTTATACCGATGCGGGCTACCGCTGGGCATATTTGCGCTTTCGTCGAGGCGACACTGAGGGCGCACTGAACGTCGTCACCGAACTGCTGCATCAAGCAAAGGAAAACGAGGCGTTCCCCAAAGATCAAGAGACTGCCTTGCTGATGCTCATGGCGGAAATCCAGTTACAGCTGCACCACTACGACGAGGCACTGCTCACGGGTCAGAAAGTCTACGAGGCAATAGAACAAAAAGCGGAAAATGGGAACGGAAGTGAATTGGATATGGCATGGGGCTGTATCAACATATCCGACATTTATTACAAGACAGGAGACACCGAAGGGGCAATGGCATGGCTTGACCGCTGTGCACAAGCGCTAACCCTCGCCAAACAAGAGCAAGGCGACTCGCTGATAATTGAGGAATGGAAAGGCCATGTTGCTCTCAAACAGGCATTGTATCTATTAGAGTCGGGTCACGCTAACGGAGCCCAAGCCACTTATGACGACATCCCCCGTAGCCGTCTGATGGAGCCAATAGGCTACAGAGAGGCGGCCGACTACCTGATGGCTGCTGGACGCTACGACGAGGCAGCTGACTGGTACGAACGCATCGACAGCACCTATTTGGCTACCGACGGCGCCAAGATGACTTTCGACATCATCGCAACCCGTCTCTCTCCCCGCTACATGGCCTACCGCAAGGCTGGGCGCAACGCCGACGCCCTGGTGCTTGCCGACAGTGTCAGCGCCGCCATCGACTCTGCCCTCGTCTGGCAGAAGCAAAATGATGCGGCCGAACTGGCGTTCATCTACCAGACCCATGAAAAGGAGCTGGCACTGAACGATGCCCGAAGCGAGACTCGCATCCATCGCGTACTGCTTGCCGCTGCCATCCTTGTCATCCTCCTCATAGGTTACCTGTTCTGGCGTACACGAAAATATAATCAGGAACTCCTTGAGAAGAACCGCCGCCTATTAGCCGATATAGAACAGCGCGAGCAGGAGGAACAACAGGCTATCGTGCAGTTAAAGGCCGAACCCCAAGAAAACCTGACAGCCAATCAGCAACTCTTCTGCCGTATCTGTGACCTCATGGAAAATTCAGACAATATCTATACCGATGTCGATCTGGATCGCAACCGTCTGGCCCAACTCCTCGGCACCAATGAGCATTACGTGACCGATGCCATTAGCACCTGTACTAATGGTAAGAGCGTAAACGCTTTCCTCAACGAGTACCGCCTGCGCTATGCCGCACGCCTGCTGGCCACTACCGATGATTCTATAACAGTCATTGCCGAACTCTCCGGCTTCTCGCGCAGTTCGTTCTACCGCATCTTCAGCGATGCCTACGGCATGTCGCCCTCAGATTATCGCAAAGTCGCGAGGAAATAACAAAAATCGCCCATTTCATCGATATATTGAAGCCTGGCAATCTTTGTCAGGCCTTACTTTTTCACGTTTTGAGACTTTTTTTTCCTACCGTGGGACTGTTGTTTTTTGAAGACAGACTACTTTTGCAGATGAATTCGGAAATACGACGCAATTTATCAATATGAAAAAGATTTTAACGACACTAGCAGCCGTCCTATGTAGCGCAATCACTATTTCGGCACAAGATGCCCAAACGGACAGGAACCGGACATATCGCATCACGCTTGGTAACGTGCAGTACGCCCACCACGACGAGAAGATGTCGGCAGGCGAAGCCGTCGGCAAGGTGCTCTCCGGCGTACTGACCGGCAAGACCGAAGTGCAGGCCACCAAGTACGAGGAGGATGTGAAGAACGCTATCATCAAAGGACTCTCCGGTGCCCATCGCTTTCGATACAACAACGGGCTGCTGCAACTGGACGACATCGTGAAGGAGGGCAACCTCGTGGCCGATGCCGTCATCACTAACATTCAGGCAAAGTCGGACAGCCGCACCTGGAAGGATAAGGACGGCAAGACACAGGTTACAACCTCATACAAAGGCTTAGTCGAGGCCATGCTCACGCTGAAGGACGCAAAGACGGGCGAGATTGTTACCAATCAGACATTCAATGGCTTTGGTATGGGCAGCTCTTCGTACTCCGATTCTGACAAGGCTATCCGCGATGCCATCGGTTATCTCCCAAACCGTATCACCGGGTGGCTCAACAAGTATCGCCCGCTACAGGCCAACATCATCGAAGGTGCCGCTGCCAAGAAGGAAAAGCAAAAAGAGGTCTACATCGACCTCGGCAGCAGCGAGGGCGCCTACGTGGGTCTCCACATGGGCGTCTATGAGGTGAAGACCATCGCCGGGCGTGAGGCCAAGTCGCAAATCGGCAAGCTGAAAATCGAAGCCGTGGAGGGCGATGACATCAGCCGCTGCAAGGTGCAGAGTGGTGGCAAGGACATCAAGGCTGCTCTTGACGCTGGCGAAAAACTCAAAGTCATCTCTATCGACTGATATTACTTATCCTGTTGCGTATGGATACAACATTTATCATCACAGTTGAGTTAGCTGCCGCCTTCATCGTGGTGGTGCTGGCACTTGTAGTCATCATCATATACCAGCGTTGGCGTATTGGCGACTAAAACATCTTCATCGAGCGCTTCATCCGTCAGAACGAAGAGCAGCGCCAAAAGATGCGAAAAGCTGGAATTCTGTAATAAACAATTATGTCAATTAATACAAACAATTTTTTTTTAATTTAAAATTTAAGTAAAATGAAAAAATTTTTATTAGCATTACTGCTCGCAGCACCTGTGCTGTTTTCATCGTGTTCAAAGGAAGAAACCACTGTTTCTGGTATTAATTCTATTGAATATGGCAAGCGTCTTCCTGTATCTAAGTCAGATTTGGTCAAGTATGAGATACTTAGAAATCTGACTGATGGTCAATACCAGTACATTGTATTCAAGAATAATGCTGCTGGTGTCTTGATTACAAATTTGAGTGATGTCCCGCAAAGTTATGCTTATTGCACACAATGGGGTGTTTCCAACAATACTCTGACTATGGTTACGGATAAAGGTGTTACCCAGACTTTTGATGTTAGCAAGGAATATAAGAAAATAAGTGAGTCTTCTTATACCATCACAGTATATCTGAAGGGGAGTGATGGAAAAGAGTACGCTTATGATTGCGTAGATGACGGTACAAACAGTGCCGTAGCTGCAACAGTATGGAATGTCATAAATACTGCAAGATCAAGTCAATAAAGTCAATCACAGGGAATCAATATGAAAAAGATTCTGATGGCTACAGCGGCCATGGCGCTGATGACAATGACGACAGTGTTCACCGCCTGCAGCAGCGACGATGGCGACAACAACAACAAGAAACCCGTAGACCCGCCTACGTCGGGTGAGATGGAGTGTAAACTGTATACCACCGATGAGTCACTCGCTTCGTTCGATTTCTATGTCAAATATTACGATGAAAGCGGAAATATACAAAGCGAAAAATTGGTATGGACTGACCAAACGAACTTGGATGATGTAATTGTAAGGGTGTGGACAAAGAAAGTCGTAGCAAAACTGCCCGCTACTCTCGGCATCCTTTTCGAGATTAAGGTAAAAGACGGTCTCGACCCTAATGGCCAATATATCCTATCTCGTGGCTATGACATAACATTTACATCAAAGACTGCATCTGGAAACCGCATTGACATATCCGCTCCAAATAAAAAATTTTCAAGCGGCCGTAACAAAGTAGGCATGTTTGAGGAAGCACTCAAAGAAAATGTTCGTCCCTTGGACATTATCTACAAATTCGACGCCAACGGTAAAGGACTTGGAACCAGTAAATGGGAATAATGTTTTCAGTAAACTTATAAGGAAATTACAAATAGTTTTATAATCGCCCATTTCATCGGGGAAAGTAAGCCTGACAATCTCTGTCAGGCTTACTTTTTCCCGTTTTGAGACTCTTTTTTCCTACCGTGGGACTGTTGTTTCCTGAAAACAACCTATTTTTGCAGATGAATTCAAACAAATTATATGAAAGACCCTTAAACATTGATGATATGAAAAAGTATTTTTCAATGGCAGCATTTTTCTGCATCGCTACAAGCTTGCTCTTCTCCATCTTCGCATGCAAGGAAAGCCCTAAACAGATTGACTTGTCACAGCCCAACTTTAGTCATGTTGACACATTGTTACTTAACACCATTGGTTCTGTCGACTGGAGAAGTATCTATTATGGCAGCGACGAGCAGAGAGAGTTCATTGTCACTCGTCTGAATCAAATTGTCGACAGTCTGGAGCAGGTAGGCGACTTGGATGAGTTAGGTGCAGACACCTATCGTGGTATTATATATAACAGTGCTTACAAGAGACTTGAGGCCGAGGAATGGTTTAGCCGTGCCATCACGCACAACAGCCGTAAGGACCGCGAACAACGTTACTACAACTATGCTGGCTACGAATTAGCAAATCTGTTATATATAAGGCATAATTACGAAGGATTTTTGCGTGTGGCCGTACCCCTTTTCGCCTCAATGGACTCATTGGGTACCTACCTTCGCATAGACCATAAGATTGATCTTTATTCGCTGTTAGGATGCTGCTATCTGAAGCTGGAGCAACCTGAGAAGGCAAGGGAGGCCGTTTTGAAGGCACGTGACTTTGGCCGTCAGGTGCTGGCTGTGGATACGTCTCACTATATCCACCAGTCATTCATCAATTACTACGCGAGGATCAAAGATGCCTACGTCAGGGTGAAGGACTTTGAGGGGGCTAGAAACTGGATGGCGTTTACCGACTCCATTGGTAACCTCTTCGCACGTCGCTACCCCAATGCTGACGTCTGGCCTATCTACAACGGCTACACTCACCTTGATCGCGCTATTAAGGTGTGGAGCTTGGGAATGAAGGATTCGGCAGCTATCGAATATGCTGAGTTCCGGAAATACCAGTGCGCCTACGATATCAACGGTCTCACCCAGTCAAACGACTACCTGATGAATGCCGAGCGCTGGGAAGATGCCGCAGACAACTATCAGGCACTCGACTATTTCATAAAATGGAACAACGAAAAGCTTTACTTGGAGGAGCTCTATGCCTATTATTTCCCCAAGTTCCGTGCCAATTACTATGCTGGGCGTAAGGACTCTGCTCTATTTGTGGCCAACCAGATAGCCGAGGCCTTTGACTCTGCCTACATCTGGCAGAAGAGAAGTTCGATGGCCGAAATGGCTACTCTCTACGACACGCAGGGCAAAGAGATGCAGATAGCCCGCCAACAGGCAGAGTTATCGCAGCAGAGGCTCTGGGGAACAGCTATCGCACTGGTGTTACTCACCACTTTCTTTATCATCTATTCCTTGCATCGCCGCAAGGCACAGAAACGTCTTGCCGCTGCCCATGAACAGCTGGAGACTACTCACGAAAAACTGGAGAAAGCCCACGCTGAACTCCAAACGGCCTATGACCAGTTAGAAGAAACCACAGCAGCCAAGGAGCGTATAGAATCGGAACTACGTATCGCCCGCGACATACAGATGTCGATGGTGCCAGGCATATTCCCTGAACGCGATGGTCTCGACATGTATGCTGAGATGACACCCGCTAAGGAGGTAGGCGGCGACCTCTATGGCTACGTCTTTCAGGGTGACGAGCTCTACTTCTGTGTGGGCGACGTCAGTGGAAAGGGAGTACCCGCCTCGCTCTTCATGGCCCAGTCGGCCCGACTCTTCCGTACCCTCGCCACCGAGGGCATGATGCCCGCCGAAATCGCACTCCGCATGAACAACGAGTTGGCAGAAGGGAATGACAACAATATGTTCGTGACGATGTTCATCGGATTGCTTCACCTCGACACCGGTCGTCTCGACTTCTGCAACTGTGGTCACAACCCGCCCCTGTTTGACGGTAAGTTCCTAGAGATGGAACATATCAACCGGATGATTGGCTTCTGGGGGGGCAACCCCTTCTACGGTGAATCCATCGACGACATCCGTGGCCACCAACTGATGGTTTACACCGACGGTCTGAATGAAGCAGAGAACCTACAGCATGAATTGTTGGGCAATGACCGCCTGCTACAGGTCATGTCGACTGCCGGTAGCCTCGACTCCCATCAGGTTATTGCCATGCTGAAGAAAGTTGTGGAGGAGCACCGAGCCGGTGCCGACCCCAGCGACGACCTTACGCTTATGTGTCTGAAACTAAAATACTAACAAAGTAAACATTATAAACCCTTTAAACATTATTTATTATGAGAAAGATTTTTTTAATGGCAGTATTTGCTTGCTTCGCTGCAATGAATGTGAACGCCCAGACGGAAGGGACGGAAAGCAAGAACGAGGAGATGCTACGCTTGACGAAAGCGGCAGACGAGAACCCCACGGACTGGAAGGCCCAATTTGATGCGGGCATGTTCCTGGTCAACAAGGGGACCGAAATGTATAACCCGGCGCAGGCAGAGAAATACTTTGAGCGTCTCTTTCACCTTGCCATGGACCTTAAAAAGGAGGTACCAGACTCGGTGATTCCTGCGGCGGGGATGATGCTGGCGGGGATAGCTGCCGGGAAGGAAGACCTGGACCGCGCCTTGTTCTACATAGACGCGATAAGGCATGCCGAAAAGATGGGCGTGCGCGTGGGCGAGGACGATGGCTACTCATACCTGTTCGACATGTGGGGTGCGATGTACAGCATGGCGAAAGACGAGGATGAAAGGTCGCTGTATTATATGACGGAACTACGCAATCATCTGACCAAGGACAAGAAGCAGGGAATAGAGCACACGGACTATATGACGGCCATGCTGTACGACAAACTGATGTCGAAATACATGGATATGTTCGGCGACAAACTTATAGAACTGACCATCGACGGCAAGAAGTACATCGCGCTTTCCTCGGAAGAGTGGAACATCGAGAAGCCTCTCATGGGGTGGGAGAAGTGGATGAAGGAAAGAGGCCAAACGGAGGGAGACCAAAAGTCGCTATACTACTGCTGTGACGACGGCAAGGTCACTGACGACCTGCACTTCGAGGGGAAATACTGTTTCTACCTCAACACAGACACCAAATACGACGTCAAGCTGGATGACGCCACAAATGTACGGCTGATTACCGTCACGCCCGAGCAGCGCCAGAAGATGGTAGACGCCTACCACAGCTACATGAAGAAGCACAAGAAGGACCAGAAAAAGTAGCCTTTCCCTGCCTGGCTTATAAGTCAGGTAATAGTTGGTCTGCTACTTCGCACAGTTCTGCGTACCACGATTCGCCAAAACGACGGATAAGTGGTTCGCGCAGAAACTGATAGACGCGGATGTGTTCTGCTTGGCCTTTGACGACAGCATCCCTGCAGACCATCCATTTGTGGTAGTTCAGACCAACAAGTCCGTCACCGAATTTCTTTTCGCGAATGGGATAGAGTGAGCAACTGATGGGTTTGCAAAAGTTGCTCATACCCTCGCGATATGCCTTTTCCAATGCGCACAGGCAGTTGTCGCCATCATAACAGGTAAAGACACAATCCCTTCCCCTTACAATACTTGTCACCATATCTCCATCACGATCGGCATAGGCTACGCCTTGTTGGTCAATGACGCTCTGTGCTGATGCAGAAAGCATTGGCCACACTGTGTCGAGAGCATCCTCAATACTGGCAATCTCGTCCATTGTCACTGGTGCACCATCACTGCCTTCCACACAGCAGATGCCCTTGCACTTCTCATAGTCACAACAGAAGTACTCGGTCAGTATCTCTGAGGAGATTAAGATGCCTCCTATTTCAAGAATGGGTGGGATGTTCATTCTAAATGAGTAATAAGTAATGAAAAATGATGGTTACCAATTGATAGGAGTTATGCCGTTTTGCTGGAGATAGGCATTACAGCGTGAGAATTGGTGCTGTCCGAACCATCCACCGCGATTGGCACTGAGCGGAGAGGGATGGACAGACTCGAGCACGAGGTTTTGTTGGCGGTCAATCATGTAAGCCTTCGAACGGGCATAGCCGCCCCAAAGCATATAGACCAAATGCTGACGATGTTGAGCCAAAGCCTGAATAGCAGCATCGGTAAACTTTTGCCAACCCAACGCAGAGTGGCTGTTTGCCACATGGGCACGAACGGTCAACGTGGCATTGAGCAGCAAAACGCCTTGTTCTGCCCAACGTGTCAGATTACCAGACGCAGGAATAGGTGTACCAAGGTCTTGCTCTATCTCCTTGAAGATATTCTGCAAAGAGGGTGGAAACTGTACTCCATCCTGCACGGAGAAACTCAACCCATGAGCCTGTCCAGGTTCATGATAGGGGTCTTGTCCAATGATGACCACCTTTACCTGGTTGAAAGGACACAGATTAAAGGCATTGAATATGAAACGTCCTGGAGGATAGCAGGTACCAGCAGTATACTCCTGTCGCACCGATTGGGTGAGCTGTTCGAAATAAGGTTTCTCAAACTCACCTTGCAGGTATTCCTTCCATGTGGGTTCTATCTGGACATTCATGTGCTCTTACAGCAATTTCTGGATTTCTTGTTCTACGTCCTTGATAGTCTGCGAACGTCCTATGATGTTGTTGCCACGATCTATCAGGAAGAATTCTGGTACATTTTGTACGTTATAAAGGGTCAGTATTGACGAATTGATGCCGTTCTCGTCACGCACGCTGATCCAAGGCAGGGCAGCGGTCTGTTGTTTCCAGAAGTGTTCGTCACCATCAAGGCTCACCTGATATATTTCCAATCCTTGTGCACTATACTTGTTATAGAGTTCGCGTAACAACAGAATACGAGCAGGTGACTCGTCCATACTAAATATATGGAAGTCAAGCAGCACCACCTTGCCCTTCAAATCAGTTAAGTGGCGCATCTGACCTTTATTGTCGCGCAGGGCAATATCGATGAGACCAGCCTCCTGTACCTTCGAAGGATCGATAGTTCGGCTGTTTTCGGCATCTGCAATACGTACGTTCTTCATACCCTCAATGGCAATATTATGCAGGTTTGCACCACGCTCAGCAGTTGGCCATTGGTGGTCCCAACTGGTAGCGACAGCAGCAAAGGCTTTGATGTCGTCACGATTGGTACGAGGATTGAAGAGCAACATATTACCCAATGTCTGGAATAGGGCAAAATAGGCGTATGCCTTATCCGGATGAGCGTAGATATAGCGTGTCTTCACATCCTGCTTATAGGCATTCACCATAGCAAGAATGCTGTCGTTCACCTGATCAATACTTAATGTGTCGTTGCGACTGACGTTGATGGCACGCTGTTGCAGGTCCATCTGCAACAAGGCCAGTTCCTGAATCTTTTGGCAATTTTCAGAACCGCTAACCTCATATTTCGATGCCATCTGCGGATACTCGGCTTTGACGGTAACCGTCTCGGTAGAGTCTATCGAGAGCGAGATAATCTGGTCGCTGATGCGCAGGCGATAAAACTCAGGGGCTTCTGTCTGGGCACCACTGAAACTAAAGGCACCATCGTCTCCCAGCTTCACAGAATCCAAAACGTCTATACCTGTCAACGCGATATTCTCGAAGTAAAGCACTGAGTCTTTGGCGTTGGTGATGTTACCTTCTACATGGAATTTCTTCTCTCCGCACGAAGCCATTGTCAAGGCTACAAGGGCGGCTATTACATATTTCTTCATCTTGCTTTTTTTATTTTTGCCTGCAAAGGTAGTGCAAACCGAGCAAAATACAAAGAAAAAAATCATTTTTCTTTTATTTTCGAGGTGAAGCCTACCTTCTCCAAGGGAGAAAGATACGAATAAGCGAGGGAAAATGCAAATTTAAAGACCTATTTTTGTATTCCAAAGTCTGCTTGTTGGGCTTCTACCTCTTGCAAAAGCTTATTTTTCTCTGCGTCAGAGAGGGTAGAGGGACTAGATGCTCTAGATTGTCTAGAATCTTTAGATGTTCTAGAAACACTAGATTCCTGATAGCACATGGGCACATCGTAAGGAACACTCTCTATCTCCAGTTCGGCAGGAGCGGGCGCATGAATACCAGGGAATTGCACCTCAGCCTTTATTTTTATTTTGCCGGCTTGTTTGGTGCTGCGTATCAGTACGGGAGCCGAACCCCATTCAACAGCCCGTGGATTGGCATTGATATTGGCGTCGCCAATGATTTCGCCCTCGCCCTCAACGGTAAAGTGGATGTTTTCTTTTGCCAAGCGACGAACATGACCTAAATCATCAGTTACCTCACAGACAACGACGACGAAATCGGAACCGTCAGCAACGAGTTTTTTGCCCATTTCATCGACATAAAGACGTAGTTTGGTACTTCTGCGTGAAGGCATCTTTTCAGTTTTGCAAACAACCTTGCCATTAATGATACCCTCAGCAACCATCTTGACGTTCTGCCAGTTTTTTTGTGTGTAGCTCCAGTTACGAGCCTCGAAGAAATCCCAAGCGTCTTTGAAAGTTACCAGTCCTTTATCTACAGGTTGCGTCCAGCAATGTTCACCATCGTACATGGTTAAACGTACGGAGTCGCAATTGGAGAAGATAGTAACGTCCTTTTCAGAGAACTGCGTCATCTCGTGGGCAATAGTGACGATGGGCTTTATTGTTTGTTGCGACTCAGTCGCAACAGGCCTTGAAAGAACAGCCTCAAACATATCAAAGGCCGTCTTTTTCTGACGGAAGGCATCATAAATACCACCCCAGTAAGGGTCAGGATGGTAGCCGCGCTGGTGGTCGAAGGGATGCCATTGGCAACCTCCGATAAACTGACCAGTAGTATGGAATAACTCCTGCGTCGAACGGTAGAGACTTAGGGCCTGCGTCAGCATAGGTCGCTCACCCCATGAACGGGAGACGCGATTGAGGTTGTTATGTGCATACCAGTCGTCTACCAATTCACCAAATTCACGCGTAAAGATACATTGCTTGATCTTCTTGGGGTCTCCGATGGGCAAACCATCGGACGCAAAGTCATCTCCAGGCCAGCCATATACGACATCGTAGTGTTCTGCAACACCAGCGGAATGTACGTCAGCAGCAGCTACAGGACGATAGGGATAGGGGTATTCGTCCTTTGTGATTTGTAAGGCCTTTAGGGCGAAGTCCTCAGGATAGCGCGTCTCGTTGAGGATGGGTTCCCACATCAAGACACAAGGATGATTCCTGTCTCGACGGATGATGTTGCGTGTATTCTCATGTACCTTCTCGTCCCAACCTTTTTCCTTGTTCCAATATTGCCAACCAGGAGTCGCCACGATGATAAAAAGTCCCATTTCATCGCAAGCATCCATAAACGAGGGGTCTTGTGGATAGTGAGCAGTACGGATGATGGTAAAGCCTGCATCACGTAAGCGCTTGGCATCTCGCCATTGCTGGGAATTGGGCAACGCATTACCTACATAAGCAAAGTCCTGATGACGATTGGCGCCAACTAACTGATGATATTTCTTGCCATTGAGATAGAAGCCAGGTTGGCGTCCTTGGGCATCATCTGTGCGAACAAATTCGAAGCTACGGATGCCAATACGAGTAATACCACCATCGAGCGATTGCTTACCCTCTTTGATGCAAGTTGTTATATGATATAAATAAGGTGTCTCTGGACTCCAGAGCTTGGGGTTTTTGACGAGGAAGCGCTGGGTGATGGTGCGCGCCTCGCCTGCTTGAAGCTTTAGTTTTGTTTGTTGCTGTGCCACAGCAACAGACGGAACAACGGGCGCAGCGGGTGGTGTGAGGGTACTCTCAATAGTGATGGAATGGGGCTTGCTGTCGTTATTGCGCACTTCGGTATTGACGAAGACCTCAGCGCTCTTGTCGCTGATGGTGGCATAATGAACGAAGATGCCACCACCAGCCACCTTGTTTTCCTCGAGGGCATCTGTGATAGCGACCTTATTTTTTGCTATGAGCCATACGTCGCGATAGATGCCTCCATGATAGGCGAAGTCGAGCTGTGCCTGTTTTTTACCTGGGGGGTAGGTCTTGTCGTCGCTATTGTCAGCGCAGATGGCGATGACGAAATCATCGCCCACACTGCCAGAGAGAGGAATGGTGATGGGGAGATAGCCGCCTTCGTGTTCCTTTACTTTTTGGCCATTGACGTAGATGGTCTGCTTACCCATGATGGCTTCAAAGTGGAGGGTGACGTCACGACTAGCACATTCCTTAGGCAATACGAAGTGCTTACGATACCAGGCAATGCCCTGATAGTTACGACAGCCACTAGCCTCAGCAGGCATCAATTGAACAGTATGGGGCGTCGAGATCACCTCCCACGATTTGTCGTTGAAATCGACCATTTCTGCACCTTTGACGTCGCCCAGATGGAAACGCCAGCCAGCATTGAAATTCCAAACCAAGCGACCACTATTATCCAAAGGGAAGAGACCTGCTACTGAGGTTTGCGCTATAGCATTTAAACTACAGACGATACAGATTATACAAATGAGTTTTCGCATAATTATTACCAATTATCTGTTCTGAATGAAGATACAGGTAGACCATCGTGCATCAGGTCGCCTTCTACCCAATCCTTGAAAGCATAGCGCACGGCAATGGGCTTTTTCACCTCGTCACAAACCACATAGACGCGATTGCGAGAAACCCACACCTTTGTGGCAGGATGGAATACCTTGTCAGCACCAGCCACTTCGAAGTTCTTGGAAGCAGTACCATGTTCGAAGTAAACCCATTCCTTGCTTCTGTCGAAAGAGACTACAGCCGTATCTTTCTTAAACTCTACCTGTTTGTAGGTGGCGAACTCTGGTAGGCCTTTTACGTCATAAGTATTCGAAAGAGCGAGGATAGCCAAACGCTCACCGGCCTGACGCTTCTTTCTGGGGTGAATGCCGTATTCGAGACCGGCATCCATCAGTACTGCCATACGGGCATTTGAAATCATCGACTCTGCTTTCATTTGCTGTTCACGCAGATATTGACTGCCTTTCCACTCGATGAGCGAGTAGTCGTAGGGGGCTATCTGACAATAATAAAATGGGAAATCGCCCTGTTTCCACTCCTTGCGCCAACCTTCGACCATTGCCTTCAGAAGTGGGGCATAGTAATCGTAACGAGGCACATTATCTTCGCCCTGATACCAGATAGCACCACGAATGCCATAGCCGATGAGGGGATACAACTGACCGTTATAGAGAGCGGTAGGACAGCGTTGCTGGAGTTTCGAAACATCTCCTACTGTGATGGTCTGTTTAACTTTCGGGAAGGCACGCAACCAATCGGCTTTCATCCATGCCTCACAGGCAGAGCCACCCCATGCGGTGACGATTAATCCGATGGGAACGTTTAATGTCGAACGTAATGCACGACCGAAATAATAGGCTGTTGCCGAGAAGTCACGGACACTGGCACTGTTTGCCTCGTTCCATTGTCCCGTCACATTGTATCTTGGAGTCAGTGATACATGGCGCTTGACGGTGAATAGTCGCAGTTGGGAGTCTTTACAACGCAACAGCTCCTCCGTCGTTCCCTCGACGGGTTGTTGCTTGAACCCCTTCATCTGCATCTCCATATTCGACTGACCTGCGCAAATCCATACCTCGCCAATCAGGATATTGTGTAAGGTGACGGCCTTACCATCGTTGAAGGTAATCTCATAAGGACCGCCAGCCTCTGGCGTCTGTACCTTCACCTCAAACTTGCCGTCCTTGCCGGCTTTCACCAGATAAGTCTTCTGGTCCCATGAGGTCGTGATCTTCACCGTCTGACCTTTATCGGCAGTTCCCCATAGGTTACACTCTGTTTGTTGCTGCAACACCATGTTGTCGCTGAAGAAATTCGGGAGACTAACCTCCGCAAAGGAAGTGCTTAGTGATAATAAACACGTGATCAAAAGGAATGTGATGCGTCTCATATTATTGTTCTATTTTTAGTTCGGGTTGTGCTAACAGTCCGGCAGGTAACAGGTTGTCGCCCTTGGTGCGATATTTGGCGTTGGTCCAGATGCCTTCGTAGGGAGCCTTGCCCTGGTCAGCACCTCGCAGGGCGTTGTGCCACGTGTTGACCACCTCGATTTCTATCTTGTTCTTGCCTTTCTTCAGGGCACCTGTTATCTCTACCTCGTAGGGCGCTGTCCAGGCAATGCCACAGTCCTTGCCGTTGATCCAGACATGGGCGATGTCCTTCACGTTGGGGAACGACAGCCATGCACGACCTGTTGGCACCTCTTTCTTCTTCAGTTCCCACGTCGTCGTATAGCGGGCGTGACCACTGAAATAGCGTATTCTGTCGTCTGCATGCTGACTCCAGTCGAAGAGCGTCTGGGCCTTGATGGTCAAGCCTGCCTCTCGGAAGGAGACAGTCCAGGGCTCGCTATTTATTCCCAGCGTGGGAATGTTTTGTTCCCAGCGTGGGAATATTTTATTCCAAGCGTGGGAATATTCGTTCTGCCCGTAGCAGAACTCTTCATGCAGAAGTTTGCCAAAGGACTCCTTAACTAATGCCGTTGCAATACAATTAAGTCTGTAACCAAAAATAACAAACACAGATTCAAATGGAGCCAATTCCAATGTTAAAGAATCTTTGTAGTTATCCGCCCAAGTATGGATGTTGCTTTCTGGATGATAAATAGTTACTACTTTATCTGTGTCACGAAATTTCGCTGTAAAAGATAGTTTTTCATCCTTTTGATTGGAAATGAAATAGATATTGAAGTCATCGTACAGACGATGGGTATAGGCGATACCTTCAGGCAGGATGACGTCTGGTGCAACTTTTTCAAAAGTGCTTTCCTTGTAGGGCTTGTCGACAATCTGAACGCCTTGTCTACGCAGTTGGGCAATGCGTTTCTTAGCTTCGGGGGAAACAAGAACCCATTGGGGAACGACCAATACCTTATAATTAAAGGGCTGATTGAGTAGGGCGTCCTTGTTCATCGAGTCGTACTGATAACCATGTAAAGGATTAATCCAGTCCTTTAAATCAACGATTCCAACGGAATGTCGCACGCCAACAGGTGATTCTTCCATAGGTTGGCCTTCATTCGCAAGGCGTGCTTTTTCTGAAGCCACTCGTTCAGCACCAAACAAACCAGGCAACATAGGTACAAGGCGGTCTGGGGTTAAGGCGCGACAGGGCATTTCTTCTCCAGTATATACGGCAATGTCTACCACAGGGCGCCCCTTTTGCAGGAGTGTCTGACAACGGGTGATATAATCCACGAAAGGCTTTGCCTCAGGGAACCAGGTCTGGTCGCGCTGGAAGAAAAGACCGATTCCATCGAGAGTCATACCTGGTTTTCGGTCGAGCCAAGGGTTGTGGGTATTCACGTGGAAGAAGAGGCGATTCATGCCCAGAGCGAAATTCCTGTCCAGCAGCGCCTTGATACTTGCTGGTGTTGCGTCCCACACACCACGCACCTCCGTGAATCCCTCTGCTTGCACGATGTTCTTCCCATAGACGTGAGCGCCACTGATGGCGTCGAGCATATCGGTAGGTTTATCATGAGTGGGTGAGTTCAACCAAAATTCGCCCATCGGTACGTCAACATACTTAAAATGCTCCATTCCATCGGAAACCATCGTGGGAGCAACGCTCTCTGATGACAACTGCACACCATATTCTTTGGCCTTTTGGGCAACGGTGACGAAGAACACTTCGTTCACCAATTCATTGATGGTCTTGCGAATGTCTCTTAGTGTCTCCTCTGCCCCTATCATAGGAACGCCAGCATAGACGGGCAGGAGGGGGAGGATGTCGTAACCTCGCCTGCGCTCAAACTCCTGAGCAAAATTTCGACTCCAGTTTTGCGAGCCACACTCCCATGAATCGACGTGCAGAAACTTAACAACCTTGTGGTTGGGGCGATTCATGAAGAGTCCAAACCAACGGTCTACCTGTTTGCTGACAGCTTTACGTGAGAACTTGTCGCACTCCAAGCCCTTCGCTCCACCAGCTGTAGCGTTCGTATGCCCCGTTGAAGTGTGGCCCATTCGCAGGATGCGCCAAGTGCCTTCAGGCAATTCTTCATCAGCGTAGTCGCCTTGCATCTTGAATGGTTTGATATCTCTGGGGTGCAGGAAATCCTCGTAAGGCAGGTCAATATCTGGTGTCTCTGGGGCAATGCGCCAAACGTAACCAGCCTTGCCTTCCCAGTTGTCGATGAGTGGCCAACTGCCAAACTTGATGCCCTTCAGTCGCAAAACGGGTTTCCACTTGGCAGCATCCAAATCCTCGGCACCTGGTTCTGTTCCTTCAGGTGTCCACTCCAGACGCACATACTTCACCTTACAAGGGGGAATGGAGAAGGTTGTATTGAAGTCTGTGTTTTGCCAACCCTGACGAGGAGGTGTCAACTGCTTGACTGTCTGGAAGATAACCCCGTCGTGCGATACCTTTACCATTAGTCGCTGACATTGGATATTGGTGCCTGAGGGTTCTATCTCGACATTACGCACCAACGTAGGTTTTTCGAATTCGTACTGAATCCAGCAAGGTTCGTCAGCACAAAGAACGCCTTTAGCGTTTATCGTTACCTCAGGGGAATAGGATAGAGAGCCCTTGGGATAAGCCAAGGGCACAGTAACAGGAATGGCGTAAGCAGCAATGTCCTCATAATAATTTTCGTAGTGCAGGGGCTTTTGCATTAGGAAATGGTGCTTGCCTCCAGTCACGATGGTATCGCAGAAGACTATCTTCTGCATGGACTCCTCAGGTGTAATCCAAGGACCGCCAGCGAGTGCAAAACCGTCGCAAATGTGAATGCCCATTTCCAAACCAAGGGAATCGGCTTGTTCTAAGGCACAATCCACCATTCGCCAGAAGTTGTCACTCAGGGCATCAGCTGTTCCTTGGTATTCTGGTCGCTCTGCAGCCCCACGAATAGGCATCAGATAACAGCCACCCAATCCCACATCCTTCATCGCCTGCAGGTCGGCCTTGATGCCTGCTTCTGATACGGCACCATACATCCAATACCAGAAGGTCCAAGGGCGGGTTGTGTCGTTAGCTCGCGATAAAATCGCGAGGCACAGGACAAGAGCGAGTGTGGTTAGTCGTTTCATAGCATCCATGTAATACGTTCGATCCGTTGATTAGAACTCATTCGAAGTGCAGGATGGCGCTGATGCTTCCTTTCCCCTTGCTCCAATAAGGTTGGGCACTGGGACCATTCAGGTCTGTCGTATTTACCTTGTTGCGAACGGCAGGGATGGTCCTGAGGATAGAGATGCCCGTTTCTGGCAGGTTGTAGAGTAGGTGGTCGCGTCCGTCACGAGGCGTATAGATGCCTATCTTGCCTGTCATCAGTTCGATGCCAATGGCGCCTTCGCTGGTGTTCAGCTTCATCCAGGAGACATTCGAGAAATAGCCCTTAAATTCAGGATAGTCCCACGACTCACCAGGAATGGGGTCGTTGTAGTTGTTCTGCCACAGACCATACTGTGGACCTTCCTGACGGTTCTGCCAAACGCGATAGGGACCTTTGCCTACCCATTGCTTGCTTTTCACCATCGTCTCAGGATAGTCGAAACAGATACCCATCAAGTCAACCACGCCATTAAAGTAATAGTTGACATTCATATAGACTCCGCCATCAGCGAGGAAACGCCAAGTAACCGTATTGATAGAACCATGCAGATAATTGGCAACCAGCGTACTATCGCTGAAGGTGAACCCATCGAAAGCACCTTGGTCAGGATATTCTGTGTATTGCGTCTTCTTTTGGAAGGCCTCCTTGTCGTCGTGGTTGTAAAAGCCATCCTGTGAACGGTCAGAACGCTTAGCAGCAACAAAGCGGGGACCATTGCTGAACGAGAGTTTATTATTGCCTACGGAGACGCCCATCAACCTGCCCGTTTTCTTACTGAAGGTATATTGGCGATTGCCATTTTGCACCAACAATAGGTTTGCATTCTCTGTATACGAGTATTTCTGGGTATTCTTGTGTAGGTTTCTCTTGCTCAGGTTACCAGTGCCGAGTTTTACTATGTGTCTATGGCTCCACGTAAAGATTTCCTTTCCATACGGGTCGATAGCCGTTAACTCTATCACGTCAGCATCTGTCCTTTCGATTTTCAGTTGGGCTTTCTCACCTGGTGCAGTATCAGGCGAGGGGAGTTTCACTTCCTTAATGACCTTAACGTCTGACGCTCCATAAGTGGGCATCTTGAGCAGTCTGTAGCTGAACTGGCAGTCCTTCAGGTTGATGAAGTTGTAGCAGTTCTGAATGGTGAAAGCACCGCTGTCGAAATACAACACCTGCACGGGGCTCCACACCTCGCGGATGGTATAGAACGAGCCTTCCTTCTCCATGTGAGGACCAACGATACCATCAGAGCCGAAGTTACCCACGGGGTCAAGGATGCCATTTTGGTCCGTACGAACCACAGCTTGATCCATCAAGTCCCACAGGAAGCCGCCTGCACAGCGGGGATTGCTCATCATCAACTTCCAATAGTCCTTCAAGCCTGCCCCGTGTCCGCCATCATATAGTCCGTGCAGGAACTCAGTAGGCATGAAAAACTCCTTCTGGCGCATATAGTCTGCTGTCTCGCCCCACGAGCGATAGTGCTTGGTTTCGAAGCCATTGCGATTAGCCCAAGGATAAAGCACCACGCGCTGTTGAGGGTCGAACTGCGCGAATACTGGTTCCAGTTCGTAATTAAAGCCACCTTCGTTGCCATTGCTCCAGAAGATGATCGAAGGATGGTTTACGTCTCGTATCACCATCTCCTCTACAATCTGCGAACCCACTATCGTCTCGTGTGCCCAGTGCCAGCCTGGCTGTTCACATTCCACATAGAGGCCCAATGAGTCGCAAGCATCCAGGAACTCTGGGTCAGCAGGATAGTGGCTCAGGCGGACAGCATTCATATTCATGCTCTTAATCAGCAGCACGTCCTCGATATTCTTCTGTTTCGACAGCGTACGTCCACTCTCAGGACGGAAAGAGTGACGATTGACGCCCTTGAAAATCACCTTCTGCCCATTGATAAACACACCATCCTCCTTATCGCCTTTGTAAGTATGGCGATATTCAATCGTGCGGAAACCAAACTTCTGGCGCTCCATATGTAGCGTTTTGTCTTCAGCGTCTTTTAACGTAAAGACTGCCGTATAGAGGTTGGGCTGTTCAGCATTCCAAAGCTTGGGGTTCTCCGTGCGAAACTCCACTTTTGCTTTGTCGCTGACAACAATATAAGTAGGACTTGTGGCCACCTTCTTCCCATTGGCATCGATGATATCGACGCTCACCTTAGACCCATTGACAGCACGATTCAAGAAGACATCAGCTGTAAAGAAACCATCAGCCTTGGCGTCTATCGCTACGCGCTGAATATTCTGCGATGGCTTGCTGATGATGAAGACAGGACGCCAGATGCCGCCGAAATTCCAGTAGTCAGCCCTACGCTCAGCGAGGTTCACCTGCGGATTGGTGCTCTCCTTCAGTACTTCAACCTCCAGACGGTTCTTTTTCGAACCAAAGAATACACGGTCAGAAACATCTATCGTATGACGTGTAAAACCACCCTGATAGGTGCCATTGCCTGCCTTGCGACCATTTATCTCAACATGGATTTCAGTAAATGCTGCCTCGAAGACGAGCTGAATCTGGCGACCAGCCCACTCCTGAGGCAACATAAACTCTGTCTTATACTTTCCTTTCTCGTCTGCAATACCCTCTGGCGTGGCTTTGCCATAGAAACGCATGCCATATTGATAAGTGCCAAAGCCCTGCAGTTCCCAACACGAGGGAACACCAATCTTCGTCCACTTACCACTGTTACGACCATCCGAACATAGGAAGTCCCACTGCACCATATCGTCGCAACCATGACCACTCAGATACTGTCGCTGGGTCTCCACCAGCTTCTGAGCCTGTACACCTAAGGCCACCAAGCCCAGTAACACCAAAAGGAAAGTTCTTTTTATCATTGCTATACCTTAATTTATATATAGACGAACTTCCTCGGATTTTGTTAGTGTTTCAATAAATTAAGCTTCTGTTTGGGAGCCAGCGCATTGTTTACTTTTTCCGTATATTCCTTCAAGGTGAGTGATGCCGAGAGAGGCAGATTACGACTGGAGTTGCCAATGCGGAACGTATAGTTACCAGCCTCTGTGAGCCACTGAGAGCCTACCTCGTCGAAGCTGGCAAGGTCGCGAACGGGAATAGTCATAGTCAGTGTCTGACTCTCGCCAGGTTGCAACTCACGTGTCTTGGCAAAGGCTTTCAGTTCCTGAGCGGGCTTTTCAAGTTTGCCCTTAGGAGCTTGTACATAGACTTGAGCCACCTCCTTACCACTGATAGCGCCAGTGTTCTTAACGGTGATGCTTACCTCAACTGCGTCCTTACCCTTGGCCTTAACCATTGGTTTCGACATTTCAAAGGTCGTATAGCTCAGACCAAATCCGAATGGATAGGCCACCTCGCGATTGAAGGTGTCGAAGAAACGATAGCCCACATAGATATCCTCGTCGTGATTGGTATAGTCGTAGCCTGCAACCTGGCCTGTGTATCCTCTGGTCACCTCGTAGGTATAGAAGTCCATCGTGCCAGGATACCCCTTCGTAGAAGGATGGTCCGTAGCAGCAAGAGGCCAAGTCATGGTGAGTTTACCAGAAGGATTCACCTTACCCATCAGCAGGTCGGCAACAGAATTGCCACCTTCCATACCTGGTTGCCAAGCACAGAGGATAGCATCAGGATAGCCGCTCCATGAGGCTGTCTCAATGACAGAACCTGAGTTGATGATAACCACTACGGG
>Ga0310695_10000779_pt1 | contig 78740 bp, 58 predicted proteins | sample RumenRJG_04DNA_FD_203882 | JGI IMG/M metagenome (GOLD analysis project Ga0310695, IMG submission 203882) | Bovine rumen microbial communities from Lethbridge, Alberta, Canada - RJG_04 (v2) (version 2) | ecosystem: Host-associated > Mammals > Digestive system > Stomach > Rumen | place: Canada... | reverse complement strand
ATCTGCATGTACGACCTAAAACAAGGACGGATAGAGTATTGCAATGCCGGGCACAATCCTCCCGTCATCGGCAATGCCAAGGGGCAATACGCCTTCCTCGATGTCAAGGAGGCCAATGCCCCTATCGGACTATGGCCCGACCTGGAATATGTAGGCGAAGAGATGGACTTGCCCAGCGGCGGTATAATGCTGCTCTACACCGACGGCCTGAACGAAGCCGAGAACCGCCAGCAGGAACAGTATGGCGAAGACCGTATCATCCAGTTGATGACGTCGCACGCTTCTCTAAGTATGCGCGACATCATCGAGGCCCTCAAGGCCGACACCGACCAGTTCCGCGACGGCGCCGAGCAGAACGACGACCTCACCATGCTCGCCTTCCGCATCATCAACAGACAATAGAACTCATCCAATGCAAAAAAAAATAATATGAGAAAGAACATAGGGACTGGTGAATGACATTAACGCTGGCTGAGGGAAGAAGGCTGTGAAGTGCCCCTCTTTTTATATCTTATTTTTTTCTTTTTAGCACAAATCTTTTGGGCAGTTTCTGCCATTTGCCGTTCTTTGGAACCTTGATAGTACTACCGGACTCCTGACGCAGGACATATAGAGAATCGTTCACGCGCGTCAGTGTTGCCGTCAGGTCCTCGCTACCAAAGTCGTTGATGAGTTGCAGTTCGGCCTTCTCCTCGTTCTTTACTTTACAAGAAGTGATGACCCAGCAGAACGAGTTGTGTTCCTTGCCCAGATATCCCGGCAACTTACCATAGAGCGACTGTCCGGGCACCTCGACGTCCTGATCGTATAAGTTGATGCGTAAGTAGACACTATATTCATTATTATATAGGTACGCGCGAAAAGACTTGTCTTCCTTCTGAGCAAAAAGCATTGTAAAGCACATTTGCAGGAATGTAAGTAGAATTATTTTCTTCATAACATTTTTTACATTTTATTCTTTTTGTGCGCCAAAGTTACTAAATCTAAATCAATAAAATGCTGATTTATAGAAAAATAAATGTAAAAAGCCTATAGTTTTTAGTTTTTTTTAATTATCTTTGCCGCACAAATACATATATTAATATGGCAAAAGAATATTTTAAGCCTGATTACATCTTCGAATCGAGTTGGGAGGTTTGTAACAAAGTAGGTGGTATCTACACTGTACTTTCTTCTCGTGCGAAGACGTTACAGGAGGAAATGAAGGACCATATTATCTTTATCGGTCCTGACTGTTGGAAGGAAAAGGAATGTCCCTATTTCAAGGAGGACAACTCTATCTTTGCAGAGTGGCAATGGGCTGCAAAAGAAGGTAACAATGAGCAAGGATTACCAGCATTGAAGGTCAGGGTAGGGCGTTGGACCGTTCCTGGCGAGCCAATAGCCATTTTGGTTGACTTTATTCCTTTTTTCGAACAAAAGAATGATATTTACACTTGGTTGTGGGAACACTACAGCGTTGATTCGCTGCACGCATACGGCGACTACGACGAGGCCTCGATGTTTTCGTATGCTGCCGGACTGGTAGTAGAGAGCCTTTATACGTTCAATGTTCAACGTTCAACGTTCAACAAAGATACCAAGGTTATTTATCATGCCAACGAATGGATGTGCGGTCTGGGTGCACTCTACATCAACAACAAACTGCCTCAGATTGGTACCGTCTTTACGACTCATGCCACCAGCATCGGACGTTCGATAGCTGGCAATATGAAGCCTCTCTACGACTATCTTTTCGCTTATAATGGTGATCAGATGGCCGGTGAGTTGAATATGGAGTCGAAACATTCCATTGAAAAGCAGACCGCTTGGCATGTGGATTGTTTTACTACCGTCAGTGATATTACCGCCAACGAGTGTAAGGAACTTTTAGATAAGCCCGTTGATGTGGTGTTACCCAATGGCTTCGACAATAGTTTTGTACCCAAGGGGGCCGTATTTAATAGTAAGCGCAAGGCTGCCCGCAAGCGTCTGTTAGAGGTTGCTAACGCTCTGTTGGGCGAACAGCTTGGCGACGACACACTGATTGTGTCGACCTCTGGCCGCTACGAGTTCCGCAACAAGGGTATTGACGTTTTCGTAGAGGCCATGAACCGCCTGTTGCGCGACCGCAACTTAAAGAAAAAGGTTGTCGCCTTCATCGAAGTTCCTGGTTGGGTAGGTGAGCCACGTAAGGACTTACAAGAACGTCTTCTTGAAAAGAAGGCTCACACGGAGCCCCTCGAAGTCCCCATGCTGACACATTGGCTTCACAACATGAGCCACGACAACGTACTGGGTATGATGAAGTACTACGACATGCACAACCGCAAAGAGGATAACGTCAAGGTCATCTTCCTGCCGTGCTATCTCGACGGTACTGATGGCATTCTCAATATGACCTACTATGACGTCGTTCTCGGCAACGATCTCTGTATCTACCCGTCTTACTACGAGCCTTGGGGCTACACACCATTGGAGGCCGTTGCTTTCAAGGTGCCCTGCGTCACTACCGACCTTGCGGGCTTTGGACTTTGGGCCAACAAGGTGTTCGGTCACTATGGTGAGCTGAAGGACGGTGTGAAGGTCATCCATCGCACAGACTACAACTATTCTGAGGTGGCCGATGCTATTAAGGATACCGTTGCAGCCTTCTCGGCCATGTCGCAGAAGGAGGTCGACGAATGCCGCAAACATGCCGAGGCGCTGTCGAAGAAAGCCCTTTGGAGTGAGTTTATCGCTTACTATCATGAGGCTTACGACATTGCCCTGCGCAAAGCAAATGAGAGAATAAACAAATAAGATAAGAACAAAACTTTATAGTAACCGTTATGAAAATTAAAGCTGATTATGCAAATGCTCCACAGTGGAAGATTCTGACTGTGAAGTCGAGCCTTCCCGAGCAACTGAAGTGTTTGGATGAGATTGCCCACAACATGTGGTGGGTATGGAATTTTGAGGCACGTGACCTGTTCCGTGACCTCGACCCTGAGATTTACCACGACGTAAAGCACAATCCCGTAATGCTGCTCGAGCGTCTGACCTTTGAGCGCAAGGAGGAAATCCTGAAAGACAAGGCGCTGATGAAGCGCATCAAGGACGTCTATACCCAGTTCCGTAAGTATATGGACGTGAAGCCCGATACCAAGCGTCCTTCTGTGGCATACTTCTGCATGGAGTACGGTATCCACTCGGCCCTGAAGATCTACAGTGGCGGTCTGGGTATGCTCGCAGGTGACTATGTGAAGGAAGCCAGCGACTCTAACGTCGATATGTGTGCCGTCGGTTTCCTCTATCGTTTCGGCTACTTTACGCAGAGCCTGTCTATGGACGGTCAGCAGATTGCCAACTACGAGACTCAGAACTTCGGTTCGCTGCCCATTGAGCGCCAGCTCGACAAGGACGGCAACCCACTGGTGATTGACGTGCCCTATACAAACTATATGGTTCACGCTTATGTATGGCGTGTCAACGTTGGTCGTGTGAAGCTCTATCTGCTGGACACTGACAACGAGATGAACTCTGAGTTCGACAAGCCTATCACTCACAGCCTCTATGGTGGTGACTGGGAGAACCGTCTGAAGCAGGAAATTCTGCTCGGTATCGGTGGTATGCTGCTGCTGAAGAAGTTGGGCATCAAGAAGGATGTCTATCATTGTAACGAGGGTCATGCAGCACTCTGCAATCTGCAGCGTCTGTGCGACTACATCGAGGAGGAAGGACTGACATTCAACCAGGCCTTAGAGTTGGTTCGTGCAAGCGGTCTCTATACCGTTCATACTCCTGTTCCCGCTGGTCACGACTACTTTGAGGAGGGCCTGTTTGGCAAGTACATGGGTGGCTATCCCGCCAAATTGGGTATCAGCTGGGATGAGTTCATCGGCATGGGTCGTACCAATCCCGACGACAAGGGCGAGAAGTTCTGTATGAGTACCTTCGCCTGCAATACATGTCAGGAGGTCAATGGTGTTAGCTGGCTCCACGGAGAAGTTTCCAAGAAGATGTTTGCTAACATCTGGGCAGGTTACTATCCTGAGGAGAACCATGTTGGTTACGTCACCAATGGTGTTCACTTCCCCACATGGGCTGCTGCAGAGTGGCTCAGCGTATATGCCAAGTACTTCGACAAGAACTTCCTGCACGACCAGTCGAACGAGCAGATTTGGCACGGCATCTACGATTGTCCCGATGAGGAAATCTGGGCTACGCGCCAGGCTTTGAAGGCTAAGCTGTTCGAATATATCAAGGTACAATTCCAGGAGACCTGGCTAAAGAATCAAGGTGATCCTGCACGTGTTGTGAAATTGGTTGAACGCTTCAACCCCAACGCATTGGTTATCGGTTTCTGCCGTCGTTTTGCTACTTACAAGCGTGCTCACCTGCTGTTCACTGATTTGGATCGTCTTTCACGCATTGTCAATAACCCCGAGCGTCCTGTTGTCTTCCTGTTCGCAGGTAAGGCTCACCCCGCCGATGGTGCTGGCCAGGGCTTGATTAAGAAGATCTTCGAAATCTCTCAGCGTGAGGAGTTCCAGGGCAAGGTGATCTTCCTTGAGGACTACGACTTCCTGCTGGCTCGCCGCCTCGTATCGGGTGTCGACATCTGGATGAACACTCCGACGCGTCCTTTGGAGGCTTCAGGTACATCTGGCGAGAAGGCCGAGATGAACGGTGTTGTCAACCTCTCCGTCAAGGACGGTTGGTGGCTGGAAGGCTATCGCGAAGGTGCTGGCTGGGCACTCACCGAGAAGCGTACCTATCAGAACCAGGGCTATCAGGATCAGCTCGACGCCGCTACCATCTACAGCTTGCTGGAGAACGAGATTATTCCTCTCTATTATCATAAGGATAAGAAGACCGGCATCTCGAAGGGTTGGATCAAGGTCATCAAGAACTCGATTGCCACGATTGCTCCTCACTACACGATGAAGCGTCAGTTGGATGACTACTATTCGAAGTTCTACGAGAAACAGGCTAAACGTTTCAAGGAACTTGCGAAGAACGATTATCGTCTGGCCAAGGAGATTGCTCAGTGGAAAGAGACCGTTGCCGAGCGTTGGGATGCCATCAATGTCGTCAGCTGCGAGTCAACCGCTCCTCAGTCTGGTCTCCATGAAACAGGCGTTGAGTACACGCTGCGCTATGTCATTAACGAGCAGGGTCTCGACGACGCTGTAGCTTTGGAGAAGGTTAATGTTGCTATAGACAAGGATGGCAACGAGCATGTATTCTCTATCGAGCCGTTGAAGATGGTGGGCCACGAGGGTAACAATTACACCTTCGAGTCTGTCCAATCGCCTAAGCAGTCTGGTCAGTATAAGTCGGCTATCCGCATGTATCCGAAGAACAAGCACTTGCCTCACCGCCAGGACTTCTGCTATGTGAAGTGGTTAGCATTGCCTAACTTATAAGATAAGGTGTGGTCGAAAATTATATAATAAAGTTCCCTCATGTGTAATGGGGGAACTTATTTTTTTTATTAAATTTTCTTGGCAGTTCGCTCGATTTGCATTAAATTTGCACCAAAATAAGTTTATCAGATATGAGAAGAATCGGTTTTGCAGCATTGATGCTGTTGTTGGCAGTGATGGTTCCTGCAGCAAATCAGTTAGAGTTGAAGGACATTACGAAGGGTGAGTTCCGTGGTGAGTCAATGGCTGCCGTTAAGCCGCTGAGTGACGGAGAGACGTATGCCCAGTTGAGCAGTGACGGTCAGCGTATTGAGCAGTATTCGTTTAAGACGGGTAAGCAAGTTGGTGTGCTGTTTGACGCCAAGAATGCTAAAGGGGCGAAGATAGACAATGTAGAAGGTTATATTGTCAGTCCTGACGGTCAGCGCCTGTTGATTCAGACGGCAAGTGAGCGTATCTATCGCCGTTCGTTTACGGCCACCTATTATATCTATACGGTGAGGAACAACCGCTTGGCACCGTTGTCAGAGAACGGTCCGCAGCAGGCTCCGCTGTTCTCTCCTGATGGTTTGCAGATTGCTTTTGTCAGAGATAATAATATCTTCATAGTCAAGTTGTTATACGATAACGCAGAAGTACAGATTACGAAGGACGGCAAGCGTAATGAAGTCATCAACGGCATTCCCGACTGGGTGTATGAGGAGGAGTTCAGTCTTGCCCGTTCGATGGTATTCACTGCCGACAGCAAGCAGCTGGTTTGGGTGCGCTACGACGAGAAGAACGTGAAGGAATTCTCCATGCCGATGTTTAAGGGCCTGAAGCCCGAACGTCAGGAGTATGCCGACTATCCTGGTGCCTACAGCTATAAGTATCCGATTGCAGGTGAGCAGAATTCAGCCTGTACTGTTTGGAGTTTCGACATCAGCAGCCGTCAGACGCGCCAGTTGCAGTTGCCGCTGGATGCCGACGGCTATATCCCCCGTCTGCTGCCTACCAGTCAGCCCCAGCAGGTTGCTGTCTATACGCTGAACCGCCATCAGGACTGTCTGCGTATCTTTATGTGCAACCCGCTGTCGACGGTGTGTAAGCAGGTCATTGAAGAGAAGGTCGATAAGTATGTCCGCGAAGAAGCGATGGATGGTATTCAGATTACCGATCGTCACATCCTTGTGCCCAGCGACCGCACGGGCTGGATGCACCTCTATCTGTATAATCATAATGGCCAGTTGCTGCGTCAGGTTGACGACGGCAACTACGAGGTCAGCGACGTCTATGGTTATGATGAGAAGACCGGCGACACCTACTTCGCCTCTCACGAGAATGGTGCTACTGACCAGCGCGTGTGGGTTGTTCACCAAAATGGTAAGCGTGAGTGTCTGACACCGAAGGCCGGTTGGAATACTGCTATTTTCAGTACCGACTACAAATACTTCATCAATACGTGGAGCAATATCGAAACACCGCCCGTGTATTCGCTTTGCAGCAATACCGGCAAGGAGTTAACGACGCTGATTGACAATAAGGCGCTGTGTGATAAGCTAAAGGGTTATCAACTCGGGAGAACCGAGCTGCTCACGATTAAGACCAGCGAGGGCGTAGAACTGAATGCGTGGATGGTGAAGCCTGCCGATTTTGACGCCTCGAAGCGTTATCCCGTCATTATGTATCAGTATGGCGGTCCCGGAAACCAGCAGGTCGCTGACCGTTGGAATATTGGAATGAATGGTCAGGGTGCTATTCTTGAGCAGTATCTCTGCCAGCAGGGCTTTATCTGTGTCTGTGTCGACAATCGCGGTACTGGCGGACGCGGAGCAGTGTTTGAAAAATGTACCTACCAGCAGTTAGGTCAGCTGGAGGCAAAGGACCAAGTAGAAGCGGCGCTGTGGTTGGGGCAGCAACCCTATGTCGACAAAGAGCGCATTGCCATTTGGGGCTGGAGCTTTGGCGGTTTCAATACGCTGATGGCGATGTCCGAAGGCCGTGAAGTGTTCCGTGCGGGAATTGCTATTGCCCCTCCGACCTCTTGGCGCTATTACGACACTATTTATACTGAGCGCTTTATGCGTACACCGAAGGAGAATCCGGTAGGTTATTACGACTGTCCTATTACCCGTGCTGAAAAACTGCACGGCACGCTATTGCTGGTGCATGGAATGGCGGACGATAATGTGCACTTCCGCAATACTGCCGAATATACGGAGGCGCTGGTGCAAGCCGACAAGGATTTCCGCCAGCTGGTGTACACCAACCGTAATCACAGCATTTACGGAGGAAACACGCGGAACCATTTATTCCGGCAATGCATCACGTTCTTTGAAAAAGAATTGAAGTAATAAAAGAAGGGAGCCTTGATGATGGTTCCCTTCATTTTTCGTTAGACCGTTAGACCGTAATTCCGTGATAACGTTATTACGACTATTTTTTCTTGACGGGATCGCAGGTAAGGCCGCAACCGAGCTTCTTGAAAATTTTTCGGTCGACTTCAGAAAGCATTACCGTTGAGTGAACCTGGCAACCTTTCAGACGAGGCAGCTGGGCTAACGCCTGACGGCATTGCTCATCGTCCTTCGACAGCACGGAGAGCGCCACCAATACCTCGTCAGTATGCAAGCGCGGATTCTTGCCACCCAGATATTCAATCTTCGTCTTCTGAATCGGTTCGATGAGACTCTGCGGAATGAGCTTTGCCTCGTGGTCAATGCCCGCCAGATGCTTCGTTGCATTCAGCAACAATGCTGCCGAACAGCCGAGTAGGGGAGAACTCTTGGCGGTAATAATGGTGCCGTCCTCCAATTCCATTGCCGACGACGTGTGGCCCGACAGTTCCTGCTTGGCTTGTGCTGCCACCGTCACGCGGCGATAGGCCGTCGAAATTTTTGCCTGATTGAACAGCATCAGTATCTTGTTCACCTCGCGCTCGTTGTCAACACCGTCTGCCATTTTGTTCGTTGCCGTGTAGTAGCGGCGGATGATTTCGTCGCGGCTGGCATTGCAGCACACCTCGTCGTCCGAGATGCAGAACCCCACCATATTCACGCCCATGTCTGTCGGGCTCTTATAGGGATTCTCGCCGTAGATGCCTTCAAACAACGCATTCAGTACGGGGAATATCTCGATGTCACGATTGTAATTGATAGCTGTCTTGCCGTAGGCTTCAAGGTGGAACGGGTCAATCATGTTGACGTCGTTCAGATCGGCCGTAGCTGCCTCGTAAGCAATGTTTACAGGATGTTTCAGCGGCAGGTTCCACACGGGGAATGTCTCAAACTTCGCATAACCAGCACGGATGCCGCGCTTGTTTTCGTTGTACAGCTGCGAGAGACATACCGCCATCTTACCGCTTCCTGGTCCTGGTGCCGTGATGATAACCAACTGTCGCGATGTCTCTACGTAGTCATTCTTGCCGAAGCCCTCGTCGCTGGCAATGAGCTCGACGCTATGCGGATAGCCGTCAATCAGGTAATGCACATACGACTTGATGCCCATACGTTCCAGACGGTGACGGAACTGGTCAGCAGCGTGCTGGCCGTTGTAGTGCGTGATAACCACCGACCCCACCATGAAGTCGCGCTCCATAAACTCGTCGCGCAGTCGCAGCACATCCTCGTCGTAGGTGATACCCAAGTCGGCACGTACCTTGTTCTTCTCGATATCCTCGGCGCTGACGACAATGACGATTTCCAGTTCGTCGCGCAGTTGTGCAAACATCCTTAGCTTCGAGTCGGGCTTGAATCCCGGCAGTACGCGTGACGCGTGATGGTCATCGAACAGTTTGCCGCCTAACTCCAGATACAGTTTTCCGTCGAACTGCGCAATACGCTCACGAATGTGCTCCGACTGTATCTTCAGATACTTCTCGTTATCGAATCCAATCTTCATCTTTTCTTCTTCGTTATTACGATATAACGTTATTACGAACTATTTCTTGCGCTGCTGTTGCTGCTGGCGCATAGCGTCAGCCTGCTTCTGCATGGCTTCCAGGCGGGCAGCCAGTCCCGACTGCTTCTTGGGATTGTTCTTGTTGGCCTGATAGTTAGCCTCCAGAATGGCCAGCAACTTCGCGTCGTCGGTGGTCTTGCGTAGTGTGTACATGATGGCTGCCGACATAAACAGCGAGATGAAATAGTAGAAGTTCAGGCCTGACGAGTAGTCGTTGAAGATGAAGAAGAACATCAGCGGCATGATGTACATCATCCACTGCATCATTTTCATCTGGTCGGCCTGTGCACCTACCATCTGATCCTTTTGTTGCTGCATGGAGAACCAGGTGTAGACCAGCTGTGCACCGCAGAACAGGATACACGTCAGCGACAGGTGGTCTCCGATGCCCCAAATGTTTTTGCCCCACTCAATGATGGGGTCGTACGTCGACAGGTCGCTCATCCAAAGGAAGCTCTCGCCGCGCAGTTGGATAGCGTTCGGCACGAAGAAGAACATGGCCAGCCAGATAGGCATTTGAATCAACATCGGCAGACAGCCGCTTAGGGGCGAAACGCCGTATTTTGAGTAGAGCGACATCATCTCCTGTTGTTTCTTCATTTGGTCCTCAGGTTTGTCGTACTGCTTGGTAGCCTCTTCGAATTTTGGCTTCAGCACGCGCATCTTTGCGCTGGACATATAGCTCTTCTTTACCATAGGGAACGTAATAACCTTCAGCAGTATTGTGATAAGAATCAGTACGATACCCATGTTCAGTCCGAATCCTGTCAGCCAGTCGAACACGTATAGCGTGAACCAGCGGTTGATATAGCGCAACAGCCACCAGCCTAAATCAACGAGCTGTTCCAGATCGAGGTCCTTGCCGAATACACTCTGCTGCTCGACGTCCTGAATCAGTCGGAAATTGTTGGGGCCAATATACATCTCAAACTCCGAGGGCTTTGTGCCTGTGGGGTCGAAAGCCGTCTTCATGCGGGCGTCGAAATGCTTCAGATATCCAGAACCCTTCTCGTCCAATGTGCTTGTCAACTTGGCACCCGTCGCAAAATTGTCCTTTGAGATAAGTGCGACGCTGAAGAACTGGTTACGGAAGGCAATCCAGTCTGTCTGCTCCTCCGTCTCCTCCTCGCTGTCGCTACCGTCGCTGAGCTTGTCGGTACTGCCGCTCTTGCTCTCCTTATAATATATAGATGTATAGCGGTTTTCAAACGAGAAACCTTTTTCCTGCTGGCGGCAATGGTCTGTCCACGCAATTTCCATCTCCTTGTACGACGGGGCGAACACATTGGCCAGGCCTTTCGTTTCTATAGACATTGACAGCAGATAATCCTTGCCCAGACGATATTTCAAAGCAATCTCTCCACCGTTTTGAGCTTTTGCCGTCATTGTCACGCTGTTGTCCGTCTGCTCCGACGGAGTGAAGTATAGGTCGCTGGTCACGATGTTGTCCTGCTTGCCAGCCAGCATAAATACGAGGTTCTGGTCTTGCGCGTCAAACAATGTGACGTTATTTGTACCGTCAATGCTGTTGAAGTCCTTGATGACAGCCTTGCGGATGACACCGCCTTTCGTGTCGAGCGTCAGTTCCAGTTTGTCGTTCTTCAGCGTCACCTTCTCCGAAGTGCCTGTCAGGGCGGAGTAGAAGAGGGCAGTGGTGTCAGCGGGAGAACCTCCGACCGCAGAACTGTCATTGGCGCTTTGCTGTTTGGCGGCAAGGGCTGCGGCTTTTTCGGCCTTGGCTGCCAGTTCCTGCTGGGCGGCAGCAATGCTGTCCTGAATACGTGCGGCCTCAATTTGCTCTGCCGAGGGCTGGTTCCACCAGCTGAATCCTATCAGTACGACGGCAATCAGCACGAAGCCGATAATGGTGTCTCTATTCATATTTTTTATTCGTTTTTGTTTCTATTTGACCCAATTAAGCCGCAAAATTACGAAAAAAAGCGCAAAATACCAAAAGTTTTTGCTTTTTTCCGAACTTTTATCTACCTTTGCACTCAGTTATGAAGTACAAGTATTATATTATTCTGTTGATGGTGCTGCTGACGACGGGTGCGTCAGCCCAGCGTGGGAAAAATATGAAAGCGGCCGTACCCGATACAGCCCAAGTGGTGAAAAGCTACCAAGACTCCTTGCGTGTTTTGCGACAACGGCTCGACTCCGTGCAACGTATTAATGAGGCCTTGCGCACCGAGAGCGATGACGGACGCTACTACCGTCTCTTCGCACCTGCGACATTCTATCATTCTGGTGCTAACAAGGTGCTTTCGCTTACACCTCAGACAGGCGATGACGTGACAGACGCTGTCGATGCGACCTTGCTGTCACTTTATATGCGTCGTCCAGACCTCATCAGTGCCTACGAGAGTCAACTCAAGGAGGCTGGTTCCATTCGCTATGATGTCAACAAAAAGTTGAACCAGCATGTGGACATTGTCGAAAAGGCAGCTCCCGTTCCTGAGGAGGTTGGCATTGACACCCCCATTGCTGTAGAGATTAAGAAGCCTAATTGGTGGAAATTTATCTTCGACGGTTCTCTGCAATTCATGCAGAACTATGTCTCCGACAACTGGTATAAAGGTGGTGAGTCGAATTATTCGGCCATCGGTGCGCTGACTCTCGAACTGAACTACAATGACAAGGATCGTGTATTGTTCGAAAATAAACTTGAGACCAAGCTTGGCTTCCAGACCTCGCGCTCGGACACCGTCCATAAGTTCAAGACAAATAACGACCTGCTTCGTCTGACCAGTAAACTTGGTTTGCAGGCTCACAAGCGCTGGTACTACACGTTGCAACTTTTGGCTTATACCCAGTTCGCACAAGGTTACAAGGCCAACGATCCTTTTGTCTACTCCGACTTTATGTCCCCCTTCAAACTCAATGTCGGTATCGGTATGGAGTATAAAGTCGAGGCACTGAACAAACGCTTGACGGGTTCACTTAACTTCCTTCCCCTGTCGTTTAACTATATCTACGTCGGTCGTGAAGCGCTCGTCACACGTAACGGCATTAGCGAGGGACATCACTCGAAGGAAGACTTCGCTTCGCAATTTACTGCCGATCTCCAGTGGAAGATTTCCGATCAGGTGCTATGGAAGTCGCGTCTCTATGCCAACACGTCGTACAACCGTTCGCTGGTGGAGTGGGAGAATCAGTTTGAGTTAAAGGTGTCGAAGTATATTTCCGCAACCCTTTTCCTCTATCCACGCTTTGATGACTCCAATGCTTATGACGATGACTTGGGTTACTTCCAGTTCCAGGAGTATAGCTCATTGGGGCTTGCCTATAAGTTCTAAGTCACTGATTGGACAGATTCGACAGAATTTTACTGATTTAAGAATGTTAAAGTTGCTAAAAAACAAGTGCAAAACGATACATATATAATATAAAAGTCTTACTTTTGCACAGATTAACGCTTTAAACTGTAACGAAAAGATGAAGAAACTGATATTGACAACTATAGTGTTAGCTTTTGCACTAACAACTGCGCTGGCCCAGAAACCCGCACAAATCAAGTTCGAAAAAACCACTCACGACTTCGGAAGTTTCTCTGAGTCCAACCCGAAGGTGACCTGCGTGTTTGCGTTCGAGAATGTTGGCGAACAGCCGTTGGTCATCAATCAGGCTATTGCTTCGTGCGGCTGTACCGTTCCTGAGTATACAAAGGAACCTGTGAAGCCTGGCGAGAAGGGCGAAATCAAAGTAACCTACAACGGCGCTGGTAAGTTCCCTGGTCATTTCAAGAAGTCAATCACCGTCCGCACCAATGGAGCCGTCGAAATGACGCGTCTCTACATTGAGGGCGATATGACCGAAGCACAGAAATAATAAATTTCTGTTTTGTAAAGAAAACTTGCCTAAAAACGCTCCCGGATTTTAGTGCATTCTGGAGAAAGAAAGACGCGTTCTGCGGACTTTCCAACACTCTCTGCCAAGCAAACTGCCACTCTTCGCCTACCTGTCTGGTTGTTTACCGGTAGCTGTCGACCGTTCAGCTACCGGTAAACAGCTTGACAGCCGGGAGGAGAATTACTCCGAAGCGGAGGAAAAACACTCCGAAAGTACCGAAAATTACTCCGAAACTATTGAAAAAGCCCCTTTTTCGCTATCTTCAAAACGCCCGAATATTACGTCAAGAACGTAAGTTGTTTATTATCAACGCGTTACAAAAATGCATCATATTTCGCGTATTTGAGGCCAAGTTGGGACTTGGTGACTTCCGCGCGAATCTCAGAACAACTTTTGTCGTGATTATTCATAAGGAAGCTGATGTGTCGGATTCTCTGAGAAAGTTCAGTGTGTGGCGTTACAACGGGCTGATTCTAACTGATGAAAACGAAAATGTAGCCGGAAAATTTGGAACTTTCACATTTTTTCCTTAACTTTGTCCCCCGATATTGTAGAATGAAACTAACTTAAAAAACTTATAACGTATGAAAAAACTAGTATTGATGTTTGTCGCAATGGTGGCTTTCGCAGTCACTGCTGACGCTCAGGGCTTCCTGAAGAGACTGAAGGATCGTGCTGTGAATGCCGCTGAGAATGCGGTTTCTAACAAGGTTGACAGCAAGGTAAATGAAGAAACGAACAAAGCAATGGACGACGTCCTTGATGGTAAAAAGTCTGACAAGAAGTCGAAGAAGTCAAATGACAACGATGCCGACGATGAGCCTTCAGCCAAGCAGAAGAAATCTGCTAAGGGCGAGGAAAACAAGAGTGACTTTGTTCCTGGCAACGTTGTCATCTTCGAGGATAACCTGCAAGGAGAGCAGTTGGGTGAGTTCCCTTCGAAGTGGGACTTGATTGAGAATAATGCCGAGGTCGCCAAGATGAACGGCAAGATGGCCATCAAGTTCGAGCATGGCTCAGATACTGAAATTACGCCGCTCATTAAGGATGGCAACAAGAAGTACCTGCCCGAATTCTATACCTTGGAGTTCGATTTCTTCGCCACAGGCAAGGAAGATACGAACACAGCCTACAGACTGTATCTGAATTCTGAGAACGACCGTCATAATAGTTGCATTTGGTTCAGTCAGGACAGAATGACCTGGGACATCCAAAAGCCGAATAGTGATGATAATGTCAATGGAAACACGTCTTTGGGGGACATTATGGAACTGAACGACTGGAACCACTTCGCACTGTCGTTCAACAAGCGCGCCTTAAAGGTCTATGTCAACGGCAAGCGCATCATCAATATCCCCAACGCCAAGGCTATGGACTGGTTCTCTGTCGAAACGGAGTTCTGGGAGGATCATATCGACTACATCACCAATATCCGCCTGGCAAAGGGTGGAGTAGAGTTGTATGATCGCAATGCGCAGTCGATGACTCCAATTGAGAAGGCCATTGCCGAGACGGGTAAGTTTGTGACCAACAACATTCTGTTTGAGACGGGTAAGGCTACGCTGAAGCCCGAGTCGATGACGGAGATTCAGAAGGTGGCTGACTATATGAAGAAGAACCCGACGGCTCGCTTCGAGGTACAAGGTCATACGGACAATCAAGGTTCCGACAAGATTAACGATCCCCTCTCTCAGCAACGTTCCGAGGCAGTGGTAAAGGCACTCGAAGGTTTAGGTGTTGACGGTTTCAACCTGAAGGCCGTAGGTAAGGGCTCGCATGAACCCGTCGCTGACAACAAGACAGAGGAAGGTCGCGCCAAGAACCGCCGCGTGGAGTTTATCAAGAAGTAATAAGAAGTAAACTATGTTTCGCCATGATGTCGCTAAGATGTCAGGGCGTGATATATAAAAAGGTGTACGTATGAAGAAACAGAATTTTGTAATTGTATGTATTGCGGCCCTCGCATTGACGGCCTGTGGCGGAAAGTCTGGTAATAATGAGGTTCCCAAGACGGGGGATGAGAATCTTGACCAGAAGATTGAGAAGGTAGAGAAGAAACTCTCTGAGATGACTGGCGTCGAGAAGTGCGAAGCCACATGGAACAAGCGCTATGAGGGCAAACTGACCCTTGCCGATGTACAGCCCGACTTCGACTTTGAGGAAGTAGTAGAAGGCTTCAACTGTTTCGAAGGTAACGGTGTCAACAATGCCAAGGCTGTGTATAAGAAAAAAGACGGCTCGAAGATTACCGCCGATGATTGGAAGGCTTACGTTACCAAGATATATAATGTCACCAAGAAGTTGGCGCAAGACGGTAAAGTAGTTCGTGGCTTCGGCAGCAACCTCGATGTGAAGACTCGTGAACAGGCCCTAGAAGAGGTTTCATTGGAGAAAGTACTCGCCAGCGGCGAAGAGAATATAGAGTGGGGCTTCCTGAAAAACGACCGCTTTGAAGCCTGCTATCTCTCATGGGCAGACTTAGGCGAACGTAGTCATGTCAGCACTACTTTTGCCGAGGGCACCCAGAAGAACTTAGAAGAAGCCCTCAAAGATGCCGAGAAGATGATGAAGAAATAGTAATTTTAAGCAAGGTATGCGTATGAAGGAAACGCTATTTTCCTTTTTGATAGGCATGATGATGCTCTGTGCGATGGAAACAAGCGCACAAAGTATCGTAGCCTATAATGCACTCACATTCTTTGGTGTGAATGCTGAAGACACTACCAGTTTCCCCACCTTCCTCATTCTGCCTGCTGAGTATGCGAAAAGTCAGGAGTTGGCAGAACTTGACCTGCGTACCAAGCAAACATTCATAGAGAGCCCTTCAATTACCGACGCTTTGGTCAAGAAGATGGAAGAAAACCTCAAGAAGATAAAGGCTTCTGGTGAGGCTGACCCAGAATCCATTCAGATGATAGAAAAGGAAATTGCTGACATGAAAAAGCAGTCGTCGGCAGAAGTCAGTGACATGGGTAATAACGAAGACTTGGAAGCGATGAGGAAAGAACTGATGCGTCACGCCATAGTCAAGAAATACTTCTGGGCAGCAGAGTCGATGTATGGCAACATCGTAGCTGTGTGTGACAGAAAGACGCCACCAGTCCATAACAAGATGAATAAGGTGTGGGGCATCATGAATGACAAGGGTGAGATGCTTATTCCCTGCGAATATAAACAGGGTGCAGAATTCAATTGGTGCGACGAAAAACTCGATGTAATCCTGCTGAGAGACTTCAGCGGTGTCCGTCTCTTCAATAGTAAAGGCAAACTGATTACTGACAAGGCTTACTGGGAAGTGTATTTCTGTGAGTCGGATGCCTATACTGTCATTGTGGTGATGCTTGACAAGGTTGACCCCAAGACTGGACGCCACCTCTATGGACTGGTAGATCCCAAGACAGGTCGTGAGATACATCAGCACGAATATGAGGAAATCCTCTCTGCCAATGGCGGCAAAGGCCCTATCTTCGGTCTTCGTAACCACGACAATAAGAGATACATCCTTGCCCCAGACGGACGCGAGACAGGCTCATATAATAAATAAGATATGTGTATGAAGAAGACCTATATCATTTTAGGTTTGGCGCTTTTATGCCTCCTGCCTTTGGAAGCGCAGGAAGAAAGGGAAATGCATTGGGAGAATGTCACTGCCCTGTATTTCGCTGCAACGAACGGCACGGACAGGGAGAATGCCTTGCAGCAGTATCTGTTGTTCGACGATGCTGTGCTGAATAGGAATAAGTCCTTGTTCCTCCAGTATAAGACCTTTGTGGAAGAGTTCAGCACGATGAGTATCAATACCAGCGCTCCACAAGTCAACAAGGAGATAGACGATGCGATTGCCGAGGTGAAGAAACTGATGAAGGAGCACCCTGAAATGGCTGACGATCTGAAGGCACAGCTCAAGGAGGTTGAGAGGATGCGGGGCGAGTATAACGGACATGTCAATGAGGATGTGAAAGAATATACCCATGACCCTAAGGAATTACTTGGGAAACTCACCAATATTGCAGTGTGCAAGCGTACCTACACAGCCTACAAAGATATAGGCAAGGGACTTTATGCTGTCAAGACAGGAGCTTGCTATGGTCCATTGGAGCCTGATGCCTTTAAGCGGGTGAAGACGCCAGAGACGGAAGAATTCTCTTGGGGTGCTATTGACTACGACGGCAATATCATCCTAAAACCGATATACAGCGATGTTGATAATCGGGAGAATTGGGGTATGATATTCCTTGCAATCAAGGACAAAAGCGGAACAGTGCGTCTTGGTGCGTGTGGATATGACGGCAGAGTGCGCATACCCTTCGTTTACACTGGATGCATGGGATACTACAATGGAGGTGACAATGGCATCTGTGCCTATACTAAGGGCGACAAATGGGGCTTTGTCGATTTCGACAACAAGGTGCTGTTTCCCTTTGAGTTTGCGAAAGTGAAATATCACGCCTACTTCGAAATATCCAAGGATGGCAAGAACTTTGGCATCATAGACGATGGCCTTGCCAAGATGGTTGTTCCCATGAAGTACAAGGGTTTATGGGACTATATGGAGACTTATCTTGAGATGGAACGTTTCGACGGCAAGATTGACTGTTACGACAAGAAGACTTATAAGTTCGTCAAAACGGAGCCAAAACCAGAAGGCTATTAATCTATACAATAACAAAAATCCAAACAATAATGAAGAAGATTATAGTTCCAATTTTACTATGTTTGCTGCCAGGCTTTGTCTGGGGACAGAATAATAATGACCCCAATTATGATTATACAAATATCTCCAGAGACCAGGGGAATACCAGTTATATTGACTGGAACAGGATACTGGATGACTACTGGCCTATCTCAACCATTACGTTTAAAGTAGGTGAACTCTCATTTAAGGGGAAAATAGAAAACACCAAGTCACCACTCACAGTAGCAGAGGTTACTAAGATGGTGAGGGATGTGATGAACGACATGGAAATAACTGACGGCATGCTGGGTAATATCGATGCACAGTTGGCAGAATTTCAGGAGATTTCCGCTGTCGAGTGGCAGCAGATTGGTGCTCAGGCACTGGATATCGCCCTCAGAAGTGGTGTGAATCCCCTGGGTGGAGAATATGCTATTATGGCTGATGCCGTCAGTGCCTATAAGGCTCAACTGAACGGACAGAGTGCTGAGACCATCATCGCACAGGGAAGGTCTGATGTCTGCGACTATATCGTAGGACAGGGCAGACAGGCTGTGATTGACCAGGCTTTGGCGGCAGGTGCCGACTTAGGGGGCGATGTTGCATCGAAATCTCTGGGATGGATCATGACGATGGCTGCTGCCGCACAGTTGGGTTGGGATCTGGGCGAACTGGCAAACAAATACCACCTCTGGGACCGTGAGGAATGGACCAACAAGATGATACAACGCCAGATGCTGAAGGAACTATTCTATCGGACGGTAGCCCAGAAACTGAGGCAACGTCTGGATGAGCACTATAAAGATGGTAAATGGCAAATAAAGTTTAAAAAAGAAGTTGATCGTGAGAACCCTTCTCTATTCTTGGCTTCTATATACCAAAAGTGGACTTTGGACTGCGACTTGACAAAGATTGATGGTAAAAATACCAGCCGATATGGAACTTATCAGGGACATATAAAATTAGTGGCACATCATGATCAGAAAGGTTTGGATGGGTTTGACGCAGATTTTATGAATAAGGTTATATTGAATCCGAATCTGCCGATGAAGGTTCTTAAATCTGTTACCAGTGTGAAGAACGTCACAAATTCCCCAACTTTTTTAGGTGATAAGAAACTGGAGAGTTATGATTTCCAATTAAAGGTTGAAAAGGGTAGACTGAGTTCCACTTACCCCTTCACCCGAGACCTGACGGAGAATGTGCCAGAGTTTGTATTAAATCATACAGGCGAGTTCAAACTGGAACATGGCGCTTACCATGAAGGAGAATTAAACAGGGGTCCGTTAGAAGCAAAGGTAAACTACAAGTTTACGTATTACGGAAAACCTTTGGGGAAACAAGGAAGGGTACTTGGCCTTTATATCTTGGCACAGGAGAAAACCGATTTTGCCAAAGTTTTCACACCTTATTTTATCTATTATAATGATCTGACCCACACAATGAAGGACTTCGCCAGTAACAACGAACGTATTATGCGTGATGACAGAATATTTGCTCCACTTAAATATGAGACAGGCTATGTGATAACGGCTGAGGGAGACCCGTTTGCAAAGCAAAGGGCAGGCTCTCCTCATAGTCAGTCTTATATAGAGTCACTTACACCGACATTGAACAGGTCGAAGTCCAGGGCTTCTGCTCCTGCACCGCTTGCTTCACCAGCAGAAGATGAAGAATTTGAGCCGGCAGGAGAAGACGGTATATGGGTATACGACTGGAAGAGTCGTATGGATCCTGATTTCGTCGAAATGATAGAGCGCGGTGATGCAATTGTTGCCAGCGGGAAACTGCCCTCTGAGTTTGCCTACCTCTTGCCGGAAGGGTTGAATAAGAATGACGATATGGTGTTGGTGAACGATGATGCATTCATGGTCAGCATCAAGGCGAGAGACGGACTAACCTTCAACAAACTGGTTAGTAGGCTGAACAGTCATGGTTTCAAGGGAGAGGCATCCCTTGAGGGCAAGGTTTATGGTGGTACTAATGGTCAGGGGAAGGAGTGTACGGTGTCATTCTCTCCTGTAACGAACTATTATGTCATACAGATAGAAAACGAGAAGAAGACTGAGACTGATGAGACCGTATCAAAGATTGAGAAGTTGCAGAAACGTATCGAGGCAATTAGTAAGGAGATGCAACTTCATCCTGAAAAAGCGGAGGAACTGTCGGAGGAGATGATGGAACTCAACCTTGAATTGCAGGATGAGATTCTGAATATACAAGAGAAAATGTTGGAACAATAACTAATATTTAAGACGTATGAAAAAGATTGTATTAATGATTGCGGCTCTGCTGATGCTCAGCACGGCAGATGCAGATGCTCAGGGATTCCTGAAGAAATTGAAGCAGAAGGCTCAGGCAGTTGTTGGTAATGCTTCTGGCGATGAAGAGAGTAAGGATGCCGATGATGCAGACGAGGCTGAAAGCGGTGACATTGATCCCTCGCAGATTGCTGTGGCACAGGGCAGCGACATTGTGCCCAAGCGCAAGACCTCTACCGTTACCTGGGATGGTGTAATCACTCCCAGTAAGGCTTCTTCGGCTTCGGCCCTGATGAAGGAGCTGCCTGCACTGCCCTCTGCAGAGAAGATGGCCCGCAGCTCGATGGAGGAGCGTGAGGCGTACGCCCAGAAGATTGCTGCTGTGTCCTCCCGAGCTGAACAACTACAGGCTGACGCTAAGGACTGTTCTGATGATGAGATGGAGGCAGAACGTGCTAAGTGGGAGAACAAGGTTCAAAATCTGTTTGGACTGACTAAGGAGGAGATGGCGATCCTTCAGGACGAGAATGCTCCTGAATCGAAAAAGCAGCCTATACAGGACAAGGTAATGGCGAATATCATGGGTGGCGATGTGGATCAAGTAGAGATGCAACGCTTCGAGAAAATGAGCGAGAAGGAGCAGGAGGCTTATATCAAGGCACATCCTGAGTTCACGCAGAAAATGATGAAGATGGCACAGAATGCCGGCAACTTCAGCAAGAAGATGAAGCAGATGACTGCAGCACTGAATGGCTATGAGGTGAAACTGGGTCGTCTGGTGAACAACTACCTGAAAGCGATGAATCAGGAGAGAAAGCACGACTACAGTGCTATCGCCAAGAAGTATAACAGCAAGTTGCAGAAACTCTACGACCAGATATGTGCCACCGACGATGCCGCTAAGGTTGATGCCCTTTATGCAGAGGCCGACAAGTTGCTGTATGACTATCGTCTGGAGGCTGCCAAGGAGTATCGTGCTTCTTTGCAGCGTCAGATAGCCGAGGCCAAGAAGTTTGCCGCTGAATATGCGAAGATTACGCAGGAGGTAGTCGACAGCGGCGATCTGCCGGCATGTGCTGTCGGACGTATGGATCTGAATGCCGTCATTTCCGTTGCCGACTTGCTCGACGCAGCCTATAAGGAACTGCCCGAACTGGAGGCAAAGCCAGTATGCACAGAGACTGTGTATGAACTGCCGAAGGGCTGGGAGTTCGTGAACTGGGAGTGCCGTGGCTATGCCGGTAAAGTAGAGGAGATGAAGACGCCGGGTGAGGCTTTCCCATTGTTGGTGCAGAAGCCCAACGATCAAGGCGAACCTGATTATGGTGTTGTGGAAAACGGCAAGTTCCGTCAGATTAGTCAGTCAGAACTTCAGAAGATCAACAAGCAGGCCGATGCCCGTGTGAAGAATCAGGCAAAGAGCAGTGTGAAGCCTCCTTATGGTGTCTATAAGAGCCGTAGCGGTGCCCGCACTGTGGAGTACTCAAAGACAGGCGAGTTGATCATCAACGGCATGACAAACCTTTCACCTGTTGCATTCTCTGTATATCCCGACCGTCTGGAGTGGATCGACCTAGTCGGTGCGAAGATAGTGAAGTGTACCTATAAACTCTAAATGACGCTTCATCGACAAATCATCGTGCTGTGCCTGCTGTTTGTTATCGGCAGCGGCACAGCATTTTCCATCAACTATCCCAAAGTGTTTGGCGACGACTGGACACAGGCGGAGCAGTTTGTCATGGAGCATTGTGCCGAATGGAAACCGATATTTGAAGAGTTCGGTGTGGATGCGGATGTCGCTGTTGCGGTGGTGTTTCCAGAACTGATCCGCTACAGCCGTTGGCAGGATGCCATTGAGACGGCTGCCGTCAACGGACTTTATATCTCTGGCGGCAAGTCAAGGGCTAATTTTTCCATCGGACGCTTTCAGATGAAACCCTCGTTTGCTGAGGAGATCGACGAGGAATGGAATAAGTCTAAACTGGCTCGTGAGTTCGATTTTGTCTTTGACATCCGTGATGCCTCTGACGCCCGTAGGAATCGACTAAAGCGGTTAGGTTCACTCGAAGGTCAATGCCGCTATCTTGCCATCTTTATCCGATTGATGTATCTGCGCCATCCGCGTTTACAGACGCTCCCCAAAGAACAGCAGATTCGTTTCCTTGCCACAGCTTATAACCGTAGTCATACCGTTTCGTGGGAGCAAAACCTCAAAATGCAAAAACAACGCAATTTCCATACCGACATGATTAAGACACGCTCCACCAAGACCTATCGTTATAGCGACATTGCTGTTACGTTCTATCATTTTCATTAAGTCGTGGTATTGTTGAGGAAAGCTAGGTTTTTATATTAAAACGAAAGAAAATGGCGTTTTTCTTTTGCTATTTGCTTACTTATTAGTATCTTTGCAACTCGATTCGAAAGTTAATGCATTAAACTCAATAAATTATGGCAAAAATGAAAGGCGCCATTGTGGTGGATACTGAGCGTTGCAAGGGATGTCAGTTGTGCATCATTGCTTGCCCTCAGAAGGTCATCGCACTGGCCAACAAAGTGAATCTGCACGGTTATCCGTATGTGGAGGCAGTCAACGAGGAGGCCTGTGTAGGCTGTGCTTCGTGCGGCATTGTCTGCCCTGACGGCTGTATCACCGTGTATCGTAAAAAAATGGAGGAGTAAGATGATGGAAAAAGAAGTTGTATTGATGAAAGGCAACGAGGCTATTGCCCACGCTGCTATTCGTTGCGGATGCGACGGCTATTTCGGCTATCCTATTACTCCGCAGAGTGAAGTGATTGAGACGCTGGCTGAGCTGAAGCCTTGGGAAACCACTGGTATGCAGGTGGTGCAGGCTGAGAGTGAGCTGGCATCTATTTATATGGTCTATGGTGCTGCCGGAGCTGGTAAGCGTGCCATGACCTCAAGCTCATCTCCTGGTGTCGCGCTGATGCAGGAGGGTATCACTTATATGGCTGGTGCCGAGGTGCCTGGTGTGTTTGTCAACGTTCAGCGTGGCGGTCCCGGTCTGGGAACTATCCAACCTTCGCAGGGTGACTATTTCCAGGCTACGCGCGGTGGTGGTAACGGCGACTACAAGGTGATTGTGTTGGCTCCCTCTTCTGTACAGGAGATGGCCGATTTCGTTGACCTGGCATTCGAACTGGCATTTAAGTATCGCAACCCTGCCATGATTCTGAGCGACGGTGTAATCGGTCAGATGATGGAGAAGGTGGTTCTGCCCCCATTCAAGCCCCGTCGTACGGACGAGGAGGTAATCAAGCAGTGTCCTTGGGCTTCTACTGGTAAGCCGAAGGGTGGGAGAGAGCGTGTGGTTATCACATCTCTTGAACTGAAGCCTGAGATTATGGAGCAGCGCAACATCGCCCTGCAAGAGAAATATGCTAAGATTCAGGAGAACGAGGTCCGCTTTGAAGAGCAGCTGATGGACGATGCAGAGTATGCTATCGTAGCATTTGGTTCTGCTGCCCGTATCGCCGAGAAGTCTGTGGAGATTGCCCGCGAACAGGGTATCAAGGTTGGTTTGTTCCGTCCTATCACGCTGTTCCCGTTCCCCATCAAGCAGATTGAGGCATTGTCGAAGAAGGTGAAGGGTATCCTCGTAGCTGAGATTAACGCAGGTCAGATGGTACAGGATGTTCGCCTGGCTGTGAACGGTGCTGTGCCTGTAGAACAGTTCGGAAGACTCGGAGGTATCGTGCCTGATCCCGAGGAGATTGTTGAAGCTTTAAAGAAGGTCATGTAAGGTTATGGATAGAAATCAAATAGTTCAACCAGAGAACATCGTCTGCAAAAAGCCGACGCTGATGAACGACAACAATATGCACTACTGCCCAGGCTGTTCGCACGGTGTGGTGCATAAGCTCATTGCCGAAGTCATCGAAGAGATGGGTATGGAAGACAAGGCCGTAGGTGTATCGCCCGTAGGCTGTGCCGTCTTCGCGTACAATTATATAGATATCGACTGGCAGGAAGCTGCCCACGGTCGTGCGCCCGCACTGGCTACGGGTATCAAACGCTGCTGGCCTGACCGCCTCGTGTTCACCTATCAGGGTGATGGTGACCTGGCTTGTATCGGTACCTGTGAGACCATTCACGCCCTGAACCGTGGCGAGAACATTGTCATCGTATTCGTCAACAATGCCATCTATGGTATGACGGGTGGTCAGATGGCTCCTACGACCCTGATTGGTCAGAAAACCTCTACTTGTCCTTACGGTCGTGATCCTCAGCTGCACGGTTATCCCCTGAAGATTGCCGATATAGCTGCCCAGTTGGAAGGTACCTGCTACGTCACTCGCCAGAGTGTTGAGTCAGTAGGTTCTATCAATAAGGCTAAGAAGGCTTTACGTAAGGCTTTCGAGGCTTCGATGGCAGGTAAGGGTTCATCGCTCGTGGAGTTTGTCTCTACCTGTAATAGTGGTTGGAAGCTGACTCCCGCTAAGGCTAACGAATGGATGAAGGAGAACATGTTCCCCTTCTATCCCAAAGGTGACCTCAAAGACACTACGAGTCTTTAATTGATAATGGATAATTGATAATTGAAAATTATGAAAAAGGAAATAATTATCAGTGGTTTCGGAGGTCAGGGCGTGCTCTCAATGGGTAAGATTCTGGCCTATAGTGGACTGATGGAGGATAAAGAGGTCACTTGGATGCCTGCATACGGTCCTGAGCAGCGTGGTGGTACGGCCAATGTGACGGTTATCGTCAGCGACGAGCGTATCTCTTCGCCCATCCTCAGTAAGTATGACATTGCTGTGGTGCTGAACCAGCCTTCGCTCGAGAAGTTCGAGCCGAAGATTAAGCCCGGTGGCATTCTTATTTACGACGGTTTCGGTATCATCAACAAGCCCACCCGTAAGGACATCACCATTTACGAAATCAACGCAATGGACAAGGCTGCCGAAATGAAAAACGGCAAAGTCTTCAACATGATTGTGCTCGGTGGTTTGCTGAAGGTGGCTCCTGTCGTTAGCGACAAGGGCGTCGAGAAAGCTCTCAAGAAGACGCTCCCCGAACGTCACCACGACCTCATCCCCTTGAATATGGAGGCTCTGAAGGAAGGCGCTAAGATTATCGAACAGATTTAACAATACTAACGGATGCCTGTCAGTGGGCAGTAGACTTATGTGGATGCTTGTTTTCACGCTATTGCCCTTGTCGGCATTGGCCTATGTCAGTTGGCACATCTGGTGTCTGCTGCCATTAGGGTGGATATGGAAGGTACTCGTCATCTTGCTGATGACGGGTGCCTTTCTGCTTATGTTTGCTGGCATTTTCCGTTCTACTGACCGTCTGCCTATGCCGTTGGCTATAGGCATCTACGAGGTCGGCACGTCGAGCATCATCATATTGCTCTATCTCTTTATGCTGTTCTTGTTGCTCGACTTAGGCCGTCTGATTCGCCTTGTGCCACGTAGTGTGCTTTACGATAACTGGTGGACAGCGGGCGGAATCACGCTTTTCATGGTGGCTTTGTTTGTTTACGGCTACCTCCACTATCAGCATAAGTATCGCGAAGAACTGCATCTGACCACCAACAAACCGATGGCGAAACCTATGAAACTGGTGTTGATAAGTGATTTGCACATAGGCTATCACAATCGTCGTGACGAACTGGCGCGTTGGGTGGATTTGGTGAATGCCGAAGAACCTGACCTGGTTCTCATTGGTGGGGATATCATCGACGGCAGTATGCGTCCGCTCATTGACCAGCGGATGCACGAAGAGTTCCGTCGTCTGAAGGCTCCTGTTTATGCGTGTATCGGCAATCACGAATATTATAGTGGCGAGCCGCGTGCCCGCCAGTTCTACAAGGATGCTGGCATCCGGCTGTTGCAGGACTCGTGTGCCGTCGTTGGCGACTTATGCCTCATCGGACGTGACGACCGCACCAACATGCACCGCCTGCCGATAGGAAAACTGATGCAGCAGGCCGACCGCTCGAAGTACTGCATCCTGCTTGTCCATCAGCCTCACCATTTGGAGCAGGCTGAGCAGCAGCATGTCGATTTCCAGTTCAGTGGTCACACCCATCACGGGCAGGTATGGCCCATTTCGTGGATTACGGAACATGTCTACGAATGTGCTTTCGGTCGTCATCAGCGCGGCAATACACAGTATTACGTCACCAGCGGCATAGGTCTCTGGGGCGGTAAGTTCCGCATTGGTACCCGCTCAGAATATGTTGTCGCTTATGTGCAGAGCGACGCTCAGAATAATAATAACTAACTATTAATAGATTGACTATGAAACGAGTATTTAATTTGGTATTGTTGGCGCTGCTCGCTGGTGTAACAAGCGTGCAGGCCCAGACTGCAAGGAAGTTTACGTTGCCGCTGACGGACGACGGAAAGGCAGAAATGGTTTGTTTTCTGCCCCAGAACCCCTCTGGCAAAGCCATTGTCGGTGTGCCGGGAGGTGGCTATTCCGTCTTGTCGAACAGTCATGAGGGAATGATGGCTTCCGACTGGTTGAACAAGCAGGGCATTGCCTATTTCGTGGTGAACTACCGTCTGCCTCAGGGCGACCGCACAAAACCCATTAGTGACGTTGAGAACGGGTTCCGAACGGTACGTGACTCTGCTGCCGTGTGGGGCATTAATCCGCGTGACGTGGGTATTATGGGATTCTCGGCTGGCGGCCATCTGGCTTCGGTCATTTCGACGCTCTCTCCCTTCGAAGTACGTCCCGACTTCACCATTTTGTTCTATCCAGTCATCTCGATGGACGAGCGCGTGTCGCACAAGTGGTCGTGCATCAACTTCTTAGGCGAAGAGGGACATAACGACCCCAAGCTTGTGAAAGCGTATTCTACCAATCAGGCTGTGCGTCGCCACCTGACCCCGCCCGCCTGTATCATCTCGGCCAGCGACGACCGTTTGGTGCCTTTCGTGACTAACGGACTGGAATACTATAAGGCTATGCGCAATGCCGGTAACGATTGTGCTATGTTTGTTTATCCTACTGGCGATCACGGCTTTGGCTTCGGTCCTTGGTTCAAGTATCATGACCAGATGCTCAACGATCTTGGCGCGTGGTTGAAGGCCCGTCAGACACCGAAGCCCGATGCCATCCGTGTGGCATGTATCGGCAATAGCATTACCGACGGATTCGGCATCGATATGGCTAGTGCTTACGGTTATCCCGCCGAGTTGCAGAAGCTGCTGGGCAAGGACTATTGGGTGAAGAACTTCGGCGTCAGCTCGCGTACATTATTAAATAAAGGCGACTATCCTTATATGAACGAACAGGCTTGGCGCGACGCGTTGGCATTTAAGCCCGACGTGGTGATTATCAAGTTAGGCACCAACGATTCGAAGCCCGAAAACTGGCAGTATGGTGCTGAATTCCAACAGGACCTGGAGCAGATGCTGACGACTCTCTGCCCAACGTTGGCTCAGCCTGTTGCCAAGAAGGGCAAAAAAGCCAAGAAGGCCGTAGTTCCGCAAAAGCCTCAAATCTACCTCTGCACGCCCATCCCTGCATTCAAGTCAACTTGGAACATCAGCGATGCTGTCATTGTCAACGAGATTATCCCCATCCAGCAGGCTGTTGCTAAAAAATATGGCGTGCAAGTCATTGACCTGCACACCCTCTATGCCAATGATGGCGATAAGATGCTTGACGACGGTATTCATCCTGACGGCAAAGGCGCTCACCGTATGGCGGAGATTATCGCCGCAGAGATGAAAAAATAAGATGTTCTCCGACCGAATCGGAGAACACCATACCATTAGTCGAAGATAGCATTGCAACGCCACACTCTCAAAGAGAGAACGCTACACTTCGATTTAATCAAAGAATCCTGGCTGCTTATAGTCGATACCCAGTTCGCGGTCGACGGTAGCCAGGATTCCTTGTACCTGACCCAGTGCAAACATACGGCCGAGTAGGGTATAACCGGCATTGTGGCCGTGACTGCTCTCGTCGAATACACCACCAGGCTCGTCGGTAAACGTCATTCCGTGATCCACACGCATCGGCAACTCAGGATTCTCCTTCTCGAAAATCCTACAGAGCTCGATGAGGTCTGCGCGTCCGCCCAGATGGCTGGCCTCCGTGAAGTCGCCATTGGGGAAGATATGGCACGAACGCAGGTGAACAAAGTGGGTGCGCGAAGCAAACTTCTTGGCCAGTTCTACCACGTTATTATATGCACCAGCTGAAAGTGAACCAGCGCAGAATGTCAGGCCGTTATGCTTGTTGGGCACAGCATCGAGGAACCACTGGATATCCTCCTCGGTACGAACGATACGTGGCAGACCGAGAATCTCGATGGGGGGATCGTCGGGGTGAACACACATGTTCATATTGCACTCCTCGCACGTGGGCATGATAGCTTCGAGGAAGTACTTCATGTTGGCACGAAGTTTAGCCTTGTCGATACCCTTATATAAGTCGAGGAACTCGCGGAACTTCTGCACGGGAGCCTCGTCGTTCTCGCTGAAATTGCCGCTCACAAAGCCCTGCGTCTTGATGACGATATTCTCCACCAGTTTGTGGTCCTTCTCAGGAGTCATGGTCTTAGCCAGCTCGTCGCATTCGGCAATCACGCTACGGCCTTCGCCCCAACCCTCTGGGAACTGGAACTTCTCCCATTCCTCGCGAGCACCTGGGCGCTTCAGAATATAGATGTCGAAATAAGCAAATTCGGCATAGTTGAAGTAGAGGTTCGTGGCACCGTTGGGGTTGTCGTGGAACAGGTCAGTGCGCGCCCAGTCCAAAACGGGCATGAAGTTGTAGCAGATGCAATGGATGCCCTCTGCCGACAGGTTGCGCAGACTCTCCTTATACACCTCAATCTGGTGGTCGCGGTCGGGACCGCCATACTTGATGGTCTCAACGACCGGCAACGACTCTACCACGCTCCAGCGCATGCCGTAGCTCTCGATATACGTCTTCAAATCGTGAATCTTCTCACGTGTCCAAACCTCACCGAGGGGCACGTCGTGCAGTGCGGTGACGATACCTTCGACACCGATTTGTCTCAGCTGTGCAAGCGTAATCTTGTCCTTCTTGCCAAACCATCTCCAAGTTCTTTCCATAGTCTTTTTATTTTTAAGTTGTTTATAAATATTTCGTTATTTCATATTTCCATGATTCCGTGATTCCTTTATTCGTAGCGCATCGACCTCGCGGGGTGAATGTGCGAAATCAGGAAACTCGGTGCGATGAGCACAAACAGCGACACCAGCAGCGTCACCACATTCAACAGCACGATAATCGGGATGTTCAGTTCCATCGGGGCCGTATCGACGTAGTAGCTGGCAGGGTCGAGGTGTATGAATCCCGTCTGCTGTTGCAGTACGACGAGACCAATGCCGATGATGTCACCTACAAGCATTCCCCGTCCGATGATGAAGGCTGCAAACCACAGGAACGTGTGGCGCACGGTCTTGTTGCGCATACCCAAAGCCTTGAGGATACCGATCATCTGCGTCCGTTCGAGAATAATGATGAGCAGTCCGCTAATCATCGTGAATCCTGCCACGCAAATCATCAGCGCAAGGATAATCCACACGTTGATGTCAAGCAACTCCAACCATTGAAAGACGTGCGGATGGGCTTCACGAATGGTCTGCGACGTGATGATTGCTCCGTATTTGTCCGTCCGGCGATTGACTTTTGCCACAACCTCCTCGGCCACCTGTTCCAGCTGGTCGAAGTCGTCTACGAGCAGCTCCGCACCGCTGCACTGGTCTGGTTCCCAACCGTTTAGGCGTATGGGAACATTATAATCCGTAAAGCACAGCGACTGGTCGAACTGTGTCATATTGGTCTCGTAGATACCCGTGATGGTAAACTTTCGGGCGCGGACGTCGTCGTTGCCAATGAAGTAGGCATAGACCTTCTCTCCGGCCTTCAGTTGCAGCTTGTCAGCCATCATACGCGAAATGAGCAACGGATATTTCGACTGTCCGTCGCTGAATTTCGGCATCTTGCCTTCCACGATATGTTCGCTGAGGAATGTCGTGTCGTAGTCGCTGCCCACGCCTTTGAAGGCCACGCCCAGAAAGTCGTCATCAGTCTTCAGGATGCCCTGCGTCAGTGCGTAGCGCTCCACGTGGCGGATGCCAGGCAACTGCTTCATCACGTTCATCAGTGAATCGCTGATACTGATGGGCACAGGCGCCGACAATTGTTGCGCCATGTAGTTCTCCACCTGTATGTGACTGCCGAATCCCACTACCTTGTCGCGAATGGTATGCTTGAAACCGAACACGACGGACACCGTGATAATCATTACCGCCAGTCCGATGGCCACTCCGATGGTGGCTATGCGGATAGCAGGGCGGCTGACCTCACGGCGCTGACCTTCGGAACCGTTGATGCGGCGGGCAATGAATAGTGGGAGATTCATTAAACGTTAAACATTGAACATTGAACGTTGAACGACAAATGCAGGGACGTTGAACTTTATGCGTCGCGTCCAGGATAGGCTTCCAGTGCCTTACGCAATACGAAGAGTGCTCGCTCCAGGTCTTCCTTCTTCAGCACGTAGGCTATACGAACCTGCTTTGTGCCGGCACCGGGAGTCGTATAGAAACCGGCTGCAGGAGCCATCATCACCGTTTCGCCCTCGTAGTTGAACTCGGCCAGACACCAGCGACAGAATTTTTCGGCATCGTCGACAGGCAGTTGGGCTACGGTATAGAACGCTCCCATGGGGATGGGCGAATAGACGCCAGGGATGCGGTTCAGGCCGTCAATCAGACACTTACGGCGCTCCACATATTCGTCGTACACCTCGCGCAGATACTCCTCGGGTGTCTCCAGCGATGCTTCGGCCACAATCTGTCCGATAAGGGGAGGGGAGAGTCGTGCCTGACAGAATTTCATCACGGCCTTCCTCACTTCAGCGTTCTTCGTGATGAGTGCACCGATACGGATACCGCACTCCGAGTAGCGCTTCGACACGGAGTCAATCAGGATGACGTTCTGCTCGATACCCTCCAAGTGGCAGGCGCTGATGTATGGCGAACCCGTATAGATGTATTCGCGATACACCTCGTCCGAGAACAGATATAGGTCGTACTTCTTTACCAGATCGCGAATCTGGTTCATCTCGCGGCGCGTGTACAGATAGCCCGTCGGGTTGTTTGGGTTGCAAATCATGATGGCGCGTGTGCGGTCGTTGATCAACTCCTCAAACTTCTCTACCTTCGGCAACGAGAAACCCTCCTCGATGGTCGTCGCAATGGTGCGAATCTTTGCTCCTGCCGAGATAGCAAACGCCATGTAGTTGGCGTAGGCAGGCTCAGGCACGATGATTTCGTCGCCCGGATTGAGGCACGACAGGAATGCAAACAGCACCGCCTCCGAACCTCCCGAGGTGATGATGATATCGTCAGCCGTCACATTAATATTATATTTCGCGTAGTAGCTGACCAATTTCTCGCGATAGCTCAGATAGCCCTGCGAGGGTGAATACTCAAGAATGTTGCGGTCTATCTGCTTCAGGGCGTCCAGTGCCACCTGTGGCGTAGGCAGGTCAGGCTGTCCGATGTTCAAATGATAGACCTTTGTTCCACGTTTTTTTGCTGCGGCAGCAAGGGGTGCGAGCTTTCTGATAGGCGACTCGGGCATCTCCAGTCCGCGTACTGATATTTCTGGCATTGTTCTTAATTTACGTAAATCGCCTGCAAAGTTACGAATAAGTGAGCAAAGAACCAAAGAAAACTTGTTTTTTTTGTTCTTTCGAACGGGAGTAACTTCTCGCAAAGTGAAAAAGTTACGAATAAGTGAGCAAAGGACCAAAGAAAACTTGTTTTTTTTGTTCTTTCGATTGCAATTGCGACTATAGTTTTTTATCGCTATAGGTTCTGTTCCCCTTGGCCCCCACCATTGCCAAGCATGTCACCGAAATGCGCAAGGGCAAGAAATAAAAGGGAAATACTAAAACCCAATCAGTCGTGTATCGGTAGCAATGCAGATGTCGTGTGCCAAGTCATTCAAGGAGTGAAAACGGGCATAGTCCGAATCGCAATCCAACTTCCATGGTGACAAAATCAGCAAGCGTCCAGCGGCACAGGCATAGAACCTGCGCTGTGGCGGTTTCCAGTACTCCGTGATAGGCTCCTTCTGCAACAGGATAAGAGGCAGATGGTCTATCAATGCGGCATCAACCACCCCTTGTTCGCCTTTCGATATGCCTGGCGTCACCAGCACGGCTCCCTCTTCGGCTCGCTGCAGTAGCCCCTCCTTTTCTTTGGCGTATTCCGGCGTCAGATGAGTAGGCACGCCCTGTTTGTTCTTACGGTGGAAAAACACCTGCAGTTTGTCAGGGTTTTTCAGCATGAAAAGGTTGCCAAAGGCCGCATATTCGCGGTCGTGTATCCACAGGTGCAGACGGCGCTGCATCAGATTCGGACATTCCTCACGCAGCCGTGCGCGGAAGGGGTTCTCGTCCATATATCGGCAAATATTCTCCAACATGCCGTCCCTGATGATGATGCGGTCGTGATAGCCGTCCTGAAAAAGAACGGGTCGCCGCTGCTGTCGCCCGCCGTTGCTGCCTGTTCCTTCGTTTCTGCCGGCTGTTCCTTCGTTTCTGCCGGCTGCTCCTTCGCTTCTGCCTGAGGGAGAAGCCCCAGGCACGGTGCCCGGCGTCCCCACGGTGCCTGGCGTTTCTCCGCCGGGTTGTCCTCCGCCGGGCTGTCCTTCTCCGCTTGGTCTTTCCGCGCTTGCCTCGTCCTGCAACTTCCACCACGCCCGCGTGCAGCCCGTCTTGAACCCTCGGACGATGTTCCCCAGGTGCTTCCCTTCAGGCAATTTCTGCTTGACGTTTACCAACAAGTGGATATGGTCCGGCATCAATGCCACCTTCATCACTTCCACCTCTTTATAATAATAGTGAATCTTGGCAATCTCCTCTTGTAGTATCGTCGTCCCCAGCGCGGAGCATTGCAGGTGGGGAAACTCCTCCGTCCCCCTCTGTCCTCGCGTATGTCCCACAATACTGCCGAAGAGGCGCTGCCGTCCTCCCGTCACCAGCGTTAGCATATAAACGCCTGGGCGGTTATAGTCATGGAAATGGGCTCTGCGGTGTCCGTTATGCTTCGTTTTCTCAGGCACCAATCCCCGTGCCATCATTTCTTCCCGTGTCATGCTTCGATGCTTTTACTCACTATTACCAGCGCAAAGTTACATCTTTTTTCTTCTACTTCATCAATTATGCAGTCATAAAACATCTTTATATTGTTCTTACCTCAAAAAGTGTCAGACACATTGTGAGGCAGATTGGGGGACCTAACTAATATGGCTTAGGCTTGTAATTCAATTCTGTTGCATTCCATATCTCATGAAATTCCTTGGAAGAGATTAATGCAAATGAATCTGAGTTCTCAAACTCATCATACTCCCCTTGGACGATGTCCCACATGTCTTCATCGAATTTCAATTCATCGGAAAAGTCATATCGCTCATATCCACGCCTATTCTTGATGATGGCTCGAAGGGGATACCACCATGAACCTTCAAAGTAACTGATGCCCTTATGATATTTTACCTTAAACCATATCAAACTTTCATTCTGCTTCCATTGACGATAAATCGCGTATATGACATCTTGAATCTTTATCAATACATCATCTGTTGCCTTTTCCTTAGGTATAGTCAATACTATCTGCATGAAACCCAACTTACTTGGTTCATCAGCAGAAATGATTGCAATAGACTCAAAAGCCTTGAAACGCTCCACTCTTTCTTGATAGGTTCTCTTCACATCTTGCGTATAGGGATTAACAAACGTATTGACACGGATTTCGATTTCCTGCTTTGCAGGTTCAAACGACACATGGACCCCTGCCTGTTCATTATGCAGATCATTATCACTTGTTGGGAGACACCCAAATAATCGAGATAATCGCAGTATTTCTGGAGAATAATCTTTCTTTTCAGCTTTCTCCACAGTAAGGTGGGGGCGATTTGACAAAAACGCTTCCTCTATCTTCTTATTCGATTCTTCACTTGGCTTTTTTCCATAATCAGGCTGATAGGGATATCGAAGTTCTCCAATATCCCACAGCATTAATGTCATTTCAGCATTAAAGCCTTGAATTTCATATATTCGACTATCTCCATTAGCAATTTCTAAAAGCTCTTTTCTGCACTCATCTTCAAATAAAGGCAGTAATGCATAAGCAGCATATAGCCTTACATTAAAATTGCTATGCGACAATAAGGGATGTAAAGCTGCAAGTGAATCATGCTCATAAAGATACACAAGTGCCCTATTTTGAACAGGTACATACTTGTTATTAGTCTTTGCATCTCCATTCATTGTAGCAGTGCCCCTGATGATTGAACTTTCCTCATAAACGCTCACCGCTTCTTCTACACTTTGTATTTTTGTTTTCTTCATCTATAACTTTTTTAATTGCAAAGATAATCAATTATTTCTCTGACCCAATCCGCGTTGCTCTATTTCGAAGCGGCCTCTATCTTCTTGGCCTGTTCGAGGTTGCGCCTCATGTAGTCGGCAAAGTCTTTGGAGTTCATCGGAGATTTCTTTGATTCTTCGATTTTCCGCATTGTACGCTCCATAGCCTCTTTGTGAAATTGATTCAAGAAAGTCATTGCTCATAACGTTTTTAGTTCCAATGCTGCAAAGATAAAAACAATTTCTCAATCTGCCAAATTATTCGCTATTATTTTGCTCATAATGGCTTTACGTTCGAGGATGAATGGCCTAGACAGAAAAAACGGGCTGTCCTTTGTCACAATTGTCACAAAAGAGAACGGAGAGGGGTCGCGGATTGCGACTCCCCTCCATTTCTTATGCAAGCGGCTGACGTTTTCCATTTCTTATGCCGCCTGCTTCTGGTGCTTGGCAAGGAACTGCGGGCTCTTGGTGTACTGCTGGGTGGCAGGATTGAAGGTGCAGTAGCCTCGCTGTAGCCACTTGCGGAGCTGGGCTTGGCCGTCTCCCTTCATGCCCTGTGCGCGACGGACGGTGTTGAGGTCGTCGAGGGTAAAGGTGTCGTTCAGGAACTCCATCAGATTGCGACGTCCGGGCACCATCACAGCCTTGTCCAAATCCATAGCGCGACGCATCTTCTCACCGAAAATCCACATCTTACACCACATGTCGTAGTGGAACGACCAGCGCACGAAGTCCTCAATCTCACGCGTCCATTTCTGCCCGTTGAGGATGTAGAGCACCATGCCTCGCTTGAATGCCGAGAGCGTAGCACGATAGGACAGTTCACGATAGGCGTCATCATCGGCAAGAGCCGAATACTGGCGGTTTTCCTCTATCATTGCACTAGCCAGCAAATTTGCTTTCTTGCAGACGACCAACCCCTTGGCGTCGTTCAAAAGTGCTACAGCCTCCTGCACCTGTTGCTGGAACTTGTCGTCGTAGAGGCCGTAGAGCGGCATACGGTCGTCGTCGGTATAGATGGTGCTGAACGAGATGCGCGAGAGCGTACCATCCAGCATCGCATCGCCGAAGAACCGACGGCACTTGCCAGGCGTGGTCGACGCATTCCAGTTCCAGCGAACCTCTACGCATTCCGAGACCGACTTGGTGCCTACGCGCTCCTGCCCATACTCCCCGCAATCGAAGGCCAGACGCAAAATCTCCGTGACGTTGTTGCCCTTGCCGTTGGTCTTCAACTGGTTCAGCATACCAATCTCATCCATACGCGTGTAGAGAAACCTTCCGCCAGCATCAGCCATCATCTGGACGAAGGCCGCTGGGGTCATATCCGACTTCACCCACTGAATGCTCAGGCCTTTAGGACGCTCGGGCTTCTGCTCGTCGGCAGGGCACGTGTCGTACTGCTCCTTGTACTCCTGCATCAGTTTGCGGTTCTTGGCGTCCTTCTCCTTAATGTCGGCCATGATGGCGTTGATGGGTTCGTTGACGCACGACTTGCCGCTCGACATCTCAGCCACCAAGACGTTCATGAATGTCGGCTCCACCAGCGCATTGTCATTGTAGCGGAACTTCACACCCTTGCAATGGGCTCCCAGCGAGGGGAACATACCCATTGCTACGGCTGGACGCAGATGTTCAGGCACATTCTTGGTGATGAGACGCATGAACTTCGTCAGTCGCAGGGGCATCACGGGAGGCTGGGGCGCATGAACACCGTTGGCCTCGATAGCCTCGTCCACCTGTTGCTGCTTGCGAGCCATCTCCAAGGCACGGGTTACCACATCGGGCACCGACTTGGTTTGCGGACGGTTGCAGGCTGAGCGGACGGTTGACTGATACTTCACCTCCTCCTCACCATAACGGGGCAATACCTGTGAAATCCAGCGTGCATCGTCGTTGCAGACGTAGCGCAGATGGCAGGCCATAGCGAAGATGAAGTTGTTGCGGGCACCCTGAGCAGGCACACCACCCAGCAACTCCTCCATAGCTCGGACGATGTGTTGGTAACTGATGCCGTTGAAGTTGTCCTCGAAAACCTCGTCAGCAGCAGGAGGCAGCAGGGGCGCAGAAACACCGTTATCCTTTGTCCCCATTGTCACAGGATTTTCAGGCACGTTGACCTCACGCTCGGCAAACAACTCCTCTTCATCGTAGTAGAGCACGTAATCGCGGCAAACCACGAACGAGCAGCGAGCCATATCCTTCACGCAACCGTCGTAGGTGTCGTCACCCAACTGGTCGGCCATCCATTGCTGAGCCTCAGCCAGCGACATTCCCTTCGGCATTTCGAACACCAGCCGGATGCCTTCGTTGCTGGGCGATACGTGGGCAAAGCTGATGCCGAGTTCCACTTCGCGACCAGCCACCTTATTAAAGTAGTACGCGCGAGGGTCTTCCTGCAAGTGGTCGATGTCGTAGATAGACAAGCCGCTGGGCACTGCCGACTGATTGTGACGGTAGCCGTCGCTGAAGGTAGCGTGGAAGCACACCACGGGCAGATTGTCAGCCTTGAGCTGAGACTTGAGAGATTCGAAGGCCTCACGCGTGAGCGTACCTTCTTTTACCTGTGCGAGACTGGCGGCAATCTCGTGGCAGGTGTTGGCAACTTGCTGGCTATCCATCGCAGCATTCAGGAGCTCAGGCGAGCAGGGCTGCATCTGAGCGGGAGTCTTGATTGAACTCGAAAACGAAAAATAAAATCTTTTATCCATTGTTGTAAATCTAAATCTAAAAATTAGTAATTCAGTTAATTATCACAGTGTCGTTGCGCATTGACGGTGCAAAATTACAACAATAAAAAAAAGAAAATCCCCTATACAGAGGCTATAGGAGGCCCTATATAGGGGAATTATAGTCCTTTTACTTCGGACTAATTTTTCTGATAATCAGTTACTTACAAAAAAATATATCTTCAATTTCTTCTGCACGCGATATCTCGTTACAAGTTTCTAAGTGTATCCATTTCTCTTGCGCCAGATTATTGATACCCCATAGCCGTTCGAACGGTTTCTATTTAGCTTTCAGCTTTAATTTCATGGCGAAGTTTTCGGCAATCAGCATCGCTTGCTGACGGGTAGTTGACGGCAGGAGTTTGTGGCCTTTGTCTACGAACTCTTTCTCCTCCAGTTTCTTCCAGTATTTCTCAGCGTTCTCTGAGATGAGTATGTCGTTATCGCTTAGCTTGTTGGCCAAGGAACGCTTGCAGAGTCCTTTTATTGCCTCGATAGGCTCCGTGTCGCCCTCGCGTCCCCAGCGTTCTATCCTCACTTGCCCTTTCAAAATCATCAGTACGATGCCCGAGAGCAATGGGAAGAGGTATTTGCGGGGCACGTGCTTGTAATACACCTCGCGCAGGAAGTCCACCGGGTCGCACAGGAACTTGTCGTACAACTGGTAGGGGAAGGATGTCAGCTGAGATTTCAGCTCTTGTAAACGATTGTCGTACGTGTAGTGGCTGTTTTCCAGTCCGTCCCTATACAACTGGCGGGGCAGATCTATAAAGAGGTAGCGGGCCACGCAGTCGCGATTCTCATGGCGCATCAGCATACCCTTCTGTTGGCGCAGTTTTATGGCGAAAGCCTGCATTTCGGGCTCCTCACGGGCTGACAACAGACACTCTATACGATAGCGTGCACGCGTCATCTCACGACTCACGTCGTAGAGGTTCGAGTCTAGCAGGGCTTCAAGATATGAGCCCAAATTTGGACCCACATCACTATCAGGGCGCAAATTTGCGCTCACATCACCATCAGGGCTCAAATTTGAGCTCTGTGAACTTTCCAGTTCGTCTATGATGTCATCCGTCAAGTCGCTCAGTTGCTCCAGCTTGGGCGGCATCAGGGGCAGACCGTCGTAATGCCAGCCCGCATAGATGCTGTCGTCGAACGGCTCGTAATCCCAGTCAACACGTGCTACCTCGCACTCTACGGTGAGCACAGGAGGTTCGGGATTGCTCTCAACCACCACACCCCTCAGTCGCTGTTTGCTGCTACCTTTCAAGGCCTGATAGATGACGTCGAGGTCAGGCACGGCCACATAGCCCACATGCAGCCCGCCCTCGCGAGCCCGCACGGCATAAGGGTCTTTCATGTTCTCCGGCTGGGGCTGCAACGTCAGCTGCTTGCCCACGGCCTCAGTGGCATATTCCTTCCAGCAGTGGCGTACGTCCCAGTGGTACAAACCGACCACATCAAATCTTATCTTCTCCATACGAAGTGCAAAGATACGCAATCTTTGTGACAATTAGGACAAAAGACAGTGCATTTTTTTTCCCATGAGAGAGAATCGGAGATAATAGAATAGATAATATGTTTAATAATACTAAACAATATATTTACTACAATTAATCTTGTTGTTTACTACAATTAATCTTATTTGTTTTCATTTTTAATACACCCTTCCCGGTAGGTGCGAAAAAAACGCTGTCCCAATTGTCACAATTGTCACAGCACGGCATTTTTTGCGCCCTGCCCAGAGAAATATTTTTCCCTGCCTAGGGAACATACTGCTTAGTTCCTTTGGATTGCCCGCTTAGTTCCTTTGGATTGGCAGTCCGCTTCCCAAGGGCTGGAGGGTTAGTCCGGCGGGTGAGATAGTTAAAAATCCATAACAAATGCAGGGGGACGTTTGACTTTTGGCGGGTGGGGGAGTCAAAAATGGAAATGACGATACTTGTATCGGCATTGAAATAACGGAACATTATAAAATTGAAATAACTTTTATCAACAATTTTAACAACCAAACTTTATGAAAAGACTTTTTCTTTCGTTGACGGCTCTTGCGAGCCTGACGGCTTGGGCTCAGTTCGGTGCGCCCAGACAGAATCCCGTGGTGCCTTCGGTGACGGCAGACGTCGTTGAGGACTTCAAACCTGCTACGACGAATCAGGAGAACAAGCAGTTCCCCGCAGTGAACTCCCAGCGCATGGTTCGTGCGCAGATCGTGGCTCCGAAGGCTACGTTCGTGGGGCTCGACATTGCGGGCAAGATCTATGAGATGACCAAGGACGCGAACGGCGTTTGGACGGGTACGTCGGAGCCTCAGGACGAGGGCTTCCACTACTATCAGCTGAACATCGACGGTGCCTCTGTGCCCGACCCGAACAGCCTGTATTTCTATGGTGCGAGCCGTTGGGGCAGTGGCATTGACGTGCCTGCTCAGGACGAGGACTTCTACACGGTGAAGAACGTGCCGCAGGGCTCTGTCAACGAGGTGTACTACTATTCGTCGGTGACTGGTCAGATGCGTCACGGATACATCTATCTGCCCAACGAGTATTACACAAATCCCACGAAGAAGTTCCCCGTGCTCTACCTGCAACACGGCATGGGTGAGAACGAGACGGGCTGGAGCGCTCAGGGCAAGACGGGTATCATCATGGATAACCTCATCGCCGCTGGCAAGGCCGTGCCGTTTATCATCTATATGGACAATGGTCTGAATGCGCGCAAGCCGGGCGAACAGCCTGGATTCGGCGGCTTCGGTGGCCCGCGTCCTCAGGGTGCGCCTCAGGGTGCTCCTGGTCAGCGTCCTCAGGGTGGTCCTCAGGGTGGCCCTGGTCAGCGTCCCCGCATGGGTGGAGCTGGTTTTGCACAGATGGCTCGCCGCATGGGCGGTGCCTTCGAAGAGGTGCTCATCAAGGATATCATTCCGATGGTGGAGAAGAACTACCGCGTCATTGCCGACACAGAACACCGCGCTATGGCAGGCCTGTCGATGGGTGGTATGCAGACTCACGGCATCACGCTGAACAACCCCAAGACGTTCGCCTACGTGGGCATTTTCAGCGGTGGTACCATCGGAGCCGACGAGCTGAAGGATGCTGCTGACTTCAAGGCTACCAACAAGGTGCTGTTTATGAGTGCCGGTGGTCGCGAGACGGGTATGGCCGAGGGTGACGGCAGTGTTGGCAAGGCCGCTGAGGAATTGAAGAAGCTGGGCATCAATGCCTATTCGTACATCTCGCCCGAAACAGCCCACGAGTGGCAGACGTGGCGTCGCAGCCTCTATCAGTTTGCGCAGTTGCTGTTCAAGTAAACCGGCTAAAAGATATTAAAAAGGTGGGCTGACGTTTGGTTAGTCCGCTTTTTTTTCGTAATTTTGCCATCAATATGTTGAAACGACAAGTAATACAAACTAATTAAAACAAAAGATATGAGTAAGATTGAACTGAAACCAGCCTCGGTGTTCGAGGAGTTTGCGAAGATTAACCAGATTCCGCGTCCGTCGAAGCGCGAAGAGAAGATGATTGCGTACCTGAAAGAGTGGGGCGAGAGCCACGGGTTGGACACGAAGGTGGACGAGACGGGTAACGTCATCATCCGCAAGGGTGCCACGAAGGGTATGGAGAACCGCAAGACGGTGATTCTGCAGAGCCACATGGATATGGTGTGCGACAAGTTGGTGGACTATGAGATTGACTTCGACAACGACCCCATCAAGACATATATCGACGGAGAATGGCTGACAGCCGAGGGTACGACGCTGGGGGCCGACGACGGTATCGGATGTGCGATGGAACTGGCACTTCTGGCCGCTGACGACATTGAGCATGGTCCCATTGAGTGCGTCTTTACACGCGACGAGGAGACGGGACTGACGGGTGCCGAAGGCATGAAGGCAGGCTTCATGACGGGCGACTACCTGATCAACCTCGACTCTGAGGACGAGGGCGAGATATTCATTTCGTGTGCTGGAGGTCGCAACACGACGGTGAAGTTCCACTTCCAGCGTACGGAGGTGCCTGTGGGCTATTTCTTCATGCGTGCGCAGTTGAAGGGCCTTGTGGGCGGTCACTCTGGCGACGACATCAACAAACAGCGCGCCAATGCCATCAAACTGCTGGGTCGCTTCCTCTATCAGACCATCAACAAGTACGAAGGCGTGCGTCTGGCTCAGTTTAATTCAGGCAAGATGCACAACGCCATTCCTCGTGATGGCATGTTCGTGATTGCCGTTCCCAACGCCATCAAGGAAAACGTGAAGGCCGACTGGAACATCTTTGCTTCGCTGGTGGAAGAGGAATTCTGCGTGACGGACACCCAGATGGTTTGGACGATGGAATCGACGGACGCCGAGCCCGTCATTGAGGCCGAGGTGGGTCGTAAATTCATCTTCGCCCTGCAGGCTGTGGATAACGGCGTCTACGCCATCTGTCAGGACCCTGCGCTGAACGGTATGGTGGAAACGTCGAGCAATATTGCCAGCATTGAGACCAGCGAGAAGGAAATCAAGATTGTTGCGTCGCAGCGTTCGAACGTGATGTCGAACCTCGACAATATGTGTGCTACCATTGGTGCCTGCTTCCGTCTGGCTGGTGCAGAGGTCATCCATTCTGACGGCTATCCTGCTTGGAAGATGCGCTCGCACAGCGACCTGCAGCGTATCGTGAAGGAGTCGTATGTGAAGCTGTTTGGCAAGGAACCCATTATGCGTGGTATCCATGCCGGCTTGGAGTGCGGCCTGTTCTCAGAGCGCTATCCCAACCTCGATATGGTGTCGTTCGGTCCTACGTTGCGCTTCGTCCACACACCCGACGAGCGCCTGCACATTCCTACCGTGCAGATGGTTTGGGACCACTTGCTGGACGTGCTGAAACAGATTCCCGAGAAATAGTTTATGTCGATTTTCACTTTGTGAGAGCCCTGCCGTTATTCGTGATGGTAGGGTTCTCCTTTTATTATCGTACACGCGCGATAGATCTGTTCCGTGAAGGTTAGGCGAATCATCTGGTGCGAAAAGGTCATCTTCGAGAGGCTTAGCTGTTCGTTGGCCCGTGCATAGACGTCCTTCGAAAATCCGTAGGGTCCGCCAATGACGAAGACAAGACGGCGGGCGGTGTTGCGCTTCTGCTCCAACCAGCGGGCAAACTCAATGCTACGGTATTCGGAGCCGTGTTCGTCCAACAACACGACGGTATCGGAAGGCTGTAGCTGTTTCAGAATGAGTTCTCCCTCGGCCTGTTTCTGCTGGTCTTCCGTCAGATTCTTGGTATTTTTCAGTTCAGGAATGGTAACGACCTCGAAGGGCATATAGTGGTTTACGCGCTCCACATAGTCGTTGATGCCGGCTATGAAGTGCTTGTTCACCGTCTTGCCCACCTGAATGAGAATCGTTTTCATCCGTCAACGTTCAATGTTCAACGTTCAATGTTCAACGTGTTGCGTGGAAGCCTTCAAGGTTGGTGTAGCGACGTACCATCATGCGACGATAGATGTTGCGCAACCATATGGGTTCAGTTACTGCGAACGCCAAACCAATGACAATCAGCAGGATGTAGGCAATTATTTCGTCGAAGATGGCCTCGAAGATGAACACCATGACGACTGGTGCAAACATAGCCACCAACGACAGGATGGCCTGCCACTTGTTTTCCATCTGGTTCTTGCCCGTTATTTTCTCGTTGAGGGGTAGGGTGTCCTTGTTGAACACGGCCAGCTGGAACAACATACAATAGACGGGTCCCATAGCGGTCAGCATATAGGCCAGAATCATCAGTATGGAGATGCGGCCCGTGATGACCGTTGGCAGCATCAGCAGGAAGGGCAGCAACAGGATGATGCTGTAGTAATAGTATTTGGCGCGGAGCAACGTCAGGATATTCTCCTCGTGCACCATTAGCAGGTCGATGTAGTTGCCCTCAGGACACATCACCTTCGTGAGGTTGACGGCACCGAAGAACACGAAGGCGTAGAGGCAGAAGAAGTTGCGTGAGAAGCGTCCGCTGTACATGTCGCCAAAGGCTATCATCAGCGAGAAGAACGTGATGAAGCAGACACCCTGTATGAATCGCGAGCGGATGGCCTTGTTGCGCATGGTGCTCTTGATTTCCAGTTTCAGGTATTCACCAATCTGTCCGAAGCGGTTCAAGGCGTTGAATTCTGAGACGGTCTTCAGCTTGGTTTTCTCCTGTTTTGATATTTCATCGTAAACGAGGCTCATCTGCAGCTTGCGGTTAATCATGAATAGCACGCAGAACAGCACGGCAAACACGAGGAACGTCACCCACGTGAAGGCACTGCTGCTGATGAAACTGCCGATTCCATCGAATATCTTGTCGAGCATATCCTCAGGTAGCACGAAGATTGGCAGGATGAGCGCACCATAGAAGGCTATGGGCAGTGCCCACCAGAAGAGGCTCTGATTGACGAGTGTGCGCACAAGCAGGTACCACTGGCTGTTGACGAGGATCATCAGGTGCAACAGGACGAGCATTCCGATGGCAGCCCAAGTGGTCATTCCTCCGCACCAGACGATGAACATGTAAGGCAGGAAGAAAGTCATCCAGAACAGATTGCCTGAGTCTAGAAGCTGCGAGGTGAGGAAACACTCGATGGCCGAATATTTGCTGATGGGTGTGAGCAGATAGGGCTTCACCAGCATCATCGGCGTCTGCTGGGCCATAAAGCGCATACCGAAGTCGAGAATCAAAATGAATGGCAAGGAATAGAAAATCACCTCGGGGGCATCCTCTTTTGCGGCAATCCATCCCAAGAAGGTTCCTAAGGCAATGAATTCAATGGCAACAATGGCGACGCTAAGGTAGCCGAAGAACTTGCCGTATTGATTGGCTTCGAACATCGGGTGGCGCTTGACACTGAGCTTGGTGTTCTTGCGAAGCAGGAAGAATAGTTGTATTTTGTTCATGTTGGTGTATGGTTAATCTCGACGGCAGAACCGTCGAGCACGGTTTATCTTAAGTCGATGACTTCTGCGTTGGGGTACTCTTTGGCGTTAAAACGGAAGATTCCATCGGAAAGTGACGTCTGCTTGAAGTTGCGGATGTCAATTGTTGTCCAACCTTTGGCAGTACGATAGCGTACCTGCGACGGGGTGTACGACTTCTGGTTGATGGTGATGTACATCTCGAGGATATACTTCTTGTCCGTAGTCGTCAAGTGAGCCACGAAATTGCCACCTTTCTTCTCTGTCGTATATTTGTAGCCTTTTTTGTACATGTATATGAAGTTGTAGGGATTGATGGCAGCCTGCTGGGTTTCGTTGGGAGTAGCCACGTTCACCTCTTCGTTTTGTTTCATATAAGTCCACTGCGTCTTTCCGTCATACCAGATAATAGCCTGAGCCGTCGTAGCACGGAACTTACGGCCCTTGATGGCAATGGTACCGCTGGCATTCATATTCTGGCCGTTGATGGTGAAATCAGCTTGTGCACCTTGCTTGGCTGATACGACTGCGGCGGCCTTGTCGAGTATTTGCTTGGCAGACTGGGCACTAACGGGCATAGCCGCAATGAGTGCCATTAAAAGGGCAATTGCCCCTCGACGGCTGAACCATCGAGCACATTTCTTCTTTATTTCCATTGTGATAATAGGTTTTCGAGACTTGTTTCGTCCATGATTAATACTTCGCGAGGCTTCGAACCGTGAGCAGTACCTACGATGCCGGCCTTCTCCAACTGGTCCATCAGACGGCCTGCACGGTTGTAGCCAATGGCGAACTTACGCTGAATCAAACTGGTAGAGCCGCTTTGTTCGCGGACAATCAGACGGGCTGCATCTTCGAACATCGGGTCAAGATGTTGCATATCCACATCACGGCTCTCGCCACCGCCATCCTCATCGGTATCGGGCTCTGGCAGTTCGAAGGCAGTGAGATAGCCTTGCTGGTCGGAGATGAACTTGTTGATGCGCTCGACCTCTGGCGTATCCACGAAGGCACACTGCACACGGACGGGTTCGCCACCGTTCAAATAGAGCATATCGCCTCGTCCTACCAGTTGTTGGGCACCTGGACGGTCGAGAATGGTGCGCGAGTCAATCATAGCACCCACACGGAAGGCAATACGGCTTGGGAAGTTGGCCTTGATGGTACCAGTGATGATATTCGTCGTAGGACGCTGGGTAGCGATAATCATGTGGATACCTACGGCACGCGCCAGCTGGGCAATACGTGCGATAGGCAACTCAACTTCCTTGCCGGCGGTCATAATCAGATCGCCGAACTCGTCGATAACCACGACGATGTACGGCATAAAGCGGTGGCCGTGCTCAGGATTGAGCTGGCGGTCGATGAATTTCTTGTTGTATTCCTTGATGTTACGGGCCTGAGCCATCTTCAGCAGGTCGTAACGGGTATCCATCTCCTTACACAGTGAATTGAGTGTGCGGATGACCTTCGTGACATCGGTGATGATGGGTTCTGCCTCGTCGTCAGGCACTTTGGCCAAGAAGTGCTTCTCGATGCTCGAATAGACACTGAACTCTACCTTCTTGGGGTCGACGAGCACGATTTTCAACTCGGCTGGGTGCTTCTTATATAATAAAGAGGTGATGATGGCGTTCAAGCCAACAGACTTACCCTGACCAGTAGCACCAGCAACGAGCAGGTGTGGAGCCTTGGCGAGGTCGAACATAAAGACCTCGTTAGTAATGGTCTTACCAACGGCACAAGGCAGTTCCATCGTCGATTCCTGGAACTTCTTGGAGTCGAGGATAGAACGCATGGATACCGTAGCTGGCTTGGCATTAGGAACCTCGATACCGATAGTTCCCTTGCCAGGGATAGGCGCGATGATACGAATGCCCAGAGCCGACAGCGACAGGGCAATGTCGTCCTCCAAATTACGGATGCGTGAGATACGCACGCCTGGAGCTGGAGTAATCTCATAAAGCGTGATGGTAGGACCTACCGTAGCCTTGATGCTGCTGATTTCTACGCCGAAGTTGCGCAATACGTCGACAATGCGGTTTTTGTTGGTGTTCTGCTCGTTCATGTCGATGAAGGGCTTGCCGTCACTCTCATACTGCTGCAACAGGTCGAGTTCCGGATAGCGGTAGTTCTCCAAGTCGCGCTTGGGGTCGTAAGGAGTAGATATGTCACCATAGTTGCCTGCCAGATTCTTACCGTCAGCAGATTCCTCCTCTTCGGTTTCCTCAATGACAAACTCGGTGTCGTCCGTTTTCTGAGTCGTCTCGTCGGGCTCCTCGTATGAGTCGTCGACAATATTGTCTGTCTCGTCATCTTCTTTCTGGTCGTTTCCAAGGTCGAAGATGACTTCTTCGGTTTCAGGATTGTCGTACACGCGGCTGGTTTCGACGTTGTTGTCAGTTTGTTCGCTTTCACCACCGCCCACATTGATGGTCATGGGAATCTTCTTCAGATAGTGCAACGGATTCATGATCTTACGCAGGATAATGACCGTCTCCATGCTCAAATAGGTGAAGAAGGCTATAGCCGTCAAGGCAAGAATAGCCGTTAGACCTGGGGTGCCGATAAGGCCTTCTATCTGCTGACAAACGGCCAGACCGTGGTCTCCGCCTGGATTGAAGCAGGCATTCTCAAAGAACGGGGTGAGGAACTTAGCCGCAGTGATGGAACCCCATATCATCACGATGGTCAGACACATAAACCATTTCAGCAGGCCTACTTTGTAGGCGCGCATCATGTTGACTGCCAGCAACAACAGGAAAATGGGGATGAGGAATGCCGAAAGTCCGAAGCAGCGCTTGATGAAGAACCATGAGGCGTAGGCTCCGATGCTGCCACAGGCGTTTTGGAATTCGTGGTGCTCGTTCAGTATTTCTCCGTCGCGAGGTGTTTCTATCAAACTCTGGTCAGCGACTCCTGTTACGAGGTACGACACGAAGGCCCATATCAGATAACCTGCGATGAGTAACAATAGTAAACCTATTACAAAGTTAATACGCTCGTTGTGGAATATGTTGTTAAAGCCTAATGCCTCTCCAAACGTTGAGACTTTCTTTCCTGAGGCTTTGCTTGACTTCTTTTTTGCCATGTTGAACTGTTTTTTCGTTTATAAGGTGCAAAATTACTAACTATTTTTTAGATTTCATCATAAAATGATGGATTTTTTTTATTTTTTGTACCTTTTTTCGTACCTTTGCACCTCAAATGATGAAAACGATATATAATAAATTCGACAAGGCTAAGATTGCAGCACTGCCACGGGTGCTCTTCAAGGGGCGTATTGTAGTGGTTTTGACAGAGCGTGATGCAGATAAAGCGGTACGCTATCTGCTGTCACAGCCTATATTGGGAGTTGACACTGAAACGCGTCCTTCATTTAAGAAGGGTGAGACGCATCAGGTGGCGCTCCTACAGGTGTCGTCATACGATGTCTGCTTCCTTTTCCGTCTGAACCAGTTGGGCATGTCGCCGTCGGTGAAGCGTTTACTGGAGGACACACGAGTGCCGAAAATAGGTCTTTCCCTGCGTGATGACCTGCTGTCGTTGCATAAACTGGCCGATTTCAACGCAGGGTATTTCATTGATTTGCAGGACCATATGCGTGAGATAGGCGTCGAGGACCTAAGTCTTCAGAAACTCTATGCCAACTTCTTTGCACAGAAGATTTCAAAGCGTGAACAGCTGACCAATTGGGAGGCTGATATCTTGCAGGATAAGCAGAAACTATATGCCGCTACGGATGCCTGGTCGTGCATCATGCTCTACGAAGAGTTGCAGCGACTGGAGCAGACGGGTGATTACGAACTGATAAAGGTTGATGATAATGAAACAAGTACGGCTGCGTAAGGGTAAGGAAGAGAGTCTAAAGAGGTTCCATCCGTGGGTGTTCTCAGGTGCTATCGCCAATATTGACGAGGGAATCCAGGAGGGCGAAGTAGTGCGTGTGGTGACCAATTCAGGCGATTTTATCGCAGTTGGACACTATCAGGAAGGCTCTATTGCCGTCCGCGTATTGACGTTCTCTGACGTGCAGATTGACGATGATTTCTGGCACTCTCGCCTCGCGTCGGCTCTTCAGATGCGCCAGGCCATTGGTATTGCCGACAACCCCAACAATAACACCTACCGATTGGTTCATGGCGAAGGCGACAATCTGCCAGGCTTAATTATCGACGTATACGGCAAAACTGCCGTTATGCAGGCACATTCCATCGGTATGCACCTGTGTCGCAAGGCGGTAGCCCATGCGCTGAAGGATGTGATGGAATCGAGGATTTCACATATTTATTATAAGAGTGAGACCACGTTGCCGTTTATGACTGCGGACGATATGATTGCAACGCCACACTTCGACACCGATGAGGTGTTGAAGAACGGATTCTTGTTGGGTGGCAGTGATGATAATATCGCTTTGGAGAACGGCTTGAAGTTCCGTGTAGACTGGTTGAAAGGCCAGAAAACGGGCTTCTTTGTTGACCAGCGCGAGAATCGTTCGTTGCTGGAGAAGTTCTCGAAAGGCAAGCGTGTGCTGAACATGTTCTGCTATACGGGTGGCTTCTCGTTCTACGCCATGCGTGGTGGTGCTGAACTTGTGCATAGCGTGGACTCGTCGGCAAAAGCCATCGAACTGACAAAGCAGAACGTCGAGCTCAACTTCCCCAATGACCCTCGTCACGAGGCTTTCTGTGAGGATGCCTTTAAATTCCTGGAGGGTAGTGTGGCCAATGGTTCTGCCATTGGCTATAATCTGATCATCCTCGACCCGCCTGCCTTTGCCAAGCACCGTGGCGCCTTGCATAATGCGCTGAAAGGCTACACACGCCTGAATCAAAAGGCTTTCGAAAAGATTGAGAAGGGCGGCATTCTCTTCACGTTCTCCTGTTCGCAAGTGGTCACGAAAGACCATTTCCGTAATGCGGTATTTACGGCAGCAGCCCTTGCCAAGCGTAAAGTGCGCATCCTGCATCAGCTGCATCAGCCTGCCGATCACCCCATCAATATCTATCATCCTGAGGGTGAATACCTGAAGGGCTTAGTACTCTATGTGGAGTAAGGTTGAACGATACATTGAAAAGCATAAACTGCTTAATTCCAATGATTTATATATTATTGCTTTAAGTGGTGGTGCAGATAGTGTGGCGCTATTGCTACTGCTAAAAAATGCCCATTTCAACGTGCATGCGGCTCATTGTAATTTCCGTTTGCGAGGCGATGAGTCGGATAGGGACGAGGCTTTTTGTGTGGAACTCTGTCAGAGACTTGGCGTAGAACTGCATCGTGCCCATTTTGATACGCGTGAATATGCCGAACTGCATAAGGTTAGCATTGAAATGGCAGCTCGCGAACTGCGTTATAAGTGGTTTGAACAGCTGCGTCAGGACATTGGTGCTGCTGGAATTTGTGTGGCTCACCACCGCGATGACTCTGTGGAAACGGTGCTTTTGAACCTTGTCAGAGGTACCGGATTGAGAGGATTGACAGGTATTCAACCTCGATATGGTAATATTTTACGACCGCTTTTATGTGTTTCGAGGGCGGAAATTGAGGCGTTTCTAGCTGAAAAAGGTCAGAAATACGTTACGGATAGCACCAATTTGGAGGCTGACGTGCAACGGAATATCGTGCGTTTGGAGGTGCTCCCCTTGCTTCGAAAGCTCAATCCTGCTGTCGCTGAGAACATCCAACGGACGGCTGAGAATCTAGTCGAAGCTCAGCAGGTATTAAATGTAGCAATTGCTAAAATTGATGATAGCAACATATTGAATTTAAACGACATAGAAATATACGGTTCAAGTGAATATTTAACATTTGAATGGCTCAAAAAGTACGGTTTCAACGGCAATCAGGTTCGCCAAATTCTGGAAGCTGAGACGGGTAAAATCATCAGTTCTATGACTGGTTATGATGTCTTAAAAGATCGTGGACGCTTGATAGTTGAGCCTGCGCTGGAACCCTTCAAACCTATGCGCATTCCTGAGGAAGGAACGTATGTTATGGGCGGTTCTGACGCTGAATTTGTTGGCAAAAACACTGAAAACAAGACATTACGAGTACGTAAAATGCCTGTTTATGTGTCGAAAGATCCCCATATTGCTACGCTGGACGCCACAAAAGTTAGCTTTCCACTGACCGTCCGTAGGGTGGAAGAGGGTGATTGGATGCAACCCTACGGCATGAAGGGCAGAAAGTTGTTGAGCGACTTGATGACCGACCTGAAGATGACCGTCTTCGAGAAGCGCCGCCAGTTGGTTGTTGTTGATAGTCAAGGGGTTATCGTGTGGGCTATAGGCCTTAGAATCGCGGATTTCGTTGCCGTTTCTGACGCTACCACAACAGTTGTTGAGGTAGCTTTTTAGCGCACTGTAATTTCCGTGCCCCGATGCCGTAATCTCCGTGTTTGTGGGAATATGTTGGGGTTTTGTAAAAATTGCCAAAATCGCGTGTAGATATTTGGTAGTTTAGAAAAAAATGCTTACCTTTGCAAACAATTTTGCGAGAACGGGCTTCACCTCAGCATAAAGCAAGCTTTCTGCATTCGGTTTGCACCGTCCTTGCACACTCAATAAAAAGTACAAAATATCGATATTTATGAGTAAGAGATTTGCCGAACACAACGGCTTGAATTTGACGCAGACGAACAATGACGTGCTGCAGATGTGGAAGGAGAATAACGTCTTCTGGCGCTCCGTGACGGAGAGAGAGGGTTGTCCGCAGTTTGTATTCTTTGAGGGTCCTCCATCGGCCAATGGACACCCTGGAATCCATCACGTGCTGGCGCGTAGCATCAAGGATACCTTCAACCGCTACAAGACCATGAAGGGATTTCAGGTCAAACGTAAGGCTGGTTGGGACACCCACGGACTGCCTGTAGAGTTGGGCGTCGAGAAGGAACTGGGCATCACCAAGGCCGACATTGACAACAAGGAGAGCGACAAGTATATCTCGACAGAGGACTACAACAAGAAGTGTCGTGAGAATGTGATGATGTACACGCAGGAGTGGCGTGACCTGACGGAGAAGATGGGTTACTTCGTGGACCTCGATAATCCCTACATCACCTACGACAACAAGTATATCGAGACGCTGTGGTGGTTGCTGAAGCAGTTCTACAAAAAGGGCCTGCTGTATAAGGGCTACACCATCCAGCCGTACTCGCCAGCCGCAGGAACGGGACTTTCAAGTCATGAATTGAACCAGCCCGGATGCTACCGAGACGTGAAGGACACCACGTGTACCGCTCAGTTTAAGATGAAGAATCCGAAGCCCGAAATGGCTCAGTGGGGTACACCATACTTCCTGGCTTGGACGACGACACCGTGGACACTGGCTGCTAACTCAGCCCTCTGCGTGGGTCCGAAGATTGACTACGTGGCTGTACAGACCTACAATCCCTATACCGCTGACAAGGTAACGCTGGTGTTGGCCGAGGCTCGTCTGAACGCCTATCTGCCTGCTGAGGGTGCTATTACCGATGGTGGCGAACTGCCCGAATATAAGAAAGGTGAGAAGCTGATTCCATATCGTATCGTGGCCCGCTATAAGGGTACTGACCTCGTAGGCATGGAATATGAACAGCTGATGCCCGCCATCAAACCCATGGGCGATGCCTTCAAGGTGATTCCTGGCGACTATGTGACTACCGATGACGGTGCAGGTATCGTACATATTGCACCCAATTTTGGTGCTGACGATGCCTTCGTAGCCAAGAAAGCAGGTATCTGTCCGATTGTGCTGATTGACAAGAAGGGTCAGGAGCGTCCTGTTGTTGACCTGCAGGGTAAGTACTTTGTCATTGAGGACCTCGACCCTGAGTTCGTCAAGAACTATGTGAACGTCGACGAATGGAATAAGTTTGCAGGTCGTTACGTGAAGAATGCCTACGACGATACGCTGACCGATAAGGACGAGACGCTGGATATCAGCATCTGCATGGATTTGAAGGCTCAGAACAAGGTGTTTAAGATTGAGAAACACGTCCACAACTATCCTCACTGCTGGCGTACTGACAAGCCCGTGCTGTACTATCCGTTGGATTCGTGGTTTATTAAATCGTCAGCTTGTAAGGAACGCATGTCGGAGCTCAACAAGACCATCAATTGGCAGCCTGAGTCAACAGGTACAGGACGCTTCGGCAACTGGCTTGAGAATCTGAACGACTGGAACCTCTCGCGTTCGCGCTTCTGGGGAACACCACTTCCTATATGGCGTTCAGAGGATGGTGAGGAAATCTGCATCGGCAGCGTAGAAGAGCTGTACAACGAGATGGAGAAGGCTGTCAAGGCCGGTGTGATGAAATCGAATCTTTTGAAGGATCAGGGCTTTGTTCCTGGCGATATGAGCAAGGAGAACTACGACAAGATAGACCTGCACCGCCCTTACGTAGATTATATCGTGCTGGTCAGCGAGAGTGGCAAGCCCATGAAGCGCGAGTCAGACCTGATTGACGTGTGGTTCGACTCCGGTTCCATGCCTTATGCACAAGTACACTATCCGTTCGAAAATGCCGAACTCATCGACAAACGTATTGCCTTCCCTTGCGACTTCATCAACGAGGGTGTTGATCAGACGCGTGGTTGGTTCTTTACTCTGCACGCCATTGCTACGATGATTTTTGATAGCGTAGCCTTCAAGAACGTTATCTCCTCGGGGCTTGTGCTCGATGCCAAGGGCAACAAGATGTCAAAGCATGTGGGTAACGTGGTCAATCCGTTTGAGATGATTGACAAGTACGGTTCTGATGCTGTGCGCCTGTATATGATGACCAATAGCGAACCTTGGGACAACCTGAAGTTCGACCCGGAGGGCGTCGCTGAAATCAGCCGTAAGTTCTTTGGTACCTTATATAATACGTATTCGCTCTTTGCAATGTATGCCAACGTGGACGGCTTCGACCCGCAGACACCTCAGATTCCCGTCAGCGAGCGTCCTGAGTTTGACCGTTGGATTCTCTCTTGTCTGAACTCGCTGGTTCAGGGTGTTCAGCAGGAGATGGACGGCTATGACCCCACACGTGCAGGCCGACTCATCGATGCTTTTGTCGATGAAGACCTCTCTAACTGGTACGTTCGTCTGAACAAGAAACGTTTTTGGGGTAAGGAGATGGACAACGACAAGTTGGCTGCCTATCAGACGCTTTATGAGTGCTTGATGACCGTTGCCAAGCTGTTGGCTCCGTTCGCACCGTTCTTTGCCGACCAGCTGTATAAAGACCTCGGTGGCGCTCTCGACAGCGTTCATCTCGATAAATTCCCCGAATTCAACGCCGCTCTTGTCAATAAAGACCTCGAAGAGCGTATGGACGTTGCCCAGCGCATCACCACCATCGTATTGTCATTGCGTAAGAAGGAAGGCATTGCCGTGAAGCAGCCTCTGCAGACGCTGATGATTCCTCCCGTTGACCAGGCTCAGCGCAAAGCCATCGAGACCGTCAAGCAGATTTTCCTGCAGGAGGTGAACGTGAAGGAGGTGAAGTTTGTGGAGGGTGCCGGTATTCTGGTGAAGAAGGTGAAGTGTAACTTCCGCACGATGGGTAAGAAGTTCGGCAAAGACATGAAGGCTGTGGCTGCTGCCGTTGCTGCAATGTCGCAGGAACAGATAACCGAATTGGAGACTAACGGAAGCCTGTTACTGGACAGCTACGAGATTCTGGCTGAGGATGTGGAAATCATCAGTGAGGATATCCCTGGCTGGTTGGTAGGCAACGACGGCAACCTGACTGTAGCCCTTGATATTACACTGACCGATGAACTGCGTGCTGAGGGTATGGCCCGTACGCTGGTGAACCGCATCCAGAACATGCGTAAGAAGAGCGGACTGGAAATCACTGACCACATCCGCGTGAGCATCGAACCCAACGAGGCATCCACGAAGGCTGTCGAGGCTTTTGGCGACTATATTGCCCGTCAGGTGCTGGCCGACGACTTGAAGTTGGAGGCTAATGATGGTCAGGCAGTGGAATTCGACGACTTTAAACTGAATATTCAAATAACAAAAATCTAATAAATTATGGCAGAAAAAACTCGTTACACGGACGAAGAATTAGAAGAGTTCCGTGAGATTATCAATGAGAAGCTGGCTTTGGCCAAGCGTGACTATGATCAGATGATGAACGCCTTGATGAACAAGGACTCAAACGACGTTGACGATACATCGCCCACCTACAAGGCATTGGAGGAGGGTAGTGCTACGCAGTCGAAAGAAGAGTTGATTCAGATGGCGTCGCGTCAGCAGAAGTTCATTCAGGGCTTGAAGGCTGCGCTGGTACGTATCGAAAACAAGACTTACGGCATCGACCGCATTACTGGCAAACTGATTCCCAAGGAGCGTCTGAAGGCTGTGCCTCATGCTACCTTGAGCGTAGAGTCGAAGATGGCTGGTAAGAAGTAAATGAGTAATCCGAAGACAGTCAAGCGGGGATGGATGGCGGCACTGATTGTGCTGTCCATCCTGATTATCGACCAAATTATTAAGATTTGGGTCAAGACCCACATGACTTTGCACGAACAGATAGAAATCTTCTCGTGGTTTAAGATTGTGTTCATTGAGAACAACGGTATGGCCTACGGTATGGAAATTGGTTCGAAGTTGGTTTTGAGCATCTTCCGCATTGTGGCCATTGGATTGCTAGGGTGGTACATCGCGATGCAAGCGAAGAAACATGCCCGTTGGGGTTACATGATTTGCCTCTCGATGATTATGGCTGGCGCTGCCGGAAACATCTTCGACTCGATGTTCTACGGACTCATTTTTAACGCTAGTTCAGAGTATTACGCCAGTTACTTCGTGCCTTTTGGCACAGGTTATGCTCCCTTCCTGATGGGTAAAGTGGTAGATATGTTCTACTTCCCGCTCATCGTCACCACGTGGCCCGATTGGGTACCCTTCGTAGGTGGTCAGCCTTATGTGTTTTTTTCGCCAATCTTCAACTTTGCTGATTCGGCCATTTCTGTCGGAGTAGTGCTGCTCTTGTTGTTCTACCGCAGAGAGATAGGCGAGCTTTCACTGAAAAAGGAAACCAATGAATCGTTGAACAAGGAAACTGAAGAATCATTGAACAAAGAATCGGAAGCCAATGAAGCATAGCCTGTTTATTCTGCTTGCCATAGCTGCTCTGGCAACACTTATAGCTTGCAAACCAAGTGTTCCCAAAGAGTTTATCCAGCCTGGTGACATGGAGGATATCCTCTATGACTATCATGTTGCTCAGGCTCTGGCATCAGAAGAACATAGTGACAATATGAATTTCGAGCGCACCAAGTATTTCTTGGCTGTGTTGGAGAAGCATGGTGTTACTCAGGCTGATTTTGATTCATCAATGGTGTATTACTATGGCCATTTGGACAGATTAAAGGACATCTATCTGGAGGTTAACGAACGATTGTCCGATGAAGCCAAGGTATTGGGTACTTCTGTCGGTTCTATCGGGCGATATTCACAATATAGTGCTTTCGGCGATACGGCGAATATATGGAATAACAGGACAGATTTGTTGTTGATTCCGTACCCGACGATGAACCGCTTTGATTTTACTGTCAAAGTCGATACGTCTTTCTACAAAGGTGACTCCTTTATGTTCCAGTTTATGTCTGAATATATTTGGCAGTCGGGCTCGAAAGAAGCCACCGTGTGTATTGTTACCAAGTATGAGGGCGATAGTATCATTCAGACGTCTAATCACATTTCTGTATCTGGTATCTCACAGATTCGTGTGCCAGCCAATAGGGAACAGAAATTGAAGGAGATGTACGGTTTCATCTATTTGAGTGGAGGGAATAATGACGCGACTACGCGAAAGTTGATGTTTATCAGCCAAATGCAACTCATCAGGTTTCATAATAAAGAGTTAAAGAATGAAACAAGCAAAGACAGTCTTCAGACGGATAGCCTCCAACGAGGTGATGACCCCCGAAAACCAATGCCTGTTCCAACAGGTGATAGAATTGAAGGACGGAGTAGTAACCAACCTGTACCCATTGGTAATGGAGATTCCCAACACCGAGTGGATGCAGGGCCAGTTAGTATTAAGGAAAGGCGCTGATGGATTTGTCCGGGCATATTATAAAGGAAAAATATTAACTTAAAACAAAAAGACTATGAATACAAAAGTACGTTTAGCGGTAATGAACTTCTTACAGTTCGCCGTTTGGGGAGCCTACCTCACATGTATGGGTAACTATCTGGGAGTAGCCGGATTAGGTGACAAAATCTCATGGTTCTATGCTATTCAGGGTATTGTGAGCATTTTTATGCCCACGCTGATGGGTATTGTCGCTGACAAGTATATCCAGCCACAGCGTTTGTTGGGACTCTGCCATCTCGTTGCAGGAGCCTTTATGATAGGATGCTGGTGGATGGGTGAGCAGGCAGGATTCGGAAACGAACTGGCTGACAAGTCACTCTTTATAGCGTTCTATACACTGAGTTGTGCTTTCTATATGCCTACCATTGCGTTGACAAATACAGTGGCATTCACCATCCTAAAAAACGAGGGCTTGGATACCGTTCGTGATTTCCCGCCCATCCGTGTGCTGGGTACCGTTGGCTTTATCGCCACCATGTGGTTTGTCAACTGTGCTTTCATTGATGACAGCGGATTTGGATTCACTTTGGCTGAAAATGCACATAAGTTCCAGTATACCTATATGCAGTTCTTTGTGTCAGGTATTCTGAGCGTTGTGCTCTTTGTATATTGCTTTACATTGCCTCAGTGTAAACTGGAGAAGAAGGAGGGTAAGCTGTCACTCGCCGAGAGTCTCGGATTGAATGCATTCAAACTCTTCAAGCGTCGCCAGATGGCATTGTTTTTCATTTTCTCAGCATTGCTCGGCATGTGCCTGCAGGTGACCAACGGCTTCGCTGGTCCTTTCTTGACGAGTTTCAAGGGTATTCCTGAGTATGCAGACTCTTTTGCTGCCAACAATGCCACGCTGCTAACCTCTATTTCTCAGATAAGTGAGGCTTGCTGTATTCTGTTGATTCCCTTCTTCTTGAAGCGTTTCGGCATTAAGATTGTGATGTTGATGTCGCTCTTCGCATGGGTGTTCCGCTTTGGATTCTTTGGTATTGGCAATCCCGCTGTGCCTGGAGTCATTTTCTTCGTTCTCTCATGTGTCGTCTATGGTGTAGCGTTTGACTTCTTCAATGTTTCTGGCGGTATATTTGTCGACCAAGAGTGCGATCCTAAGATTAAGGCATCAGCTCAAGGTTTGTTTATGATGATGACCAACGGTCTTGGTGCTACCATCGGTACATTGGCAGCTGGTGAAATCGTCAATAGTTTCTGCAATTGGCAGGACTTTGTCGTCAATGGTGAGAAACAGAGTTTTCTTGTTGGTGAGTGGCAGACATGTTGGTTTATCTTCGCTGCTTTTGCCCTTGTGACAGGTATCACCTTCGCATTGGTGTTTAAACCAGAGAAGAAGCCCATTACTGAAATCAAGCATTAAAGTGTGTGAGATGGTTCACCCATCTCAATCCTCAATATGAAAGAAGTCAGATTCTTTTACGCTCCAGAAGCAACAACGGACAACGAACTGCCTGTCGACGAAGCCATGCATGCCTTGCGTGTGCTTCGTCTTCAGTCAGGCGATGAAATGATGCTTATGGATGGCTGTGGCAATTTCTATCGTGCTGAAGTCACTCTGGCTCATACCAAACGTTGTTTGTATGAAATCAAGGAAACCTTCCCTCAACAGCGTCAGTGGAGTGGCAATATACATCTGGCTATAGCCCCAACAAAGTTGATGGACCGCATGGAATGGATGCTGGAAAAGGCTGTTGAGATTGGTGTAGACGAAATATCATTTCTTAACTGTCTGTTTTCCGAACGCCGTGTTGTCAAACTTCCTCGTTTGGACAAAATAGTCGTTGCTGCTATGAAACAAAGTCATAAAGCTTGGAAGACGCAGTTGAGCGATATTGTCAGTTTCAAGGAATTTATCAATCAACCTCGTGAAGGACGTAAGTTCATTGCTCATTGCTATGAAGAAGTTCCGCGTACCTATCTTTTCGATGAGTTGCGTAAGCCAGCCGAAATCGAAGACGCTACCGTCTTGATAGGTCCTGAGGGTGATTTCTCGATAGACGAGGTACGTCTTGCCGTTGCCAATGGCTATCAGTCTGTACATTTGGGGGAAAGTCGATTACGGACCGAGACTGCTGGATTGTCGGCAGTAATGATGATGCAACTTAGTAAAACATAAAATAACTATGCGAAAGATAATACTTCTTTTACTTGCTATGATATGTCTGGATTCTTTTGCCCAGACGACAATGCGTGATGTGTTGAAGGCAATGCCCGATTCCCTGATTCCATATCTGTCAGCGAACAACCTATTGGATATGATTGATTTCTCTGATACGAATATGGATGCTGTTGTTACCAACTCGTTAGGTGGCAGGAGTCAAATGAATAAATTGACTGACGACTTTGTTTCTATTCGTTTAAACGAGTCATCAGATATTGCTATGCGTCTCTTGCATGTCGATACTCCTGTTGACAGTGCCCAGAAGATTGTTTGTATGGTAAGTACTTATGGCACGGATATTCGTGAGAGCACTATCAGTTTCTATTCACTTAAGTGGAAACCATTGTCTGTCAGCGATTATATAGAGTTGCCGGAAGATATGACAGTTGCAACACTTAATGACCAGGATGCTCAATTGACATTTTGTTCGGAAAACGGATTGGATGCACGTGCAAATGAAGAGCAAAAAGAAATCTCAAAACGGTTAACAACTTTTAATTGGAACGAGAAATTTGTTAAAGAGTTTTAAGAAACATACGTTTTGAGAAAAAATTGTTGCGTGGGAAGCGAATAATTACTATATTTGCATGTGTGTTTTTCATGGTATTAGATTATTAAGGTTAATTTGTGGATTGGTTGTCGTGAGACAACCAATCTTCTTTTTGTCAATATCCGAAGGGATTCATAACTGTATTCGGACTATGATTGTAATAAAATGAAAAGGGAACCCGAAGGTCCCCTTTATTGTTTGTTTGGAATAAATTATTGTTGTTTGTTCTCTTCGGCCTTATGCTTCAGGAATTACTGATACAACACTCTTGTCGCGCTTGCCTTTGTGGAACTGAACTGTTCCATCAACGAGTGCATACAGAGTATCGTCCTTACCCATAGCTACGTTGTTGCCTGCGTTGTGCTTAGATCCACGCTGGCGAACGATGATGTTACCAGCAACAACTTTCTGACCGCCGAAAATCTTAACGCCAAGTCGCTGTGCTGCTGACTCGCGTCCGTTCTTAGAACTACCTACACCTTTTTTATGTGCCATTACTTGTTCCTCCTACGTTTTAAGCGATTACTGATTTAACTTCTACCTGGGTGTACTGCTGACGGTGACCGTTGCGCTTGCGAGAGTCCTTACGACGCTTCATCTTGAAAACGATAACCTTCTCACCCTTTACGAGCGGATTAACCACTTCGCATACTACCTTCGCACCGCTTACGGTGGGTGCACCTACCTGTACTGAACCTTCATTGTCGACAAGCAGTACCTTGTCGAATTCAACAGTTTTACCGGCTTCCACATCCTTCATGTGGTTGATAAAGAGCTTCTTTCCCTGCTCTGCCTTGAACTGCTGACCGTTGATTTCTACAATTGCGTACATTGTTGTTTATTAATTGTTTAACGGGTTTTTCCGCATGGCGTGTCGCTTCGTGCAACCACTTTATTGAGCCACCACGGACTAAATCGGCCGCAAAATTACTAAAAAATTATGAAACAGCAGGTGTTTGTCATGGGTAATCCCTGTTTAATTATGATTTATTAACTTATATCAATACCTTATTATATATATAAGGATGAAAAACGGGTAGCAATATCAACTTTTTTGAAATAATAAAGCGGTGACCCTCACAGGCAACCGCTCTATATCTTCAATAGGTATTAGTCCTTTTAAGGTAAAAAGATTGTTTTCAGGATAACGGTGCAAATTTACGACTTTTTTTGTTAACCTGCAAACATTTTATCATTTAATTACAAAAATATTTTTTGTGCGCCCACACAATTCTTGTTTTTCCTTAAAATCCTTTGCGCAAACGATTGAAAAATTGATTTATCTTAAGAAATATCTTCCTTATCAGATCCGAAAGTGTAAAATCCTCATTAATATGGATTGTGGGTCTTTGGAAATAATTGTACCTTTGCAGCCGGAAAATGAAATTATGTTTGAAATGAAAAGAATATACCTCTTATTTTTAGTAATACTTTTCTGTATGAATGGTATTGCTGGTGTTGTATCGGAAATTGTCAACGATACCTCCCGTGTTGTGGATTTGGACGAAGTTGTTGTTGTGGCTCAGCCAAAGGAGCAGACGCGCTTGCGCTTACAACCCCTCAGCAGTTCTGTCTTCGGTAGTGAACAGATGCAGCAACTCAATGTCCACGACCTTAGTCAGCTGTCGCAATATGTTCCCTCGTTCTCTATGCCAGCCTATGGCTCGCGTCTTACTTCTTCTATGTATATGCGTGGCATAGGCTCGCGCATCAACAACCCAGCCGTTGGTGTTTATTACGACAATATTCCATTGATGTCGAAGGCCGCTTTCAACAACCATTTTTACATGTTGGATCGTGTCGATATCCTTCGTGGACCACAGGGAACGCTCTATGGTCAGAACACCGAGGGTGGGTTAGTGCGTATTTATTCAAAGAACCCTATGAATTATCAGGGCTCAGATATCCGCTTGGGCATTGGTACAGGTCTTTGGCGTAACGTTGAGGTGGCTCATTACCATCGTCCCAGCGACAAGCTGGCTTTCAGCGTTGCTGGTTTCTATAGCGGTTTAAAAGGCTTTTTTAAAAACCAGAATTTCGATGAGCGTAACGACAAGAGCCTTGAGGCAGGAGGCAAGGCCAGACTGATTTATGCTCCCACTCAGAAGTTAAAGTTCGACTTGACAGTTGATTATCAATGGGTGAACCAGAACGGCTTTGGCTATGGCGAGTTTCAGCCTATGCCCGAAAGTTCGGTAAAGCCCTATAGCCTTGATGTCGAGGACCCTGCCACCACTATCATGAATGGCTATAAGCGTAACATGTTGAATACTGGTCTCACCATCAGCTACGATATGGATAACCTGCTCTTTACCTCGACAACAAGCTATCAGTTCCTGCAGGACCGCATGCTGATGGATCAGGACTACATGACGCCCGACTATCTGCAATTGGAACAGCGCCAGAAGATGAACGCCCTGACGCAGGAGTTCGTACTCCGTTCTCACGACAAGAATCGTTGGCAGCATGCCACAGGACTTTATGGATCCTACCAGTGGCTTCGCACCGATGCTCCCGTGTATTTTGGCGACGCCATCACAGGTCCTATTGGTAATGCCATTACGAATGCTATGCAGGGAGCTATGCGTCAGTCCATGTATCCGCGTATGTATCAGCAGATGCTTGAGCAGATGATTGCTCAGGGCATGCCTCAGGCTGTAGCTGAAAAACAGGCCGCTGCTGCTGCTGAAGCAGCTGTGCAGAAAGCCATTGCCGGTGTGACAATGAGTGCTGAGATGGCTGTCCCTGAGTCATTCAAGACTCCTTCCTATACGCTCGCTGCCTTCCATGAGTCAAATATCCTGTTGACCAATCGTTTGAAGCTTACCCTTGGCCTTCGTCTTAATATAGATAAGGTGAAGATTGAGTACGACGCCCTTGCCTATATGAATATGACGGGTGGTACCGCCGAGCGTCAGGCCACCTATCATCTTACCTCACACGTAGTCGACAATCGCTCGAAGACCTACACCCAGTTGTTGCCCAAGATAGGGTTGACTTATTTCCTTGGTGAGAATCTTGGCAACGTCTACGCTCTGGTGTCAAAAGGTTACCGTGCTGGTGGTTTCAACATCCAGATGTTCTCGGACGTTCTTCAGACCGAACTCAATGCCCACCAACAGGATGCTATGCGTGGCGATTACGATGTGGAACATACTGCTGCCGACTACGACGCCATCGAGGAAACCATCAGCTACAAGCCTGAGGAGTCGTGGAACTACGAGTTGGGTACGCACTTGAACCTCTTCGACAATCTGTTACATTTCGACCTCGCGCTCTATTATATGCAGATTCGCAATCAGCAACTGTCCATCATGGAGCCCTACAGCAACTATGGTCGTATGATGGTCAATGCGGGTAAGAGTCACTCTTGCGGACTGGAAACATCGCTCCGCGGACGTCTGTTGGACAATGCCCTGGACTGGGCTGTTACTTACAGCTTTACCAATGCCAAGTTCGACGAATATGATACTTATAAAGACAATTACGTCCCCTTTGTGCCAAAGCATATGTTCAGCACTATGGCCGACTATCATATCGGACAGTTCACCATCGGTGCTAATGTCGCTGCTCAGGGTAAGACGTGGTGGGACGAAGCTAACACATACGCCCAGAAGTTCTATGCATTGCTGGGTGCCCATGCTGACTACGACTTCGGTCCCGTCGTTGTTTCCCTCTGGGGACGCAACCTGACCGACACGCACTATAATACCTTTGCCGTACAGAGTAGTGCTGCCGGAGGTACGCGCTATTTTGCCCAGCGAGGTAATCCTATTCAGTTCGGAATGGACGTAAACATACATTTTTAGATTTGATATACGAAACTAAACTATATATTTTTCGTTAAACTCGTTAAAATTAACGGAAATAATTAACTAAAAGACTTCTTCGTATCGAAATTAATGCTATCTTTGCACTCGATATGAAGAAGTCTACTATTTGGGCCATTGCCGTCATCATGGGATTTTCATTCCTGGCGCTGCTCTATCTTCAGTTCTCCTATGTCGAGGAGATGGTTAAGATGAAGAAAGAGCAGTTCGACGAGAGTGTTAACCGCAGTCTCTATCAGGCATCCCACCATCTGGAGGTTAATGAGACCGCACGCTATTTGGAAAAAGACATCAAGGAAACTGAGCGCCGTGCCTATCAGCAGGACTCCGTTTTCAGCGACGGGCTGGGTTCTATCAAACACTCCCATCAGTTTGCCGTTGCCGCTGACGATGGTACTGTCTATTCCTCGTTCCAGCTGAAGACCTTCGAGTTGAAGCCTTCCAGCATTCCCAAGGCCATGATTCTGCGTAAGGACAAGAATTCGCTGGTTGATGCTGCGAAGTCCATGCAAGAAATAGTTCGCAACCGTTATGTCTATCAGAAAGGTCTGCTCGACGAGGTGGTATATAATATATTGTATACTGCTAGCGACAAACCCCTGCAGGAACGCATCAATTTCCGTATGCTCGACAACGATATCCGTCAGGAACTGGCCAATAACGGTATCAACATCCCATACCACTTCACCGTGTCGACTACCGATGGCCGTGAAGTTTACCGTTGTCCCGACTATTCGGAAAAAGGTGAGAAATACGCTTACACGCAGTATCTCTTTCAAAATGATCCACAGTCGAAGATGGGTGTTGTCAAGGTGCATTTCCCCGAAATGAGCAGCTACATTTTTTCCAGCGTACGGTTCATGATTCCAAGCATCATCTTTACCATCGTACTGCTCATCACCTTCCTCTTCACGATTGTGGTTATCTTCCGTCAGAAACGCTATTCTGAGATAAAGAACGATTTCATCAACAATATGACCCACGAGTTGAAGACTCCTATCGCATCCATTTCGCTGGCTGCACAGATGATGAACGACGAGAGCGTGCCTAAGACCGAGCAGTTGACCAAGCATCTTGGTAGTATTATTGGCGACGAGTCAAAACGCTTACGCTTCCTCGTCGAAAAGGTACTCCAGATGTCGATGTTCGACAAAAAGAGCGTTGTATTTAAGCGTAAGGAACTGGACCTCAACGAAATGGTCGAGCAGATTGCCCAGACCTTCTCTCTGCGTGTCGAACACACGGGAGGCAAGATATACACCGAGATAGAAGCTGTCGATTCTGCCATTTTCGTCGACGAAGTACACTTCCAGAATGCCATTACCAACCTGATGGACAATGCCGTGAAGTATCGCAAGCCCGACGAGCCCATCGACATCTATCTGCGCACGTGGAACGACGAGCACAAGCATCTCTGCCTCTCCATTCGTGACACAGGACAGGGTATTAAGAAGGAGAATGTCAAGAAAATCTTTGACAAGTTCTATCGTGTCCACACGGGCAACAAACACGACGTCAAGGGATTTGGCTTAGGTCTGGCCTACGTCAAAAAGGTTGTCGACCTTCATCAGGGCAATATCAAGGTCGAGAGTGAATTGGGCAAGGGAACCAAGTTTACCATCAGCCTGCCCGTATTGGAAGAAGATGCTGAAAACAACAAGTGACACAATAATAAACAAATTCATTAATAACCCCACAAAAATTCAGAATTATGGACGACAAACTGAAAATTCTTCTTTGCGAAGACGACGAGAACCTCGGAATGCTGTTACGCGAGTATTTGGCAGCTAAAGGCTACGTGGCCGAACTCTGTCCCGATGGCGAGGCTGGCTACAAGGCATTCCTCAAGACCAAGTTTGACATCTGTGTGCTCGACGTGATGATGCCCAAGAAGGACGGCTTCACGCTTGCTCAGGAAATCCGTCAGGCCAATCCCGACATCCCCATCATCTTCCTCACCGCCAAGACGCTCAAGGAGGATATCCTCGAAGGATTCAAGATTGGTGCCGACGACTATATCACAAAGCCTTTCTCTATGGAAGAGCTCGTATTCCGTGTAGAAGCTATTCTGCGCCGTGTACGTGGCAAGAAAAACCGCGAGAGCTCAGTCTACCACATTGGCCGTTTCACCTTCGATACCCAGAAGCAACTGCTTGCCATTGGTGAGAAACAGACCAAGCTCACCACGAAGGAGAACGAACTGCTGGCTCTGCTTTGCAGCCATTCCAACGAGATTCTCCAGCGCGACTTCGCCCTGAAGACCATCTGGATTGACGACAACTACTTCAATGCCCGCTCGATGGATGTCTACATCACTAAGCTGCGCAAGCATCTGAAGGACGACCCGCAGATTGAAATCATCAACATCCACGGCAAGGGTTACAAACTTATCACCCCAGACGCAGAATAACAAGAGTATATAATTAAGTGGCACTTATTGGAATTTAAGTGCCACTTATTATTTGTTAAGAGCCACTTAACGCGCGATAAGTGGCACTTATTCTGCTTAATAACTGCGGGCAATGATGACGCGGTACTTGGCGGGTTTGCCGCTGACCATGTCGGTGCCGGGCGTCTGCTCGTAGGCGAAGGGTACGCAACGGATGGTAGCCTGCGTCTCTTCCTTGATCTGAGCCTCGGTCTCGGCCGTGCCGTCCCAGTGGCAGAGGAAGAAACCGCCGTCCTTGACGCGCTCCTTGAACTCCTCGTAGTTGTCGCACTCGTAGACGTGCTCGTCGCGATACTTGCGGGCCTTCTCGAAGATGTTCTTCTGAATGTCGTCCAGCAGTTGCTCGACATACTGGGCAATACCCTCCAGCGGACGCGTCTCCTTCTCGAGCGTATCACGGCGCATCACCTCGATGGTGCCGTTCTCCAGGTCGCGGGCTCCCAAGACGAGACGAACGGGAACACCCTTCAACTCGTAGTCGGCAAACTTAAAGCCTGGACGCTTGTTGTCGGCATCGTCGAACTTGACGCTGATGCCTGCCTTACGCAATGTTTCGATGATGGGCGTAACAGCCTTGTTGACCTGCTCCATCTGCTCGGGCTTGGTGGCGATGGGAATGATGACCACCTGGATAGGAGCCAGACGCGGAGGCAGTACAAGACCGTTGTCGTCAGAGTGGGTCATGATGAGCGCACCAATCAGACGGGTAGAGACACCCCACGAGGTGGCCCAGACGTATTCGGGCTTGTTCTCTTTATTAAGATAGGTGACCTCGAAAGCCTTGGCGAAGTTCTGACCCAGGAAGTGGGAGGTACCGCTCTGCAGCGCCTTACCGTCCTGCATCATGGCCTCGATGGTGTAAGTGTCGAGGGCACCTGCAAAACGCTCGGTCTCACTCTTCACACCCTGCAGCACGGGAACAGCCATCCACTCTTCAGCGAACTTGGCATAGACGTGCAGCATCTTCTTGGCTTCCTCCTCGGCCTCCTCACGGGTTGCGTGAGCCGTATGGCCCTCCTGCCACAAAAACTCTGAGGTACGCAGGAAGGGACGTGTACGCATCTCCCAGCGCATCACGTTACACCACTGGTTGCACATCAGGGGCAGGTCGCGCCACGAGTGAATCCAGTTCTTATACGTGTTCCAGATAATCGTCTCCGACGTAGGACGGACAATGAGCTCCTCCTCCAGTTTGGCGGCAGGGTCTACGACGACACCGCTCTTGTCCTCGGTAGCCTTCAGGCGGTAGTGGGTCACCACGGCGCACTCCTTGGCAAAGCCTTCTACGTGCTCGGCCTCGCGACTGAGGAACGACTTCGGAATGAGCAGAGGGAAGTAGGCGTTCTGAGCACCCGTCTCCTTGAACATGCGGTCCAGCTCGTGCTGCATCTTCTCCCAGATGGCATAGCCATAGGGTTTAATTACCATACAGCCACGAACAGCCGACTGTTCAGCGAGGTCGGCCTTTACCACCAAATCGTTATACCATTGGCTGTAATTATCAGCTCTTTTCGTTAAATCTTTTAATTCTTTTGCCATTATTTTTGTCTTTTTTCTTAAATTTTGCTGCAAAGGTACAAAAAAGTTCATAATTCATAGTTCAAAGTTCATAATTATTTTTTATATTTGCACCAAATTTGTATGTTTCACTTTAAAAATGATAACAATTATGAAGACAAAAATCATTTCTTTGTTCCTCTGCGTAGGACTGCTCGTTGCTTGTAACAACACTCAGAAGGGTGCAGCCATCGGTGCTGGTGGTGGTGCTGTGCTTGGTGGTATTATCGGTGCTATTGCCGGTAACACAGCCATTGGTGCTGCTGTAGGTGGTGCCGTAGGTGCCGGTGCCGGTGCTATTATCGGTAAGAAGATGGATAAGGCCAAGGCTGAGGCCGAGGCTGTAAAGAACGCTCAGGTAGAGAGTGTTACCGATGCTAATGGTCTGCAGGCTGTCAAGGTAACCTTCGATTCTGGTATCCTCTTCAACACAGGTAGTGCTACTTTGAGCAGCACAGCCAAGTCTTCACTCTTCCAGTTTGCTAACGTGCTGAAGAACAATGCCGACTGTGACGTGGCCGTTCAAGGATATACCGACAATGCCGGTTGGAAGAATAGCACCGCCGCCCAGAGCCAGCAGAAGAACCTCGAGCTCTCTCAGCAGCGTGCCCAGGCCGTGACAAGCTATCTGTTGTCACTCGGTGTTGCCAGCAATCAGATTCGTAGCACGATGGGTTATGGTGAGGACAATCCCGTTGCCGACAACTCTACCGCTGCCGGTAAGGCTCAGAACCGTCGTGTTGAGGTTTACATGTATGCCTCTCAGAAGATGATCAACGAGGCCAATTCTCAGGCAAAATGATGTCTGATGTGAGAAAGAAAAGTAAGACGTGAAGAAAATTCGCGCTTTTATTAAGAAAGTAATCCTATGGATAGTGGTGGCATTCTTTGCCTCCACTATCTTTTCTGTTGTCGTACTCCGATGGGTGCCCGTATGGTTTACTCCGTTGATGTTCATCCGCGTAGCACAGCAGGTTGGGGCAGGGCAGCCGATGAAGCTTCACCACCACTGGGTACCGCTGGAGGATATCTCTCCCTCATTGTCTACAGCCGTAATGGCCTCTGAGGATGCCCATTTCTTGGAGCACAACGGCTTCGACTACAAAGCCATCGAACATGCTGCTATGCGCAACATGAAACACCCCGAAAAACGCAAGCTTGGCGCATCGACTATCTCCCAGCAGACCGCCAAGAATGTTTTCCTCTGGCCTGGCCGTTCGTGGGTGCGCAAGGGTTTTGAGGTTTATTTCACCGTACTCATTGAACTTATATGGTCCAAGGAGCGTATCATGGAAGTCTATCTCAATTCTGTTGAGATGGGCGATGGCATCTATGGTGCTGATGCGGTGGCCGAATGGCATTTTAACACGACAGCCGATAAACTGACCAAGGCTCAATGTGCATTGATTGCTGCCACATTGCCCAATCCGCGCCGTTTCAACAGTGCTCGTCCTTCGGCCTATATGTTAAAACGCCAGAACCGCATCCTTCACGAAATGAAATTCGTGAAACCGCTAAACAATAACCATTAACCGTTAACCTTTAACCATTAATCATCATTATTTTTAGGTATTTGTCGGCAAAAAGTTCTCCATGTGGAATTTTTGTTGTATCTTTGCAGGCAAATAGTAAGAAACGATGAAACTTTCCGAACTGAATACGGGCGACAAGGCCTATATTATTAAGGTACAGGGACACGGTGGCTTCCGCAAGCGCATTGTCGAGATGGGCTTCATCAAGGGCCAGTGTGTCGAGGTGTTGCAGTGTGCACCGTTACAGGACCCTGTCAAATACAAGGTTATGGGCTACGAGGTGAGTCTGCGTCGTCAGGAGGCTGATAAGATTGAGGTCAGTACCAACGCTCAGGATGCCCAGTATGTCAGTGAACCGCAAAATGTGGCCGTTCCTGCCCATTATGCCGTTCATTCTGCTCGTCACACCATCAATGTCGCCCTCGTAGGCAATCCCAATTGTGGCAAGACATCGTTGTTCAACTTCGCTTCTGGCGCTCACGAACGGGTGGGGAACTACAGTGGTGTCACCGTTGATGCCAAGGAGGGCTATACCGATTTCGAGGGATTTCGTCTGAAACTTGTCGACCTGCCCGGTACCTATTCGCTTTCGGCCTATTCGCCTGAGGAATTATACGTCCGCAAACAGCTTGTCGAAGATACACCCGATGTCATCATCAATGTCATCGACTCGTCCAACATCGAGCGCAACCTTTATCTCACTACCCAGCTCATGGATATGCACCTTCGTGTGGTGTGTGCCCTGAATATGTTCGATGAAACCGAGCGTCGCGGCGACCGTCTTGATATCGAGACGCTCAGCTCGCTGATGGGTATCCCCATGGTGCCGACGTCATTCAAATCGGGTAGGGGCTTGCCCGAACTCCTGCGTGAAGTTATACACATTTTTGAGAGTCAGGAGGGCCACGACAATTACTATCGCCACATCCATATTAATCACGGACACGAGATAGAAAATGGTATAGCCAATATGCAGAAGTATCTGAAGGGTAATGACTTGCTGCGTCTGCGCTATAGTACGCGTTGGCTGGCATTGAAGCTTCTCGAAAAGGACGCTAAGGCTGAAGAAGCCATCGCCGCTCTCCCTGAGCGCAACGAGATTTTGTCTGCTCGCGACACGGCCGTTCGACGTGTAAAGGAAGAGACAGGTACCGACTCTGAGACTGCCATTATGGATGCCAAATACGGCTTCATTCGCGGTGCGCTGCAAGAGGCGGGCTATAAGGTTGGCAACAAGGAAAACACCTATCATGTCACTCATCGTCTCGATGCCCTCATCACCAATCGCTGGCTCGGCTTCCCCATTTTCTTTGCCCTGTTGTTCCTCATGTTCGAGGTGACGTTCACGCTGGGTCAGTATCCGATGGACTGGATAGATGCCGGATTTACGTTTTTGGGCGATTTCATCGGTGAAAACATGTCTGATGGTCCGTTGAAGGACATGCTCGTCGACGGTGTCATTGCCGGTGTGGGGTCCGTCATCGTCTTCCTGCCACAGATTCTAATTCTCTACACCTTCATCTCTATCATGGAGGATTCCGGCTATATGGCCCGTGCAGCATTCATCATGGACAAGCTGATGCATGGCATGGGACTGCATGGCAAGTCGTTCATTCCGCTCATCATGGGCTTCGGCTGCAACGTACCTGCCGTCATGGCCACTCGCACCGTTGAGAGTCGTCGTTCGCGTCTTATCACCATGCTCGTGCTGCCCATGATGTCGTGTTCAGCCCGTCTGCCCATTTATATCATGATTACTGGAGCCTTCTTTGCAGTACGCTACCAGAGTCTGGTCATGATATCGCTATATCTCGTTGGAATCGCGCTTTCTGTTGTCGTTTCACGCATTCTCAGTACGTGGGTCATTCGTGGCGAGGATACTCCGTTTGTCATGGAACTGCCCCCATATCGCTTCCCAACGGCAAAGGCTATCTTCCGTCATACGTGGGAGAAAGGCAAGCAGTATCTGAAGAAGATGGGCGGTGTCATTCTCGTGGCTTCCATCATCGTCTGGGCCTTGGGCTATTTCGGTCCTATGGGCGTAGCACCCTCGTTGGAATCGAGCTTTATAGGCTTGCTGGGCAAGATGGTTGAACCCCTCTTCCTCGCTCAGGGCTTCGACTGGCGCATGGATGTCAGTCTCATAGCCGGTGTCGGTGCCAAGGAGATCGTGGCTTCTACCATTGGAGTGCTCTATGGTGACGGTGCTTTTGGCTTCTCGTCGTTGACGGCTTATGCTTTCCTGTTGTTTGTTCTCATCTACTTCCCATGTATAGCTACTATTGCTGCCATCAAGAACGAGAGTGGTTCGTGGCGCTGGGCTGTTTTTGCCGCCATCTACACCACCGTCCTCGCCTGGATTGTCAGCGCCCTTGTCTATCAGATTGGCAGCCTTTTTTAAAATAGCAGTCTTTGCAACACAAAACTGAATGAATATTATCAACAATTAAGCAGTTATGATGAAACGTTTTATTTCTTTATTCCTGATGGCTGTGACCTTTGGCGTGACAACGGCATTGGCACAGGACAACGACGGCAAGTACACATTGCAGAATGGTGAGCGGACAATGGTGATTGATGCCGCCAAGGGTGGAAAAATCCTCTCGCTGAAGTATGGCGAACGTGAGGTTATCTCGCAGTTGAGATGGCCCGAGGCATTTGGCAGCACGTTTTGGACCAGTCCGCAGAAGGAATGGAACTGGCCCCCTGTGCCGGAGTACGACAAGCGGCCTTATACGGTGGAGCAAAAGGATGGTGTGCTGACGCTGACCAGCGAGGTGTCGGAACGCATGAAATACCGTATCCGCAAGGCGTTTGTCGTTGACGAGCGCGACGGAGCATTTGTCATTACCTATACCATCATCAACGAGAACGACGAGGTGCGACGGGTGGCCCCCTGGGAGATTACCCGCGTGCAGAACGAAGGCGGACTGATCTTTTTCGAGGCTCCCGTGGAGGGCATCACGCCTGCAGGACTGATGGATTTCAAGGATGCTTTCGGTGCAGCATGGTACCAGACTGACGAGACCAATGGCAACCGGAAGGTGAATGCCGACGGCAAGGGCTGGCTGGCGTATTACAACAACGGCTTGTTGCTCGTGAAGCAGTTCGACGACCTGGACGCCTCGCAGCCTGCACCTGACGAAGCCGAGATTCAGGTATATGTCAACCGTGGCAAGGCACATATCGAACTGGAGAGCCAGGGTGCCTATACGACGCTTCAACCCAAGGAGTCTGTGAATTGGACGGTGCGTTGGTATCTGCAACCTTCAGATTTGCCCGTGGAGCCCTCGGAGAAATTATTAAAACTGGCTAGAAAACAAATAAATCGGGGCTGACGTTTGGTAGGTTCACTTTTTTTTCGTATCTTCGCGGCAGAAACGGAAATCATAAACGTAATTCAATATGACTAAGAACTTATTTTTTGCATTATTATTGGCGTGGGGAGGCGGAAGTGCGGCCTTAGCCGACAACCAGCCGGAATGGCTGAATCCACAAGTGAACCAACTGAACCGCGAGGCGAGGAGGGCGAACTTCTTTGCCTACGAGACGGAGGCACTGGCGAAGGCCGGCGACAAACAGGCCTCGGCACGCTATCTGTCGCTGGAAGGCATGTGGCGCTTCCGCTTTGTGAAGAACCATCAGGACGCCCCTGCTGACTTTTTCCGCGTGGGTTACGACGACTCAGCGTGGGAGAATTTCCCCGTGCCCGGACTGTTTGAACTGAACGGTCACGGTGACCGCATCTACAAGAACATCGGCTATGCGTGGTGTACGACGTTTGATAGTAACCCGCCCGTCGTGGGTGAGACGGAGAACTACACGGGTTCGTACCGTCGTGAGGTGACGTTGCCCGAAACGTGGCAGGGTCAGCAGGTACTGATACACGTCGGTTCCGCTACGAGCAACTTGAAAGTTTGGGTGAATGGTAAGCTGGTTGGATATTCGGAGGATTCGAAGATTGCTGCGGAGTTTGACATCACGAAATATGTAAAGAAGGGCAAGAACCTGATTGCCATGCAGGTGATGCGTTGGTGTGACGGCTCGTATCTCGAAGACCAGGACTTCTGGCGCTTTACGGGTATTGCCCGCGAAGTGTATTTGTATGCCCGGCCCAAGGTTCACATTGAGGACATCGTGGTGAAGCAGGACTGGCAGGACGGCACAGGACTGCTGGACGTCAGCGTGAAGGCGCCGAAGGGTACGACGGTGGAAGTGCGTTTGGACGATGCCGAGGGGAACACCGTCGGCACGGGCGCGAAACAGACCATTACTAATGTGAAGGCGTGGACGGACGAGACACCTTATTTATATAATATGTACGTGACGTTGAAGAAGGGTACAGAGGTGAAGGACGTGGTGGTGTTGAAAGTAGGTTTCCGCCATATTGAAATCAAGGGCGGTCAGCTGTTGGTGAACGGACAGCCTATATTAATAAAAGGTGTAGACCGTCACGAACTGGATCCCGACGGCGGTTATGTCGTGTCGCTGGAGCGTATGCGTCAGGACCTGCGCATCATGAAGCAGTTGAACATCAATGCCGTGCGTACAAGCCACTATCCCGACGACCCGCGGTGGTATGACCTGTGCGATTCAGCAGGCATCTATCTGGTGGCTGAAGCCAACTTGGAGAGTCACGGCATGGGTTACGGCGAGGGTACGCTGGCCAAGCGTAAGGACTTCCAATTGATGCATCTGGAGCGTAACCAGGCAAACGTGCTGACGTTGCGTAATCATCCGAGCATTATTATCTGGAGTCTTGGCAACGAGGCCGGTTATGGCGAGAATTTCGAGAAGTGCTACGACTGGATCAAGTCTGTCGATAGCCGTCCCGTGCAATATGAACAGGCTGGTCATTGGGGCAAGACGGACATTTTCTGCCCGATGTATATGGGCTATGAAGATTGCGAGAAGTACGCCAAGACGGACAATCCGCGTCCGCTCATCCAGTGTGAGTATGCCCACGCCATGGGTAACTCGGTTGGAGGTTTCAAGGAGTATTGGGACCTCGTGCGCAAATACCCGAAATATCAAGGCGGATTCATCTGGGACTTCGTTGATCAGGGATTACGCGACAAGAGTCCCATCACGGGCAAGGAAATCTTTACGTATGGCGGTGACTATGGTCGCTATCCCGCTTCGGACTATAACTTCAATTGTAACGGCATCATTGCCCCCGACCGCCGGCTGAACCCGTCGGCATACGAAGTAGGTTACTACTATCAGAACGTATGGTTGACGGACAAAGGACTGAAGAACGGTAAGTTCGAAGTGTATAACGAGTATTTCTTCAAGACACTGGACGGTTGTCAGTTGGAGTGGCAAGTGAAAAAGCACGGTGGCGTGATAGACCTCGCAGGTGTGGCTCCACAGCAGCGGAAGGCATTTGTAAGTGACGAACTGAAGCAGACGCTGACACGTGTGTTGAGTCATCATGCCGACGAAGAGATTACGGTGAACTTCACCTGCAAGCAGGACGGACAAGTGATTGCACGTCAGCAGTTTGTGGTACAGGAATATCAGTTCCCCGAGTTAAATGCTGAACCTGCTGACGTGGCGAAGGAAGAGACGAAGAGCTATGTGAAGCTGACGGCAGGTGGTACGACGTTGACCATTGGCAAACAGTCGGGCATGATAGACTATCTGGATGTTGACGGACAGCCGATGTTGGTTGACCGTCAGAGCATTGCGCCCGAATTCTGGCGTGCTCCAACGGATAACGACTATGGTGCATGGATACAGCAGCGCTGGGGCAAGTGGAAGCAGCCGCAGATGAAGGTGGAGTCGCTGACGGTGAACGGCAACAGCGTTGTCGCCAAACTGTCGTTGCCCGACGTGAAATGCAATATGACGATGACCTATACGCTAACGGCAGACGGTGCGGTGATTGTCCGCGAACAGATGGAGCCGACAGACGAGGCAAAGAACGAAAAGGACCAGTGGCTATTCCGCTATGGCATGCAGTTGCAGATGCCGAAACAGTATAACCGCGTGGAATATTATGGTCGCGGTCCGGGTGAGAACTATTGCGACCGCAACAGTTCGGAATTCATCGGACGTTACCAGAGTACGGTCAGCGACCAGTATTTCCCCTACGTCCGCCCACAGGAAAGTGGTAACCACACCGACGTACGTTGGTTCCAGGTAACTGACGGCCAGCGCGGCCTGATGTTTGAGAGCACGGCACCGTTTGAGTGTTCGGCACTGCCGTACTTGGTGGAAGACCTCGATGCCGGTATGTGGAAAGACCACCGCTGGGGTCAGCATAGCGGCGACCTCGTTGAGCGTCCGCTGACGCAGGTACATGTGCAGCAGCACCAGATGGGATTGGGTTGCGTGAACTCATGGGGTGCACGTCCGCAGCGACAGTATATGCTGCCCGTACAGCAGTATGACTTTACGTTTGCAATTCGTCCCGTGAAATAGGAGGAATCAATCACAGGACATATAGGAAATATAAGGTATAAAATTCGGTTACGGGCGGGCGGTCGCAATAATGCGGCCTCCCGCCCGAATTAATACGGCCCCTCGCCCGAATGAATGCGGGCGGGAGCCCGAATCCGCTTATCTAGGCATTCGCTCCCTTTTACATAGGCACTTTCTCCCTGTTTGCACGGCACTTTTCCCCTTCAACTGACCACTACCGCTTAACGGGACACGGGCAGACCCCCTTTTTTTAAAAGGACTATTCAGAGTGCTCTACCCAATGCTTTTAGGGCTTTTAGCTGGGGAAGTTTTTTGAGTATACCCATTTTGGGGTTGAAAATATTTGCGCATATGAGAATTAGTTTGTACCTTTGCAGACCAAATTAAATATATATACGGATTTTATGATGTTTAGAAGATTGTTTTTCAGTATTTTAGCCCTTACGCTGCAACTGTTCTTACAGCCTGTTGCTGCCCAGATGGTGACTGCCCAGCAGGAAAGTCAGGATTCAACTATTAATGTCATTGCCTATTTCTGCAAGAACGACACACTAGGCTATGACTTCCAGCATGTGAAAATGAAGATAGTGGACAACGACACCACTGTGAATTACTATTATAATAGTGAGTTCCAGCTGATAGTCAGAGATTCAACCAGCCAAGGGTATAAGATAGAGATGAAGCCTATCAGTAATCATTGCGAGATGCCTGAAGATACGTTAATGGCTCAGGTTTTTGAAAAAATAGCTAATTCAATGGGTGATGTGCCCCTTATTTTCACTACCGATGAATATGGCACCATCCAGCATGCGGAAAATTGGCGGGAGGTACGTGACTTTACACGTAAATTGAGCAAATCGATGACCGACAGCCTTTATGCCTTAAAGCCGGAACTGGCTAAAGCTATTGACCGTCAGCGTCTTGAGGCTTCCCTCAATCTGCAATTTGCTAATGAAAAGGCCATTCTTGACGGATATGAGGAACTTCGGATTCTCTTTGGACTTTATGGAAAATCATATCGTATAGGCAAGAGTGAGGAAGACGTGATGAATCCAAGCGGGTATCCACAACATTTGAAATTTGTAGTGAGTTATGGCAAGACAAGTGAGGACGACGGATTTGAGGACGACTATTTCGTAAATTGTCTTTCAGAAGTGACAATTCCGGCAAAGGACGTCGTCAACCTTACAACTGATCGCATGAACATGATGTATAATCATGAGATGACTGATGAAGAACGCCAGAATTTTGAGAAAGAGATTGATGAAGATGCCAAGGTCAGTATCATTGAAGGCTATGACTATTTCTATAATGGTTGGCCTTGCGATATGTTGTATGAAAAAGTGACCGACCTGAAAAATGTCCGCAATGTGGAGGTATACCGAATCCAGTGGACTACACGCAGTTGGGGTATCTTCGGAGGTGGTGAAGCCCTGGATGCTGGAGTCAGTCTTTAAGCTGTTGAATGTAAAGTAGATGGATATAAAACTGAAAATTGTTTTTATGAAAAGAATACTATTGACAATAGCCGCCATGATGCTTTTCCTTTCTGCTTGGTGTCAGACGGATGAGTTCACCAGACAGCAAGCTGACAAGCTGGACTCAGTGACTGTCAAGTTGATGAATCAGAAACGCTATGAGGATGCCATTAAGACCAAAGAGCGCGAATTGGCTATCCTTAAGGCGTTATATGGTGAGAAGGATACTACATACATCAAGCAGTTTGCTTTCAGTGCCAAACTGTATTACAGGAACGAACAGCCGGATATGGCCGCAAAGATAATAGAACAGGCTGCTCAGCTATATGCCGACAACGTTAGCAATAGTGATGCCTTGTATGCTTTCTACCTTGATAATCTATCCTTGTACCAAAGTTCAAACAACGAGTACGACAAGGCAAAGGAAAACAGCAGGAAGGCATTGACCATCTATGAGAAACTGGGTCAACAAGACTTCGACTTGGCCATTATCTTAATGCATATGGCAGAAACGAGCCATTATTGTGGTGAGTCTCAAGAAGCACTTAAATACGAGATTCGTTCACTGAACATTATCAAGAAACTGTGTGGTGAACATTCTGATGAATACATCGGAGAACTGCCCTTCCTGCAGAAATACTATCAGGCTGTTGGCGACGAGAAGAACGCCCAGCGCGTAGGGGAGAAGATTGAAAAACTGCAGAAGGAGAAAGACGATGGATTCGTAGACCTGCCTGAGTTGATAGAATTTAAAAGCGCTGAGCTCTGTCATGAACATAATGATGATGCCCTGAAATGTATCCAGTATTACCTGACACATACCATCCGCGCTCCCCAGATGGAGCAGGCTGCCCAGTATATCATGGCTTGGAGCATTGCAAGCGGTGATGTGAATATTGTTATTGGTGAGGAAGTCGGCTCGTTGGCATCCTCTAAGGAAAGTATGCCTTATCTGGTGGGCTTTATGGCTGCATATAGCTATGTTTGTTTGAGAGATAACGTGAAAGACCTGAACGAAGCGCAATTGATGGACGTCTTCGACATCTTGTTACAGTTCTATGAGCCCAATAGTTCATTGACAGGCAAGGTGGAGCTGTTGGACAAGTACCTGAAACTAAAGGAGAAGGGTAAGTTGGAAAAAGAGATTCACAAAATATTCACGGAGCAGCAAGCCCATCAAAATACGGATAACAAATGAATGCAAAATTGAAATCATTGTTGCAGCAGTTGTTGCAGAGTCCACGACGGTTCCCTGTTGAACTGGCCCTGGGAGTGGTGTTCTTCATCATAGCCGTATGGGATAGCGAGACTCGTGAATGGAATGAGAAGACGGCAGAGTATGTAAGTGCAGTCAATGGTGACATCTTATGGTTCTTCGAGCCGCTAATGGCCCTGACCTTCTGGCTCCATCGAGTCAACCGCTGGGCTTATTACGCCTCGTTCTTCCTCTTCCTGCCCTTGATGGCACTCAACCTGAAGCCATTCCTTTGGACATACGGGTTCACGTTCACCTACGTCCTCGCAGCTATTCTGCTCATCATGGGCAACAGACGGTTGGACAACCGATCGTTTGCAGCCCATGCCCTGCATGTGGTCACCCAGATGTTCTTTGGCCTGCTCATTTCTGGCCTCCTTTATATGGCAGTATTGGCCATCATGGCCTCGTTCTTCTATATATTTGGCATCGATGAGCCAAGACATTTCTACGAGTATATCGCCCAGTTCATCTTTTTTGTGCTGGCTCCGCAGATATGTTGTACGCTGGTCCGTCAGAACGAAGACGAGGTCGAGGAACCCTTCAAAATACTCCGGCTTATTCTTAATTTCATTCTCTCCCCAGCCGTCATCATCTACACTATCATCCTCTATACCTATTTTATAAAGATAGTCTTCGAGTGGGACTTGCCCAAGGGCGGCGTGGCTTGGATGGTGATGGGATTCATCACGGCAGCATTGATAGGTCGTGTGGCTCAGTCGATACTCAGCCAGCGATACTACGATTGGTTCTACCGTCGGTTCACGCTGATTGCCATTCCTCCGCTCATCATGTACTGGATTGGTTCCATCTACCGCATCCGTCTCTATAGCTTCACCGAGAGTCGTTTCTACCTAATGGTGGCAGGTGTGCTGATGACGCTCTTCGTGTTAATGCTGTCCCGCGAGCGTACCCGTCGCTATCAGCTTATGGCGCTCATCTTCGGTGCAGCTATTATTCTCTTCACCTATATCCCAGGTATATCCGCCAAGAGCATCGGACTGGCCTGTCAGAAACAGCGGCTCACGGAACTTATCAGCGAACTGAAATTGACTGATCCCAAGACGGGCAAGCTTAATGACGAGATAGAAGACATGAGACGCATCAGGCAGGACAGTCTGTTGTGTGAACAATACAAGGATGTCACCAGCGTCATAGACTATGTCCGCCACGAAATCGGGACCGACGAGTTCAAGAAGCAATATGGCGAATGGACGCACTCGGAAT
>Ga0310695_10000778_pt1 | contig 78756 bp, 64 predicted proteins | sample RumenRJG_04DNA_FD_203882 | JGI IMG/M metagenome (GOLD analysis project Ga0310695, IMG submission 203882) | Bovine rumen microbial communities from Lethbridge, Alberta, Canada - RJG_04 (v2) (version 2) | ecosystem: Host-associated > Mammals > Digestive system > Stomach > Rumen | place: Canada... | reverse complement strand
AGGTACAAGTTACAGAATGGAGAACAGGCAGACCATTTTCGATAAGCAAAACATTAAAAAAAGAGAAAAATGAAACTGGTTGGTTAACTTTACGAAAAATTGGTGCGTTTAAATTTGCTTATTACACGGCGCCCCCAATGCACGGCAGATAGCGGATAAGTTCCACTTGTCGGCGAACCTGTCCGAACGGATAAGGAACATCATACGTGACGAGCGCGTCAGCGTGTTCACCTCATACGCCTCATGGCTTCAGGCCAACGAGTCCTCCCTTCTCCCGGCGGTCACGCCTGAGCCCGGCCTCAAGGTGCAGTTCGACAGGAGACGCGGATACGAAAATGACATATCAGACAAGAACCGGAGAGATTACGAACTTGTGAGGCTGCTGAGGGACAAGGGCATGGATGTCCGTGAGATAGCGGAGAGGCTTCATATAGACAGGAACAGGGCGTGGATGTTCTGCCACTGCCGCCTGGACGAGTTGCGCCACCTGAGAAAGCCGGACGGCAAAAGGGCAATTTACGAGCGCTTCATCCCCCAGATCACCGCGATGTGCGACAAGGGGATGCCACTCCAAAAGGTCTACGAGGTGCTGAGGAAAGTCGGAATCCGTGAAACCTACGGCAAGTTCAAGTACTGGTTCAACCAATACAACCCGGAGTACACCCGGAAAAGGAAGGAGAACATAGGCGTGGACGTGGAGAGGCTGAAGAAGATGCTGTTGGACAAACTGGCCGGCATGTCACCGGGGACGATAGCCTTGTATGTCACCAATCCCGAATATGGCGTGGACAAGCGCACCGGCGAGATGTCATTGACGGCAAGGCTTGTCGGGGAGTTGGCGAGGGCATGCCCGTTGATAGGATACCTGAGAAATGCCGCCACATCGTTCAGGAAGGTACTTGGAGGGAACGACGAAAGGTTCCTTGACGTATGGATGGACAAGTACAAGCACACACGCCAGGAGGAACTGGCCTCATTTTGGAACGGGCTGCTCGATGACATAGACGCGGTAAAGAACGCCATCAAATACAGTTATACTAACGGTATCGTCGAGGGAAAGAATCACAGGCTGAAAAACAAGAAAAGGGAATGCTATGGAAGAGCGGGATTTGAACTGCTCAGAAGAAAAGTCATACTATCCAATTATGGGTGATTTTGCAACAAAAGTGACGAAGATCCATGTTTAGTACAGTTTTAAAGAAACAAACTCCCTGAAAGTCAGCGACTTACAGGGAGTTATTGGTAGTGGATAGGGGAAACCAACCGTATTTTTACGAGAAATCAAGAGAAGTCAAAGTAATTGATTATCAACATTTTAACTATTTTTTGTTTTCTCATTATTTCACAAAAAAGGGATTGTTTTGTTAAAAGTTGCTTATTGGTTGCTTATTGGAAAATAAAATAATATCTTTGCAAACAAATGATAATAATTGGAAAAACATGGCAAGGAATAAGTATTATAGGGCAAACAACACTTATCTGATTGAGGGTGGAACTGGAGACAATCCCAAGTTGATGGCTCAGTCTATGAACAATGGTAAAGATAGTTTATATTTGGATTATTACTGGGGGTTCTCATGGGTTGAGAGCAAGAAAGGAATTCCTTATAAAAAAGCAAATAGGAGCAGTGAAAGATTAGGGTTGTATCTTTGGCAAGCACCAAGGACACCTCTTGAAAGGCAACAAAACAAGGAAACACTTGCTCTTGCGAAAAAGATAAGATTCGAGAAAAGCCAAGAATTATTAGAGAAGGGAGAGGGTTACAGACTGAAGAAAAAAACAGCTGTCAACCTTTTAGAATACTTCAATGAGTTTGCACAAAAAGCCAACGTCGCTGATAGGCTGGTGCTTGTAGGTGCGTTGAATAACTTCAAAGACTTCCTCTGTGAAAAATATCCTCAATTTTCTATGAAAATTGAGGCAAAAAACTTATCTAAGGAAATGATACAGAAGTTTGTAGACTATCTCGTAGACCATCACAAAGGACAAGGAGCTGAAACTTATTACAGAAGATTCAAGAGATTGGTGAACTATGCTGTTGAGCAGGGTGAAATTGCCCAAAGTCCATGTCGTGGAATCACTACACCAAAGGTTGATGATGTATTGGCAAAAGACATTCTTAGCCAAGAGGAAATGAAAAAACTGTTTTCAACTCATTATAATGGGGAAAATCCTGAAATAAGGAGAGCGTTTGCTATGACCTGCCTGACTGGAATAAGGTTTTGTGACATAGTGGGGCTTTCTTACAGCAATGTGGATTATAGTAACAAGTTACTGACCTTTAGGCAGAGTAAGACCCAGAAGCACAGTAGCAGTAGCGGCGTTACTATTCCGCTTAACGATTCACTAATGGCTATTATAGGAATGAAATCAAAAAAGGCGACTGATGATTATATCTTCCACTTGCCAAGTTCGACGATGTGCCTTAAAGCCCTTAAGAGGTGGACCAAGAAAGCAGGTATCGACAAGCATATCACTTGGCATTGCGGGCGGCATAGCTTTGCGACAAGTTTGTTGAGCAACGGTGCCAACATTAAGGTTGTCAGTAGTCTGTTAGGGCACTCTTCGCTTAAATTTACCGAAATTTATGTCAGGGCTGTAGATAAGTTAAAAGAAGAGGCAATCAACAGCCTGCCTGACTTGAACCTCTGAAAAATGCAAATCTTTGAATCATAATAGCCTATAGAAAAACTATAGGCTGTTTTTCTAATTAAGGCTGTATAACTAAGTGAGAAATAAAAAGATTTAACATTGCCCTTCTGTTGCTCATCATTCTGGAACACAGCAAGCATAATTGTCAAGCTGCTTCTTTACAATTCTACAACAACTCAACATGTTACATTTTTTGCTCTTTGTCACTATCTTTGCTCTTGCTTTCATTGTGGCGGTGACTGCAAGCCCACCAGAACGGGAGCTGCGGCAAAGAAGGGGTATTCTTGCAGATACTCCGGACAGCCGCTAAACCAAAAAAAACAAGAAGATGGAAGAATTAAAACAGTTGGCCGAACTGATTTCAGGCAACATTATCGGCACTACGAAAGAAGTGCTGACGAGTGAAGAGGCAGCAAAGTACATGGGCATCTCCAAATCCTACCTGTACAAGCTGACAATGAGGCAAGAGATTCCTCATTACAAACCAAAAGGCAAGATGGTCTACTTCAACCGAAGGGAACTTGAACAATGGTTGCAAAGCAATCGAGTCTCAACAGATGAGGAAATCGAGCAGATGGCCCAAAGCTATTGTTTGAGGAGAGGAAGCAGGTGATGAATATCAATGGTATTTGGTGTGATTTACTCGTTTTCAAGAATCCGATTTGGCTTGGCAAAACCATCAAAATGAAATCCTAGAATGCGTTGTCTACTGATGGAAGACAACGCATTCTTTCAAATCAAGGTGTAGCGTTGTTGAATAAAGTAGTATAAGGGTCAATCTTACTAAACTGATGAGCCTTCTGAAGCAACTGCCATTTGAATAACAAAACATGACACAGTGTGATATTAACTTTTATTAAGTGCGAAATAGTTATCATGTGTGTTTTCGACCACTTTATGCTGCAAATTAACAGAAATATATTTACAAAAGCAAAAGCAATTCATTTTTCGTTACAAGCATTGGCATACGCTACGAACATCTACAAGTCACAAGGCTCTGAATATCCCGTGGTGGTCATCCCCTTACTTATGACCCATTTCGTGATGCTTCAGAGGAACCTTGTCTATACGGGTATCACCAGGGCCAAGAAAATCTGCATTATCGTGGGCACCACCAAGGCACTGGCCTATTCCATCCACAACATGGTTGTGCAGAAGCGGAATACGAGGTTGAAGGAAAGGCTATCTACATAATATTCGATACACGGCTTCTTTAACTATCCCCTAAAGCACTGACAATGTTGGAATGACTTTGTTTGGAAGTATACCAAAGCAGAGACATGAAATATGAAATCGGCAATATATTTGTTTTGTTGCCGATTATATATGACCTTTGTACCAAAAAAGTAGCGAGCATTAAGGTCAGTAGGCATCAGAAATTGACCTGATCGTTTTGAGATTTTTGGAAACAGCTTATTAAAATTTGAGAATTTCGGGGAAAATACCCAAATAAATTATGAGAATTTCGGGAAAAATTGCCAAATAAATTTTGAGGAAGCAGAGAAAAGCATTATCTTTGCCAAAAAATTGACATATGGATACTGATAGAATATTCAAACGTAAAATCTACGACCGCCTGTTGAAATGGAAAGAGACAAGCAATGGGAAGTCAGCCCTTTTGGTGCAAGGTGCGCGTCGTATCGGCAAATCCACCATCGTTGAGGAGTTTGCCAAACGTGAGTACGACTCCTACATCCTCATCGACTTCACCAAATGCTCGCAAGAAGTCCTGAACCTGTTCAACGATGTATCCGACCTCAACTACATCTTCCTCAGGCTCCAGCTCATTTATCACGTCCAGTTGAAGGATCGCAAATCGCTCATCATTTTCGACGAAGTGCAGTTCCAGCCCAAAGCTCGCCAAGCCATCAAATCGTTTGTCGGTGACCATCGTTACGACTATATCGAAACTGGCTCCCTGATTTCTATCCGCAAGAACACGAATCACATTCTGATTCCAAGCGAGGAAGAGCGTATTAATATGTATCCGATGGATTACGAGGAGTTTCGTTGGGCATTGGGCGATACCGCAACCATCCCTTTGCTTCGCAGCGTGTGGGAACACCCTCAGCCGTTAAAGGAAGCCCACCGCAAGCTGATGCGCGATTTCCGCCTGTACATGCTGGTTGGAGGAATGCCTCAGGCCGTTAATGCCTATCTGGATACTAACAATTTCGAAGCTGTTGACCAAGCCAAGCGCCTTATCCTGAATATCTACGATGAGGATTTCAATAAAATCGACCCTTCTGGAAAGGCAGCCCGCATTTTCGCCGCTATCCCAGCCCAGTTAAACAGCAATGCCTCCCGCTACCAAATCTCCAGCGTCATTGCCGGAGCAAAGGCTGAAGATTTCATGGAGTTGATATCTGAAATGGAGAAGTCTATGACGGTCAATATCTCGCACCATTGCGATGATCCCAATGTCGGCATGTCTGCCTTCGAAGACTTGAGCCAGTATAAGATGTTTGTTGGCGACACTGGCCTGTTTGTTACCCTTGCATTCAAGGACAAAGACTTCACCGAAAACATCCTTTACAACAAGCTCCTGAACGACAAACTGTCGTCCAACCTTGGCTATCTTTTCGAAAATATTGTGGCGCAGATGCTTATCTGTTCTGGCAACAAATTGTTCTACCACACCTGGCCAACGGAAAGCGGGAAACACAATTATGAAATTGACTTCCTCCTGTCAAGAGGAACCAAGATTGTCCCCGTGGAAGTGAAATCCTCCACTTACAAAACCCATGTGTCAATGGACGAGTTCTGTAAGAAGTTCTCTTCACGCATCGCCAACGACCGCTACCTTGTTTACACGAAAGACTACTTCAAAGAAGGTGCGATGAAATATCTTCCCGCATATCTTGCATATTTTCTATAAAAGTCAGCATCAGAGGAACCTATGGAGGCAAATAAGTCAGGGAAAAACAAGGGGCCTCTCTTCGATTCACATTTATTTTTTCTTATCTTCTATAAGTACCCAGGTTGGGCCATGGCTTGTTCAAGCACCTGATAGGGGAACTCCTTCAGGATGAAATCGGTTATGGCATCACCGGCTTCGTCGGCTACGAGTTTTTTGACTTCGTCGTAGACTTCGGGGTAGGTGTCCTTCAAGTGTGCGAAGTCTTCTTTCTCTGACGGCTTAGTCCTGGCAGCTTCGACCATGGCCGCACCGAAATTTGGATGGTGAGGCAACTTGCCCCACCAATGAAGGATTACAGCCTTCCTCTCTCTGCATACGAGTAGTAGTCCCCATCACATACAATCACATGGTCGAGGAGGTGGATGCGCATAAGGTCGCAAGCCTTTTTGAGGGTCTGGGTCAAAGTATCGTCAAACTTGCTCGGATGGATATTTCCGCTCGGGTGGTTGTGGACCAGGGCAAGGGCGGTCGCATTGTTCATAACCGCTTCCTTGATGATTATCCTCACATCCACATTTGTTTCTGTCAATCCGCCAAGGCTGATTCTCATCTCCTTGATGAGTTTAAGGTTTTGGTTCAACAGCAAGACATGTGACTCCTCGACTGTCAGGTCTTGCATAAGAGGGCGCATGTAGTTGTAGATGGACGTTGCGGAAGAGATGTCGGGGCGAAGTCCCATGGTGGCGAGTTGGCGGCGCTTTCCGAGTTCGATGGCGGCCATAATCTTGCAGATGGTGTAGGTGCCCACTCCGTCAATCTCCTTGAGTTCGCGGAGGTCGGCCTTGCCCAACTTGGAGAGGTCGCGGTCGTACCTTGAAAGGATGGCCTGTGCTATCTCCACTGCGTTGTGCTGTGCCGTTCCACTCCCTACGAGGATGGAAATCAGTTCAGCATTGGTGAGGGTGTTTGCTCCGAGGTTCAGCAGTTTCGTACTTGGGCGGTCTTCTTCTGCCCATTGTTTCACGCTCATTTTGATGGTTGATGTTCTCATATCTTGAAAGTTTTAGTTGTTGTATCTTTTGAAGTATTTGGTCTTGGCGAGGAAGAAAGCCATTTTCACGTTCGCTCCGGCTGAAATCATGCGGTCGATGAAAGCGGTGGCGGTCTTTCCGGTGGTCACGATGTCGTCAATGACGATGATGTTCTTCCCTTTGAGTTGGCTGTCAACGTGGATAAATACATCGGCATTGTCAGCGAGTTGATAAACGTGGTCGATGTGTGCCTTTTGGCGGTGTCCGAAAACATGGATGAAGTCGAATCCGTTCTTTGCGCCACACCATTCGCAGACCATCTTTGTAAACTCCTTGTAGCGGCGGTCGTGGGTGCGCTTGCAGCAGGCCGGGATGCAGACGATGTAGGTGTCTGACAAGTCCATGTCAGAGAGGGCATAACCTATCTCTTTTGCAGCCCAACGGGTGGCGTACGGCTTCGCGTCCTTGAAATCCAAGATACGGCGGTGGAGGTCTATCTCTTCAAAGGTCGCTCTATTGAGGAACCTCTGTGGTATGTAGTCATATAGTGCGAAACGTATCATAAGGCGGTGGTTTTTGGGGTTGGGATTGATGTTTTGGTTTTTATTGACTGGAGCCAGAGGGGTAAACTTTTTTTACTTTTTGCTTTGCCCCTCATGGGCAGTTTTTTTATTGGCTGTATGCCGTCGGGTATAAACTTTTTACATCGCACCCAATAGGCGGACTTCAAGGGAAATGGAAGACAAGGAATTTGCGGGATATTCATCTGGAATACCCAGTTTTTGACAGAAAACTGTGGAAGGCTGCCAGTGGAATATCCTGGAAATAGGCTTACGAAGGATGCCGGTACTTGTCGCTTTTCCTGGCCGCCTTACCTTCGCGATGAAAAATGTTGGTCATACACGAAGGGCAGGAAGCCCATGGAAAGGCTGACTGTGAGGATTTGGCTGAAAGCCCGCCATGCTTAGACAATTTGTCAACAAAAGAGTGACATCTTGTCACTTCAAGGGCAATGGCACACTTGTTGCAACAAGTAGGGTGAGAACCAAGGAGTTATCCAAGGTAATCTCAAACAACATAGTTCAACTAAAATATAATTTGGAGGTAAAGATTATGTTACCAGTAATGTTTAGAAATGAATGGTTCCCAACACTGTTTAATGAATTCCTGGACAATGATCTTATGCCTCGTGCCAACACTACAGCACCTGCCGTAAATGTGAAGGAAGATGATGTTTGCTACACGATGGAGCTGGCCGCTCCAGGCATCAAGAAAGAATATTGTCGAGTGAGTATCAACGACGACGGCAATCTCTGCATCACCATTGAGAACAAGATGGAACACAAGGATGAGAACAAGAAACACCACTATCTGCGGAGGGAGTTCTCCTACTCGAACTACGAGCAGAACTACACGCTGCCTGATGATGTGGACCGCAACGGCATCGCCGCCAAGGTGGAGAACGGCATCCTGACCGTCACCTTGCCGAAGGTGAAGAAGGAGGAGAAGAAAGCCGCCAAGGCCATCGAGATTTCATAGCATCATATATAGTTCAGCAAGCGAATGGGAGCAGTTCCGCAAAGGGGCTGCTCCCATTTCGCATATATGAAGTCCTGTTCTTTTGGATATTTCCAGCCTTTTTGAAGAAAATGATAGGTTTTATCAAAAAAAGTATCTGTAACGAAAAAAGGCTGCATCATCGCATCATAACTTTGCACTCACAATAAGGAAGTATGGCTGAGAGGTCTAAAGCGGCACATTGCTAACGTGTTGAACCGAGAGGTTCCAGAGGTTCGAATCCTCTTGCTTCCGCAAAATATGGCTCGTTAGCTCAGTTGGACAGAGCACGACGCTACGAACGTCGGTGTCGGGAGTTCGAATCTCTCACGAGTCACAAAACTGGAGACTTGGCAGAGTTGGCTTATTGCACCGGTCCTGAAAACCGACAGACGGAAACGTCTCAAAGGTTCGAATCCTTTAGTCTCCGCGACATTGCCCTATGGTGTAACGGTAAGCACGGCAGATTCTGGATCTGCAAGTGGTGGTTCGAATCCATCTGGAGCAACAAGACAAGGAGCTTTGGCAGACTTGGTGTATGCGCAGGACTGAAAATCCTGAGAACGTGGTTCAACTCCACGAGGCTCCACAAAATATTCGGAAGTGCTCCAGCGGCTACGAGAGCGGACTGTAAATCCGTCGTCTAACGACATCGCAGGTTCGAGTCCTGCCTTCCGAACGAAAATGCCTATGGTGTAATGGTCATTCTTTGATAAGATAACAATTTACGGACGTATCGTCGCACTCTTATACAGTGTCATTAACCACGTAATTGGTGTATGTGGGTTCGAGTCCCACCGTCCGTACAAAACGTAGCCCTATGGTATAACGGCAGTACAACAGGTTTTGGCTCTGTTAGCGAAGGTTCGACTCCTTCTGGGGCAACAACATGGAGTTTGTGGCCGAGTGGTTAGGCGCAAGTTTGTGGCACTTGTTTACGCAGGTTCGAAACCTGTCAAACTCCCAAAAGATGGTCGGTTGATCTAATTGGTTAGGATAGCAGTTTTTCAATCTGCTTGCACGAGTTCGAACCTCGTACCGACTACAGAATGCTTCAATAGCACAGTGGTAGTGCAGCTCACTTGTAATGAGCAGGTCGTAGGTTCGATCCCTACTTGAAGCTCCATTTGTGAGGATGCCCGAGTGGTCTAAGGGGGCGGTCTGCAAAACCGTCTTTCGTCGGTTCAAATCCGACTCCTCACTCAAAGAAAACCTCCGATTCTCAATGGTAGGAATCGGAGGTTTACTATACGAAATTGAGGATGGATGTCAGCCTGGTCTTTAATTTTGCAAGTACCATCTTCGCCCTGGCTGCGTCAAGGTTGTCCTTGTTGTCAAGAAGAGTGATGGCCTCCTTGATGAGCTTGCAGTCATCCATCGACAACGGCATCTCCGTGATGGAGTAGTCGGGGTCAGCGTAGGTGTAGTAGATCTTGTCGTACACCACAATCGGGGCGTTGTAGCCCAGTTTGTCAGACCTCATGATTTGAATGTCCATCTGAACGGTCCTGGCGCATACGCCCTTGGTGATGCCCTCCATGTCGTAGAGCGCATCGCAGCAGGCATCCACGAGGTCATCGAGGGTCCATCTCCTGTATCTGTTTCTAAGGCATCTGTCTATTGTCTTGTACCTAATCAAGGCATTCTTATTCGCTGGCATGGTTCTTTCTCCATTTGAAATATTGATAAATAAAAGAATAGTTGGAAATACCCGGTTAGGATATTCCAACTATCTCTTTATCTCCTGCTATTCCAAGGCATCCTATGATGCACTGAAGAAATAACTATGCTTGTATTGACGTGGGAATCCTATACCGGCATTGTCTGACGATGTGCTAAATATATACACATGACAACTCCGCTCAAAGCGTCGATAGCTCTGAACGAACGATTGCGATGTGTATATAAAAAGTCTCATACCGTATAGGATTCTTTATTGATAATGACTATAAATCGGCCGCAAATTTACAAAGATTCAACGAAATCTATTTGCGTAGATGGGAGAAAAATTAGAAAAATCTATTGTTTTTTGTCCCCAATACCGACTTACCAGGGATAAATCACGAACATCGACCCATTGCCACTCTCTCCATCGTAGTCAGCCGGAAGGGTGAGCTGGCTCGACAACAGTTCTTGTTCCTCGTCATCAAGATGCCGTTCCAGTTCCAGTTCTATACACTGACGAGCAGGGTTGTAATTCAGGTTCCAAATGCAGTCACCGAGGCAGGCGTTGACTTCCGTCCTTATCTCATCCTGATACCGCCAGATAGCGTTGAAATCAATCATCTCCTTAAGTTTATTGTTCCATGATATGGGTTGCCATGTTATCAGCCGACTGGATGAGAGCCAAAAGAGGGTAACGGTTTCCTGCCTCGCCGATATTGCTTTTTGCCTCGTAACTTTGGAAAGCAAGGTCCCATGCGCCCATGTGCCAACGAATGGCCATGATTTCGTCATCTGTCATTACCAACCCTTGTCTCAGCAATATGATTACCGACTTCTCTCCATGGCCCACGGGCATTTCCGAGTAGTTGGTGGAGTATTTCTCTTTCTGTTCAGGTGTGCCATCCTTCCCAAAATCCCATTTCTTTGTTTTTCTGTAGATGTTGGCTTTGCAGGTGTCATGTAGCAGAGCGGCGATGATGATGCTCTTTTCTGGCAGTCTCTCCCCTACCCCTGGCTTCATGGCGACAATAGGGCCGCGCATAGCCATCGCCATGTCATAGACATTCATCGAATGTTCCATCAAGCCACCCTCATAGTTGAGGTGGAAATTGGTGGATGCCGGAGCAGTGAAGAACCCTGCCTTCTCCAGATAGTTGATAACTTCCTCGATGCCTTGCCTTTCTGTGGAGCGCAGCAGCTCTATAAAACGTTCTTTCTTTTCTTTCATGTCTATTTTCATATTTTTGCCACAAAGTAAGTGCAAACCGAACGCAGAAGAACTTGTTCTTTTGCTGAGTTGCCGCCTTCCTTCGCACATTTATGTGCAAAGATAATCAATAGTTGACTCAAATCGTGGGACAGGTATTGAGATTTTTCAATTTTTCTTAATCAAACACCCCCTCAGATCTTAGTTATAAGGCTGCCAACAAAATGGTCAGGGTGCAAATAGCTCCTGGCAGTTCTCAAGCATTTGTCAAATGAGACGCCAAATTATAAGATGCGAGCAACGCTAAAAGAATATTTAAATCAGAATACGAAATTAGAATGTTTGGCATGATGACGTTATTGACGTGATGCATTATTATCTGAAAATAGCAAAAAAATTCCCTACCAAGGGTTTAAAAAACGATTTTTTTTGTATTTTTGCATTTAATAACCATCCGATTCTTAGCTATGAAGAAAACAACATCCATTCTTGCATTGATTCTTTTCTGTCATACGTTAAATGCACAAATCAACCATTACGATGTTAACGGTGACAACTATGTCAACATAACTGATGTGACATACATTATCAACCATATATTGGGAAAGGAAAACCCAGGAGACAACACCCAGGCTTTTCTGACTTGTCCTGACAACCACCATCCTCATATGATTGATTTGGGGTTACCCAGTGGCACTAAATGGGCCTGTTGCAATGTTGGTGCCCTCAAGCCTGAGGATTATGGAAACTATTACGCTTTTGGTGAGACTGAAGTGAAAGATGTGTATAGCCTTGACTCTTATCTTTTTTCCCAAATAGATGAAAACTATGAAGATGAGCCCTTTGATCCTGATTACCCGGAAGGAGAACCACCCGTAATTCCCATAATTGATGAGTATTATCCTGGTTATTTTATGTTAAGCTTGGGTGACATCAGAGGAACCCAATTTGACGCGGCTCATCAAAAATGGGGTGGCTCTTGGCAGATGCCTGGTGGCAATTATATCTGGGAACTGTTGGGTAACTGTAAATTGGAATGGATAAAAGTGAATGGCATGAAGTGTGCTCAGTTAACTGGCAAGAATGGAGGGCAAATCCTTTTTCCAACTTCGGGATTCAGATGTGAGAATGAGATTAAGGACCTTGGCAATTATACCATTTGCTGGTCGGGAGAAGGGACAGACGGCTTTGGTTCTGCACTTGTTGTAAGTGAAAATGCTTACATTAATTATTTCTATAGACAACCCTTGAACCCTGGAGATTGGGGCATCCCAGAAGATATTGGTGCGTATTACGGTCTTCCCATTCGTCCTGTCATCATAGGAGATTTCCCTGTAGCCTTACATCATAACTGTCCCGACGATAACCACCCCCACATGATTGACCTAGGTCTGCCAAGTGGAACGAAGTGGTCTTGCTGCGATTTGGGAGCAGACAAGCCAGGAGCTGGAGGTGATCTTTATGCCTGGGGTGAGACGGAGACAAAAGATAAATATGAATGGGAAAACTATATCCATTGTGACGGAACAGCAGAAACCTGTCATGATATTGGCAATGAAATCAGTGGGACAGCCTATGATGTGGCCTATGTGAAATCGGGGGGATCTTGGCAGATGCCCACTGATGAGCAAATTGGTGAATTAATGTCTTATTGTAAAATTGATGACAAATACGGAAAATTAATAGGTCCAAACGGCAATTCAATTCCCTATTTAGATGGTTGCTGGGAAAGTACAATAATTGATGAAGATGGTAACACATATGCTTGGGTAGTTTCCGTTGAACCCTGGTATTATGGTGATTTTAAGTTTATGATTTTTCCAGAAGAGCGCTGTTACGGCCATCCTATACGGCCTGTATGCAAATGATATTTTTGAATGCCTCGTGCTTAAAACCCCTGAGGCTTAAGAGTAGATGAACCAAGAAATCCTTTTTAAACCATTCTAACTCAAGGAAGTATGGGGACATCTTTTATTATGTTCTTATGCGAACTATATATTCACCTTATGTAGGATTAGGCAATCTTGCCATCATATCTTATTGTAATACTCTCCAATGAAGACCTATCTGGAAATAAAAGTACCCATCAAGTATGATGATTCATGGTTTGAAGAATTGAGGAATCATTTCTCTGGCATACCAGTCAGATGGCAGAAGGATTATTATCATATTACGATGGTGTTTGTCAATGAAACGCCGGAGGGAGTTGATATGGGTCCGATATTGAAGAGACTTTTTTCAGCAGCACACGCTCCCATGTTGACTTTTGACAAGATAGAGGTGTTTTCGGTGAAGTCTGGGATGCATATCATCCACTTGTCTACAAGTCACGAGCCAGAGAGTTTTCTCGCTTTGACCGAAGCAGTCCGTGAGGGTATGAAGGCTGTTGGCTGTGTGATTCAATCCGACTTCATGCTGCATGTCACATTGGGCAGATTGAGAGACTTCAACATCAAACAGTCCAAGCTAAAGCGCATGGCTAGTTCGTTTTCATTCATACCATTCACATTGGCTTTGACGAATGTGGACTACAGAGTGCTCGGGGGTAAGGTATTATATGAGACTCAGCTACAGGGTAGCGTAAGGGATTAGGTTTTTTACTCGAATTGGCAAGGATTCATATTCGTTGTTCACCAAAAAGGGACCAATCCTATTGACCTTTCGAGCTAAAAGCACTATCATTGCAATTATTGCTGTAGTGCAACCTTCCTTCGACATTCATGTGAAAAGTTAAGCATGGTTGACTCATATCGTGGAACATGTTGAAGAAATAAGTTCTTTTCTGAAGCAACTGCCATTTAATAACCAAAACATGACATGAGTAGACATTAACTTTGTTTTTCAGGGAAAAACATTGGTTTTACGCAATTTACGTCATTTATTATTTTCCATTTTCCTATTTTTGCAGAAGCCGAAGCGAACCACACGCTTTTTATTTGGACTTCATTTTGGATTTCGCCAGGCAAGGACATCGTGAGATGTATGATGACATAGGCTGCAATTCCAACCGCTCGGGTCTTTCCAAGACCTGTCAGCAGACTTGATGACTGACATCGCATGGATGAAAGATAAAAGAAATTCAATCCGCTTAATACGAAAAGAAAGGTGCCAGAGATTTGAGTCAAGCGACGTGCCATTTACTTCATGGTGTCAGGGGTCTTGTCCTATGACAGGCAAGACCCCGCTTTTTAACGATAATCCAAAAAGAAGACAATGACATGAAAGTATGCATAGCTGAAAAGCCCAGCGTGGCGCAGGAAATCGCCAGGGTCATCGGTGCTACGCGCCGGTGTGAAGGTTATTTCGAGGGCAACGGCTACCAGGTGACGTGGACTTTCGGTCACCTGTGCTGCCTGAAATCCCCCGAGGAGTATGATGACAACTGGAAGCGTTGGTCGCTCTCCACACTTCCGATGATACCTGACTGTTTCGGCATCCGACTCATCGACGGGGCAAGCATCAGGAAACAGTTCAACACCATCAAGAAACTATTCTCAGTAGCCGACTGCATCATCAACTGCGGTGATGCTGGACAGGAAGGAGAACTCATCCAACGGTGGGTCATGCAGCTGGCCAAGGCCAAATGCCCGGTCTTGCGGTTGTGGATCTCATCCCTTACGGAAGAGTCCATCCGCAACGGTTTTTCCCATCTGAAAGACCAGAGACTGTACGACAACCTCTATCGCGCCGGATTCTCCCGTGCCTCTGGGGACTGGCTCCTGGGCATGAACGCCACAAGGCTCTACACCCTGCGCTATGGCGGCACTGGCATGGTGCTCTCCATCGGACGGGTGCAGACGCCCACGTTGGCGTTGATAGTCAACCGACAGAAGGAAATCGACCATTTCAAGCCGGAACCCTACTGGGAATTGACCACCATCTACAGAAACACCATCTTCCATGCTGCAGACGGCCACTTCTCCGACAAGGCCAAGGGGAAGCAAGCCCTTGCCGCCATCGTTGGCAAGCCGTTTGTCATTGACAGCATCACCCAGAAGCGAGGCAGCGAGGCATCGCCCCAGCTCTACGACCTCACTTCCCTGCAAGTCGATTGCAACAAGCGCTTCGGCTATTCAGCCGAAACCACGCTCAGCACCATTCAGTCGCTCTACGAGAAGAAGCTGACCACCTATCCGCGTGTCGATACACGCTATCTCAGCGATGACATCTATCCGAAAAGCCAGGGCATCCTCAATGATGTCCTGTCAACCTACCAGCAGTACAGGGGCAACGTGCGCTATCCCCTTGCCCGGAGCAAGCGTGTCTTCGACAGTACGAAGGTCACCGACCACCATGCCATCATCCCCACGGGGAAGGCATTCCATTCGCTTTCAGAAAAGGAGGCAAAGGTCTATGACCTGATAGCCCGTCGTTTCATCGCCGTGTTCTGCGGCGACTGCACGTTCCTTTCCACCACGGTCACGGCACATGTGGGAAAAGTACCGTTCAAAACCACAGGGAAGGAAATCAAGGAATGGGGATGGAGAATCGTCTATGCCAATATGAAAGATGTGGACGAAAAGGAAGCGGACTTGGAGAAAGCCACCATTCTTCCGGCTTTCAGGAAAGGGGAAAGCGGCTCTCATACCCCAAAACTGACTGAGAAGTGGACCACTGCCCCCAAACGCTATACCGAGGCCACACTCCTTCAGGCCATGGAAACCGCCGGAAAGTTCGTCGAGGACGAAGATTTGCGCGCCGCCTTGAAGCAGAACGGCATCGGCAGGCCGTCATCGAGGGCAAGTATCATTGAGACGCTGTTCAAGCGGGGGTATATTATCAGGGATAAGAAAGCCATTGTCCCCACTGCCACGGGAATGTCGCTCATCGACACCATCAAGAGCGACCTACTCAAAAGTTGTGAACTGACGGGAATGTGGGAAAAGAAGCTTCGGCAGATAGAGCGCGGAGAGTACGATGCAGAAACATTCATCAATGAGTTGAAACGGCAGCTTATAGCCATCATCAACGAGGTAAAAGACGACAACAGCCGAAAAGTCGTGTCTGCTTCCAGTTGTTCCAAAGACGGTGCCACAGGAAAGAGAAAGACATCACGGTCTGGCAGTGGTAAATCGCCATCAAGGAAAAGTACAGCAAAGAAGACAAAGACTTTTCCCCCGAAATAATTCTTTTTTCATCAAATAGATTGGGTTAATAAAATGTTATTTTTCACAGATTTACTTTCACAGGGTGTGCCCGATGGGAATCACGTACATCCAAAAGAGCTTGGGCGTGTCGCTGAGACACGCCCAAGCCGTTTTTTAGGGCGGCAATCATATCCTTCCCGTCCGCAGCACTCGGAGGATGTGTGCCGCTATCCTCTGTTTCTTCGCTTCATCGTCCTCACAAACCAAGTTGCGAAGACAGCACTCGATGTTGTAGTAGATGGTATCGCTGACTATCATGGTCATGTCATTGTAAGGGTTGGTCATTTGAGATAATACAGTCGTATCATTATACTGTCTTCACCTCGGATAGTGAGGTCTGCATCGATACGGTCGAGAGCAGGATAAAAGGCATCCTCGTCAACATAGACATAGAGGAACATGGCGTTGATTTCAAGGTTCGCTTCGGAGCCAAACAAATCTGAGGTGTTGCCTCCATCAGCGACACCCCAGACGTCGTTGCCGAGACCATCCCGGCAAACGGCGTCAATCAGGTTGAAAGTTCTTTGTTCCATGGTCGTTGTGGATTACAAGTGATAGAAGTCGGCATCCACCACGTCGGTGGCCTTGCCAAATTCGGGGCAGGAAGAGAAATAGGATTGGTCGATTTTGCTCCAGTCTGCCACATATCCCTTGGGGAAGTTGGTGCGGACGAAGTTCTCAATCAATTCGATGTCGGTCTCGTCAAGACCTTCTGCGTCGCCATACTCGATGTAGCAGACGGCATAGGTCGGAATCTTGAAAGTAGCGGCAAATGTCATGGTTCTGAAATTTTGGATGTCGTTGATGTTGATGAAATGAAAACTTGTTTTGAGAGGGAGAGGGAGCGGAAGTCCACTCCCTCCCTTGTGTGTCTCAGTCGTTGAGCAGGGTCGGCATGAGCAGGGCGGTGATTTGCAGTCCCTCGGTCTCGTCTACGGGGGAGACGAGCAGCGGCCTTGAATACTCGCTGAAAGTGATCCTCACCATGTCGGAGGGGATGTTGGAGAGCACGTTGCAGAGGGTCTCGCCGTTCACTCCGATGGTCATGGCTTCGGCATCGTAGTCGCAGTGGACGCTCTCCTTGGCTTTCGTGTTGTAGTCGATGTCCTCGCAAGAGACGGTCAGCGCGGTGGTGTCGAGTTCCATCTTCATGACCTTGGAATGGGGGTTGCCCATGGGTAGCATCCTGCGGATGGCGTCTTGGAGTGCCCTTTTGTCAATGAGCATCGTCTTGTCGTTGTTGGTCGGGATGACGCTGTTGTAGTTGGGGTATCTGCCCTCAATCAGTCGGCAGGTGAGTTGCCATGTGTCGCCCGCGAACTGCGCTGCGCTGTCGGTGAACTTGATGCAGATGTCGAGAGGTTCCTTGTTGAGGAAGTGGCGGAGCAGGGCTGCGGGCTTCGGTGGGAGCAGGAAGATACCTTCCTTGTCGGTGTGGATGTCGAGGTGGTGGTTCTTCATCAGCACTTGTCCGTTGCAGGCCACCACGTCAAGTCCGCTCTCCTTGAAGTTGAAGCAGATGGCATTGAGCACGGGGCGCATCGTTCCCTGTTCGGTGAAGGAAGAGGAGCGTGTGATGTCCTCCAGCATGGCAGCGGATGGGAGGATGGCGGTCTCGGTGTCGCCGGTCAGAATGTCGAATGTCGGGTATTCATCATCGGAGACGCAGGGGAAACTGACGTGGCCGTTCATGTAGTTGATGGTGATTTCGGTCTTGTTCTCCATGATGATGGTGAGGGGTTGCGTGGGGATGTTCTTCAAGAAGTCGCCGAGCACTCTGGAATGGACGCAGAAGCGGACGGACTCCCCGGGGGTGAGGTCGCTCTCCATGAGTTCGGCGGTGGTGCGCATCATGTTCTCGCCGTCGGAGGCGATGACTTGGAGGATGTTGCCATCTACCTCGAAGAGGTAGTGGTCAAGGATGGCGAGGGAAGCCTTGCCGTTCATCATCTTTGACAGACCTTGGATGTTCTTGCCGAGGGTGTCACTTGTTAGTAAGAATTGCATATCTGAAAGTTTTAGTGTGAGGTGGTTGGTCTCACGTTTCCTTTGAATGTCGGGTTGTGTTCTTTTTGATGTTCCATCGAAGAAAACCTGCGCTCGGCATAGCGAGTAAACTCTCTCTGCTCTCGCTTGTGATTTTCTTTCCCTTTTGTTCTGGAGCTTGCTCCAGCCGTCAGGGAACTGATTTTCACACTGCCCCGAAAGGTCATGCACGGCAGTCGGCAATCGGAAGGTTACGTGCTGGAGTTGTGAAAATACGCTCGAAAAGCTTGCTCCGAGAGGAAGATTTCCACAAGTGCTGCATGAATACCGAGGCCGCAAGACGGGCATGAGATACCTTTGCAGTGTGTAAATCAAGTGCCCCGGACGGCAAGAGCATGGTGGCATGAATGAAAGATGTGTGGAAAGTTTTGGTTGAAAGGTTGAAATCCCCGATCATCATCAACCTTTCAACCCGCCAATGACCGAAGAAAAGCGGTGTGGCCGTCACCGTTCACAGTGACAGCCACACTGCTTTCGGAAGGATTGCTCCACGGCACTTGCGGCACATTCTCGCCAAGGGCGTGAACATGCCGTGAATGCCGTGGCATTGATAGAAGAAAACCCAAGGGACGGGAACTCAGCAGTTAGCGGTGGCCACATGACTGACCGCCCGAAATCCGATTGAGTGACAGGCAGAGCATTCATGCCCTGTCCGTCGTGTGAGGATGAGCGCGGTGTCTGTAGCCAAAGCGGTCTGCCGTGTTCCCGGCCCGCGGGGAGTGTGGTGGGGCTGGCCCTCCACAGAGGTTCGACCTCTCTCCCTTGCCTCCCTGAGTCCCCGAAGGGAGGTGAAAGCGGTGTGGCTGCCGCCGTGATCAGGAACTAATCACAGCAGCGGACACACGGCTTGAAGGGTGGCGAGGAACAGGAAACATTCGGAACGGTGTGGTTGACGGGTTGACAACGCCTTGGCATTCTCAACTTGTCAACAATGGAAACTGGAAACACACTCCACGGCATCGGCAGCAAATTCCCGCCACCGGCAGGAACATCCTGCGGTTGACGTGGGCATCAAGAAACAAAAGCCCAAGGGGCTCTCCAGAACAACGGCGGTGAAACGACTGACCGCCCGAAATCCGATTGAGTGACAGTAGAGCATTCATGCCCTGCTCGTCGTGTGAGGATGAGCGTGGTGTCTTTCACCAAAGAGGAAAGGGACCAGAAGATTTAGGACCTGCACGTTCGTAAACCTGCAGTTCCCCTTCTTCTCTGTCCCTATCTGGCTAGGACGTATGATTATGCACTCCATGACTCTCATAATCGCATCAATTGCACGGTTATTCTCATTTTCTGAGAAAAAACTTCTCAGATCTGAAATAATTGTTGTATCTTTGCTCACGGCTTCTAAGTTTGCACTTTACGGTTTGGCGATTGTAAAGTTACTCATTTCCAACGAGTTGAGCAAACTTCGAAGTTTTTTTATTCCTACTTTATGTTAAATTATGCAGGTCCTTCGCTACCTGCGAAACTTTAGTCTACTTAATAATGGGACATTCATTAATTGTTGCAGGCGAGCTTCCCCGGTGGCCCGAAGGACAGACGGGTAAGGTTGATTCAGAAGAGAATTTGTTGCAAAGTAGGGTTTTCTGCTTTTTCATTCTCGCCTTAGCATATTTTTCCTAAAAAAGATGTAATTTAAAAGATTTTTCCTATTTTTGCATCGTAGCCTAAAGGAACAGGCTACAAGGCACTCAAAGAACTTACCGAAAAAAGAACAATTATGAAAAGAAGGCTACTAACCATCATGACTGCCTTACTATGCACTGTCATGACATTCGCACAAAACATCAACTTTGCTGACCCCGAAGTGAAAGAGATTTGCGTTGAACATTGGGACACCAATGGCGATGGGGAACTGTCGTACGAAGAGGCTGCGGCGGTGGAAGACATTGAGGATTTTTTTGTTGGTAATAAACAAATAACGTCTTTCGATGAGTTTCAGTATTTCACGGGAATAACTAGAATAACCGTTGCCTGGAATCCTGATATATGGGAAGGAGAAGAAGATGGGGAAGATGGCGATTGGAGTTATAATTATTATGTCAGAGGTGGTTTCATGGGATGCTCAAACCTCAAATCAATCGTTTTTCCCAATAGCATAACGTATATTGGGGGTGATTATGGAGACCCTGATGTCCCATCTGACGGGGAAGATGGATTTTGGTTTGTTGGACCTTTTAGTGGTTGCAAAAAACTAAAGAAACTACAATTACCCCAATCATTAACTATTATTGGCAATGGTGCTTTTTGCGATTATCGGGGGATGGCCTACGTCAATATCCCCAACAGCGTGACAAGTATTGGAATCTATGCTTTCAATGGTTGTGATAGTCTGAAAAATGTTTTTGTGGATATTTCCAACCCTGTGAAAATTGATAAAACTACTTTTTCAAACCGCACCAATGCCACCCTATATGTCCCAAAAGGCTGCAAGTCGGTGTATGAGAAAGCAGATTATTGGAAAGAATTCAAAAAAATAGTGGAATTTGACAATACAGAATGGATTGATTTCGCTGACTCCTATGTTAAGAATATCTGCGTGGAACATTGGGACACCAATGGTGACGGGGAGCTGTCGTATGAAGAAGCGGCAGCGGTGGAAGACATTGAGGATTTTTTTGTTGGTAACAAACAAATAACATCTTTCGATGAGTTTCAGTATTTCACGGGAATTACAAAATTAACTATTGGTTATTATAATGATGATGACGAATGGGACGATGATGACGAATGGGACGATGATGATTACTACTGTTGGGCTGAAGGTGGTTTCATGGGATGCTCAAATCTTAGGTATTTAGTACTTCCTAATACGATAACATACATAGGTGGAGAATATATAAATCCTTTTGATGTACCTGGTGAGGGCTTTTACGAAGGACCTTTCGGCGGATGCAAAAAACTGGAAAGGCTTCAACTGCCCAATTCTTTAACAACTATTGGAAATGGCGCTTTTTGCGATTTTTGGGGCTTGACTTCCATCGACATTCCCAACAGTGTGACAAGTATTGGAATCTATGCTTTCGATGGTTGTGATAGGCTGATAAATGTATTTGTGGATATTTCCGACCCTTGGAAAATTGATAAAACAACTTTTTCCAATCGCGCAAATGCCACGCTGTATGTCCCAGAAGGCTGTACAACGAAATATAAAGATGCTGGTTTTTGGGGAGAGTTCATGCAAATCTTTGAAGAGACTGAGTCTATCAACTTTGCCGACGCTAAGGTGAAAGCCATTTGCGTGGAGAACTGGGATACCAATAGTGACGGGAATATATCATCGAAAGAGGCAGTTGCTGTGACTGATTTGAATGGGGCATTCAGTTTTTCTGATATCACTTTATTCGATGAGTTTCAGTATTTCACAGGGATGACATCTATCAGAGTTTTTAACGATGACAATTTAGATGCATATGATTCCACGGGAGATTTTGAAGGATGTTCAAATCTCAGGAGTATAACTATCCCCAAAAGTGTAAGAAATATAGGAGATGGGGCTTTCAGAGGATGTTCAAATTTGACATCTATTATTATTCCCAACAAGGTGGAGAATATTGGAAATAGTGCATTCAGAGGATGCAACAAATTGACCAATACCATCATTCCCATCAGTGTGAAGAACATTGGTAATGGTGCGTTCATGGGTTGCTCGGACCTGACGGAAGTAACAGTGAAAATACCGAATCCATTGACTATAGACAAAACCACTTTCTCCAACCGCGCCAATGCCACCCTTTTTGTTCCGAAAGGCAGCAAGTCGGCGTATGAAAAAACAGATTATTGGAAAGAATTCAAACAAATCATTGAAATTGAAAATGATAATGTCATTGACTTCGCTGATGCTAATGTAAAAGCCATCTGCGTGGCCAACTGGGATACCAACGGCGATGGGGAACTGTCGTATGAAGAAGCGGCGGCGGTGGCTGATATAGGTAATTCTTTCGTAGGGAAAAATGAGATAACATCTTTCGATGAGTTCCAGTATTTTACGGGAGTAACGTACATAATAGCAGACTGGTGTTATGGCGGAGACGAAGATGAATATGCTTATTACAATTCTTGTGCCGGTATGTATTTTGTAGGAGGTTTTATGGGCTGTTCAAACCTCAAGTCAATTCTATTACCCAAATCATTAGAAATAATCGGGCCTTGTGCCTTTGCCGAATGTTCGAGCCTAACCTCCATTGAAATCCCATACAGTGTTACGAGTATAGGAGATGGTATTACAGAACCAATACCTCCTCCTGGCAGTTATGTGGAAGCATACCCAATAGGCGCTTTCCAAGATTGCCCAAGTTTGTCTTCCATACATGTAGATCCTGCAAATCCCAGTTACGACTCTCGTGACAACTGTAATGCCATCATTGAGACTGCGACAAACGAACTGATTGCTGGATGTAAGAATACAATCATTCCTCGTAATGTGTGTTCCATAGGGATAAACGCTTTCTGTGGTTGTTCCGAACTTACTTCTATCGTCATTCCCAATAGTGTGAAATACATTGGTGGGCTTTCTTTCTGGGGCTGCCCACAATTAACCGCCGTAACTGTGGAATGGGAAGAGCCTCTCGAATTTTATGTAGATCCATTAGATGGTGGTATGGAATGGAATACATATCCATTTGACGATGAATTAATCCATTGTACCCTCTATGTTCCTAAAGGCACCAAGGCTGCCTATGAGGAAGCCGCTGTGTGGGAGGATTTCGGAGCGATTGTTGAAATTGAGCCTTTCATCAAAGGCGACGTCAACCATGACAACTATGTCAACATGAGTGATGTGACAAGTGTTATCTCCTACATCCTGAATAAGGCTCCGTCGCCATTCTACATGAACGAGGCGGACGTGAACAGCGACAAGTTGATAAATATCAGCGACGTGACAGCCATTATCAGCATCATCCTGAGCGAAGTACCTGCCGATATTCCCGACAATGCCCGCTACGCCACGACAGATGAAGTGTATATGAAAGAAACGGACAACGGGTGCGATATCTGCCTCGTCAACACGACAAACTATATCGCATGCGAGATGACACTCCAACTTCCGAAGGACTGTTCTCTCCGAAATGCCGGCATGAGCGCGACCCGCTCAGATGGACATCTTGTATTCATCCACAACCTGGGCGACGGACTTTACCGCTTGGCCGTGTATTCGGAAAACAACAATGCGTTTATTGACGGCGAGCCACCGTTGCTGCACCTGACCATCAACGGGACATTGGGTGACAACGCACGTCTATCCAACATCCTGTTTGTCGACGACCAGCACGCCTGCGTGGCGTTCCCCGAAGTGGAGGGTATCACCACGGACATCAACTGGGTGGATGCAGACAGCGACAACACACCGACCTACAACCTGCAAGGCATGCCGACGCAGAGGCACTCCCGTGGGGTGCATGTACGCAGAGGCGGCAAATACGTGATTAAATGAGGATAATAAATGCTGTAAAATCAAAACCGAATTAATATGAAAAGAGCAAGAATACTGACCATCATGACGGCACTTGTTTGCACCGTCATGACATTCGCGCAAAACATCAACTTTGCCGACCCTAAAGTGAAGGAAATCTGCGTGGCCAACTGGGATACCAACGGCGACGGGGAACTTTCGTATGAAGAGGCTGCGGCGGTGGAAAACATTGGTTATGCGTTTGTAAACCATAAGGAGATAACCTCTTTCAACGAGTTCCAGTATTTCACGGGAGTAACGTGCATTGAATTGTATGAGTCCTTTGAAGATGAAGATCTATTTAGTGGTGGATTCAAGGGGTGTTCAAACCTAAAATCTATTGTCTTACCCAACTCTGTTCAAAGCATATATGGCATAACATTGGAAGATCCGAATTATATTCTTCCATGGGATTCGCGTGGTGAGCAAGTTGAAGAGACAGAAGAATTTCTTTTTATTGGCGGACCTTTCGATGGTTGCTATAGTTTGGAATCGATTCAACTACCTAGTTCTGTACACATAATTGGTGATGCTGCTTTTTATGAGTTCAGGGGATCAATAGATATTAATGGTGAGATTACAACAATCGGCAAGTTTGCTTTTTACGGGTCCGGTTTGACCTCTATCAATATCACAAGTTCAATTGGGTTCATTGGGGCTTCTGCTTTTGCTTTGAGCAAATTGAATTCAATTGATATCCCAAATTCTATTATTTCAATTGAAGATGCAACTTTTTATGGATGTAGTAACTTGACATTCATAGGGATTCCCGCTTCTGTAAAATCTATCGGAGAAAGAGCTTTCACGGGTTGTTCCTGTTTGACTACAATTACTATTCCTTATGGAGTTAAACAATTAGGTACAGCCTATAGTTGGGATTATGGGACTTATTGGGGCAATTATGATCATATTGGTGATTTCCAAAAAGGAAAAGGCATTCCTGGAATAAAAAAAATTGGACCTTGGAGACACTTGGGAAATTATTTTGGTCTTTTCGAGGGGTGTGCGAGCCTGACAAATGTTGACATACCGAATAGTGTAGAAACTATCGGTGACCGTTGTTTTAAGGATTGTGCCGGTCTGCAGAACATATCCCTTCCCAATTCGATTAAGGAAATGGGATTGTTCGCCTTTGCAGGATGCACAAGTTTGAAAAGTATGGATATACCTGATTATATAAAAACACTCAAGCCAGGAACGTTCAGTGGCTGTACTGCACTTACAAGCATCTCATTACCTAATTCACTTGAAAAAATGCAAGGTGATTATTATTACATTGACGACGGTGATACTTGGCTTGATGGTATTATTGGCCCATTCGATGGTTGCACGGAACTGGACAACGTGGTTATTCCCAATTCCATGAACAGCATCGGCATGTGCGCTTTCAAAGGCTGTACAGGTTTGCATAACATACTCATACCGAATTCTGTTAAAACAATAGAAGACTATGCATTTTACGGATGCAAGAGCCTGACAACAATCAACCTTCCCAATTCCATAACAAACCTCTATCGAGGAGCTTTCGCATCTTCTGGATTGAAAAGTATAATTATTCCAAATTCTGTAATAGATATATCAAATCATGGTTTTGTTCTTGATACCTTTTTAGATGCACCTGAATCATTCCTACCGGATGCATGGGGATCGTTTGAAGGTTGTGAAGACCTGAAAGAAGTTGTCCTTTCAGAATCCATTGATAAGATAGGAGGCTGTTCATTCAAAGATTGCACAGGTCTGGAAAACATTGATTTTATAGATGGTGTGAATATTATAGGAACTATGGCTTTCAGTGGGTGCACAGGATTAAAAGCAGTTGATATTCCGAGCTCCGTAGGAAGAATATCCCAAGGGGCATTTGCTGGATGCACCAACCTTGTTTCCATATCCATACCTAACTCTGTTATACAAATCAATTACATTCCCGATGGTGATACTGATGACGTTTTTTATTATGGAGATGATATATTAGGCACATTTGAAAGCTGTCCTAAACTGACCAGTGTGACAGTAGATATTGCTGAACCTCGGGAAATATTAGAAGAAACCTTCTCCAACCGCACCAATGCTACGCTCTACGTTCCAAAGGGATGCAAATCTAAATATCAGGCGGCGGATTACTGGAAGGAGTTCAAGAACATCATGGAAATAAGTCCCTTCATCGAATTCGCCGATGCTAAGGTGAAGGAACTCTGCGTGGCCAACTGGGATACTGACCACGATGGGGAGTTGTCGATGGCCGAGGCGGCTGCCGTGTCTTCGCTCGGCACGGTGTTCAAGAAGTCACAGATTTCCTCGTTCGACGAACTGCAGTACTTCACGGGACTGACCTGCATCGGAAAGGATGCGTTCAACGCCAGTACATTGACGTCAATCACCCTGCCGGAGAATATCACGGCACTGGAAGAGAACGCCTTCCTCGACTGCAAGTCGCTGGTGAGCATCGTCCTGCCTGTCAAGGTACAGACCATTGGGCTGAATGCGCTGTCGGGATGTACGGCAATGGTGGATATTACTGTTGACGGACAGAACGAGAGCCTGTGCTCCGTCGACGGAGTGCTCTTCAGCAAGGACAAGACCGTGCTCATCCAATACCCGGCTGCCAAGGGCTCTGCCTACACCGTGCCTGAAGGCACCACGACCATCGCCAGGGATGCCTTCTACATGAGTGGCCTGGAGTCGATACTGCTGCCCTCGACACTCACGGAACTGGTCTATGATGCTTTCGGGTATTGCAGGAAACTCACGGAACTGACGATTCCGGAAGGCGTGACAACCATCGGCGAGTATATCCTCGACCACTGCTCCGCCCTGACGACACTGAGCATCCCCAGCACGGTGACCACCATCGGTCAGCGGATGGCCAACTACTGCACCGCCATCACGGATGTCTACACCTACATCCAGGAGCCATTCGACATCAACGCCAACTGCTTCCACACCAAGGCATATGCCAATGCCACGCTTCATGTGCCCTACGGCACCGGCAATGCCTACGCCAATGCCACGGGGTGGAAAGAGTTCGGAAAAGTCGTGAACATGGAGGACTCCAACCCAGCCTATGCCGTGCTGTCGTCAGACAAGAAGACACTGACATTCTACAACGACGGAGACAAGGAGGGGAAAGGAGGCACCGTCTTCAGCATAAGCAACGGTGACAACACCCCGGAATGGTACGAGCAACGCACTACCGTCACCAAGGTGGTGTTCGACGCATCGTTCGCCACGGCACGGCCGAAGTCCACGCACAGTTGGTTTGAGGGAATGACCAAACTCACCACCCTCGAGGGTGTGGAATACCTCAACACCACCGACGTCATCAACATGTCAAGGATGTTCTTCGGCTGCTCCAGCCTGAAACGGGTTGACCTCGACAACCTCGACATCTCGAATGCCACGGACATCAGCGGGATGTTCAGCGGCTGCACGGCAATGGCGTCGCTCGACCTCGGGGAATTCGACCTGAAAGACGGCACAGCCACCGACAACCTGCTGCTCAACTGCAAGGGACTGAAGACCCTGAAACTGTCGGCAAGCATGGCGAACATTGCCGCCGGAGCCTGTCAGGGTGTGGGGACAAGCAGCAAGCCATGCATACTTTTCGTGCCGTCGGGGTTCAACTTCGGCGTCAGCACCACCGGCACCTTCCAGTGGAAATCGGGGTATTTCCGCACGGCTGACGAACCCGTGGTCTACGCCAAGGACACCGACTTCCACAGCGGGCAGACGAAGAACGTAGTCATCTGCCTGGACAACGGAGAGGAGCAGTACAACAGTTATCAGTTCGACCTCACAATGCCCGAAGGCTTCACGTTCGAGACCAATGCCAGTGGGAAAATCGTGTACAACCTCAGTTCCCGGTACACGGGAAGTGTCAACGTGTCGACAACGATGCTTGACGGGAACACGTGCAGGGTGACGGCCTATATGGCCTCTACTGAGTACATCACAGATACCGATGGCGCCATCATCTCGATAGGCATCAAGGCGGACGAGTCACTGTCCCTGGGCTCATGGGAGGCCACCTTGTCCAACATCTTCGTGGGAATGCCCAACGATGTGAGCGTGAAATGTGTTGACACCTCGTTCAATCTGGTCATCGGCTCGGAGATGCTGGGCGACGTCAACCACGACGGATATGTCAACATCAGCGACGTGACATACGTCATATCCTATATTCTGAACAAGGCACCGTCACCGTTCTACATGAACGAGGCGGACGTGAACCAGGACGGATGGATAAACATCAGCGACGTGACTGCAATCATCAACATCATCCTCAACAAGGCGACTGTCAACACGCCCGCAAACGCCCGTCAGTCTACGCTCGACCACGTGTTCCTGCAGCAGACGGCCAACGGCTACGATATCTGCCTCGAGAGCACGACAAGTTACACGGCATGTGAGATGACCCTCCGTTTGCCGGAGGGCTGCTCGCTGAGGAATGCCCAGATGGACAGCGACCGCACCGAAGGGCACTACGTTCTCACCCGCAATCTGGGTGAAGGAATGTACCGGCTGGTGGTGTATTCGGAAAACAACGACGTGCTGCGCGACGGTGAGCCCCCGATGTTGCGCCTGACCATCAACGGGACATTGGGCGACAACGCACGCCTCTCCAACATCCTGTTCGTCGACGACCAGCACGCCTGCGTGGCATTCCCGGATGTGGAGAGCATCATCACGGGCATCAATGGAGTGGATGCCGACAGCGACACAACACCCACCTACAACCTGCAAGGCATGCCTACGCAGAAGAATAACCGCGGAGTACATGTGAAGAGGGGCCGTAAGTATGTGGTAAAATAACGCCACTATCATATCAATTCAACACAGAAGTACAGAGGCACAGAGTTTTTTTTCTCTGTGCCTCTGTGTGGATATGCCCAACCCTAGAGTTGCATTTAGCACTAAAGAAAACCCCACAAACAAAAAAACTGCACCGGGAGACCGGTGCAGTGAATGATTACTCAAAATGCTTGGTTAGTCGTCGATGCCGATGAGTTGATCCTGCTTGTTGAACTTCAACTCGAGGTCGTTCGAGAGTTCAATGTCATATCCATGGCGCTCCTTGTCGATTATCACGATCGTGGCACCGGCGTAGTTGGCTTTCACATAGTTGGCGATGGCTACGGGAACGAGTTGGGCGGGAACGGTGCTGAAGCCGCAGTCTACTTTGTCCCATGTGCCCTTAGAATTTCTCCACCTCGCGGATGAAGTCTTTGGAGAGTTCCATGTCGAAGTCCGTTTCCTCATCGATGCCCATGTAGTCCATATCGATGGGCACAGTCATTTCCTTCCGGTCGCTCGTTGTTTCAATAAGTATTTCCGTCATAAGGATGGGGTTGCTGACACCCTTGATGTCAAAGCCCAAAATTGTTGTTATAGTATTCATGTCAGTAGATGTTATATTGTGAGTAAAAAGAGGGAGGGGATGCCCCTCCCCATTGGTTGGATTTCATCCGACCATTTCTCGCCATGGCAGAGTTCAAGCAAGCTTGACTCTGCTCATTTGGCTTATCGAAATGGTTCCTTTAGAAGTGGAAGTCGACGACTCCACCGATGTAGAGGTGAGTGCCGGCCGGCAGGGAGCAGACCATTTCCATGAGTTCAGCAGATGGCTCGGCATAGGATTGATAGGAGTCTTCAGAGAGGTAGAAGTGGTGGTCGGTATGGAGCGGGTTCTTCAACTCCTTTTCCAACTGGTAGGTCGGGCCAATCCAGTCCAGAACATTCTCGGTGGTCACCTCTCCGGCCTTGTCGTGGATGGCTTTCACCCACTTGGCCTTCCATTCATCGGCACCTCCGTTATAGACTATCTCATCGGTGCCTACAACGGTGAACATGCCTTTGGGCATCAGTTCGTTCACAAGGTAGTCAATCATCTCATTCCTTGTCTCATCGGAAATCTCGGAGCAGTAGTCATAGTAACTGCCATCGCCCTGAGTCAGGGTGTTCTCGTCGAGAGTGTTCTCCTTGTCCACTCTCTGCTTGGTAATCTGAAATACTTTAGCGTGCATAATGTGTGAGTTTTGAAGTTTTATTTTTCCCTTTGGTTTTGGAGCTTTGCTCCAGCCATCGGGATTAGATTTTTCGTGCGAGAAAAAGACTGAGGGGAAAGGTGAACTAAAGGCAAGGAATTTGAGTGCTCTTTTGCGGAATACCCTGTTTTCAACTGAAAACTGTGGAAGGCTGCCACAAAAGAACTGTCAAATAGCGCAGCGGTACTTGCCATGTTCACCCCTCAGTAACTTTGCAGAGAAAAAACGTTTCCGATGGTGGTTAAAAAGAATCAAGGAAAGCATAGTTACATAGTACAACGGACAATAACCTTGAATGAGTTATTCTTGGCTTATAAGTGAAAAAAACTGACAAGCAGCCAAATGCACCTAAAAACGCATACATTTGGCAGTTTATCGGGATATAAACCAAATGTTCTACAATATTATAAAAAAGCGGTTCTTCATCACGAGGAACCGCCTAATTCGTTAAACTCACGTAATTTATTAGCATTGTACTCTTGGTTTATTATCTTCATACTTTCAATTCAATTCCTGATTGCAGACTTTTACGTTGTCTAATAAGAGGCTCCTCTTTCGAGAAATCAATTATTAATTCAACATCATATTTCTCCTCGTTTATAACACGTGCTTGCCTATAGAAACTTCTGGATTCTTTGAATCTTATAATATACAATTTGTTTAGGTCAGAATTTCTATGCACTTCGATGTCATTTAATCTAGTTTTGATGTTTGTGTTGCTGGAGGTAAAAAGTCTGTTTAGACGGGAAGCATAATCGTCTCTAGTTAAGACTTTGTATTCAGATTTACCTTGTATAATAATAATTGCGTTTTCCTCAAATAAGGTTCTATGGAGCGAAATATCCCTATCCATTGAATACCTATATGTTTCTATAAAATTAAGTACTTCCGTACGCTCTCTTATATCAACTGCATCCGTTGTTCTTGATGAAAGAGTACTGTTTGTTGTGATATTGAGCATTAAGGTGTCTTTTGATTTAAGTTCATCTTCTTGTTTTCTGTTTAGCTCTTTTTGCTCCTTAAGTGCTAGCAGATTTTTAGTTAATGAATCTTTTTGCAACTCAATAATATGTAGTTGATCATTCAAAGAAGTCTTCTGTGCTTCATTAATTACAATTTGTTCAGCTAATGAGTGATTCAGCTTGGATATGGAATCTTTCTCAGCCTCAGATAGATATCGTGCTTCTTGTTCTCTCAGGAATCTATTATTTTGCCACAGAAAGAATAGCAGGATACCAATGATGACCAAACCTAAAGCTGTTGCTATCATCATCTGTTTCCTATTCTTCTTAGCTTGTTCAAAAAGTCTTTCATCTTCTCGTTTCTTTGCTTCTGCTGCAAGATACAGTTCCTTCCTTTTAGCAATAATCGGGCACAGGGCATCATGAACGATTTCAACGTAATCCTCATCATCGACCTTTGAAATCTTTATAATACGATGGTCACTTAGAATCTTTTTATACTTTACAATTCGCAATTCTTTATCAAGAGGATTACCTGCTTGCGCACTCATTATAGACCCAAGTTTTGTAGTGGCTTTTGTCCTTACTCGTTTGCCATTAACATCTACCAAGTCAAACATTGCTGTTTCGATGTCATCGCGATAACAGACCGTGGGTTCATTCTGATCATTCTGATCATTCTGGCTGACTAATTCATTAACAACGGAATCAATAGCTTCATCATAGAACTTTTCGAGAATTTTATTGAGCGATTGATCTATGCCATTGGCATCTATGTCTGAAAAGTAATTTATGTCCTTTTCCCAGGAATCACAGACAACGGACAGAAGCAGAGCAGGTATGACAGGCAGATTCTCCGTAATGGTCTTTTCTGGTTCTCGTGAATACTTCTGCACAAGATATTCCAGAACCTGTTTGACCTTGGTATCTTCAAATCGTTGCTGTTGAATCATCACCTTTTTTGCTCCTTCGTAAGTCAGTGCTTTCAAGCAATAGCGATTGTCCTTCAAGCTGGGGACAAAACATTTCTGCATACCCCAATAATCCAATTCGCCAATGAACTCTTTTCGGAGCGAGAATACGGCCTTGAAATCTTTCTCTTCCTTGATGACGGGGAAGGCGGCATTGGTACCTATGATATCTCTTACTATGTTGATAATAGCATCGGGACAATTGTCGGATGACACGTCCTCTAACCAGTCGAAGAACTTTTTTGTCCATACGATGGAGCCTGGGAGATTGAAGATTTCTTCAAATTGGTCGAACACAAACACAGGAGTAAAGGTCAGGCCCATTGCTTGCGGTTTGTAGTTCCTTAGTTTCCACCATGAATGTTTACTCAGTTCTTGCTGTAACGCAGATTGGCAGTTCATGTCTTGGAAATCTGCTGAACAAAGTTTATACTCAATGTTGATGCCTTTATTATTTTCGTTATAGTCAGAGATACTGTCTTTGATACAACGGTCGATGATGGTGTCAAAGTTGTCGGGAGTGCGCTGATAGTCATCACTGGTGAAGGTAATCTTAATGGGGAAGAACATGTTTTCCCTAAGCAGGGGGAAAACACCGGCATTTAGCAGGGATGTCTTCCCTTCGCCCGACTCGGCATAGCAAACCGTATAGTCGTTGCGAACTATCAGACGGAAAAGTTCTTGCGACTCCTCCGTGCGGCCCTTGAAGCGGTAAGCATCGGCCTCGGTATAGGGTTGTAGTCCTAAAAAAATATCCTTTGGCATAGCTTTACCACTTTATCTTTTCAAAAACACTATAGTCTTTCTCATCGAACGAGATCATATCGATTCCATTAAAAAGTATATTAGGCAGAACACCAAAACTGGCCACCTGCTCAATATATCCCTCTGTAATAGTTACTCCATTATATGAGGAACCCTTGATGATTACAGGAACAGAATAGTCTTTCAGTTGAATTGTACTGTCATCCTTACTGCATTCAGCCAACCAGTCGCGTGCTTTTAAGGTTTCATCCTTTAAACCTGACGTATTGGTCAACTTTTGCATCCAGTTGCCAGTGATGATGGGCATAAAATGGGCTGCGTGCTTAATTCCATTCTCAATCCTTTCCCAATATTTTTGTCCAGGAGTAATCTCGCCTCTCCCTCTATCATCGAACCAAGCCTTGACATTCATGTTCTTCAACCCCTCAAATATCGCAGTAGCAATCAGCCGGTCTTCACTGGCGTATGAAATAAATACATCGAAATACTCTTCCGCATCAATCATGCTGCTGCGCTCCTCTATCTCTCGCTTCTGCTCTTCTTGCAATAATTTGGTGGCATCCAAAAGGATTTCGTTCACTTGCTCGTCTGCAGAGAAATTCTTTTTTTTCAGGAAGTTCTCGAAACTGTCCTCTGGTTTTTCTTTGTTAATCCAATAACCCTGTGTTGTCTTCAAATTATTATTGCGGCCTGTCTGTGTAGGTTGCCATAGGAAACGGAAAAGCCAGTTGGGGAGATTACAACCAAGCACGAACAGTTTCTTCTCATTTTCCTTTAGGAAGTCCGTCAATCCCGTAGCGCCATACTCCTTATGGTTATGTGACAAAAGGAATGTCAGCAGCAAATCCTCATCCGACACCCATTTGGAACCGTCTTTCGCCTGTCCGAAGATATGATAAACGCACCGTGAGGGCAACGTTCTGTTCTCCTTGTTGAGCCTATACCATATAGACTTGTAATTCTCTATCTTTCCCTTCAGCTGTTGCTCTATGATGTCGAAGCAAACTGTAGTAATGATAATGGGGAAGTTGAACGTCACTAGGAAGTCAAGCACCTCGTCTTTCAGTTTGATACATGAAATATTGCTACTGACAAAGTCCATGAAATCATCGAGGAAACGCCCTTGATCATTATAATACTGAGACAAGAGCGAGAGGCCATAATATCCCCGCTGCTTCATGGATTTTTTTGCAGAATCATCTACAGCCACACAAGGATATTTCTTCTGGAACTCATTGAGGACAAACTCCTGAAAGGGTATCTCCTTGCCAGTCCCAGTCTCTTTATACACTATCGTATCCTCACCAATGATAGGAACAATAGAGTTTTTTTTCTTCACCATGTCATTGATGATGATTTTCCTGACTTCTTCCTGTGAAATATGATATTCCATGATTGAATAGGGAACTATATACCTATTGTCCCTGGATAAATCTTTAGTAAATATATTCAATACTGCAAATATAGTTTAAAAAAGTGTTACATCCAAATAAGACGTATCACTTTTTGGCTATGTATATGGGATAATATCTGTTTCTGGCATTTTGTAACATCTAAAAGTGTACTTTATACGGTTTGAGTTTTTTATACTTATGCATTAGGAGCATTTGGAAATGCCATTGCGCTTATCTTGGCTCCCATAATGCAGCTATGCACAATAGCAACGGAATTATTCTTTAGAATCACCAGCATCTTCACTGGAATATATCACAGCAGCGATTTTGCGGAAGAAGTAAAGGACAGCTTTTTCTATGCTACATACTGGCATGCTTACATATACTCAGTCCCTCTCATGCAAACCATCTTTGTATGGACAGGCCAAGGCACAGACAAAATCATCAAGGAACTGAGAATAATAATCTCGTCAATTTTCTTCATTGTGGCGATGTGCTTTCCTCAATTGCTTGTTTCCACCATCATCGGCCCTCCAGCCATTCTGATTATGCTTTTCATTTACGGTATAAGAAAATAAGCCATGTTAATAAAAAGAGCATCAAAGAATCATCCAGGCATCCCAGTATATGAAATAGGCATTCACCACATATTAAACAAGGATTGGGAATGTACCACTCACAACACAAGGGAAGAAGTTTTCTTCGATTTGGAAGAGGCAAAATGAATTGCAAGGGAAGAAGCTGACAATGCTGCATGGGACAACTACCTTGACGCAGCAATAGACTCATCTCACATCCCTGAAGAGAACGCATGGCTGATTCTTATCTACTATGGGAGAAAGTCCAGCAAACGAACTGGCTACATACATGGTTTTCCAAAAGTTGTCTATGTCATTTCAAGGCAAACCAAAGAGGTTGCTGACAAACTTGAAGTCGATGAGCGTCTCAAGAAATACCACATAGATGAGTATACCAAACAACCAAGAGTCGGAAAGAACACGTTCCATGACGTAGACAAGAAACGGAAGAAGAAAGAATAACCCCAACCTTCTCTATAAGCGGCTGACAGTTCATTCTGCCAGCCGAATTTTTTATGTTAAATCCAAGTCTCCACTCCATAAAACGGGGGTGGGGAAACTATTATACGCAAAACCAAAACAAACATGAGAAACGTACAACCAGAAATGCTTAAAAGAGCAAATGAAAATTTCAATGAATTTTTCGTTTCAAGAATGAACAAGGAGTGTGATGTCTTTCTGGAAGAAAGCGGCTACTATTGGGATTCTGAAACTGATGAATACTGCTACTATATTGACAATATCGAATGGATGTGTTCAGACAACGAGCCAGCTATAAATGGTACAGATAGTAAAGAGTTTAAAACACTGCGACTGGATTCACGAGAGTAAAGGGTAAGACGGTGTATACGCCGGGCGTCAAATAAGCGTACCAGACATCGTCTCCTTGCCATACTTGGCAACCCATATTAGGAGTTTGCGCCTGTAGATATGTTTCTCCTGTGCGGTAAGAGGCTCCTCGTTGAGAAAAGAGAGCGTGTCGAGAGATAAAGCGTTCCTCGGAGCCTTGAGCAACTTGTAGACGATGTTGTCGGCGACGTTGGTAATAATCCAGTGCAAGCCGTCCTTGGATGTCTGAACGCTGAAATCTTCCTTCTGGATGCTCTCAAATTCGTCAAGAGGCTCGGCAATGACATCCGCCACATCACGGCCGTTGATGACCTTCTGGGCAGACGGCGCAGACATAACAGTCCTGATGGCCCCTGAAGGATTCCACGAATGGCATATACCACGAACCGACTCTCCGCAAGCGAGAACGATGGTAACGAGGAAATACTTCTTAGGGTGCTTAAGGTCATAGTTAACATTCATGCCGCAAAGGTATAAATAAAAATGATAAAGGCAAAAAAAAATGAAAATATCCTCTGACCATGTATTGACACGCGTCCTCTCTAAGTCTGGTGAGGTACTTGCCGAGTACACCACTGGTAAGAAGACACCCTCTGCCTTGAAGTGGTGGCTCTGTGAGTACGGGGAAGACCCACAAATATGTGAAGATTATATAATAAGTTTGTCTTTTTGTGAACAAAAATAATACAATTGTCAATAATGCAGATAAAAACCGTATCTTTGCAAATGGAGGGGGGGCACAATTGACATCTTTACGATAGCGCAATTATCTAAACAGGAACAAAAGAAATGACGGAAATACTAAGCAACAAAGCACTAGAGAAGGCCATCCTAGATGGTGAGACCACCATAAAGATAACATCTAAAAGGATCCTTACCGCCTGTATCATGGCGGAAAGATGTGGGTTTGACAAAACTAGTATCGGCCAATTCATCAATCTAGTGCAGGCCGCTCAACATGACTGGTATGTTAGGCATAATCCCGACTATGTCATTGGACTACTGAATGACAGGGGAAAGTCCTACAGGACACACATCAATCTCACAATCCTGGCAAACACACTTCGAATCATCCAGATGATGGACAACCTCCATGCAAGAATGCACATACACCAAGACGATAATGGCAACTACACAGGAGAGGCAGACATCACGACTTTTGTGTAAGTGCTATTAGTGAAACTTATATGCAGGAATCCTTTAGTATGATAGTTGCAGGATATGGATTAAGTGATATTTTGTTCGTGATAAGTTAAGGCAATCGAACATCCGTGCAGTTCATTGTGAATCACTATAATAGCGATTCTATTCCTCCCTCAACTTTTTTAGTTCTCGCAATTCATCCACTTTTTCCTGATATTGGGAGTCCTGACGAGCCAATTCCTCGTAGTTTTTCAGGGCCAGTTCCAACATCTCGTCATATCGTTTCCAATTATCTGTCTCGGCATAGACTAACATGAGGTTCACTTGAGTCAATGCCAAATCGGCACGATATTTATCCGGATTTTGATTAAACAACTGCGTACGGTTCTCCAATGCATTATGGAAATATTCCTCCGACTTTGCATAGTCATGAAGGTCATCGTATAAAATACCTAATTGGAACTGCATTGTAGCCACATCAGCACGATAGACCTCTGGATCCCGTTTAAAAAGCTCCGTGTAGTTATTCAATGCCTTGAGAAAGGAATCTCCAGCCTTGTCGTAATCTTGAAGTTTGAAGTATGTCATTCCTAAGAAGTACTGGGCGTCTGCCATGTCATCGTGATAGGCATCAGGATTCTGATTGAACAGTTGAGTAAAATTCTCCAATGCTTTGAGGAAGTATTCCTCTGCCTTGGAATAGTTACCATCGTTGTAACAAGAAAGACCAGAATCAACTTGGGAGTTGGCCAAATCAGCATTATTCGAAGACCGCCGCGCTTTGTATTCAAGCAATTTTTCCAATTGTTTTTGATAATGGGAATCTATACTTGCAAGTTCCTCAAAATGTGTTAGGGCAGGTTCGAGCCATCGGTCGAATTGTTCCCAGTTTTTCGTGGTGCCATAAAGCAAGATAAGGTTCCATTCCATCGATGCCAAACTTGCACGATATGCATCGGGATACCGTGTGAACAACATGATTTGGTTTTCCAAAGCTTTGAGATAATATTCTTCCGCTTTAGCGTAATCGTGGAGCTCATCATATAATACACCAAGGTTGCCCTGATTACCTGCCAAGCCGGCACGGTAAGCTTCTGGATTTTGGGCAAACAATTGTATATTATTTGCCAATGCCTTGAGCAATAAATCCTCTGATTTAGCATAGTCGTGGATAGCATAGTATAAATTGCCAAGGTTGAGTTGGGTATTGGCTAGATCTGCACGATAGGCATTCGGGTTTTGAGCAAAGAGTTGTGCACGATTCTCCAATGCCTTGAGATGATATTCCTCTGCTTTGGCATAGTTTTGGAGTTCTCTATACATATTACCCATATTATCCTGGACCTTGGCTAAATCTGCACGATAGGCATCTGGATTTTGGGCAAACAGATGCGTGCGGTTCTCCAACGCCTTGAGATAGTATTCCTCTGCTTTGACATTGTCGTGGAGGTCATGATACAAAGCCCCAATGTTGTTCTGGGTTAAAGCCAAATCGGCACGGTAGGTTTCAGGGGCGCTGGAGAATAACAACAATTTGTTTTCCAATGCCTTGAGATAGTATTCTTCAGACTTGGCAAAGTTATGAACATTCCAGTATAAAACGCCAAGATTATGTTGGGTAGACGCCAAATCGGCGCGGTATGAATCAGGACTTTGGTTGAATAGCAGGGTGCGGTTCTCCAAAGCTTTGAGGTAGAACTCCTCAGCCTTTGCGAAATTTTTGACATCACAATACAAGCCCCCCAAGTTGTTTTGGGTTGTAGCCAAACTTTGGCGGTAGATATCGGGATATACGTTGTAGAGCCGTGTTTTGGTTTTCAATGCCTTGAGATGGTATTCTTCAGCCTTGGCAAGATCCTGAAGGTCAGAATATAAAATCCCCAAATTATCCAGGAATGTCGCCTGCATATAAGGATTATTCCTACTACCTCTCAAGCATATGTGCAAGAACCTCTCCGCGTCCTTGAAATCGTGCTGGTAAAATGCGAAATCGGAATATTCCCACACCGCCAGGATATTTGTTGTATCTGCCAAGGCAGCACGTTTCAGCAATTCGCCTGCCTTCTTGTAATTATCCTCACCACCCGCGAGTTTCAGGGTGTTGACCTGTCGTTTCAGCATGGAAAAGAAGGCTTTAGCGGCTTCTTGCTGGCGGGTTTTCTCACCTTCGAGTTTGGCGATATCCTCATTCAGCTTACGGACGTTCCCCACAGCGGATATATACTTCCCCGCGGCGTTGAGGGTGTTGTAGGCTTCGGCGGCCTCATCAAGGCGACCGGCATGGGCGAGTTCCACAAACCGCTGCTCCTGTTCCGACAGTTCACTGAGGTCGATGCGGGCGAACTGGTCGACGTACACATCAAGATTCTTCAGTTGACTATCGTAGCGGTCTTCGAGTTCGTTGAGTTTCTGGTAGTATTCCTGTTCTTTCAACTTGCCATCTTTCTGTAGTTTCTCTAATATCGTCCTTGCCTTCTCGTATTTCTCGTGATAACTATCCATCGACGACTGCTTCAAACTACTTTTCAGTTTGTTGAAATAACCGCTCTGAATCAATACAATTTCGAACGGTTGTTGGGTACGAGAGATGTTCCATTGTTCCACCGCAGTCTTGTTCATCAGTTCATATCCTACTTTTGTTGCAGCGCGGAAAGGCACACGGTCGCCGGGTTTCAGTGTGCGGAAGGACAGTGTGAGCCGTCCGTCGGTACCCGAAGCCGCCGATCCTGCGTCGCGCACCTCCACTTGCACCCCCGCCAGCGGTGTCTTCTGCTGTTTCTGGTTATACTGCTTCACCACGCAAGGCTGCGTTGCCTGTGCCATGGTGGTGATGGTGGCGGTAAGGATGATTATGGCTAGTATTATTCTTTTCATGGTTTGTTGCAGTTTTCGTGGTATATTATGATTTGCAAAAATAACAAATAGTATTGGAAGTAACAAATAGAACTGGATTAAACTTCGTATCACGAATAATCAAGTATCAAGAAGAAGAAGTCTTGAACCAGGCAGTTGATTTACCTAAAAGGCAGCTCCCCTCACGAGGAACTGCCTTCAACATAATCATAAAAATCTAATACCACGAAAAAAACTATTACTACTAATTATCTGTTGAATTTCTTTTTTCCATTTGAAATAACAATCCCTTTGGCATCGGACTTCACTCTCTGACCCATCGGATTATAGAAGATGTCATCCTCTGCATTCTGGTTGAACTCGGCAGTGGAGATACTGTTAGTTGTGCCGTCAGCATTGGTGAATATCATGGTGAAATTGGCATTGCCGTCGGCATCCACAGTACCCTCGATGGCATCCGACACCTCTTTCGGCAGCTGTAGATATGATTTGTTGTACATGAGCCAGCCGTCTTTACTGTAAATCTTGAATCGGTTGTTGTTGAGACCATAATTGACGATTTCTTCATCATTGTCGTTCAAGACAGTCTTGTAGACATAGAACTCATCGTTGGCATCCCCCGAAAGAAGGTTGACATTGAAAGACGCATCGGAATAAGCCATGGCATCAGCCATATTCCACTGGCCCCAGGCACCCTGTGTATAATCATGCTCGCCCATCTCGTAGTAGTAAGTGTAACCAGCCGTTCCGCTGAGCAACACCCCCACGTATTCATCCACCCCTTGATAACGGTTGCCGAATTCATCCGTGGCATTCGCCTTGAGGCGCGAGGGAATGTACTTGATTTCCCTGAGGAAGACTTTCCTGTGTTCACCATCTACATCTTCCACAACGTATGCCCTAAGTGGCTCCACACCCTCCGGGAGGTCATCATTGACGTGAGTGAGGTCCACGTCGAAATCACGGCACATCGTCTTGTACCTGATGGGGGAACCAGAAGAGTTGGTCATGGACACAGGAATCTTGTAGGAAACGGTCATCTCATCCCATTCTCCACTTGTAAACTTATCATAGTAAACCGACTTCTTGACATAAATTTTAGTATTGGGGTCGTATTCCTTTCTGGCCATATTTTTAAGTATGGTATCCCCCATGACATAAATGTTGCCAGCTTGCATTCCCTGGTAGCTGTATGACACATTGTTCACATACGCCGGAAACGTCAGTTCTGCCTGATTCCTGTCCATTCTATCTCCGAATCGTGAATGGGCATTGCTCCATACCCCCCAATCCACTTCCTTCAACCAACTTGGCAAGGTCAGATGAATACAGTTGTTACTATTCAAGACACACCACCTTATGTTTTCAACGGAATTCGGTATTTTCAGAACACGGATACTATTGCCACTGAAAGCGAACCCACCTATAGTCTTGACTGACGTGGGAATATCGATTTGCTCAACCTTGTTGTAGTTGCTGAGTCCAGGCTCACATCTGGAAAAGCCACCGGGTATTGTCTTGATATGATTTGACAGTGTTATTGACTCCAGGTTCTCACAATCCCTGAAAGTGTCGGTATAGCCCAGGGTATCGACAGAATTCGGGATGACTAGATTCACCAGTCCCTTGCATCCGCTGAAGGCTTGGCTATCTATGCTTTTCAAGTTGTCGCTCCATGTCAGTTCTTTCAGTGACGTGCATTTGGAAAACGCACCGTTACCTATGGACACAATGTTTTGAAGGTTGATCTCTGTCAGTTTTGTACAGCCGTAGAAAGTCTGTTGTGGTATTCTCGTGACACCTTCGCCGAGCTTGACTTTCCTGAGGTTCTTGCAGTCCTGGAAAATCCATATTCCAGAAAGCGACTGGAGACTGTCCAGATACAGTTCTGTCAATGATTCACAGGAGAGGAACGACTGCTTGTTTATCTTCTTGACCTTTGAAAGGTCGATGCTCGACAACCTCCGACAGCTCGAGAAACACCCCTCTGCGATGGTCGTAACATTTTCCGACATCACCACCTTGGTCATTCTCTCACAATTATAAAAAGCGAACGTCCCCATGCTGGTCACGGAATTCGGCAGGGTGATTTGTTGCAATGTCCCACATTTATAGAAACATTCCTTGGGAATGCTCGTTATCCCTTCCGGGATATTGACGGACCTCATGTTGGAACACCCGCTGAATGCATAGGTATTCAGCTTGGTTATCGTTGCCGGCAACGTGACCGAGGAAATGCCCGTGCAGTCTTTGAAACCACTGGATACGATGGTGTTTACCGTATAGGTAAAGTCGTTGTTGCTTACTGTCTCAGGTATGGCCACGGCACCCGAAATAGATGTATCAGCGGCCTTCACGGACACGGTGCCCGTCTTTGTCGCCGCCTTTTCGGTCAGTACCGTATAGGTCAGGTTGTCAATGGTGAAAACGTCACCCTTGGCTGCGTAAACTGAAATGGTTAAAACAAGTGCGATGGCACTTGATAAAAGTCGGAAGTTGCTCATGTTGTTTTGGATTATAATTGTTTGTTTGATTCTGTGAAAAAGACATGTAATGGAACGTTGCAAAGTCAAGAAAAGCCCATGCCTGATGGAGTGTTTTGCCAGGGCAGAGGGGAACGGTGTTCCCGCTCTGCTTATCTGGTCTTGACACAAACATATATGATTTCCGACTTTGCGAAATATGAGATTTCGATGGACAATGACCGATATCACTTGTTGACCCGCTTATGTCCGTTATGGATGACAATGCCCTTGGCATCGGCTTTCACACGCTGGCCATAGGGATTGTAGAAGATGTCAGACTCGGCATTCCGGATAAACTCAGTCGCCGTCACTTTGTCTGTCGAGCCGTCGCTGTTGCTGAACATCAGCGAGAGGTTGGCGTAGCCGTCACTGTTACCCTCGATGGCATCCGACACACTCTTAGGCAACTGGAGGAACGACTTGTTGTAGCTCAGCCAGCCTTCCCTGTAGTATATTTTGAAACGGTTGTTGTTCAAGCCGTAATTGACGATGGTACCGCCAGTCTCCTCATCCGTTTCCGTAGTGGGAATAAAGCGGTCGTCATGAGCCCATCCCGACATCATGTTGTTGGTCTGGGTGGAGCCTGAAGCCGCCATCGCCTGTTCCATTAGCCACTGGCCCGAAGCGCCCTGCGTGTAATCGTTCTCACCGATACGGTAGTAATAGGTATAGCCAGGCGTGCCTTTCAGCACCACACCCACATACTCGTCCACTTCCTCATAGCCCTCGACATTGGCTTTCAGGCGAGAAGGAATATACTTGATTTCATTGAGGAACACCATTTGCAGTTCGCCGTCCACATCATCCACCAGATAGGCACGGAGCGGTTCCACCCCCTCCGGCAGGTTGTCGTTGGTATGGCGCAGATCCACGTCGAAGTCACGGCACAAGGTTTTGTAGGTGATGCCCTCGCCCTGGGCGTTGGTCATCGTCACCGGCACTTCGTAGGAGACATCAAACTCCACAGAATTGGTCTTGGTGGAAGTGCCATAGTCAAAAGTCCACTCAGTAGCCCACTTCCCAGTAGGATAGTGAGCGTCAAAGACTGATTTCTTCACATAGATGGTGATAGGCTCACCCTTGCCGTTGACCGGCTGCTGGTAGTTGTCCTTCTCATGCGAGAGCGGGATGGTGTCACCCATCACAAAGATGGACAGGAGGTTGTTGTTGCTCTTCTTCTGTTGAATCTCCCTCACGAAACGCACATAGGCCGGAAGGGTGATTTCCGTAATCTTCGGGTTGTTGTCGATGATACGGTATTTCGGGGTGGCGAAATTGCATCTCGCCGTCTCAAAGATGGAGTCAAGGAATGACGGCAGCGTGACATGCGTAAGAGCCGTGCAAGACTGGAAAGCACCAGCCTGTATCGTCCTGACACTGTTGGGGATGTAGAGCGTCCGCAGATTCTTGCACACCTGTACCTGTCCTTCCGTAATCTTGGTGACACCCGCTTCCCAACGCACATCATCATAAGCGCCATTTGAAAATTGCTGACCCTCGTAGGGAATACCGTCTTTGGTAGGGTTGTTCTTCTCAAAAGTGGACCAGCCCTCTATGAAGTTAGGTACGAATAGATGACGGATTGCATTGTTTGAGGAAAAAGCATTCTCACCGAGAACCTTTAAAGATGACGGGAAGGTGAATTCGAAATTCGACGACCCACTGAAAGCACGATAGCCTATACTTTCTATGCAGTCGCTCCAAACCATTGTTGTGAGGTTGGGACAGATATAGAACCCTCCCTCGTCAATGACCTTAACCTTGCTGTCAGAAAGGTCGACGGAAACGATGGTCTGGTCATTCCTGAAAGCATCCTCAAATATCGTCTCCAAGGATGCCGGAGCCACATACTCCTCGTCGGTTCCACCTGTCTGGTAAAGGATGGTCTTGTCTTTGTTATAGACATGGTTACCGTTCTCCACGAGAAAGAAGGGGTTGTCACTTGGAATGTTGAAACACTTGATTTGTACGCCCCTGGTTCCTCTTTGCTTGTAATGCCATGTCTCATATATATGATATGACGGGTTGAAATCCAGCGTGTCGATAACAGAGCTGTTGTTGAAAATGTCACCATAGCCGTTCGAACCGTTGAACGTTGTGTTGGGGTTCTTGATGGTCAGCCTTTGGACGTGTGACGCATAGAACATCGCACCGGGCAGGTTTTCCAATGACAGCGGAAGGATGAGATGCCCCAAGCTCGGACAGGTGTTGAAGGTGGACATCTGCATAACCGACACCCCCTCGGGGATGTTCACGTCAACGAGCTTCGTGCAGGTGCTGAAAATGCGGTCGGTGTCCCAGTTCGTCAAGGTGTTGGGAACGGAGACCGAGGTGATTTCCTCACAAGTGCGGAAAGCCCTCGACGCAAAGGCTGTCACGGTGTAGGTGATACCGCCGTTGCTGACGGTCTCAGGAATCACAACCGCGCCCGAAATGGAAGTGTTGGCCGCCTTGACGGACACCGTGGAGCTGGCGGCATCCTCAGTCAGAACCGTATAGGTCAGGTCATTGAGGGTGAACGTATCACCCACTGCGGCGTTGGCGTTGAGCGTGACCATAAACACGCCCAATAGGTAGAAGATTTTTCTCATTACATTATGAATTTTAGTAAAACCTAATTGAAACTGAAAAACATGAGGGGAAAAGAAATCATTTCCCCGTATCAGAAATCGTCCCACACGTTGACGGAGGAACAGCCATAGTCCTCTCCTTCTTCCTCGAAAAAACTCATGTTGGAATCCGATTCCTCGGGAGTGGTCTCGCCCGACCCGATGTCAATCATGAAGGGCTGCCAGTAGTTCTCACATAGTTCCGTCATAGGAGCCACATACGTTTTCTTGTTTGTCTGTCTCATTTTAATTGTGTATTTTGATTGTTGATGGATTGGCAGACTGGTTTCCTGTCAGGGCTTCCATATACGGCATGCAGGATGCCATTGAGAAAAACCCTTTTTGCCAGTTTGTCCTGTATTTCCAGGTATTGGTTTCCCAGTTCCCTTGGGATTTCCTTCATAGGCAGCATCTCCCTGCCTTTTGATGCCCTAACGGCATAACTGCCGTCTTTCCTCACGAAGACACTCGCATTCCCATAATCATCACGGAGCGACAGACAATCATTCAGGAAGGACGGTCGCAAGCACATTTTGCCCATCTCATCACGGGCACGTGCCTTTTCCACTACGACGTCACCATACATGATTTCCATCACCTCCGCCATATCCTTGGAGAGCATCAGCATAGTCATCTCGCCATGGATACCTCCGTACCTCGACCAAAGGGGAAGATGAAGCTGTCGGGCCATGGAGACGGCATCGTCGCCGTATGCCTCAAGGAAAGCCCCGTGGTCCACCAGCAGACGCTTGCCGTCATGCCTGGACTTCTTATTCTTGTATTCATCGATGACAATCTGCGCCTTGAGCGTGTACAATGCCGTGCCACTCATTCCGACAGTCATGGATTGTCTTTCCTTCTCGTGCATCAGTATGTGCAGGTTTTCAGCCAGTGAAGTGAGCAGCGGGATACGCTCACGGCTCACATTCCACGACTGTCCCGATACCACGGTCTCGTACTTCGCGTCCGAGCGGATTAACGACAACGTTTCCCCCTTCTTTTCCACGAAAGGATAGGAGTACTCATGCTCGATGCCGTGAGAGACGGAGTGATCGCACAACCCCTCAATGGGAAACAACAGGTCTTCCTTGAAAATCCTCCTGAACGCATCGATGGTCTGCTGCGCGATGGAGAGTTCAGCTTCCATGGGGTCATCCACACGGATGTCCATCAAATCAACCATGGTCTCTGCCAGCTGGAAGTCGAACATGCCTAGCATAAGCAGGATGTCATCAGAAATAGGCATGACACTCATTTGTCCGTCACCCCAACTGGCCGTAGCCGTCTGCCAGCCGAAAATCTCGAAGAGCCTGTCAGCATCCTCTCCTACGGCAATGTGGTTGTCTATCTGATCGTAGAGGATGGCGATGACCTCTCCCCTACCCTTGCGCACGGAGGAAGCCTCAGAGCAGAGCATGGTCAGATTCCTGTTGAAATAGAGACCAAAGCCGTTCTCCCTGATTTTAGGCAACTCGAATGCCAGAGTTTCCCGTTCCTCTGGCGACAACCTTTTTAGCAGCAGTCCGTAATGGCCCAGCAGGTTTTCCCATTTCACCCCATTGGTCAGGGGATTACACCCCTCAAGTGAGAGACTTGAATTGCCGATGTCTTCTAGCCACTGACGCAACTGGTCAGGTGTGCTGACCATCATCAGCGACTCATAGAGCCAGTAAGCGATTTCGTCATTAAGCAGTTCCTCATGCTCGGCATAGAAGTCATGCAACTGCACGTAGTCTTCCTTGGCTTTCTGGATGAGAAGGTAGTTGGGCACCGCCCTCCGCCTTCCCGGAGTATTCGTTTCTTTCATTTTCATTATTGTGTATTACGGTCTTTGTCAGCAAAGTTCTAGAACATTTTATGGCAGGGGTAACTCGAAAGACCTGAGGATGGTCTTGCAGTCCTTGTCGAAGAAGAACCAGCGTTCGGTCCGTCTTTTGAGACCGTCGCTGCCAGATGTCTCATAGTCTATTCGCAGTTTCCATCCCGACCATTCCCTCTTCTCGTTGGTCTTGTAGACCATGCCCCTCAGTTCCGTCATGGCGTGCATTTGTCGTTCGGCCAGGTCCATCACGTAGCGGTCATCGGGATTGAACACCGTCATGCCGTTAGTGCGCTCCATGATGACCTCAGTCACTTGTTTCATCAAACTTGCCAGACTGTTGACCTCGTGCTGTGTCAGGTAGTTGACGCCGAAAGCAGAGTCAGGTTCCGATACCGCCTTGATGACCAAGCTTTCCGGGTGGTCTGCAGTGCGGAAGATATTCTCCTCCGCCACGCTGGCCATCCGCCCCTTTCGGTCGCACGAGACGAGAAGGAGGAGGGCCAGCAGGGGAAACAACAATCGAAGTCTCATGGGCATCAATATTTGGCTGAGTACAGAAGGAGGTTGGCGTAAGCCTTGAAATGCACTTTGTCCATTGCTGGCAACACAATGGGTTCACCGCCAAACGGACGCACACTATGTTCCTTGATTTTCACCATGTGGAACTTGCCGAAGTCCGGCAACACGACCTCTCCGCCGTTGGCCAGTTCGCTACCAACGACGGCCAATACTGCATCGAGACAGTCTCTCATTTGCTTCTGCGTCACACCGCCTTTGGCGGCAGCACGCTTGATCAGTTCGCTTTTATTCATATCTATGGTAATTTTATTGGTGAATAATGTCATTGAGTCTTGACAATCTTGCTCTTGTCAGCATTCAGGGCAAGCCGCTGGAAGGACACCGCACCATTGGCCCGGAACAGTTCCAGCGGTTCCCTTGTCTGTCCCTCCTCACAAATCTGCCGCATCTCCTCCGCTGTTATCAGGTGGCCGGCGATGTTGCGCCAGATGAAGAACTTGCAATTGATATTCGGAGTCTTGAAATTGGAGCAGTTGTAAGCCAGCGGGCTTACGAGGATATTTCCCCCACATGAGGGACACGTAGAGATTCTCGGATCCAGGCCCACCTCGCCGTTGTCCCTGACGCAGAGCACAGAAGAGAATACTTTCCCGTCAAGGGTGGTGAAGCCGTCAAGTACGTCTGCGTTGCCTTCGAGCAAAGCCTCCATCTCATCGTCGTGAATCTTTCTGCCGTGGATGACACCCGTCACATGAAAATCACAAAGATGGTCTTTCCTGATGTGGTACTCGCAGGAATAGCCCTTGCTGGTTTTCACCACCCTGCCACCGCAGACAGGGCATCTGCCTTTGAGAGGATGGCATTTCATAAGCACCTCAACCTTGCCGTCAACGATGGCAAAACTGGCCTGGAAAGGCTGACCGTTGCAGTTGACCATCCGCATCTCGTCAGTTTTGCCCTCGGTAATGAGTTGGGACACCAGGGATGCTGTCATCTCCACGCCGTGCATCCTCCTGAAAATCCCGAAGCCGCACTTGCCGCCTCCGGGTAGCCGCTCGTTGTCGCAATAAAAACCCTTTGCGGTCTCAATAACATTACCGAGGCCACATACAGGACATTTGCCGATGATATATAGATTCTCGTTTTGTCTCATTTTCCCTTTGCGATATGTGTTCATTCTCTCACCAACAAACAGACCCGCCCGGGAAAACTACTCATCAAATAAGAAAACTAAAATAAACCAAAAACCAAAAAAACGTTGTTGTCCTAAAAACTATCATAATTACCTTAAAACCATTATTCAGATTCGATGGTCTTCAATCATTTTTGCCTTTACAAGTATTTCCATTCATATATCAGGCTCTCCACGATGGCCTTTCCCGACATGGCCATTGCCCAACCCTCGGGATCCAGGCCATACCAGAGGTCCTGCCACGACATCGTGCGGATTTGCCAGGCCAGCAGCCACAGGTCGGTGTTGATGCTCTCCAGCTTCGACACCACCTCGTTCGCCACATAGAACCGCTCAGCCGAACTGAGCAGGTTTACCTTGTGTTTCTCCGTCACGGGATTCCCCTGAGCATCGTAATCCTCCACGTCGTAGGAACCATTGGTCACCAGCTGTTTCATAAACGGATAGAGGCTCGCCATCTGCGTGGCGGCATCAGTCAGTTCATCCGACACGAGCAAGGCGATGGCCGTACCCTTCAGGTGACCAGGCAACGAGTTCTTCACCAGCACCATGTTCTCCGGGATTTCCTTCGTCACGAGCTGTGCCGCCCGCTTGATCTGGTAGAGGTTCTGCATCGCGCCCTGTGCGTTTGACAGGTAGTCGAGCATCTTGCTCTCCACCTTGTGCATGCGGTCCATGGCCACCGTCACCGCCGCCTCGGCAGCGATAATTTTCTTCTGGGTCTCCTCCCTGTCCTTGAAGATCTTCTTGAGAATCTCAGTCTGCGCTGCCACCGCTCCCGTGAGTGTCGGGTCAGTCTGCTGCGCCATGCCCCTTCCGCATACGACGAGAAGGAGGCAGATGCTAACGGTTCGCAATCTCATAGATATTCCTTTCTCTCTTGCATTCTTCCACTTTCTCCCGGAGCATCCCGATAAAGTCCATGTCAGCAGGCACTCCGGGGATGTCGCTGACAGCATCGGACTTGTCGGTGGAATAGATGGTCACGGTCTTCACGCCGAGAAGCCGCTGTGTGAACGTGCGGCTCTCCTGGTAGTCGACGATACGGTACAGTTCGATGTAGTCCGTATTGCGTGACAGCACACCGCTTGTGCGGCAGAGCATCTCGTCCTCCACAGTCCACCGCACGCACACGAGCATGGCATAGCGGATGGCGAGGACAGACAGCATGAACACCGTCATGAGCACCACCGCCAGGGCGACATAGTGGTCATAGTGCCTGACCAACACGGGAGCCGCGCCTGTCAGGATGCCGGTGACGGTGATGATGAGCAGGTCTTCGGCTAGGAACTGCCTGAAGTCTGCCCTTACGCTCACACCGGTGTTGTCTGCTGTCTTCATGGAAAAAAAGTAATGTTTGAATATGAATAATCCTGTTTATCTCGTCATTGTCTTGGCTCTCCGCCGTTGCTCCAGGTTTTCATCCCTCTGGAACTTTGTGGCCAATACCTGCTGTTTCCACGGCTTGTTCATCACCACATCATTCCAGTCCTTGAAATCCGTGGGAGGTTTCCACTGCCTGACCCTTCCGCTGAAGCGGACATGCCGGGACAGTTCAGAGAGCGTCTCCTTCCCCGATGGAAGCAGGATGTCCTTGCCGTCCGCCGTGAGCCTCAAGCCATCATTTGTTTTCACCAAACGCAGGCTCTTGTTGTCAAGCAGACCCGCCATTCGGATGCCATACACCTGCCCAGCAAGGTCATTATCGAAACAGTCCACCGCCTTGGCGTTGGCAAAATGGTTCATGATACCTTTCACCTGACGGTCGGAGAAAGAGCCGCCGATGGAAACGAACACCGAAGTCTCGGTGTCAATCTTCAACCTGTTGGCCTGGTAGAAGGCCATGATGTCGTAGGCACTCTCACCGAAATAGACATTTTTGATAGCGTATGGGTTCTTGTTCACCGAGAGGTCGGCTACCCATGCTGCCGTGGAGGAATTGGTTCCCGCAGCTTTGGACTTGTACTTGGCGAAGCCCCGTATCTCATAGCCGACCACGGCATCGTTTCCAGGCTCATGGTAGGGAAAGCCGATATTGAAATCCTTGAAGTTTTCCGATTGCCGGTCACGGATACGCACGATATGAGATGCGAAGGCCACCAGCGTCTCCTTGGAGATCCCCCTCGGAGCGAGGAAGGCCATCCCGTTTTTCAGATGCTCTGCAATGGGCTGAGTCTCCCATCTGTCAGGTTCAAAGCCCTTCCGTCCGGTTATCTTTCCAAGGTAAGAGCCGTCATCCAAGTCAGGCACAGGCTCGTTGGCCAGACGTCGCAGCACTTTTCCTGCGATGTCCCATTTGTTTCGTCCCGTCTCATGGAAGAGGCTGATCTTCTCGGTGATGAAGGCCAGTACGTCACCACCACCCATCCTGCTGTGCCGGAAGTAGTACTGACCGGCCTTGTCATGCGGGTTGCGGATGACGATACTGTCAGAATGACCACCGTTGCCGTCGGGCAGAATCATCTCCACATAGCGGCCGATGCCGGCTGCCCTGTTGATGCGGTAGCCCAGGGAATAGGCCACGTCATCGATGCCAACCCTTTCCTTGAGTGCTTTGAAATTGGGTAGTCCCATATCGCGGTGTTTTCTGTTGATACTGATATGATGCAGTCCATGTCATGGGCTGCCTATGTCATTTTCATGCTCCGGCTTTCCTGCCGAACAGTTTGTGACAGTTCCTTTCCGTATTTTGAAGTCAGCTCGGCGGCCAACAAAGCCTGTTTCTCCTTACCCTCGGGCATGAGGAAGTACTTTGTTCCCGTCTCACGGTCCACGGGTTTCATTCCCAGTTGCGTGCCTTGGTAGGAGGCACGGATGGCATATTCCCCGTTTCTCTTCTTGATGATGGCGGCATTGTCGAACTTTACCACCTCAGCCTTGGTCTCTGTCATGATCTCTGCCTTGACCAGTTCTACCTTTGCCACTTCAGTCTGTACGGCATCCTTTTCCCTGTTCTTGTCCAAAAGCGGTTCTTCGCCCAGGGCGAGACGTTGCTTGTCCACTGCTTCCATCAGCATGGCAGAAGCCTTGTTGACATCGGCCATCACCGAGACGATGAACTTCGGGTTCTCCTTTAGCACTGAAATCCAGCCGTCGAGATAGGCGGCGTTGTTGTCGAGGATGCGGCGGTCGAAGCCCATGGCATAGCCCACATTGGCAGCCGTCAGTTCCGCCACCAGTTCCTCCTTGGCGTACTTGTCATCCCCGAACTTGTCACCCTTGGTGCGGTTGAGCCGTTCGGGTGACCCCGTGGAGTGCGCCATCTCATGGAGCGCGGAAGAGTAGTATTCCATCCCGTCCTTATAGACCTCCTCCGGTGTCGCGCCGATGTTGAACTGTTCCTTCATCGGCACCACGATAAGGTCACGGGTGCGGTTGTAGTAGGCACTGTCGGAACGTTTATCCACCTGAATGGGACATACCCATTCCTGCCGCTCAAAAAGGCGGTCGAGGGCAGCGTTCTCATACATGCCCTTCGCGTCCTTGATATCGGGAGCGGCGAACTTCGCCATCAGCTTGTCGTATTTCTCCTTGTTCACCTCCTGGAGGTTGGTCATGTCGATGTTGAACACGTTGTAGGCTTTCAGGAAGGGAATGACAGTGTATTGTTTCTGCTCCTCCTTCGACATGTTGCGGTAGTCGCTGCTGCTGACACGCTTGCCGTTCTTGTCCTGGATGGTAAAGTCCCAGTAGATGACCGGCATCGCCGTGGCACCCTTGTTGACATGCGCCCCCTCTTTCTGAATCTGGAGGAAAGTCATATAGACAGGTGTACTGTAGCCGTGCATCGCGGCATCCATCTGGAGAAAGAAGGAGTTGGAGCCGGAGTAGGTCCTTCCGGAGATGTTCTGCGGCATGCCGAAAACGGCTTTGCCGTTGATCCATCCCTTCTTCCAGTCCCCGGCCTTCATCTCCTCCATCCGGGTTATCATCATCTCGGTGAACTTGTCGACGGCCTTCTGGCCTGCCGACTTGTGTTCGCCCGATGACATGTTGCCTGTGTTCCTGTGCTTCTGCATGGCTACACCGCTCCTTCCCGTTCTTCCCAAAGTCGCTCCTCGGTCTGCTCCACATACAGTTCGGCATATTCCTCGGTCTGTTCGACGTTGTGGTCCCGGCACCATTGGGTGAAATCCTCCGCACTGTCGCCCAGTTGAACGAACTCCAGCCATCCGATTTTCCCTTCTTGTTTGAGCTGAACCAGCTCCTCGTAACTTTTCCTTGCCATGGTCTTTTCATTTTTATGGTTTGACAAATCCTTATCGTTTCATCGAGACAGCCTGTTCCTGCTTGGGTGCCGCCATCAGTCCCTTGATTTCAGGAGTGAGGTATTTGGCGGCCAGCTGTTCACGGGTGGCGGTCTTGGCCCGGAAGAGCGAGAAACCGTCGTTGTAAGTCAGAGGTTTCTTCGGGGTCTTTCCCAGTTCACCCATATCGACGCTGATATGCCATTGGTCGGAGTTCTTCTCCTTGGCCACGCGGACGCTCTTTATTTCCGCACCTTCAGGCAACTTGTACTGCTGGTAGTGGGAAGCAAGGTGCAGTTGCTCACCGAAGTTCTTCTCCACGAGCTTTGCAGGAGTGACGGTACGGTCGAAAAAGGCGTTGAGGTCAGCGTAGCTCATCTCCTTTGACATTTTCTGCTCGCCAACGACAGCGAAGAGTTTGTACCTGCCGAAATCCGGACGGTTCTCGTCTTTCTCCTTATAGACGTTCATCTTGTCGACGACACGCCCGTCGGAGAGTTTGTTGTCTGCGGCATACTCCTCACGGCTCACCTTCGGCTCCAGTTTGGAGGGATAGTAGGTGTGCATGAGCTGTTCCACGGAAATCTCCTTTTTCTGATATGCGGCGAGGTCTTCGGCGTGCATGCGCATCGGGCGCAGCTGCTCTCCGTTGATTCTTGCAGTAAAGTACCATGTCTCGGGGTTGTTGTTCGACTGGAAAGCATGGGCATGGGTGACCTTGTCGCCATTGACCGTCACCATCTGCGGCTCACGCGGCTTGCGCTCGGCCTTGGCATCCAGGTCCTCGCCATCCTTGACCTCTGCCTTCTGTTCAAGCTTTCCGGCCTTGTTCTCAACCTTCTCTTCCTTTTTGGCATTCTCCTCCCTCGGAGTCTCTTCCTTGGTGGCCTTTGCCTTGGCAGCCTTTTTCTCGGGACCAGCCTTCAGCTCGTCCTGAGGGGCATCCTGCCTTGCCTCTTCCTGTTTTTTCTTGCTTGCCATATTCGTTACATTTAAAACAATGATAGGATATTGAAATGTACCGTCAATGCCACGGTCAAGCCATACAATGGCATGCCCCGCAGACTTTCACCTGACTACGGCAAAAGGGGAAACAGACAAAAAGAATCCACTTGGATGTCGGGGGCCAGTGCTCAGCCTCCCTGATGTGGTGTATCAAAGATTGCTCCCATTTTCGGCACGTTATCGATCGATATAATTTTCCAGATTACAGTCACTCTCTGTGCTGATGGGTGGTGTCTGATAGTTTCTAAAGCCTCAGACGGTGGCTTTTCTCTTCCTCTTTCCTGAGGGTGTTCTTCCGCCTCTCCTTGTGGGAGAGACGGTCTCCCAGTTTCTGGTATTGCCAGCGGTTCTCGTCGGTAAGCAGGTAGCCCATGAAATCCTCATGCTCATAGTCATACTTGATTTTCTTCTGGCGTTCCCACTCCTGCATGTCACCGTTGACGACCTTGAAACCCTGCGGCTCACGCAAATCCACGCCAACAGTCACTTTTTGCTCTCCGACAGCCAGCTCCACCGGCTTACCCTCCATGGCAGCTTGCTTCTGGTTGGTGCCCAGCTCAATGTCCTTGATCTTTTCCATCTCACGCAGACGCTCGGCAACCTTGACGGATGCGGTGCTGCGGAGCATGAGGGAGTTTGTCTCGTGGTCGAGCTGCACATACTTTCGTTGTTTCTGACCGTTCTCGTTGACGTCCTTCCGAAGGACCTCACCGTCTCGCAGGCGCTTCACCTCCTGATTGTTGACCTTGACCTGTCCACGTTCGAGCTTCTTGCGCAGCTGGTAAGTCATCAGCAGCAAACCGCCGTTTTCATCCCTCTGAAGCTGGAGCTTCATCGGGATGCTTACCATCTTGCCGTTAGCGGCTCTGTAGTGTGTCATGAGCAGCGGTGTGATGCGTCCGGCCATCAGTGGTTCGATGACTTCCCGCGGCATTGACTGCATGGAGCTGCGGTTGATACCGAGCTTCTCCAGTTTGCCGTAAGGAATCTCATTTTCCAAAAAAATGCCTTGATTCATTACTTAAATACTGATATATTTTATAACTTTGCCGCAAATTTATATAAATATTTTGATATGAGAAACAAATTACCATTATTTTTTTGCTCTATCGCATCTTTTGTTGCCGTTTTACCAATGAAGGCGCAGTTTTTCACTATAACAGCAGACACTATAAGGTTGTCGAAACGTATGGTAGAAACCAAGTCCATACCACAAGAGAGTGAAGATGTACGTCTGTCAGGAAAGACCATGCAGGACAAAAAGGGAGAAGAGGCATTTTTTATACCGATGAAGGGCTATGAGGTTCGGATTGAGCGAGACGTGCCCGTTTTCGTCAACGTGAAGGACAGCATGATGAAGGAACTGCTGCATGACCGCCTGAACGTCTGTCTGCCGCTCGACTTCCTCAAAATCAACTCCAACTACGGCTATCGCACCGACCCCATCTTCCACTGCACACGCTTCCACGACGGCATCGACCTGAACTGCCATTATGCCAATGTCTATTCCATGCTGCCAGCCATAGTAAAAAAGGTGACACACAGCAACCACGGCTACGGCAACCACGTGGTGCTGGAACACGGCGACATTGAGTGCCTTTATGGTCATTTGAGTATGATCCTGGTGAGCGAGGGTGATATCATCCCAGCCGGAACCGTGGTGGGCATCTCTGGAAATACGGGGAAATCGACCGGCCCGCACCTGCATATCCGCATCCGTAAGGACGGCATAAGTGTCAACCCTAAGCCCTTCATCGACTATCTCAACGAGTACATCACGCGGCTTCAGGATAAGATACAATATCTGAAGTTCGGCAAGAAACCGCCGCTTGACCTGAACATCGGCAATCTTGCCATGGTGTTGGACCAGCAAGGCGTGTCGCATCCGCGCATTGTCATTGCCCAAGCTCTTTTGGAAACAGGCTATTTCACATCGAGGGTTTGCCTGGAGAACAACAATCTTTTCGGTCTGCGCCGCCCGAAGGATGGCTCATACTATGAGTTCGACAACTGGGAGGAGAGCGTCAAGGCATATCGTGACTACGTGCAGTATAAATATAAAGGTGGGGATTACTACCAATTCCTCCAGCGAATCGGCTATGCGGAAGACCCGGACTATGTGACGAAGGTGAGGCAGATAGCGAGGTGGCTGAAGGACTAAATATTCTATGAATTCATTATTCTTCTTTTCTTATGGAAATAGGAATTTTTATTAATTATTTGAATTTTATTTTTAGTTTCGCATATTTATTGTAACTTTGTAATGCTACTAACGGTTACCATTACAGCAATTAAATCAAAGAAGGAATTGCACTTTCTTTATTTAAAAAAAATGAAAGTGTGATAATTCAACAAAAGACTTTTGTTATGAATATTTCAAATAATCCTTTGATATTCAGTGAAGATAGGAAGACGGTTGTTGGTGTAAAGGATAAAAACATCAAATCTATCAGTATTCCTGAAGGAATAACAAGTATTGGGGAACGTGCTTTCTTACAATGTACCGCCCTCAACTCCGTTATCCTTCCCAATAGTATTACAAAAATAAGCGGATTGGCGTTTGGTATATGCCACAACCTAAGTGTCATTAACATCCCCAAAAATGTGACAAATATTGGGGATGGGGCCTTTTACTGTTGTACATCCTTGACATCCATTGGCATTCCAGACACCGTAAAGAGTATAAGTCCCTCAACTTTCAGAGGATGCTCATCATTAATCTCCATTACTGTGGCATCTGGGAATAAACATTACAAGAGTATAAATGGCGTTTTATTTAACAAAGATGGAACAACACTCTTGTTATATCCTGTTGGTAAAAAAACGGATGCTTATATTATTCCTATCGGCGTAACGACAATCGAAGATCAAGCTTTCGATGGCTGTTCTTCCCTTTCTTCTATCTCCATTCCCAACACTGTTACAAAAATTGGAAATTCTGCTTTTAGTGGCTGTTCTTCCCTCACTTCTATTGCTATCCCTAATAGTGTCGTGGAAATAGGATCGGGTGCATTCTTTGGCTGTTCTTCCCTCACTTCTATTGCTATCCCTAATAGTGTCGTGAAAATAGGATCGAACGCATTTTCTGGCTGTATCACTTTGTCATCAATCTCCATATCTAATAGAGTTGCCATAATTGAACATGGTACTTTTTATGGCTGTACCGCCCTCATTTCCGTTAAGATTCCAGAAGGAGTAAAGATAATATCAAGTCCGTCAGTTGTTTTTTTGGGGGCTTTTTCTCAATGTAAAGCACTCAAATCCATCTCCATCCCCAACAGTGTGGAGAGTATTGGCGATTGGGCTTTTACAGGTTGTTCCTCCCTTACATCCGTAATTATCCCCAACAGTGTGACGAGCATAGGGAAAAGGGCTTTCGGTGGTTGTAAAGCCCTTACTTCCATAAACATTCCTGACAGTGTACATGAAATTGGGTATAATGCTTTCAATAATTGTAATCAACTACCGGTAATTAACAACATCAGATATGCAGATAGCTATCTTGTAGGAGTGGTAAATAAATCTTTATCTGCATATATAATTGAAGAGGGAACCCGTTTTATTGGTGACAATGCTTTCGAAGGTTGCTGTTCCCTCACCTCCATAAATATCCCAAACAACATAAAGCGCATTGGGAGTTCTGCATTCAAAGGATGCTCCATTCTTGCATCCGTCTCCATCCCCAACAGTGTGAAGAGCATAGGGAATTTTGCTTTCTCTGGCTGCTCCAGCCTCACATCTATTGATATCCCCAACAGTGTGACGAGCATTGGGGAAGGGGCTTTCCAATATTGCTCTGGCATAACTACCATCGACATCCCCAACAGCGTGACAAGCATCGGAAAAAGTGCTTTCAAAGACTGCAATGTCTTAACTTCCATCGACATCCCCGACTCGGTGACTGAGATTGGAAGTTATGCTTTTGAAAATTGCAAAGCCCTAACTTCCATCGACATCCCCAACAGTGTCACGAGAATAGGGGGAAAAACTTTCTATGGCTGCGTTGCTCTGTCAGTTGTCAAATGTAACTACCAAAGCCTTGATGATATTAAAATTGAAGAGGATGCCTTCAATCCAGACCTCTTTGGCATCTGCACGCTTATAGTTCCTCCCGGAACAAGATGGGAATACCGCCATCATAAAGTCTTCGGTAAATTCAATAACATTGAGATTGAAGTTAAAAGGAAAAAGTAATATCACCACCGAAAGTTAAATATCCCAATTTACTATCTTATTTGAAGTTGTGGGGAAATAGTGGACTAACCAAATATTTGAAAAGGCAGAGACCATGAAATGAGTTTCCGCCTTTCATAGCATAATTGGGGCAAGATTATGATAAAAGATTATAAGGCTAATGTGCTATTTAGAAAGAAAAAAGATTGTTTTTTAGCATCTTTACATGGTATAATATATTAAAAGTTGATAGAGGTTAACAATATCGCCATTAGGTGCAGGGGGTAGTATATATAAAATAGGTACTTCATCCATTGCTCCTTTACAAAACCACGTCTTCCGGAATACATCAAGGGAATAGCCATACCGATGGCAGAACCGACGATGCCATACTCTATTAGGAACGGGAAGCCGAAGATGAAAGCGAGTGCCCGATGTTCGCGAAACAGGTAGAACACCATCATTAGGCAGATGCCGCGCCAGGTGTAATCGGTATTGATCAAGGTGGCGATAGCAGCAAATAGTACCGTTTCCATCAGTATCAGCCATGGCGCATCGTGGACATGGTCCACAAGGAAGATGGTCACCAATCCCAAGAGTAAGGTGAAAACAACGTTATGACTGTCTGCGTTGCCCAACAACTGCCATGGAATTTCAGCGACAATGGCTGTCACCAACAACGCCAACATGTATCTCCCGACGTGTAGGGTGTGGTGATAGCCTTCAACAATCAGGAAGGCAAAGATGGGAAAGGCCAAGCGGCCTATGCACCGCATCATTTCGTACAGCCAACTGTCACCCATCCCCAACTGTTGGTCAAGGATGTAATAGGCGATGTGGTCAATGGTCATGGAGACCACGGCGATAACCTTTAGCGCACTGCCACTGAGGAATCGATAAAGCATAAAGTTGTTCTTCATATTCATAAGCATCTTGTACAACATCATGATAGCCGTCCTCAAATCGTCAATGAGCCATTGACGAAATGAGACGGATTTCGTATTATTCAAATAGTAATCCAGGATGTCGGGCAAGAGAAAAGTCCTTCCGATGTGAGAAAATTTTCCAGATTTTCAATCTGAGATAATGGGTTGCACCTCAGTATAACAAGCAAGCTTGATTCTGCATTAGGCTTGCACCATCATTCCAGATTCCAGGCACTCGGACCCGTACAACCTTAATTTTATTGGGACATCATCCTCTCCTTGCTTCTATAAGAGGTTTGTTCCAGAATATCTTTCCATTGGCTTCGTCGGCCAATGAGTCTGCTTCTATCTGTATGGCTTCCAATAATTGCTGCTCACGCTTCTTCGACCTCCGGCCTGGTGCCTCGAACAGCACCTTTGAAAAGTAGGCATCGTATGAGATGGCAAAGTCATCGTCGGAAACATGAGGGAAGAAAGAAACCGTCTCTTCATAACGGATTCGTCCCTCCTCGGATGTAGCTATGAGGGTCACTGCTGCAGCATGGCGTTCAACACCGTTGAATATGCATTCGGCGGCAAAATACTGTTGATATACGTTTATTGTTGCCATATCAATAATCATTGATGGGTTTCTTAAAGCAACCCCGCGGCTGCATCAATGTCTTTTTTCAGTTCCTTGCCAGTGTTGTTCAACTGGGCAAGGATATTATCTCGTAGAGTGGCAAGTTTTTCTTTGACGATTTTGTTCACCACAAAGTCCTTGTTGAACATCGAATCGTCTTCGATGTCAAAATGTTTAGCCAGAAGGGCATCGTATGACATGTACTGTCCATAAAGCTGCATCATACCCAAGAATAAGGTAGAAAGCACATTCTCACCCTTCTCAATGCGATACACCATCAACTGAGTGGTGTTCAATATCGTCCCCACCTGAGTCTGTGTCAACCCTAATTTCTGACGGACGAGTTTAAATCGCCGCCCCATCTCCTTTACATCTATCGACTGTGTGAATTCGTTCATTTAAATGAATATATAATAATTGATGCAAATATAATGATCTTTTGATATACAACAAAATATTTATATATTATTTAGTGCCACAATATATTTTCTAAAACACTTTGTATTATGTAAATCTTGTAGTATCTTTGCCAAATATATTAAGAATCATTTCGCGAATATAGTATTCGCACACTATTATTACCTTTGCCAAAAATCTTAAATTATGCCGACAAATAAGAATGCTCTCGTACGTTTTAAATATTTAGACAAGCTTTTATCTGACCGCCATCATTATTATACTATTCGTGATCTGACAGAAAAAGTAAACGAAATGATGGAAAGGGATAAACTTGATGTGCATGTCGTAAAACGAACGATTGAAAAAGATATAATGGCGATACAAAGTGCTCCTTTCAGTGCTCCCATTGAAACGTACAAAAAGGATGGACGAAATATAATAAGGTATAGCAAGAATTCCTTTTCTATATTCAATGAAGAATTGAGCAGCGAAGAGCGTAATCTCTTGAATGAGGTTTTAAATACATTGGGCCAGTTTGAGGGACTTGCTCATTTTGAATGGTTGGAAAAGTTTAAGATTGGTCTAGGCTTTGAGGAACGTAGACAAATTATCTGTTTTAGCAATAATCCATATTTACAAAACTCGAATCTGCTTGGAATCCTATATGACAACATCTCAAATGAAGTCGTCATAAATTTGTCTTATCACACTTTTAAAGACAAAACTATAAGAAGTATAGTCTTTCATCCATATTTGTTAAAACAATACAATGACAGATGGTTTTTGCTCGGTGCACCAGATAATGAAAGTGTAATTTTAACTTTTGCTCTTGATAGGATTGACAAAGTGGAATCTTTACCAGAGAAGAAATATGCAAAGTGTCCGAATAACCTTTTCGAGCATTTTGAAGATATCGTGGGTGTGACTCTCTATAAAGACCGCCCTGTTGAGCATATAATATGCTGGGTGAGTGATTTATCCAAAGACTATGTTGACACAAAACCTATTCATGGCAGCTATACTCCATTAAAAGGTGAAATAGAACAACAGTTACGTATTGAATATCCCCAATTACAAGGCGGCATGTTCTTTACCTTGGACTGCATCCAAAATTATGAACTTATTCGTGAGTTGTGCTCATATGGAAAAGAGCTCATCGTCTTGCGCTCCAGTGGAACTGTCGCTGATGAAGTCAGCAAATGGATATGCGAGATGAACAATAAATATTTCCTAATGCGAACATAGGATTCGTCTTAATCCACTATTTTTGTATCACAAATTATAAAAGATGTTATGAATACGAAATTCACTATAAAGAACTTTAGGGTATTTGATGAAAAGGGTGCAATGGTTCAGATGAAACCTATCACCATTCTTACCGGTTGTAATAGCTCTGGTAAAAGTTCGATAGCCCGTTCTGCTTTATTATTGAATTCATTTCTCAGCCAAATTAGAAATGATTTGGATAATGGCGAATCTATCGATTTTAAAAAATATAAAATAGACTTTACGACCTATCCCAACAATCTATTCGGAACTTTTGACAATGTTATTCATGAGGGTTCGTCTATGCATCAGATTACTCTGGTGTATTCTGTATATTCTTTGATGTTATCTAAGGATGTGGATGTTCAACTCGTTTTTTCAACTGTCGAAAAAGATGAATTGAAAAACGCCTATCTTAGTAGTATCAAGATGTTTATGGGTGGACAGGTTTTCTTCTCTTCAAGCAATAATATAGAAGAAGAAACTACATGCAATCTTGATATCCTAAAGGATGCATGTATCGAATTCCTCCCTATTGAATATGCAATTGACCAATACTGTGGATTACAATCAGAGTTTGAGTTTGGTCATAAAATCACTAAGGAAGAATATGAAGAACAACGGCATATAATACTATCATACCTTCGTGATTGCAATAAACAGCGCAGAAATGATATACTCAAATATGCCAGAACGACTAAGGCTAAAGATGCTATTGTGTCTCGATGCAAGACAGACCTAAGTGTTCTCACTTGGTCTATTGATAATAATTCTCTTTTCATGATTCCTATTATTGAATGGTTGAATACCCTGAGTAAAGAGGAGATAGGAGCTGTTGTTGAGAAATTTCTAGCAAACGAAACAGAAGCCATGGTTACTATCTCTCATAGAATTATTCAGGAATTTGTCAATTCTGACTATACAACATTTGGCGAATATTTCAAACAATATGAACATAAGTTCTTAAAAAGCGCAAAAATTTCTCATTTTGTCAGAAAGAAAGCGCCCAACTTGATTGATTCTAATGATTTACAAATCAATCAAGACTACATAATAATGGATGCTTTCAATTCTAATGCAGATTTTTTTGATTTAGAGGGCAATAGGAGTAAGTCCAAGAAATCAAAGGACAGACAGATTGAGGAACATCGTAACAAGCCATTGTCATTTCAGATTTTGTACGAAATAGTAATGGCATGGAATGCAAAATATACCCAAGAAGAAAGTGTATATTATAGTGATTCAACAACAGAAATGGGAAGTACATACCATAGCCACAAAATGTTCACTTTACTAACGAACTATATTATGGATTTGTTGCGTGAGGTAATATGTCCAGAATGGTGTGGCAATATGGAATATGTAAGGTCAGACCGTGCGATGGTTAAGAGACTTTATTCGTTAGAATCAGATGACGATTTTACAAAGCTTATCAAAAAATATCTAGAACGAAAACGATTGTTTCTCGAAAAAGATATAAGCAGTAATTGGTCTCAAAGGCGTGTATATGAAGTCGATCAATTTATTAATCGCTGGATAGAAAAGTTTGGTGTTGGAAAGTCTTTAGAGTTAAGAGTTGAAGCAGAGGGCTGGGGCGTAAGTATTCGAACCCATAAAGAAGAAGGGGATAAAGGCCGTCTACTTGCCGATAAGGGTTATGGAATAACTCAGCTTGTGTCTATATTATTACAAATAGAAATGGCTATTCAATCAGCTAAAGGTGAAAAAGTCAATCGTTATTGGGGATTAGATGACTTGGATGGCTATGGTAAAAAAGGGTTTCATTACGAAATCAATACTATTGTTATAGAAGAACCAGAAATTCACCTACATCCCCAATATCAATCAATGCTTGCTGAAATGTTTGTTGAAGCATACAAAAAATACAACATACATTTTATTATTGAAACCCACAGTGAGTATTTAATTAGAAAGTTGCAATTATTGGTAGCACAAAAGGAAATTGAATCTGAAAGAGTATCTATTTCATATGTATATGCTCCAGATATAGAGGATAGACCTCTCTATACTTCACAGATTCAATCTATTACCATAAACGCAGATGGTAGTTTAAATGGTAAGTTCGGAAAAGGCTTCTTTGATGAAGCCGACAATCTAGCCTTATCACTATTATCAAACTAATTGATAATGTTATGGAAAGACGAGTGCTGTATTGTGAAGTAGATTTTTTGAAGAATCTTGTTATGGGTTTTTCAAAATATTCATTTGATGAACAGAGACGTAGCTTACAAATAATTGAGCTCCTTTCTATTTCACCTATTGTATTCAATTCAAAGGAAAAGCTCTATTCTGACGAAGAATTAAAAAATCATGCAATTTTTAATTACATTAGCAAAAGATCTCTTGAAAATAATATCGGCGAACATCGATGGTCCTATGATCATTTCAGTGATTTTAGCAATACCCCTCAATCTAATGAATTATTCTCTATTTTATTGACTACTAAATCGGAATTAGATTGTAATAGAATAATGAAAAAATGGGGAATATTGGCATTTAACAATTATACATTATTAAAATATGAACATCTTTTTCAGGATTGTGGGACAGCGTTGCCAGATACTAAAATCAAGCTAGGATGGAAATCTATATTGGGATATAAATATAGTAATATATGTAATTCTATTATTTTAATTGACAATTATTTGTTACAATCAGATGTAAAACAAACTTATGCAAATAAATCTGTAAAAGAAAAAATAAACAATAATCTGATTCCTATATTGGATGCCTTATTACCCAAAGAGATTTCCATTCCTTTTCATTTATATATAATCGCATGCGAAGATAGTTATCCATTCAAGCCTTTAATGGATGAAGAAGATGATGAAAGCCTTTATTCCTTGATAAGAGGTCTTCGTGGAGGTAAGGTCCCAATAAAAATAAGACTGATCCATAGTAAAAAAATGTTTCATGATAGAGTGATTCTTTCAAATAACATCTGGATTTCATCTGGGATGGGATTTGATTTATTTGGAGAAGAACACAAGTCTGTCAGTAAACCAACAACTATATCAGTTCTTTTTCCTTTTATACAATGTTCTTCCCCTTGGATTAAAACAGCTTATGAAAATGTTATCAATTTAGCACAAAGAATAGCAGAAACTCATATTGGATATGGAGATTTGTTTGTCAACAGATTACTTGACTGGGAAACAGAAGAGAAAATGAATAATTCCTCTATACCGTACACTAAATCAATCGATAAAAATTTTAACTTACACTTATTAAGACATTATAATAAGATTGAAAATGTAAGATGAGGATACTTAATAACAAACATTTTTTATACTGTTTTAATTCACGAACATACAGTTCGCGTCTGGTCCTTACCTTTGCACCGCAAACATAAGAATAGGAGAATATGAAAAACAACAACGAGATGAAGGACTTCAAGGTGAGAATGTACAGAGTGGAAGGCGACTTGGCACCATTTGTTGAGATTGGCTATGTAACCAAGGACGGGCAGGAGCAACTGGGGCTGATGGTATTGGACTCCGGCAGTTGCCAGAACGTACTCTTCGGGACCAGGGCAGAGAAATTGGGACTAGTATACGAGAAGACGGAAGAAACCGTTACCATCTGCACGTTAGGCAACAAGCATACGGAGACCAGCGTCGTGAACTATGCCTTCATTATGGGGGGAGTAGAGTTTCATGAGCCGTTCTGCTTTAATGAGAACGAAGAGCATATCCCCAGCCGTGTAGGAGACTTGCCTATCATCGGCATTATCGGCAATATCTTCATGCAGCAGAACAACCTTGCTATAGACTACAGTGACCATACATTGCATACATCAAACGTCAGTCCGGAGAACCTGCCCATCTCCGACTGCGACTTCTTCTTCCCCATGGAGATAGGATTGAAACACTATGGTGTACCCGTTCTGACCATTAGGCAGAACGGAGAGGATATTGCCGTGATGGCAGACACCGGTTCTTCCTGCAACACGATGGCTTTACCGGCAATCACGGAGTATGGCTTCGATTGTCAGGAGATTGGCAAAGAAGAACTCATCTCAGAACTGAATAGCAGTGTAGAATCCAAAGAAGTCAAGCTGAAATTCAACCTCCGTACCCTTACGGAAGGTGAGCCTCAGGAGGTTCCCTTTGAAAACTCATTCTTGACATTCCCAAATTATCCCCTTGCATATGAGAAAAAATCCTCCGAAGATACGGACAAACAACCTGTGGTGGGCATCATCGGCTCTCCTTTCATGGCAGCACAAGGATGGGTGCTCGACTTCGGCGTGAAATACATCTACAAGAGAAAAGCCGCCAAACCCGTGGAGATGATTGCCCGTGTGCCATCCCGTATGGCGAAAGGACAGACCTCAACTCCCGTAAAAGAAAGCAAAAGCATACATTTCTTCGCCGACGCAACAGAAAAGGGCTTGCCTTTTATCCGGATTAATGAAGGTGATTTCGAAGGCCTCGTCATGTTGATTGATACCGGTGCCAACGACAATAGCATATTTGGCTTTGCCTACCGCCAGATTGAGGAATTGTTTGAGCCCATCGAAGGACAACGCAACGTATATGGCATAAACGGCAATCCAATAGTAGTGAACTGCATCCGTGGCCGTTTCTCTTTCTGCGGAAAGGAGTATGAGATGAACTTCCTGTTGAATGAAGAGGATAGCGCGTTCATACAACTCTCCCAGGAAATGGGATTTCCCATCTCCGGCATCATCGGCACCAAGTTCTTGGCCGAACATGGTTGGATGCTTGATTTCGGCAAACAGGAGGTTGTGATTCCTACTGTAAATATCATACCAAAGGAATTGGAAAAAATATAGGATTATTTCCTATCTAACTACCTGATAGAATTGAAGAAGTTTATCAATCTAATTATATATAAGAATCCTATCAGAAATTAGTTGAGCGTACAGCATGGAGTTAAGCGAAGAAATCGAAAGTAAAGTCATTGAATGTGCCATAAGGCATCATTTAATCAAACATTCATCAGATTTGGAAATAACTACTGCTCGCGGCTTTAATGGAAAAGCCGTGAGTATTGCAAAACTCTTTGAGGATAAATACATACATATTGAGGATATTTCCAATATACAGAAGATTAAAATTTTCAGATACTTTATGGGCAAAGCAGCTGAAACATTTATTGCAGATGAACTATATGCTGATAATGAGGAACGAGTCTGTGAAATCTCATATTTACTTGATGAAGTAGATAAAGAGTATTTCACCATCAATATTCCAGCCCATTACATTTGGATATTGTCAGATTTGTCTCTGAATTATCTTTTACCATTGAAAGAATTCATTCAAACGGCAAGTTTAGAAGAATGTGATTTACATTTCTTTTCAACTGCTGTCTATTATTGGCAACAAGTTGCTTATGCCGATGCCCATATTAGAAAAGCGCATCAAACAGATTGTGGTTATGACAACAAAAAAATCAAAACACTTGATGAAATCAGAATCGTTGCAATTCATGGCTTATCGAAACTAATGATAACGAATGGATGGACTATCAACAAAATGAACTATTTGCTTTCCAGCCCATGGAGCATTATTGGTTCATATAAGGGAGAACAGTATGCATTGTTAGTCAGGATAAACTATGGTTTCCAGAAAGCAGTAATTACTATTAACGAATTGAAGGGTCTCGCCGATTATGTAATAACTATTGAAAGTAGTATCGGTTTAGGCTATGTTCTTGTTGACATACAATCTGCTAACCAGCAGCATAAAAAAGACAAATTGATTATTATTGGGGATAAAATGAACTTTGAAATAGTAGATTTCCAACAATTCAACAAAAAAACAGATACAAATGAAACAAGTTGAACATTATCTATGTTAGAAATCTATTGTCTAATTGTCTAATTATCTAATTCTATCATAGATTTAACTCTTTTTTTCAACATGCGAGAAAGAATACAATCACTCCTCCTGGAAATCAACAGGGGAATATACGAGAAAGAAACGGAGCTGGCGATGGCCTTGCTGGCAGCGCTGGCAGGTGAGAGCATCATCCTGCTCGGACCTCCGGGCGTGGCCAAGTCGATGGTGGCACGACGGTTGAAGTCGGCTTTTCGGAATGCGCGGTCGTTCGAGTACCTGATGTCGCGTTTCAGCACGCCCGACGAGATATTCGGACCGGTGAGCATCAGCAAGCTGAAAGACCAGGACAAGTATGAGCGTAACATCGACGGCTACCTTCCAACGTCCGACGTGGTGTTCCTTGACGAGATATGGAAGGCGGGACCTGCCATCCAGAACACGCTACTGACGGTCATCAACGAGAAGCGGTTCCGCAACGGCGACACCGAAATACGTCTTCCACTGAAATTGTTGGTCTCGGCCAGCAACGAACTGCCGACACAGGGCGAAGGACTGGAAGCCTTGTGGGACCGGTTCATCATACGCATGGAATGTACGAACATCAAGACGGAAACCCATTTCAACGCCATGCTGCTGGACGACGATTCAGAGAAGGACATCGAAGTGCCGGAGTCATTGCAGATTACCAACGAGGAATACCAGACGTGGACTGCCCAAATCGATGAGGTCACCGTTCCCGAGTCCGTATTGAAGTGCCTTAATGTCATCCGAAGGGCAATGGGAAACGTACACGTCAGCAACAGCGACGAACGGCACAACGTCTATGTCAGCGACCGCCGCTGGAAGAACATTGTAAGGTTGCTGAAGACCTCTGCCTTCATGCACGACAGAACGGAAGTGGGACTTGCCGATATGCTGCCCGTATACCACTGCCTGTGGCAGGAACCCGAAGAGGCGGAAGGCATCAGGGACATCGTTATCGGGGCATTGCTCAACGAGTTCTCAACAAGGTTTGCCCAACTGAAAAAGGACTTGGAGTCTGACATCCGTGTCTATCGCCAGCATCGTGCCACGACGAAGGCACGCAAGCTAATCCAGAAGAAGGACGGCGACAAGAAAATCTTCGACTCGTTCTATTATCACCTGCTTGACCATGACACGGGGAACACCTACATCTTCCTTTCCGACTATCAGAATATGCGTGAATACACCAAGGTGAATGCTGGTCAACAGGGTGTTATCTACAAAGACCCGCATGCCCCCAAGCGCACCATCATCCGCTGCTTCGACGGCGCCGACACGCCGCAAGGGTCAAGGACGGTCTCCCTCACCCGTGACATGGACGGCATCTACATCGACGGGGTGTATTTCAAGATTGAGACGTTGGAAGTTGGTGAGAAACAGCAGTTGCCAGACCCCAAGGGAATAATCACTGACCGTAATTATTTTCTGGAGATAGAATTTATTGGCGACCGTATCGGAAAACGGGTGGAAGAAATAAACGGCAACATGTTTGTTTCTCCGACAGACAAGAAAATCTTGGAGGAATACGCCAAGATGAGATACCAGGAACTGGCCAAGATGCGCTATGATGTGCTGAAACTGGAAGAGGAATAACAATTATTCAATGAGCCATGATTACCTATAGCGACTCTGATAGCATGGATGCCATTTACGAGAAGATCCGCCGTAGGCGGTTGTCTCTGAATGACTATCTATATTATATCCGAAGATTCGTGGAAATCGGCGATGTGATTGAGATTGAAAAGGACGTGGCCGTGGAATACGCATGGAAGTTGTACGATGACCCCATCCTCGGATATCTGAGCAAACTGATGAATGACCCCATCGTGCAGGCTGCCGTACTGTCGAGCAAGTTGGCGGGGCAGATATTCTATGAATCAATGGGACGGTTTGTCGCAGAATGTCTTCATGCAGAGCAATTCATCAACCAACGTTTCTTCACGGAGCGTAAGGAGGCGGGAAAAGTCACGGAATGGTCGATGCAGAAGAAAAAGGACAATTGGCAGTCGTTGCTTGTCGACATCGATGAAAAGCACCGAGACGACGGGTTCGACATCGATTATATGAAGAAACAATTCGGTTACAACGGTTGGAAGAAGCCGGAGAATTGGGAAACTCTCCAACGTGAGTGGATGGCGGCCATCGACGAGCGAGCAAGAAAAGAGGTCACCAAGAAGATCGAAGTAAAAGAGCATGGTGCCGGAGGCGGATTCAATAGAATATTCGAGAAACTGGGCGACCGGATTCGCAGTCAGGGAATGACGGAAACAGAAGCATTGCAGGCTTGGAACATGATGGATGGGCAGTGGATAGAGTCGGAGTTTGAGAAGAAACTACATATAGTGAGGATACAGAACAAATATCCGCAGATAGGTGAGGTGGCACGCAAGATGGGACGGGTTCCGGATGAAGATGGAAAAGCGAGCCTGACAGTACAGACTGGTTTCAGGCACAAGCTCGATCATTCCTCGGGAAGCGACATCGAGGGAGTGACCGTAGGACGTGAATTGAATGCGCTCATGCCTGCCGAACTCGCACAATATTCTGATTCCGATTTGGAGGGTCTTTTTCTGCGGAAATGGGTCACCAACCGATTGCAGGTGTTCCGCTACAAGTCGGAGATAACCAAGCCCGCGAGACGGTTGCGCTCTGAAAAAGCCTCGCGGCGTGGACCGATGATTGTTTGTGTCGATTCCTCAGCCAGCATGTACGGTGTACCTCAGAAGATAGAGGCTTCGCTGCTGTCGAAACTGGAGCAGACCGCAGAACAGTTGAAGCGCGACTGTTTTCTCATCGACTTCTCCATAGGCATCCGTCCCATCGAACTGCGCTCACGCCGGAAGAAAAAAGCACTTGAGCGGATGGGCATTCGTATCGAAGACAACGAGAACTTCGAGAAAGGCTATTTCCCCTTCCTCAATGGCGGTACCGACGCACAGAAAATGCTCAACATGGCCTTCGCCCTTTTGGACAACGGAGATGACCGCTACATGAACGCCGACGTGTTGTGGATTACCGACTTCCTGATACCCAGGACCACGGAAGATCTGATGCGCCGTTTCAAGGAATACCAGAAGACCGGAACCCGGTTCTATGGTTTCAAGATTGGGGAGGGACAGTCGAACTGGGACCAGTATTTCGACAAGATATATGAAATCCATTACCTCCCACCGAGGATGTATTGAAAAGTCAAGAGTATTGTGAAAGAAACAAAACAGAATGCTATTCTATATGATATAATCAACCTAATCACCATTATTTCAAAACGCTCTAATAACAAAAAATGCAAAAAGTAGAAAAACATACCTGACAATACCTTTTACGTAACAAAGATACATAAAAGAGGATTATAATGCGGAAATGGAGTATCATAACGATGGCAGGATTTTTCTCTGTCGTTTTTGTTGGTTGCAAGACAGATAAAGAGAATGAATCCCCTGATTTGGACAATTATATGATTGCCCATGTTGATAGTATGGGTAATGCCAGTCAAGGTTTCTCAACATATGGTGAGCTGTCATGGAAAGAAATCATGAAGATGGATTCTCTTGGTAAAAAACAATTCTACCTCAGTTTAACTGACTCCTTGCCGGATTTATGGAAGACTATGGAAGTCGATGCAACAACATATACCGTCGAAGACACCCTTCCATCATTTCCTGTCGATGAGGTAATTCATCTGCATTACAAGCAAAAAGTAAATGGTTATCGTGTATGGGTGGATTTTATAAAGCATGATTATGACCTCGGCACAGGACGAGCAATCCTTCATTTCTCCAAGCCAGAACATTCGTTTCAAGTCTATAGCGATGCGTTTTCTGACAGGCAGTTGATTTCAGGCAGGACTTACGCAAAAGGTTTTAAAACCGTTGACCTGTCGAAGATAAAGTTTGGCGATAATGTCGAGTTGGATTATATCTGTCCACTAACAGGAGAATATCTTTCCGATGATTCGCCTTTCTATTTCAAGGATATGGACTTCGATGGAGAGGATGAACTGGTGGTGAATAATCTATCGATGGGGCCAAGAAGATATAGCACCTACGATGTGTTCAAAGTATTTCATGTCAGGAAACCACTCCGTCTGACGGGGCGTCCTTTCTATGATAATCAATACAAAATGACCAACTACAACGTTGAATATGAACCCGAAAAACAATGCGTCCTTGACAAACGATATGATGGAACCGATGCTTATGGTCATTACAGATACAAATCCATACCGTCCAACATGAAGGGAGGAAGGGTGTTTATCCTGGAGGATGCTGAAGACATGGGATTCTATCATCTAAAAAACAAAAACGCATCAGACTCAGTAAATCTGTTGCAGCCATACAAGAAGTATGAAAGAATCCACGGGAAATTGATGTTGACGGAACGAGGGGTATATGAACAAGGTAATTATGGTCGGAACTTTAATGAAGTTGTACTGGAAAGGAAAGGTCTAAAACAGAAAATGAGATAAAAAGCATTTGATGTGTTTACCTTTCTTGTATTATTGTCATATAATAACAGAACAACGAATCGACAAAAATGAAAATCCTCCAAATTTCCGACACGCACAGCCGCCACCGAAAGTTGAGAAGGCTTCTGGCGGCGGATGTCATCGTGCATTGCGGCGACTTCACCGACAACGGAACGGAAGAGGAAGTGCTCGACTTCCTCAACTGGTTCATCGAGTTGCCTTATCCCCATAAAGTCTTTGTGACGGGAAACCATGACTTATGCCTATGGGATGCTGAGAGTATTGAGGACTTGCCCGACAACCTGCATTTCCTGCAAGACCGAGGTTGTGAAATCGATGGGGTGAAGTTCTTCGGGTTGGCATACAACCATCCAGAGGTGTTGATACCTCATGACGTGGATGTGCTCGTCACGCATGAACCCCCCATCATGATTCTCGACAAGTCGAGCGGCATCCACTGGGGAAACGCCCCGTTGTGGAACAAGGTGCTGGAGGTAAAGCCGCATTACCACCTCTTCGGTCACGCCCATGAGGCTAACGGAATCATAAGAGAAGACGGCATCATCTTTTCCAATGGCGCAGTCCTTGATGATGTGATGAACATGCGGTATGAGCCAAGAGTTATTAACATAGAAGACAATCTGTAGTTTACGTTAAACTAAGTAATTATGCCAAATGCAAAAGAAATAGAGACCATCATGATGGCTGCTAAACAAGGTAATGCTGAAGCTCAAAAGAATCTGGGTAAATGCTATTATGATGGTAATGGCGTGGAACATAATTATGAGAAAGCCGTAGAATGGTACAAGAAAGCAGCAGAGCAAGGATACGCACCAGCCATAAACAGTTTAGGTGTTTGTTATAATTTGGGCCGTGGCGTGGAAAAAAATTCCCATAAAGCGGTTGAATGTTTCGCAAAATCAGCCGAAGAAGGAGAAATTAAAGCACTGTACAACCTGGGGATTAATTTGTTTTATGGTGAAGGGGTAGATGAAAATAAAGAAAAAGCAGTTGAGTTGCTTATAAAAGCTTCAGAATCAGGCTTCGCACCAGCTTTGACTAAATTGGGAAGTTGTTACTTGTTTGGAGAAGGTATAACAAAGAACGATGACCTCGCTGTGAAATACTTGTCAAAGGCAGCCGAGCAAGGACATCCTTCAGGTTTGCTGATATTAGGTTCTTGCTATGAAAATGGCATAGGCGTAGAACAAGACTTCGTGCATGCCAAAGAGTGTTTGAAAAAAGCGGCAGCAAAGGGTAGCACACTGGCTCAATTAAGGTTGGGAAGTTATTATTTTAGAGGTGTACGTGTTAAGCAGAATTTCAAAAAAGCCATGGAATGGTTTAGAAAAGCCGCCGAACAGGGTGATGATGGGGCTCAAAATATGTTAGGACATTGCTATGAGCATGGTCTGGGGATAGAACAAGACTATGAAACAGCCGTGAAATGGTATGAAAAAGCAGCCCAACAAGGAAATATCTTCGCATTAACCAGTTTAGGAGTTTGCTATGAGTATGGGTGTGGAGTTCACCAAAATAGCGAAATGGCTTTTGTATGGTATATGAAAGCAGCTGAGAAAGGAGACAAAGTGTGTCAAACATTAGTTGGTGTCTGTTATGAATCCGGGGAAGGCATTTCAAAGGACTACGATAAGGCAATTGAGTGGTACAAAAAAGCAGCAGATCAAGGATATTCAAAAGCTCAATTAAATTTAGGCGTTTGCTATTACTATGGGAAAGGGGTTAGGAAGAATCATAAAACAGCTGTGAAATGGTTTCGTTTGGCCGCAAAACAGGGAGAAGATGATGCTCAATTCAACCTGGCGGGATGCTATGAACATGGTGCAGGCGTTACCAAAAACTATGAAAAGGCATCTGAGTGGTATGCAAAAGCGGCAGAACAAGGTAATGAAGATGCGGAGGAAGCCCTCAGGCGGATGATCAAGATGCAGAAACATTGAACATTTGTATTCAAACGGATAATGAAGAGAGTTGTAAAGATAGGTCTATGGTCAACATGTATAATGGCTGTTATATGTATTGCATTGCTTTTGATTTGCAATCAAATTGTGGCAAGCAATGCTAAAGGAAAAGCCTTTTCAGAACTTGACAGCATTGAACCAACAAGATGGGGATTGTTGTTGGGCACTACTCCGCATACTCGTATCGGTCATCGGCAAAACATGTTTTTTAAATACCGCATTGATGCAGCTGAACGATTATACAAAGCAGGAAAAGTGAATTACATTCTAATCAGCGGTGATGAGAACAGTCTTGACGGTGTGAACGAGGTTGTTTGTATGAAGGATTCTCTTGTGGCACGAGGTGTTCCCGCCGACATCATATATCTTGACGGGAAAGGTTTCCGTACCCTCGATTCTGTGGTCAGGGCATGCAAAAAATATGGTATCAAATCTTTTGTCATCATCTCCCAACAATTCCACAATGAACGAGCACTCTACTTGACCGAACATCTCAACCTTGACGTGGAGAATCAGCAGGCATATAATGCGGTAAGTCCCGATTCAAATTGGGCTATTATCACATATGCCCGTGAATATCTGGCAAGAGTAAAACTGTTCTGGGACATTCTCAATGATAAACAACCAAAAGAATTGGGAGAAATAGAACCATTGGATAATATAATAAATAGTGGAGAAGAAAAGGAACGAGATTTCTGGCGTTCTATTAATTCTGTAATAGCCCATGACGAGAAAGATACTATAGTAGGAAATTTCACGGGAAAGGGTATTGATACTTTATTTGTTGTTGAGAAAGATAACAGTAATAATGATGGTGATGGTAAAACATTTTTTCTTAAATCATCAAACAAGTCGATGGCTTCTCTAAATTTAGGATTACACTCTGGTGCTCCTAAACTTGTCAATGAAGGTGATCTCGATGGAAATGGAACAATAGAAGTAGGTTATTTACCAATATGGGTAACAAGCCAATGGCGTTTATACCGAGTTTTGACATTTAAAAACGGGAAGTGGTGTTATTTTATCAGCCCAAAACATGAATACATGGATACGGGAGAGATGATAAGAGCCAGTGGTAAGGAAATTGTTGAACCAAGTAAAAAGACAGGATGGATAAAGGTCAACTATGAGACCCAAGAAGTGCGTGCGATGATAAAAGATACGATTATCAAACCTGATTATTCACCTATTGATGACTGAATATGCAAAAGATTCTTTTTTTAGATATAGACGGGGTGTTGAACACAGCTTTATGGTATGGTCCGAAAGATAATAAGGCACCTAAAGATAAATGGGGCTATACTTTTGACCCGATGTCGGTGGCCAACCTCAAACGAATAGTGGATGAGACTGGCGCGGAAATCGTCATTTCTTCATCGTGGAAGTGTATCGGCCTACCTATGTTGCGAAGGATGTGGAAAGCAAGGAAACTGCCCGGCAGAATCATCGATGCCACACCTGACTGCATGTGTGATGAGGGGATGCTAAACATGGATGTCGACTTCGATTTGATTGACATTGGTGCAAGCCGAGGATATGAAATAAGAGAATGGCTGTCAAGGCATGGTGAACAGGTAAGTCATTATGCCATTCTTGACGACATGTACGAAATGCTCCCTGAACAACAGAGCCATCTTGTCATGACCGATTCCGAGACCGGCATAACAGACGAGGATGCGGATAGAGTCATTGAGATATTAAACAGTTAAGCATATGGTATCAGAGAAATCACAACATACATCGCCGGTAACAATAGAAACCTGAGACAACTATTCAATAATGGCTGCAAGAACTATGAATTGAGCATGGAAAAAAAAGGATTGAATCTCGTTTAGGATTAAGTCTAAATGATATGACAAACAAAAAAGGATTATGTATTGCATAAAAAACAATGAACCGTTTTTAATATAGAAAAGTCTTTGTAAATTTGCAACCAAATTGAAGAACTCAACAAGTTTGAGCATTCGGAAATTTACATCAAGAACGCAGAAATGCGTGCCAACCGAGCTTCAGGAATTGAGCATTCCGACCAGCCACGGTGGCGAGCTTTTAAAGCAGATGTGGGCATACGCCAAAAAACTCATTTCTAGCTCAGAGACTGTAAATTTCCTTATGTGTCCGTCAATGGATGGCATATAGGGATTTTTTATGCTCCATAAGCAAGTGTTGTTACTTGTCGTTAAACCCACATAAAAGTGTTTGTAGCCCTTATTGTTTAACGATTAAAATAACAACGAAAATGGAAAAACAGAGGAAAACGAGTCAGGATACAAGAGTCGTATCTTATAGTGTTTATGATAACATACTTCTGCACGTTCCCCACTCATCAACGTCATTCCCCAAAGGCAGCAACTACAGTTTTATGGACTTGGATGAAGAAGAAAGACTCCTCATCGATTATTATACAGATGAATTGTTTGTTCCATCAAAGGAAATAAAGCATATTGGCAACATAGTCTTTCCTTTTTGTCGATTGTATTGTGATGTGGAGCGTTTGATTAACGATCCTCTTGAAAAAGAAGGACTTGGTATATCATATTCACGAAAGGTGGATTTTCAACATAGGAAAACAACTCACTCCTTTGGCAGAGAGATTGACGCGTTTATGATGTATATAGACTTTCATGCTGAGGTCGCGAAAAGAATGGTAAAAATAGGTGACAATAGATTGTTAATTGACTGTCATAGTTTTTCAAATCGCCCCAACCTTCTTAATTCCGCCCCACCAGACATAGACATCTGTATCGGTTTTAACGATGACGAGACATGCCCAGATAAGGTTGTCATTGGAAACATCGTTCATTATTTCATGTCGCTTGGCTACAAGGTCGGCATCAATGAACCATTCTCCAACAGCAAGACATTCTCTGTGCCTGTGAAATATCACTCAGTTATGATAGAAGTAAATAAGCGACTATATATGGACGAGCATACTTTTGAGAAAACAGAGGGCTTCTACATACTAAAACAAGAAATCCTGTCTCTTTATAACATTTTGCTGAAGTAATCAATTATTCGTTTTTCAAGAGAATTTCATTTATGATACACTCTCCCTGTAGGGAACACTATATGGTAAGATGAGCTATTCCATATTTGTAGTTGGAAAACATTATGATATAGCAGCAAATTATCATGGATTATGAACTACTTGATACCTATAAGGACGCGGTAATATTTCTGGAGCCATATTCCCACTTCTAGAAGGAAGTCAGATTTTGCAAGGGATGGTGGTACTTCATTCCCCTTAAAATCAGTAAGTTTACAGGTCTCAAAGTATTTCTCCATAAACACAGGCTATCTGTGGCGGCTATCTGCGTCTCATATACTTCTCGAAACGAGAGGGTTATGCTCATCTTTGCGTATGTTGTCGAAGATGATGTATACACCGTCTTATCTCTTCTCTCCACTTCGTTAGGGATTACACCTGGTTTTTGACGCTACCATCGGCCTGAGGGGTACCCCCACCAACCTACTAATCATTATCTAAAATCCAATCACCACCATTATTATAAATAACGTGAGTTCGACGAAATAAAATTGTAAGAAAATTTGGTGATTAGCGAAAATTGTTGTAACTTTATAGTGTTGAAATACAAAGTTTTACAAACAATAATCGCTATGATCACCGAGGACAAAGTTACTGAATTATTTTGTATTGCAGATGATTTCTGCAAGTTTTTTGATGCCATGATGTCAAAATATACGCTCAAGACATCCCTAAAGCGCAATTATCACCGTGACTCGACGATGTCAAAGTCGGAAGTGATGCTCATCATGATACTATTCCACGACTCCGGCTACCGCTGTCTGAAGCACTTCTATCTTGAAGCCGTCTGCAAAAACATGCGCCATCTGTTTCCACATGTGGTCTCATACAACCGTTTTGTCGAGTTGGAGCACGACGTGGCAATTCCGTTGGCCTTGTTTATCAAGAAGGTGCTGCTTGGCAAGTGCACGGGCATCAGTTTCGTCGACAGCACACCACTGCGTGTATGCAGGAACCAGAGGATCCACATCCACAAGGTCTTCAAGGGGATTGCCCAACGGGGCAAATGCTCCATGGGCTGGTTCTTTGGCTTCAAGCTGCACCTTATCTGCAATGAGAGGGGCGAGCTGCTCAACTTCATGATAACTCCGGGTGACGTGGATGACAGGAAACCCCTCGAATACAAGGCTTTCGTGGAGTTCATCTACGGGAAACTCGTCGCGGACAAGGGATACATCAGCAAGAATCTCTTCGAAAGGCTTTTCGTTGACGGCATACAGCTCATCACGAAGTTGAAAAACAACATGAAAGGTGCACTGATGAGCGTTCCCGACAAACTGCTGCTCAGAAAGAGAGCCATCATTGAGACTGTCAATGACGAGTTGAAGAACATCGCGCAGGTGGAGCACTCCAGGCACAGATGCTTTGAAAACTTCATCGTTAATATGCTTGGAGCATTGGCTGCATACTGTTGTTTCCCGAAAAAGCCGTGTATCAATGTTCAAAGAACATTAGACACACAGCTTTCTTTATTTTGAATTCGTCGAACTCACGTTAAATATAGTCCTCTTCTTCTTTTCCTATGTCAGTCCAATCTCCAGAAGAATAATCTTCTTCTCTCCGACTTTCTCTAAAATTTCCTTTTACGTCATATTCATCAATCCATTTTTCTTTTCTGTATCTTTCTTCATCATCTCTTTGTTCTTCAAGCCATTCTATATAAGCATCATCCAATTCTTCTCCATCTATTGTACATTTATTTATTGGTATATATTGTACTATTTCATAATAACAATCAATGAAACTATCGTTAAATGAAATATAATCATATCCGCGTTTACCTTTTATTATCCCTTTTCCTGTTCTCATCCACCATAATCCATCTTTTTTAATAGCCATTAATACCAATGACAAATCATCTGAAATCATAACACTTCGTAAACCAAATATTAATGTATTTGCGTATTCATTGAAGTATAACCCCTCACATTTCATATTGATAATATCTTTATTTACCCTATCAAACAAATAAACATTATTCATTTTGTCTATAGTTTTGTGTAAAATGAAATATCGTGAATTTTGCATATGAATATGATAATATTCACATGAAACAATAACATTATTATTGTAATCAATAACCCCATATTCATTTTTCTTAAAAGAGACAATGAAATAATCGTCTAAAGAGACACTAAAATCATGTTCGTGTCCAATGATTCTGCAAAGATCAAATGATAAGAATGGTTGTTTATTAACAATAGTACAAGTCATTTTATTCATTTCATATTTGCAAAGATGATATTTTTCATCTTTAAGAGCCAAATAAACATTATTACTTGCAGACAAGCATATAATATCATCATACTCAAGATTTAGTATCAACCGACCTGTTTTATCTATTAAACCCTTTTTGAGGGGGTTAACTCTACTTGATATTTTTATATTGCCATCTTCAAATAAAACGGGACAGGAATAATCATATGGTATAACTATTATTTCTTCTTTATCAAATAAAAAATAGTATCCATCGATATTAAGACAATATGAACAATCTGTGTAAGTAGTTTTTCTTTTGTATATATCGTAGTAATAGAATTCTCTTTTAACAATTTTATAGTGCATAATCCGCCCCATACCCGTTCAAATTCCGGGGGCTTTTCAAGGCTCCAATGAGGTGTGAAAATGCCACATTTTGATGTCCATTCATTCAGAAAAAGAATGAAAAAATGGACATTTTGGACATTCGAACGACTTTTTTCCGCCGCATAGCCGTTCACCTCGAAAAAGGAGGTGCGGAAGCGACGTTTTTCCGCCCGATACCCGTTCAAATTGCGGTCGGCCTGGAAGCGATTCCGCCCAATACCCGTTCATTTCCGATGGGGACGGCTGTTGTATGTGACATTCTTTTTCCGGCGCATACCCGTTCACGCACGACGACGGCTGTCGCGGAAGGCCGCGGCCTTTTTCCGTCCCATCCCCGTTCATTCAGA
>Ga0310695_10000777_pt1 | contig 78812 bp, 60 predicted proteins | sample RumenRJG_04DNA_FD_203882 | JGI IMG/M metagenome (GOLD analysis project Ga0310695, IMG submission 203882) | Bovine rumen microbial communities from Lethbridge, Alberta, Canada - RJG_04 (v2) (version 2) | ecosystem: Host-associated > Mammals > Digestive system > Stomach > Rumen | place: Canada... | reverse complement strand
AAAGCCTTACGCTCCCTTGCAAAATAGAGAGCCTTGTCTCCGCCTATCCGGTTCCAGCCCTTCTCGTATTTATATCCCTTAAGGCTGCTTTCGAACGCCACCGGCGAATAGACGGATATACCATCCATGGCATTGATGATATCCCTGGCAGCAGAGAAGTTCATCTTTACGTAGTAATTAAGATCTATGCCGAGCCAGTCCTCTACCGTATTGAGGGTCTCATCGACTCCGTATACTCCGGTATGTGTCAGCTTGTCCATCTGCTGAGCGGTATGCAGCTTCACATAAGTATCACGGGGAATCGACGTGAGCAGTATCTTTTTTGTCCTCGGATTGACCGTCATTATCATGTTTACATCGCTTCGCTCAAGGTCGAGACCCTTCTCGCTCTCCCACTGGTCTATTCCGGTGATGTAGACGTTGAAAGGCTCTTCCGTTATGCTTACGCTTTTAGCTGCAGGCCCAGAAGCTCCGTAAGAACTGACGCTTATCTTGTCGAGCATGGCATACGTGCTTCCCGTAAAGTTGATCACAAACGCAAGGGCTCCGACAAATACACATGCAAAAAGGATACCCGCTGCTCTTACCCAGGCGCGTCTGCTTGCAAAGAGCACGCTTGTCATAAACAGCAGTGCAAGTACGGAGACCGCCAGTATGATGGTAAGATCAGGAGGCAGTATGTCTGTAAGTATCAGCATCACAAGGAATCCGGCAGCTGCCAGAGCCATCAGCAGAAAAGTTACTATGTAAAATGGCTTGCGCGGAAAGAGCCTCCTCTTTCCCGGTGTCATATGCTTTGCGCCTGCCGCTTTATTATGCCCGTCATTTTGCTTTTTCTGTTCCAAATATCCTATACCCTTTCCGTCTGCTCATCTGCCATGATGCGTGATGCCTCATTTTTCTCTTCAGCATCGACCATCTCTGCTGCGGCAGCCTTTGCAGCTTCTCTCAGCTCCCTGCGTCTCTCACGCTCATAGTTGAGATATTCAGTAAAATACTCTTTTTCCAGTTCGCTCGTATCCTGGGTGATTATCCTTTTGATCCCTTTTTTGCTTCTCTTAGGTACGATGATGATACCCAGATACAGAACAGCGATCAGGAAGAGGAAGAACGCATCCTTATACAGCTCCCTGCTTATAAGCACCGCTACTATCCCCATTATGCCTACTATGCCATATATTATGAGCACCGAACGCCTCTGCCCGAAGCCCGCTGCCATCAGATGATGGTGCAGATGGCCTTTATCGGCATGCATTATTGACTGGTGCTTCAGAGTTCTTCTCAGCATTGCAAACAGTGTATCGAAGATAGGGACCGCAAGGGTCAGTATAGGTATGAGCGCTCCTACAACTGTCGCCCTCTTGAGCGGCGAGATCACAGACAGCACAGCTATCATGTATCCCAGATAAAGCGCTCCGCCGTCACCCATAAATGTCTTTGCAGGTGAGAAGTTGTACGGAAGAAATCCTATACAGCCTCCCGCAACAGCGATCAGTGCTATGCAGACCGGCATCGATCCCAGCCTCGAGCCATGTATATATGCGATATACGCAAGCGAAAGCGACATTATCGCCACTGATCCGGCAGCCAGACCATCGAGCCCGTCCATCAGGTTCACAGCATTGGTGATGCCTACTATCCACAGAACTGTAATGACGTAAGCGACTCCCTCGCTCAGTATTACGTTGGCATGAGGCCCTGTAGCAGGTATGCCGAAGTAGTTGCTTATAAAGGATATCCGGATCCCCAGAGCATAGACCAGACTGGCAACCGCAACCTGCCCCAGGAATTTGATAACCGGTTTCAGGTCATACAAGTCATCGAGTACGCCCAGGAGATACATGCAAAGACCGCCCAGCATAGCGACCATGATCTTCTGATTCATCGCCGCAGGTATGGTCATGGCAACCGTGGAGCCCAGGAAGATCGACATGCCTCCGAATCGCGGTATAGGTTTTTTATGCACCCTTCTGGCATCTTTCGGCTTGTCGATGATCCCCATCACGTTGGCTATCCTGATACTTAGCGGAGTAGTCACGAACGCGATCGCAGTGCTTATCAGAAACGCCAGTATTATCTTTTCCATGTAAAAACTTATTCCTGTCATCCTTTTCAGATCACGCCCAGGTCATAGACGTAATTGTCTCTTTTATAGTATCCTCCGGATTTATGCCCGTAGTATTCCGACATGTAAAAGTGTTCTCTTCCGATTTTATCCGTCGTATGGTAAATATTCTCAGCCTCATGCTTTGTATCTATTCTGATCACGGCATCAGGCGTTCCGCTTCCGTTGTTGTTGCAGCACCATGGCTTTTCGACATATTTAGGATCCTTGCTCTTGCTGCCATTGACGACAGGAAGAAGATTCTCGCTGTTCCAGTCAAGCGCCAGGATTATATTGTAAGGCTGGGAGTTTCCCTTGCCGCTGTAAGGACTCAGAAGCAGATATACGTATTTTTCATCCGCGTCCATGGCCTGATGTACGCCAGGATAAGTCGATCTGATGTTTGTGCGGACCATACCTATCGCCTCAAACGTGTCCGGATCGAAAATGATCAGGTTATGGTATATTCTCTGAAGCACTATGTAGCAGTCATACTTTTCTACATATGCTATGGCTGCAAGGCCCTGTTCCTGATGTGTCTTGTTGAATGAATCGCTGCCGGCATCAGCATAATTATTATACTTTACATTTCCCTGTCTTGTGATTTTTAGGGTGTTGGCATCGATTACCGTGATCTCCTGCTTTCTGTGCTCTCGCGCGATAACAACAAGCTTCTTTCTTTTGCTGTCATACGTCATACCGTTGCCGTGCCAGGTATTAAGTATGCCTGACCTCGCCGCGACCTTATTGTCACTGAGTCTTACCTTCAGGACCCTGCCTTTCTGAGTATATGTTGAAACCATAAGGTAATAAGCATATGTACCGTCAGTGCAGCCGCCCTGAACGACAGCATATCCGTTATTCTTCTCCTGGATCAGCGAGGTGAGGTTGATATTCAGTCTCCTCACCGGTTTGACGGTCTTGCTTCTGAGCGTCCTGTATGATGATTCTTTAAATTCGACCCTGTATGGAACCGTCTCTATCGAGACAGCGCTCTGCGCTATTCTTCTGCCCATAAAGTCAAAGGCATTGATAACGAAATCGTACTTAGCGCCATGTTTTAAGTCCCTGAAAGTCTGTGAACACGCCTTTGTCCTAGTCGGATATCTGCTGATTGCTGTGCACGAGACTTCGTAAAAGCTGGCCATGTCGTATCTGTCCCAGCTTATTTCGACCGTCCCGCTCGGGTTTTCACTTATGGCAACATTCTCAAGGAAACCGACCATCGGTTCCAGTTTCTCAACTTCTGCGGCCACCTTCCCGCGCGGACGTTCAGCCGCCTGGCCCATGTCATCTGCAGCAAAAGCTGCTGTCGGAAAAGCAAGTGCCGCCGCCAGTATGACTGCCATTATTCTGCTGAACATATGCCTTTTTTTCATTCCCGTTTTCTTACCTGTAAAACTCTTTGATCCTGTCAGTTATAAATTCGACCTCTTCAGTCTTCAGTCCATAATACATCGGCAGTCTCAGCAGACGTTCGAATGTATTTGTCGTATACCTGTCCTCTCCGTGGAACCTTCCGAATCTGGCCCCTGCAGGCGCGCTGTGGAGCGGCACATAATGGAACACAGCAAGTATTCCGTTCTCCTTCAAGAAGGCTGCCAGAGCCGATCTTTCATCGATATCCTTAGTCTTGATATAGAACATGTGAGCGTTATGCTTACATTCCTCCGGGATCACCGGAAGCTCGATGCGTCCGTCTGCAGCCAGAGGGCTCAGAAGCTCATAATATGCGTTCCAACTTGTAAGCCTGTTGTCGTTGATCATGTCCGCTTCGTCAAGCTCAGCAAGCAGGTATGCAGCGTTCATCTCACTCGGCAGATACGAAGATCCCATATCTACCCATGTGTATTTATCGATCTGGCCTCTCAGGAATTTGCTCCTGTCGGTGCCCTTCTCTCTGATGATCTCAGCTCTCTCTGCCTTATCGTCATCGCGGATCAGCAGGGCTCCGCCTTCACCCATGCTGTAGTTCTTGGTCTCGTGGAAACTGTAGCAGCCGTAATCGCCTATGCTGCCCAGGCCTTGGCCCTTGTAGAAAGCGTTTACACCCTGAGCGGCGTCCTCCACCACCAGAAGATTGTGCCTCTTTGCGATGTCCATGATGGTGTCCATCTCACAGCCGACTCCTGCGTAGTGTACAGGAACGATAACTTTTGTTTTATCAGTAATCGCATCCTCTATAAGCTTCTCATCTATGTTCTGCGTATCAGGCCTTATATCTACAAACACAAGTGAAGCTCCTCTGAGCACAAAAGCGTTCGCCGTAGACACGAATGTATATGAAGGGAGGATCACCTCGTCCCCTGGACCCACTTCCGTAAGGATCGCCGCCATGTCGAGGGCAGTCGAACCCGAAGTAGTCAGAAGCGCCTTGTGCGCCCCCATCTTCTCCTCGATCCATGCGTTGCACTTCTTTGTAAACTGCCCGTCCCCGCAGATCTTGTGCGAGTCAACAGCCTGCATGAGGTATTCTTTTTCTTTTCCGATATACGGAGGTACGTTGAAACTGATCATCTCTGTTCTCCCTTTTCTTCTTTAGCGGTTGCCGTACATTTTCTCGTAGTACTGCTGGTATTCGCCGCTGATTATATTTTTCCACCAGTCTTCGTTGTCAAGATACCACTGTATGGTTTTGCGGATGCCGTCCTCGAACTTCGTCTCCGGCAGCCAGCCAAGCTCATTATGGATCTTTGTAGGGTCAATGGCGTAGCGCTGGTCGTGTCCCTTGCGGTCTGTCACGTATGTGATGAGGCTCTCAGGCTTTCCGAGCTGCTCAAGAATGATCTTTACCACCTCGATGTTGGCCTTCTCGTTGTGTCCGCCGATATTGTACACCTCACCGACTCTTCCGTTATGGATCACGAGATCGATAGCCCTGCAGTGATCCTCAACATAGAGCCAGTCTCTTACATTGAGTCCCTCGCCATATACAGGCAGCGGCTTATCGGCTGTAGCATTTGCGATCATCAGCGGTATCAGCTTCTCCGGGAACTGGTAAGGTCCGTAGTTGTTGCTGCATCTGCTGATAGTGACAGGCAGTCCGTATGTACGGTGATATGCCATCGCGAGCAGATCTGCCGAAGCCTTCGATGCCGAATAAGGGCTCGATGCCGTCAAAGGCATGGTCTCAACAAAGAAGAGGTCAGGCCTGTCAAGAGGCAGGTCTCCGTATACTTCATCTGTGCCTACCTGATGGAATCGTTCAACACCGTATTTTATCGATGCATCCATCAGCACCTGTGTGCCGAGGATATTGGTGCGCAGAAAGAGCCCCGGATCCTCAATGGATCTGTCTACATGGGACTCCGCAGCGAAGTTGACTACTATATCAAACTTTTCTTCAGGAAAGAGCCTGTCGATCGCTTCAGCATCAGTAATGTCAGCTTTTACGAATTTAAAGTGCGAATCATCTATTGCCGGTGCAAGGGTCTCCAGATTGCCTGCATATGTGAGAGCATCAAGTCCGACGATCTCATAGTCAGGGTGAGCCTCAAGCATGTGAAAAACGAAATTGCTTCCTATAAATCCGGCTGCGCCGGTCACAAGTATCTTCTTCATATTTTCCTCTCTGTATACTGAGTGCCTGTTTTAGGCAGAATCATCCTGCCCATAGATATAGGTATTTTATCGTAATTAACTCGTCTTTTGCAACAAGCACATGGCTCTCCAGCTGTAGGACAAATGTACATAGTGACAAAATGCTTTAAAGCACAGGAATAAAAAGCAATATTCAGAGCATTCGTCGCTGCGGTTAACAGCATCATATATGTGGATGCATTTAATAAATGCAAGTGGTAAAATATATAAACATTTGAAAATTCTGACCGGCTTGGCGAGGATAAGAATGAACCATTTAAGAAAAAAGTTGAAAACACTCCTTTTGGTTATAGCTATGATTGTAGCGTTGACTCCGTCACTTGGTTTGGTATACGCAGAAGATGAAGGGGCAACTGTGTCTCCGGTGATAGTAGATGAAGAATCTTCGGTAGGACAAGAAAATCCTATTCAGCAGGATACAGATGCCGCGCAGACTGAAGAGACGTCTGGTGATGATGATACTGTTATCATTGATATTATAGAGAGTAAGACAGAAAGACTCGTCCCAGAAGAGGAGACCCCTGAACTTGAAGAGCTGTATGAAGGCTACTTGAAAATGAAGGCCACCGGTTCACGCGCAAAAAAAACGGCAGGTGATAAGCTTAAGGGCGCAAACAAGAAAATTTACGATTATCTCAGCTCTGAGATCACTAAGGTTGCTTCGGGAAACAGGGAATCTACCATTATTAATTATTCGGCAGATAATCTTTTCGGCGGCAAAAACTACTGGACAGCAGCTGAACTCGGGATCGGGAGACTGTCAGACACAAATGGTAATATCACGGAAACTGCAAGAAAGAAATGTCAGGACCTCCGAACGGTGCTAAATGCCCTTCTGGCAGATAATCCGTATGGCTTATACTGGTATGACAAAACAAAAGGCACCTATGGAGTCCCATTTAAATGCCATCTGGAAACAAAGAATGGCGAGGAGCAGCTCGTAGTGACCGGTAACGGATATATTAAGATGCCTGTCGCGGTAGCTTATTCCAAGGCGAAACAGGAAGGGACTTACTATTTCGATACTGGTATAGGTAAGTCATCTTCTGCAGTTGTTTCCAAAGTGCAGGCAATTGTAGACAAATACGAAGGAACTGAAGACATAGCGCGTCTAACTGAATACGGTGATGAAATCTGCCAGCTGGTAGAATACAATGATGAAGCTGCCAGAAGAAAAGAAATGGCTTACGGTGATCCGTGGCAGCTCATCTGGGTCTTCGATGGAGACCCATCGACGAATGTCGTATGCGAGGGTTATGCCAAGGCTTTCAAATTTCTATGCGATCTGACTGAATTCAGTGGATCCGTTGACTGTATAACAGTCACGGGTGATATGGATGGAGTAGGACACATGTGGAATATAGTCACTCCGAACGATGATTATAATTACATTGTCGATGTGACAAGCAGTGATTCCGGGGCACATCTTGTAAACAGAGGCGTATTCATGTGTAACTCACCTGATGTTGAAGCATATCCCAGCTATTACTTCAGCAGATCCGGCAATTCGGTTAGATACACATATGACGAAGATTGTATGAGTATATTTTACAGTAATGAACTGATGATACCGGGTGAAGGTACAGGTCATGAAGCTTTAGATGATAATGCAAGGATATTCGGAAACACCAGATACGAAACAGCAATTAAAGTGGCAGAAGAGTATAAAAGCTCCTCAGAGAAGTTCGAGAGCATAATAGTCGCTGACGGCCGCAATTTTCCGGACGCTCTGTCAGGCGGATATCTGGCTAAAGTTAAGAATGCGCCAATTCTGTTGGTAAATCCATCTGAAGAAAACAAACTAATTAAATATATCAGCAAAAATATTGCGACCGAAGGAACTGTATATATCCTTGGGGGAATAGGAGCAGTAAGCTCTGCGTTCGAAGCTAAAGTAAATGCTGAAGGAATAGCCACAAAACGACTGGGCGGAAAAGACCGATACGAAACAAACCAGAAGATCCTAACGGAAGCAAGAGTTAAGTCTGAAGATATCCTCGTATGTATGGGAACCGGCTTTGCAGACAGCCTGTCGGCAGCGGCAGTGGGCAAGCCTATCCTGCTGGTTGGCAACTCTCTGACAGATGATCAGAAGAAATATATCAAGGGCCTTAGTTCAAAAAAGGTCTATCTTATAGGAGGAGAAGGAGCAGTCAAACCTGCTGTAGAGACAGGACTGGAAGATATGGGCTTCACACCTGAGAGACTGGCGGGACAGACAAGATATGAGACATCGACAGCAGTAGCAAGGGAGTTCTTTCCAAAAACAAAGACTGTGATACTTGCTTACGCACAGAACTTCCCAGACGGATTGTCGGGCGGACCATTGGCAATGATGAAAAACGCGCCATTAGTACTGACCGACTCATATAAAACGGTAGTAGCCAGAACTTATGTAAGGAGTTCAGGCGCGATCAGGAGCATCACGCTCGGCGGACCTTTGCTTATCTCAGATGACGATATCAAGGCGGTCATGGGAAGATAGTTCAAATCACATGGCTCTCCATCTGTAGTACTTGAGTTTACCGCTGATGCATTGTAATATATAGATACTCTAGAGAAAGGGGGCACAATAATGAAGATTTCACTGAGAAAAATGCTTTGCATGATTCTTGCAGTAACCATGCTTCTGCTCCTTGCCGGATGTAAAAAAAATGCTGAACAGAACACAGACTCTGAAGGCGAAGTCAGCATGGAAGAAATAGCGGACGAGCAGGCAGAAGGAACCGAGGACTATGACAACGGTATCTACTTCGATGAAGAAGCGGACGGTGCAGAGATCGTGGCTAAGAAAAAGAGCTCTGACGAATTTGTCGGATCCTGGAAGGCTACATCCGGGCAATCTATATATCAATACGGTAATGTTGATATCGAAGTGAAAGAAGATGGTACATGGTCAGGTAATGTCTCCAGAGAGCCCCTCACGGGCAAGTGGAGCGAGACAGACGAAGGCCTGCATCTTACAAGCGACCTTTTTGACTGTGATCTCATGTTTACCGAAGACAACGTCCTTGTAATGCGCTACTCGCCTAATGAGGACGGCGAATACTTAACTACAGTTCTCACCAAAAAATAGCTATGAGCAAAACATCTGCAACAGCAAATAATGTATTGAGCACAGCAGTCAGACTATTATGCCTGACTGCTGTTATAATAATGCTTTATATCAGCGTCCATGTATACGGAGCATCTCTATCCGGGCTGGCCATTCTTGCGGCTTTTGCGCTGGTATATGTTCAGCTGCCGGGTCTCTTACTGCTGAAAGCAGCATCCCTCAGGCCGAAATATATGTCCACCACTCTGGCGCTGGGATTTTTCTCGGGCTGGATCATCGAACTGTGTGTTTACTTTCTTGCGGACTGGCTCCGCTCAGAGGCCCTCCTCTATGCAGCAGGTCCCGCTCTGGCGATACTCTATCTGATCAGCAGCATAATCGATGGCAGGCGCGGCCTGCAGAAGCGCATCCGCATAAACAGGATCCCGGTTTTATTCTGCATCTTTCTGGTGCTGATATTGTTCTACTGCATAATCAACACGCAGTATATCTATCTGTCCCCTACGATAAGCGAGCTGACATACATGAATCCGGACAAGGCCTATCACATGGGGCTGATCAATTCGCTTTCTCATGACTACCCTCTTGAGAGTCCATGGATCAAGGGAGTTTTCATCAACTATCACATTTTCAGCGAGATCCTGATGTCCATTCCGGTAAGGCTTTTCGACCTTTCCGCAGATCTTCTCACCCTGTCATTTGGGCCGTTCCTGACAGCGTACTGCTTCGGAATATCCCTGTACAGCTTCTTCCGCGAAATGTCCGCGAAGCCGAACCGCGCCGGGATATACTGCATGATCGTTCTGCTGTCAAATTTATATGTAACGAGAAACACCACTTCCTCGCTGGCTTTCAAGTTCATTCTTATCAACGACAACTCCGCCGGTTACGGAATGGCTGCAGCCCTCATGACCATAGTTCTGTTCAGGATGTGGTATGACGCTTTCACAAACAAAGCATCCAACAGATACCGCCTTCTTGTGCTCCTGGCACTGTTCGTAATGCTTACCGCAGGTATCAAGGGTCCTATGGGCGCTGTTGCTGTTGTAGGTATGTGGGGCACACTGATTCTCGGCATGATCCTGAGAAAGGTATCCCCTAAGACACTCCCTGCACTAATGACCATTACCGCAGGATTCGTCCTGATATACGTCACAGTATTGGGCTCCAAGGGTCAGAGCAATGCCTCGGGTAATTCCGTGATCGAGTTTGCCACGATAACAGATATTGCCTTCTGGAAAAAACCTCTGATCGAGCTTCTCAAGTCGTATTCGCTTCCTACAAGTGTACGTCTGGGCATAGTTCTCCTGGTATTTGCGATGTTCTTCCTGAGCGCGTTCTTTATCCCGTTCTGCATAGGATACCTGCGCGAGCTCATACTTGTTCTTTCAGGGCGCAAGACGTTTGAACCTGCAAAAGTGCTGGTATACGCAGAGTTTGTTATCGGTTTTGTTGCCATGTTCGTGCTGAACTACAGCGGACACAGCCAGGTCTACTTCGGACTTGTAAGCGCTTTCCTTGCTCCGATGATCGCCTTCTGGCTGATCGAGGACCTTGAAGAAAAAGCTCCTTCGTCCAGACTGTCCAGATACTCACTGCGTGTGATCGTCTTTCTTTCCTCCCTGGTTCTTGTGGTATCGTCATACTCACTTCTTAAGTACTACGATATCCATATCAAAGAGGCTGCCAGGAATGCCAACCCTGCTATCGCATACAATGAATACGAGAGCATTTCACGGGAAGAATATGAGGCGATGCAGTGGATAGAGCACAATACAGAGGATGATGCTCTCCTGGCTACAGACCGCTACTACAGCGTTTCACCTGATGAGTATTCATACAAGGACAGATGGGCAAACAGGTTCTTCCTGTATGCCGTGTATTCCAACAGATTCAGTTATATTTCCGGATCCGGTTACAACCTGCCGAAAGATGACTGGCCGGTGCGTCAGGAGATGATAGAGACCAACAACCTTCTTTATGATGAAACTTATGAGGACCGCGGCGATCTTGCCAGGGATCTCGACATAGATTACGTAGTCGTATCTAAAAGATTTACGGAGGTCGGCGACCTGTCAAATGATGATTACGAGCTTTGCTATTCAAACGACGATGTCGATATATACAAAGTTGATGCAAATCAGTGATCATAAAAAATAATGCGGAAGGCTGAGCCTTCCGCATATTTTATTTGTACTGATCATACTTCCGGGTTTATATGCTCCTCGGAGTCCCCGTTCACTATCTTTTTAAACTTTTTCATTTCCATTTTTCCGCTTATCTTGATCCTGTTTACGGCATACTGGTCATCACTGCGGGTCGCATAATAGAAAGGATCATAGGCAAAGGCCATTTTATAGCCGCTGTCTGCAAGCACCTGTCTGAACGTCTCATTGTTATCTCCCCACGGATAAGCTAAATAACTGAATCCGTAAGGCGCGTTCTTTTCGGTATCTTCTTTCATCTGGTCATATGTATATACATCGACCGGGTGCTCTCCGTCTATCTTGCGGTGCATGTCAAAGGTATGACTTTCGAAAGCGAATTTCGGATACTCTTTCGGCATGCTCTCTATGAGGTCAGCACCGATATGATGATCTTCCCTGTCATCCGGATCCCACTCCGGCGTTACGTCCTCGATATGATGACCGATGCAGAACACCGTAGCAGCCAGATCATATTTTTTGATTATCGGATACGCAAGATAGTATGTGCCATAATAACCATCGTCAAAAGTTACTACAACGCTTTTTTCAGGTACTTCTGTCTTTCCCGTGTACCAGTCATAGAATTCATCAAGGGTAAGCGTGGTGAAGCCGTTATCGTGCAGATACTTCATCTCGGCATCAAAGGTATCTTCCGCTATCAGCAGCCCGCTGTCAAACTCCGTTCCCGCAGGAACTATCTTATGGTAAGTCAGTATTGGTATCTTTGTTGCTGTTGCCTCCGCCTCCGGCTCCCCGCCGCAGGCAGACAGCACGCACATGGAAACAACCACTGACAGAATGAGAGAAATAAGCTTAGCTGTTTTATTTCTGATTTTCATTAACGCACTTCCTGATGACTTAAAACTGAACAATAACTACTTTTTTGTTTTCACACACACTATCAATACAACAGCAAAGACGAGAGCAAGCAGCGTCATCAGTCCCGTATACAGCACTGTTGCTCCCATTATATTGTACTTTGCTACAAAATGATTGGACAGCAGCCTGGCGACTACTGCTGCAGCTACATATCCTACCATAAGGTGCTTCTGCCCTCTGACTACTGTGACCACAACAGTGAAGAAGTTGACAAGCGCCAGCATACCTCCCCCTACCATCAGGATAGTCAGATGCACCTTGTATTCATGCAGATCTGCATTGTAGAGCCATCCTAATACCGGGCATCCGATAGTCAGAGCCACAGCGATCGCCAGCAGCGTGATTGCGGCAATAACGCCCAGCTGCCTTACAACGATCTTTGTGAATACCTTCATTTCACGTCTGTCCCATTTATGGGCAAGCTTTACCAGAATTGGATTGAATACAAAATTAGCAAGCAGCCCTATTACGAAGACCGGCATGAAAATGAAGTTGTAGCATGCCTGAGCAGTGTCATCAAGAGCAGCGTCTATCGCATATTTCGGCGCATTTCCGATATACAGCAGCAGGAAGCTGCCGACAAACAGAGGGAAGCACTCCTTTGTAAGTTTTACGAGAGCGTCCTTGTTGATCCTGAAATGGATCCCGCCGAATTCAGGCGCAACAAGCAGGCTCGACATGCACATCGTTATCAGGGCAACGGCAAACCATATTATCACCGAGGTCAGCAGATTGTGTGTTATGACCAGCGAGATCATGCACGCTATCATCGCAAGGCCGATCCTGAAAGTGTTTGTTTTGGCTGCTACATCCAGCCTCCTTGACTGCTGATATCTGGCATAATAGACATCTGAAAAAGCTTCGACCAGTTTAAGAAGGCAGACAAAAACAATTACCCAGAACTTGTACGGACTGTATTGTCCCCTCAGATACCCGGCCAGAACATACACAGTAAATACGACAGTCATTATCAGGCAGGTCAGCACTCTGTGCGACTGATAATCAGTAAAGCTTACTTTTTCCTTGATGTCGCTTACCTGATACTTTCTGACGCCATACTCACCTATAAACGACATCAGACTTCCTATTGCGTATGCAATAGAAAAAACTCCGGCATCTTCAAGTCCGTTAGTTCTCGTGATAACGATCAGCATCACTGCCGACTGCATCGCGAACATCAGACCCGAAAAGGAGTTCCAGGCATAAGCTGACTTTTCTACATCTTTTGTATTAAGGAATAGTCCTTTTAATCTTTCTGTCATATACAACAATATTAAAAGCACCGCGGTAGTGTTGTCAAATACATATTGTACCACGGTGCTTTTATTTTCTTATCCTAAGCTTTTCTGTGTCCGTTGCCTGGACCCGCTCCGGATCATCTCGACATGATCTCCTTGACAGCTGTGTCCGAAATAAGCGCCGGCCCGCCAAGGGTAACATTTCTGCCTGCTCCGGCTGACTTTACATATGCCCTTGCAGCTTCAATGTTTTCTGGATCCGTCAGAATGATAGGTGCGTTTTTCATCATCGCCAGAGGTCCGCCCGACAATCCGTCCGGGAAGTTCTGTGCATATGCAAGGACCACTGTTTTTGCCTTAGAGAAGAACTTCTTTGCTACTTCTGTCGATGTCTCATACCGTGTTTTTCCCGCGATTCTCTCGACCTTACTGAAGCCCAGGTCTTTCAGCCCGGTCTCCACAGCAGGCTTGACGGCTCCTTCTCCTCCTATAAGGTAGATCTTTTTTGAACTAAGGCCCTTGATATATTTCTTCTGATCATTTGTCAGAGAGTTGCCAACCAGCAGGATAGGTTTGCCCACTGCCGCTGCCGACAGGCTATCTGCAAAGCCGGTTCCCATACATACGAGGATATCTTCAGACTTAACTCCTGCTTCCGTAAGGATCTTCTGGTTTGTTTCATACCGGTCTTTTCCGCCCAGTCTTGTTGTGGATATTCCTTTTGCTTTTACCTTGCTTTCGAAAGCAGCGCTTACTGCTCCGGTTCCGCCGAGAATATACACCTTTCCTCCGATTAAAATGTTATTGCTTATGTATTCAGCAATTCTGTCTTCTACAGAGGGCTCTACCAGCAGGATAGGCGCATTCTTTGTCTTTGCCAGATATCCTCCGGACAGTGCGTCAGGGAAGTTTTGGCCATATGCGACTATTACGTTCTCGAACTTCCCCGCGGAACCCTTATACTCCTCTGCAACCTCTATGGCTGTATCGTATCTGCCATCTCCAAAAGCCCTTATATCGGGCTTTTGATAGCCGCAGTATATACATACATCATCTCTGTCATATTCATGAGGTTCCGTAACTGTTGTTTTTCCTAATCTTTCTTTCTTGCTTTGTTCTTTGCACACTTTACAGTATGTAATTTCCGTGATATTACCTGTTACTTTGTGTCTGCTCCCGTCTCCGGTATCAGCTATCTTGCACACCTCATCATCATAGTCATACTCAGATTCCTCTGAAGGATGTTTGCAGTTATTCTTCTGACCACAGTCAGTACAGATATGTCTCGAATTATAGTGATGATAGAACTTTTCATCAATTGTAACTTCTCTGCTTTTAATGGTTTCTCCGCAATCTTCGCACCATGTATCTAGATTTACAGTTCCCGTTACTCTATGATACGTGTCGTTTACTTTCTTAAAACTTACATCATCAATATCGCTATCAATAATATAGTCATAGTCTGTGTGTTTATGCCGGCATTTGTTTATATATCCGCACTCTGTGCACTCGCCGTCTTCATAATCATGCTCGGACTTTTTCCCTTTTATCTGGATTGTATCCTCTTTCACCTTTGCACCGCATAGATAGCACTTCGTTACTATTACTATTGTGCCAGTTGCCTTATGAAACCTGTTGTCCCCTTTTATCTCAGTGCACGTAACATCAGAATCGGACCAGTCTTCATATTTATCGGTATCTCCATGCTTACATGTATTTTTATGATCGCAGTCTTCACAGACTTTTCCGTCATAATGATGCTTCTCTTCTTCTCCATTAAACTGAGTTGTAGTGCTCTTTAGCTTTTTACCACAATCATCGCAGTAAACTTCTTTTGTTATCTTGCCAGTCACATTATGATATTCATTATCTCCTTTTATCTCAGTACAATTGGCATCGCTCCGGTCTTCATAAATAGAGATATTAAGGTGTTGGCATTTTGCCTGTTTTGCATTATAGATTATCTCATCAGGTATCTGCTCTGTAACGATCTGCTGATGATCTTCTCCTGTTGATTCTTTATCAAGAGAAATATCCGCGTCTTCTTTAAGGGCGTCATCCTCGACTTCCTTGCCAGACACTTCAGCTGCATGAGTCTCTTTTGCTTCCTCTATATTCTGTGCCAGTTCTTTGGTTTCATTTTTTTCAGCTTCTTCTGTCACAGTAGCAGGAATTGAACCTTCCGCCTCAGCATCACCAAAAGAAAGACAGCGTCAAAGACATTGTCAATAATAAAACTACTACCTTTCTTTTCATATACCAGGTCCTTCTTCAAATATTATTAGCAATAGCATCTATTAGAAAGTCTATCAAAGCTGCCCTTGTTCCTCAAGCTTCGTGGTATAGTTTTTCAATTGTTTTGTCGCAAACAAATCAGCGCCACCCGTATAGCGGATGGTTGTCTGTCTAGGACTCGATGCGTCCTCGACGGGGTTTATTTTTTGTTGGTTCTCTTTTTCTGTTTTGGATTATTTGCCCATTATAGTTTCTACAGCTATGTCTGAGATAAGCGTAGGTCCACCGAGTGTGATGCTGTTGACTATTCCCACACTCTTTACATATGCCTTAGCCGCTTCCGTTGTATTTGAGTCAGTCAATACGATCGGCGCATCCTTCAGCATTGCCAGCGGTCCGCCGGCTAGTCCATCAGGGAATTTCTGAGCGTATGCCAGTATCACGGTCTTCGCTGTCTCAAAGAACTTCTTTGCTACTGCTGTCGATGTCTCATATCTTGTCTTCCCCCACAGTCTTTCAGGTTTGAATCCCATGTGCTCAAGGCATTCCTCCACATCACTTGTGACTGCTGCAGTTCCTCCAATAAGGTAAATCTGTTTTGAGCTCAATCCCTCGATATATTTCTTCTGATCATCTGTTAGGGTATTTCCTACCAGCAGTATCGGTTTTCCTACTGCTGATGCCGACAGACTGTCTGCATACCCATTCGCTGAACACACCAGGATATCCTCGGCCTTAACGCCTGCCGTATCGAGAATGGCCAGATTGGTTTCATATCTGTTCTTTCCACCAAGTCTCTCCAGCCTCTCCTCTGATATTCCTTTCGCTTTTACTATATTCTCGAACTCAGAACTTACTACTCCGGTTCCTCCAAGAATGTATACCTTACCTTCCGGTGAGATGTTCTTACTTATATATTCAGCAATTCTGTCTTCTACAGATGGTTCTACCAGCAGGATCGGCGCGTTCTTTACTTTTGCCAGATATCCTCCGGACAGAGCGTCAGGGAACTTGCGGCCATATGCTACTATTACGTTCTCGAACTTCGATCCTGTTGTTGTCTTATACTTGTCCGCTGCTTTGATGGCTGTATCATATCTGGCATCGCCATATATCCTAACTTTTGGATTATGGCAACCGCAGTACTTACATACATCATCCTCGTAATAATAATGAATTTCGTTGCACTCAGTGTCACCAAGTTCGTTTGTTTCTATTATTGCCTCGCAAACTTTACAAACTGTTACCTCCGAGATAACACCTTTCACCTTGTGGTGGGATCCGTCCTTCAAATCTTCTATTTCACATTCGTCAGGATAGTAATCATATTCGAAGTATTGTGAAGGATGCTTGCATGTATTTGTGTGGCTGCATTTTTTGCAAAAGCCTGAATCATAGTCGTGATAAAGCACTTCATTCTTGAGAGATTCAGATACAGACGAGACAATGCTTTTACAATCTTTACAGTACGTTACTAACGCTACTGTTCCTGTTACTATATGATTCTTGTTATCAATCACTGTGCAATTTACAAGTGGATCATTTTCGTCCCAGTCATAGGCTTTTTTAGTGTGTTTGTGATTGCATTTCTCACCGCATCGTTTGCATATGTTATCGTTATCGATATCATAGTCGTGTCCGAGTGCAGGTACTACTACTGCCTCTTTAGGCTCACCGCATCTTGTACAGTGGATCGATTTTGATCCCGCTTCTGTACATGTTGGTTCTTTATCAACTGTATAATCGGCATTCCAATCATGCCCAAGTGCCGGTATTATTACATCCTCTTTAGGCTCGCCGCATCTTGTACAGTGGATCGATTTTGATCCCGCTTCTGTACACGTTGGTTCTATATCAACTGTATAATCTGAGTTCCAGTCATGAAAATCCGTGACTACTTTTATTGTCCCGGCGTTAACGTCGCCAGCATAAAGTGTTACTTCTGCAGTTCCTTGCCCAACAAGGTGGAATTCAATTTCTCCTGTATAGTATAAATTGTCAGAATTCATACCGGAGCTTGCTAATTGAGCGATAACCACACCAGTATCACTGGACTGAACATCTGAAAAACTAAGAGAAGAATTCTCATACGTTTTCTTAACAGTCTGATCAATACAGCCGGTTATTTCATCGATAAAAGATTTCTGATCATCATTGGGCAGTATGTTTTGTTCCTGATCGTTAACAGTTTGCTGAGATGAAATATCCGAAGACTTCATCTCTGTTGAGATTTCATCAGCAGGCTTCTCTGCCATCTCTCCATCTATTACGACTTCATCAGCAAATGACTCAATGCCTTCTGCATCAACATTATCCTGTACCAACTCTTCCGACCCGATCCCATCCGCTTCAACGGGCTTATTAACTTTGACGGTTCCGTCCGGTTCAGTATCAGCAAAAGCAATCATCGGCATGCAAGATAGTACCATGGTGAGTGCCAGCAATAAGATTAATGCTTTTTTCCTCATATGCAATTCCTTTTTCTTTATCTTTTGCATTAACGTCTATTAAAAATCTTATCAAAACAGCTCCTATGCCTCAAGGCTTGTGGTATAGTTTTTCAGTTTTGCCTGAAAACAGAGAGAGCATTCAGCCAATACAGTTTGGGGGGGACTAAAGTAGAATCGAATAAAACAAGCAAGAGGACACATAGCTATTGCAGCTACAGATCTCTGCTTGAATATGAGAAACAATACTATTTGCAGCACCCTGTGAATATGTGCAGAGTTACATGGCAACGGCAGGTTTATTCTCGAAAAAACTGCCCGTTATATTGACAGAGGACCCATCAGCTAGACAAAATACTTTTGAACAATTGGAAAATGGTTCATTACAGCGGAAATAATAAATGAGATAATAAACACTACTACACTAATAACCAACACAGATAGTATCGGATTAAAAGACAATGTATGTAATCCTAATCTTTTGTTAAGGACTTCGATGACAGCAGGATGAGCAAGATATGCACCAAAGCTGTATTTTGCCAAGGTTTGAGCAATATTATTTAATCGTTTATTTGTAAAAAGTGAACACTTAAATGCTACAAACACTGCAATGCTTTCAAATAACACATTTACTGTAAAATCTCCATAATACCTGTCGCAAGCATTTTGTGTTTTTATCGCTACTATTGCATCGACAGCAATTGTAATCATAAACCCTACTAACCCAAGAAAGTATACAAAATATCTCTCCTTTTTATGGAATTCCCTCTGATTAAGGCAATATCCTAAAACAAAATAACTTGAATATCCAAGCACAAGACTCATACTCATCGTTGTAACATCACTATTGATTACACCGATAGCCTTAACGAGCAATTCACTACCGAAGTCCTCCGATATGATAACAATTTCAGGTATAGCAAAAGCAAATACAAATGATACTGCAAGATAGTATTGAGCAACCTCTTTTTTTTCCACTATACTTTTAAGTACAGGAATACATATATATAAGCCTATCATCATAAGGATGAACCACATATGATAGTGGCCTCTAATTGCCGACTCTATAATTCGTCGCTCGTCACCCCCCTCAATCAAAGCATACACAGTCGACCAAGCAGCAAAAGCACAGAGAAGTCGAAATATATTCTTCGAATAAATTTTCTTAATAGATATCTCTCTGTTAAGAAAAAGGGCTCCACTTATCATTACAAACACAGGGACAGCCCATCTTACTATGCTGTCATAGAAATTAAATGTCTGCCAGGTCAATTCATTCACATCAGTAGAGTACCAATTAGTAGCCGAAACATGGAGCATAATAACCGCAAAGGTAGCAAACACTCTCAAATAATCAATGTATACTGTTCTCTCTCTTTTTGCTTCCATATAGTGAATAACCACACAATTCAATTAAATCAAACGAATTCTTTTTTCATAATAATCGGCAATGCTTTTAATAACAGCAAACCTAATCCTCTTATTCCATAATCGCTTACCTTGTTCCATGCAAGAACCAGAAGAATTTCTATCATGGATAATAACACAAAACTTCTTATCTTTGAATATTCTGGTTTTAGGGTGGTAGATTCCCAGAAAACTTTGATTTGGGCCCTCTGTCGATATATTGGGCAGTTTTTTCGAGAATAATCCTGCTGTTGCTATGCAACTCTCTACGTATGTTTACAGGATACTGTAAATAGTATTCTCTCATTTAGCTGGTTGCTCATCCACGCACGGATGGTTTACCGTTTGCTGAATGTATGCTTTTTCAGATAGATCCAAATCTCAAAATTTTCACAGGCTCAAGGAGGAGTACTGCCGTAAAGGCCATTCCGAAAGATCTCGAGGAAGTAAAGTTCAAGACCAGCATCAAATGAGGTCCCTATGTTAAGAATGCTTACAGATTTGACGACCAATGGTCTTTAACCAGATCATTGTTTTGGCAAGTTAATAGGAAGACGAAATATTTTGATTTCGTCTTCCCATCTTGTTTTTTGTCCTGAAAACCTCACATTTTCAAGCTGCGAGTTTTGGGTAATCATTTTCTGCCATTCCTACAAATCTGTCCTTCAGATTATTTGGAGATTCCTACAGATATTTTGATTACCTTACTTTGGTCTTACTCAATAATCATTTGAAGCTGTCAATACTGTGTAAAGCCTAAATTCTTCATTTCCATTCCGTAGTTATCTCCCAGAACAGTATTCCATATAGCCATGGATGATCTGAATGCAGTGTCAACTGACTCGTTAGTGTCAATCTTTGTACTGTCTGTATAACCATCCGGATATACATCTGTATACTTATCTATAGTATCTTGTGTTTCTATTAAAATACGAGTCTGATAACGGGAGCTTCCTTTTAATGGAATGATCACTGACGTGTATGTACTGATATTACTCTTTTGCACCGCGCATACCAGTTCTACAGAATCACTGTGGTTTACAAAGAAGACCCTAGTATCATTATAATCTACTGAAGGCTCTACAGTTATATCCTTATTTTTGTTTTTATATCCGGTCATTTCAATTATATCATGCAGATTCTGTACCGATATTTCTCCTACATTGATCACAATCGGTTTCGCTACCAAATCTGAATATATATCATTAAACTTTAAAACTGTCGTTCCGCTCTTATTGCCCTTGATTGTAAAGGTTTCAGTAAGTACTCCTTTTGAGTTTCTTGAAGATTCTGTGGAAACGACACTAATGATGGCATCGTTTCCAATCACATACTTTGTGCCATAATTGCTCTCTGTCTTAATTGCGGCTGTCTCTCCAACCTTACTAATATTCGCATACTTATCAACAACCTTGAAAAATGACATGATCCTCTTTACAGCTGCATCTGAGATGTATGTAGTACCACCAAGGGTAATGGATCTGACCGCTCCAGCACCCACCACATATTCTCTTGCCGCTGTAGTATTGTTGGAAGCTGTCAAAATGACTGGTGCATTTTCGAGCATCGCTAAAGGTCCTCCAGACAGACCGTCCGGGAAGTTTCCCGCAAATGCCAGTACCACAGTATCTGCTTTTTCGAAGAATTCCTTTGCTACTGCTGTCGATGTCTCATATCTTGTCTGTCCCCAGAGCCTCTTTGTTGTGAATCCCTGAGTTTTCAGCCCGCTCTCCACAGCAGGTATGACAGCAGCATTTCCTCCTATCAGGTATGCCTTCTTTGTGCTCAGTCCCTTGATAAAAGTCTTTTGCTCTTCTGTGAGGACATCACCTACCAACAGTATCGGCTTTCCTACTGCCGATGCCGACAGGCTGTCCGCAAATCCGATTCCTGAGCATACCATTATGTCCTCATTTTTGACACCTGCCTCCTTGAGGATAGCAAGATTTGTATCGTACCTTGTACTGCCTCCGAGTCTTTTTGTAGATATTCCCTTAGCTTTTATTTTGTCTTCGAAATTTTTTCCTACTACTCCGATTCCGCCAAGAAGGTATACCGTTCCTCCAGATGCGATGTTTTTGTTTATGTAGCTAATTATCATGTTTTCTTTGGATGAATCTACAAGCAAGATCGGAGCGTTCTTGACTTTTGACAGATATCCGCCAGAGAGTGCATCAGCGAAGCCCTGACCGTTTGTTACTATTACGTTACTGAACTTCGTCCCTGATTTGCTTTTATAATAATCTGCTGCTTTTATGCATGTATCATACCTGTCACTTCCGTAAATTCTGATATCTTCCGTCTTGACATCGCTTGTATCACCATTTGAAAGCAAGGCCTCTTTGCTTTCAAATGTCACAGATTCAACCTGGTCTTCCTGGCTTTCAGATGACTCAAGTCCATACACAAAATCACCGATACTCGCAGTATCGTCCACAACGACAGGCTCCGGCTCTTCAGCAAATGCTTCTTCACTCACATAGGCCTCAGGCTCTTTCAATTGCTCATCCGGCTCCTCTGTTTTTGCTTCCGATGCTACAATGTCCTCAGCTGCTGTTTCTTCACTAACGCTGTCTTCTGGCTCTTCTGTCAGTGCATAGGAAAGACCCGGCATATATGTAAGGAACAATGCTATCGCCATCAATAGCGCAAAAATTCTTTTATTTATCATTCTTTTCATATAATTTCCTCGTTATTCTTTTTCTATAGAATTCTCCGTGTCCCAGAATTATGCACGATTACTGTCTAGGTGCTAATAAACGACAAGTGCTGTTCCATTCGGGCAATTTTCATAAATCCATTTAGCATTCTGATCAAAGTTCCTGACACATCCATTGGAAGCAGGTCCTCCCATTTCCCAGCCTGACAGCTTGCCGTGGATGGAGTTCCATGTCTGGAAAGGTCTCCACCAATTGACGCCGTGGCGGTATCTTACGTATCTTTCAAGTTCCTTATCGCCTGTAGGCGTAGGTGATTCACCCGCACCTGTAGCACATTCCCAGTCTTTGATCAGCTTCCAGTTTCCCTTACCTCCCTGGAAAACATAAACATGCTGTGTGTAAGTGCTTACCCAGATCAGATATTTAGTCTTGCTTGATCTTCCATAGCTGTTTACGAACGATTCCGCAGAAATCTTATCATAGAACAGGATTCCCTGATAATTGTCAGTTACACCGGAAGCGCTTGCATAGTTTTGCCTTGCCCAGATGCCGCTGTAAGATTTTGATTTGCTGATTTTATTTGCCTGATAATCAGCTTTGCAATTTTTTACGCGTATATAGTTTGTCCAGAACTCGCTGCCGTTATACCAGAACTTATACTTGCCTCCGCCGAAGCCCTGGGCAATAACAGTCTGTCCTCCTTTGAACGTTACTGTCTGATTCTTTCCGCGATGAGATGACAGTGTTGCGGAACTCTTGAAAGTAATAGACTCATACATTGGTCTAACGCATGTGCCGCTAACTTTCGCCCCATTATTTGCTCTGATATCAGTATATGAGATAGTAAGAACTCTGTAGTAATACGTCCTTACCTGATTGAACTGGCCAGTCGTTCCGTTTGCATTTTTGTCGGTATAAGTAAACTGTGCTGCACTGGTATTCCTTATTGTTTTGAGATCACTATATTTTGAACCGTCCAGAGATCTCTGAACTACATAATATTTAGCGTCCCCAACCCTGTCCCATGTGAGAACAATGCTGTTGTATGAAGGGTGCAGTCTGAGATTTTTAACAGGCTGAGCCTCTGCAGGACTATATGTGACCTTGATAACTGTCGGATTGATGGACTGTGCATTAACAGTGCCCTCAACAACAGTCTTATCTGCTTTATATCCCACAACCGTCGGCGATTTAACAGAGTACTTGCCTTCGAAAACGCCCTTGGCATTTTCTACAAGCACAATCTCCTTTGTCACGGGAGGAGCTGCCTCTCCACCACTTTTGTAAACATAGTTTATTGTCACAGTAACAATCGGTTTCTCAAGGCCTTGAACCAGCTCTTCGATACGTGATTTTTTAGCCGCATCCATCGACTCCGATGAAAATTCTTCTACATTCTCACCTGTAACAGGTGCAGGCTCACCGGCCTCAGTGGATTCAGCATTAGGCGCCGTTCCCTCGGGATCAGAAGAATCCATCTCAATATCAGGAGCAGGTTCCTCTGAACCAGGAGCAGTCTCCTTTGTAACTGTTGTCTGATCATCAGCCTGAGGCTGTACTTCGAGCTCATCCACAGCAAATGCAATGCTGAGCGATGACACAACCATCAGCATGGCGAGCAGCATGGAAATAAATTTTGAATGCTTTTTCATGTCTCTCTCCGATAATGTTATAAAGATTTTAAAGTGTATTCTTAGATATACATATTAATGATAGCAGATGACTGTACTTTTTGGCAACCAAAAGGCCTCCTTAATTTAAAAAAGCTATCCCTTTTCAGCGGATTTTACCGACCAGATCTTATTTCCGTCTATTTCATCCACCTGCTCCATATATATCGTTGTATCAGGGGTCCCATACCACTTGTTATAGTATTCTTCCAGCCTTTTTATGTTCTTATTGCCTACATAAAACGCTTTTTCATTATCTATGAGGTCTTTTATCGGATTATAGACTCCGAATTCCGCAAGCCTGTCCAGCATGTACGGCGAAAGCACTCCCCAGCCTCCGGTGCCGGTCACGTTGCGGTCTTTTCCGTCAGGAGCCTTCAGAGGCGAAGCGTATACTCTGGCCTGCTTTTTTTCAGTTGTCGCCCAGACATACAGCTTATCCCCGTTCTGCATGTAGTATTCCTCCAGAGCCTCCGACATCACCTTGCCTGATGCCTTTGCAGCCTTGCTTTCAGCGCCTGTGTATGCCGGAGCCATAAGCATGGCAGTTATCAGGATAACTGCCACTCCCATTACGGCAGAAGCCCCTCTGTTGCTGCCTTTAGCCTTCTCCCCGGTATTCTTCATCAGATAGTACAGCATCCATACAGCGGCTCCTATGTCCGCCACATACAGAGCCCTGTACGCCGGCCGCTGCATGTAATATACGGCGAGATACAGAGCCAGAGCCATGAGTCCTGTCCCTATAACAAAAGGCCAGTGCCTCGGCTTCAGCGCCAGAAGCATCCAGAGTGCCAGTACGCACAGATAGATGATATGGATCCCTGTAAAAGACAGATCACGCACGCCATGGTATGTCTCCTTAAGACATTTTTTTACGCTTTTTATCAGCACAGCCGCTTTTCCGTCATCGCTTCTTTTAATACTGTCTATGCTGCGAAGGTTCTCCATGCTCGCAGCGCCTTCGTAATCGAACACCCAATGGTCGATCAGATAGATGTCGTTCTCTGAGATGCCTATGGCATCATACGCATCGACATTGTCTTCATAGTATTCATATGTAGGAAAGTCGACGACATTGGACCTGTAAAGACTGTAATCCTCTGCATAGCGAAGTTCCGGAGTACTTACATTTATGCGGCATGAGTACTGGTCGAGCCCGTACGCCCCGATCACCAGAACGATCAGAAGCGCATATAATACGATCCTTCCGAAAGTAAAATAGCCGTCATCTGTAAGCCTGCTTCTGTTCTGTATGAGCCATATCAGGCCGTAAATGCCTGCAAAGCCCGCTGCGCCAAGAAGAGCGTCTACACGTATGCACGCCCCCAGATAAATCAGCAATATCGCGATGATATATCCCGGCGCTTTCTTCTTCTCAGTAACGCAGTCCACCAGCAAAAGCATCCCCGCCGTCATCACCAGAGCGGCTGTTTTTGTGAACTGCACCGCACTGTAGTGATCGAAGGCGAAAAAAGCAATCATAACAGACGAAGCTATCCTGACTACCCTGCCTGTGCCGGCGTTGAATATAGTGTGCAGTATGGAGGTGAACGACACGAAGGACGCTGCTATAAGCAGTATCACATACCAGTTGACTGCAGGTATGAGGCTCTGCACTGCTATAAGCGCCCTGCACAAAAAGTAGTTGACGAAACCAACGTACGGATAGCCGGAAGCGAGCCTCGCCGCTATGGCATAATCGTCATTCGTTTCGTACGCCATGTCGGTCAGCACCAGCATCGCTGCAAGGATGACCGCGTTTATTATGATAGATTTTATAAAGTTTTGTCTGCTATTTGTTTCCATGGCTTTCTGTTAAAGTATTGCTAACGTCCTCTAAACATACTAAAATTCAAACATTGAAGGAGGCTCATACATGAAATATTCGATTGTAATACCATGTTATAATTCTTCGCATACGATCCGTCAGGTCGTTGAACTGACCTGTAAAGAAATGAATAATCTGGGCAGAACGCCTTTCGAGATGATCCTCGTTGACGATTTCTCTCCCGACGGCGGAGCCACAGCTGCCGAGCTGATCGCACTGTCTGCCGACTATGAAAATGTTGTTGCGGTAGAGCTTGCCAGAAACGGCGGCCAGCACAACGCCATCATGGCCGGTCTCAACTATGCCAAAGGTGACTTCATCATTCTTATGGATGATGACATGCAGACGCATCCATCGCAGTTATCGCCTCTTCTGGCCAAATTCGATGAGGGCTTTGACGTGGTCTACGGGTACTATCCTGACAAGAAGCACTCCGCATTCCGCAATTTCGGCTCGTGGGTCAACTATACGACAGTACGCATACTCATCGGCAAGCCGAAGGGCCTCAGGACCTCCAGCTACTGCCTCATGCGCAAATATGTACGCGACAGTATCATAAAGTATCCGGCACAGTATTCTCACATGCAGGGTCTGGTGCTGAGGACAGTATCCCCGGCAAAGATAGCCAGTGTTCCTATAAAGCATTTTGACAGAGCATACGGCACGTCCAATTATTCGCTCAAAAAGCTCATCTCCCTGTGGTCGAATATAGCCGGCTTCTCGATAGTGCCTCTGCGTATATCCCGCACATTCGGCGAGATACTGTCGGCCATCGGCATTCTCGGAATGATATGGCTCATCGTCCGCAAGGTCGTAAAATCGACTCAGATACTCGGCTGGACATCCACGATGATGGCCATCATATTCTTCTCGGGTGTCATCCTTATCACCCTTGGTATAGTAGGTGAATATATCGGGCGGATGTTCCTCACCATAAGCAACTACCCGCAGTTCGTTGTGCGGGGCGTCTACCGGAACGGAAAGGAACAGCCTGCTGACCAGACAGACCCCGGCGGACAATGATCAAAGTGTCATTAAACAGCAAATTCCTCTGGCCTTTGCCGGCCAGAGGTTTTTTATTGTCTTTTCAGTTCTGCCTTGCGGCCATATCGGCCAGCACCTCGTCCATCTCACGAGGAATCACTCCGCTAAGCTCTTTCATGCGGCTTACATCCATGTATGACGGAGTTATAGTCTCCGGAGCGGAGTCATCATATTTTACAGGCTCCGGTATTCCGTACGCCTTTACGAAAGCTTCTGCTATCTCCAGATTCGTATAGGCTCCTTCCATGCCCGCATTTACGATGCAGCAGCCCGATATGTCCGCTGAAATGAGACTGAATATCACATCCGCAAGGTCTCTTGAGTAGATATACTGTCTTCTTGCGGTGCTTTTGCCGATGACTGTCAGCTGCTGCTTCTTTTCGGCGAGGTCTCTGAACACATTCACCATATTCCGCATATGGTCTTTTTCGCTCAGCACCTGCGCGATCCTTACGATAATGACTCTGAGTCCGTATTTTTCACTGTATTCGCGGCAAAGCTGCTCGCAGCGCAGCTTATTTTTGCCGTATGCGGAGCGCGGATCAGGCACGGTCTCTTCTGTCCACGGCACCTTCTCCGGATCACCGTAGGCAATGCGGCTCGATGCGTAGACAAAGGTGCCGACACCGCCTGCCACAGATGCCTTAAGCAGAGCCTCTGTCATATGCATGTCTTCATCGTACTCGTGCAGCTCCGTTTTTATTCCCTTTATGCCCGCAAGGTGCACGACTGCTTCCGCTCCGCTCAGGAGCGGCATCAGGCTTTCCTCAGAATAGTCAGTGCACGCCCAGCTTATGTTTGCGGCGATTTCAAGATGACTGCTGCTGCGGCTCAGAGCAAGTACGTTTATGTCATCCCTGCCCGCGGCCTTCTCAAGCATCGCATCCCCGACTACACCGCTCGCGCCCGTAACAACTATCCTGCTCATCTCTCTGTTACTGCTCCTTTTTTACATTGCACACAAAGCAGCGCTGCTTGCCTGTCGTATCAGGCGGAAGCACGTCCATCCACTCTATCCTTACCTTGAACTCATCGCCGTACAGATCGTATACGGAGTCGATGAAGTGTTTCTCAATCTCTTCGCGGCTCATGGAAGTGTTGTTAGGATCCGGTGCAAGCTGTATGAGCATGTCATGGTATGTCTCTTCGATGAACCTGAACTGAGACAGGCCCACAGTCTTGTTGGCTATGCGCATCAGCATGAGGGCTGATGATTCGACGCCATCCTCGTGAAGCACCAGATCGTTCATGCGGCCTTCAATCTTGGTCATATATCTCAGGCCGTCCTTGATGTACGACTTGCCCAGATCTCTGGTCTCATAATTGATGATAGGATATGTCTTTTTATAAAGTGACGTGATGATGATGCGTCCGTCATCCGCGAGATTATTATTGTCGTCATACACGTTCACGACCGCGATATCGTTGGCAACATAATAGAAGTCATTGCCCGGATACTGATAGACGAAGCTGCCCATCTCTGACAGTCCGTAAGCATCAATGAGGCCGTCTCCCAGAGTCTTTTTGAGAAGCTTTCTGGTAACGTCGTCTACCATTTCACTTATAGGACAGTAGAGCTTAGGTTTCCACAGCGGCATGTTATGCTTTTCAGCGTAGGCAACTATCCTGACAAGGCAGTTGCGGCGGAAGCATATCATGTCAGGCTTGTATTCATTGATATCTCTGATGGTATCCGCGATACCGTCGCCGAAGCAATAGTCTTCCGATACTACCTTTCTTCTCATCACACCCAGCGCCTGTATGAACGAGTCCCTGCTCTTATCGCTCGGGTCTCTGTGGCTGGTCTGGAAGGAATACATCTTGCCCCTGAAAGGGTGGTATCCCGCGTCGCGGAGAACTCTTATCCAGTTGGCGTCGCTGCAGCCCTGCTCCCTCTGTGTGTACAGTACTTTCAGAGGCACTCCCGATGAACCGCTCGTGCTGTGAACATTGAGCGAATCATGCTTTTCAGGATGCTGCTCCCACTCCTGCTGCATCCAGAGCCTCAGCTCAGGCTTGTCCATGGTCGGGAATTTTACCATATCCTCAGCGCAGTGATAATCGTCAGGAGTTGTATTCGACTCTTCGAATTTCTTTCTGTAGAAAGGGATCTTGTAAGCCCTCTTCATGAGCTTGTGGATCCTTTTGTTCTGATCCTTCTTTATCTTCTCCGGATCTCCGCTGAGATGCCTGTGAAGTGTCAGCAAATAGTAGAGCGTGTATACGTTCTTTAATTTCTTTTCAAATTTCACTTCTGTTACCTCTGTTTCACTAAGCTTCCGATGTCTTGACTATCTCATACCCGCATTTCTCAATATAACCGTTGAGCCTGCGCACTTTGTCGCCATCCTTATAATAGTAGAAATAATATTCAGCGCCCTCGTGGCTGTGCCTGCTGCTGTCAAACTTTGTCCACGGCGGCTGACAGAAAAACCTCAGAACGTATTCGTCTTCAGGCATCTCTGCGCCGCAGTCTATCCCCGGATCTCCCGTGAGAAGATGTGAGAAGCTCGCGTCCAGCAGGTCGACACCGCAGTAGTGCTTGATCAGATTCCACATGTGGCAGCCGTCGAGTCTCGGCGTCACCTCGAGTATCTTAGGGACGTTATTGCCATCAAGCTTTATCTGGAAGTAGCAAGGACCATTGCTGATACCCAGCCTCCTTGCTGCCTGCGCCGCCATTTCTTCAGCAGCTTTTCTTATATCCGCCCCAAGCTTGGAAGGCAAAACATGCTCTTTGATTATGCCGCCCGGATACTCGTCGAAAGATATGCGGTCAGAAACGAGTGCAAATATCATTTCACCGTCTTTCATGTAGCCGTTCAGCGATATCTCAGGGCCTTCCAGATACGACTCGATGATCACCTTGCCCTCATGTGAAAAGTCCTTGGATGTCTGGAACTCCTTCCTGATATCATCCTCGCAGTCGACCCTGAAGCAGCCTCTCTGCCCCTGTGAATCGGTAGGCTTCATCATTCCCGGGAAGCTTTTGAACCTGACAGCTTCCTCAAGCGAGGTGCACTCTATGTAATCGACATTCCCGCAGAAGTCATACCCGAGCATGCTTCTCATGCGGCTCTTTGAGTGGCAGATCTCGGCTGTTTCAGGCCTGATGAAGTGCGGGAGCCCGAGAGCCTCGCTCGCTCTCATCACCGTAGGCATCGCGACATCAGAGCCGACAGAATATACCGCTTTCACGTTATATTTCTGTGCGACTTCTATTATCCCCTCGACATTTTTAATATCCATATGTTCAAAATAGTCAAGATAAGGGATGCCGTTATCGACAGTGGTATAGCTGCAGCCGCAGACCTCAAACCCCTTGTTTTTACAGTATTCTATTGCATCTATCTGCGCATTTCCGGCGCCCAGGATCAAAATTATGTCTTTCATTTCTGTATTTTCCTTAGTCCATATATTGTATTTGGGCACCTAATTTTACCATATGCCTTGAGCTTTCTCAATTGCACGCTGGCTCTCACGGCCAGAGAACAGCAAAAATGATCTCCGATGCATATGAACAAATATTAAGGTTTGTTTGAACAAATTTTAAGCAAATATAGAATATATCTATAAATTCATTAAGAGATTGCTTAAAATTTTGAAAGCGAGGGGTAACAATGGTCAGATCAACATGTAAAAGAGTCACCGCAATATTGCTTGCTTTTGCGCTGCTGATCACAGGAATAACCATGCTTGAGCCGATGACCGTATCGGCGGCATCAAGTGTAAAGATCGGACAGGCCACCAGCGGTGAAAACGGAAGAATCCGTGACTGCAAGGCAGGCGATCAGTCCGGCGGAGAGGTTGATATCGGAAAATGGACCTACAGCTCCAGGAGCGGCGCATACAACAACTGGAAGTATGTGATCCGCGCCAAAGACCCGGCGATCGCAAAGAAGCTTGCTGCTTCGATGACGCAGGCTTGTATCAACAATCACATCGGATATGATCAGAAGGCTCCTGACCGCTTCAGCTGCTATGATGAGGCGAAGAAGGTCGGCTGGGATCTTTCGAAAATAACTAATAACTGCGAAACTACATGCGCATCACTTGTATCTGTATGTCTGAATGCAGCCGGGATCAAAACAGCCAGATACTGGGACTCCTCTCTGGTCTATAAAGATCTCAAAGCAACGGGAAAGTTCAATATCTTTACATCGAAGGAGTTCACAGCCAGCACCGATCTGCTGGAAGCAGGTGACATACTCGTATCCCCGGGACATCACACCGCGATGGTAGTTGAAAGCCCTCGCTCCCCTGGGTCATCCGTAAAGACTGCTCAGAGCAGTGTTTCGACATTCAAAGTCGGCAAAGAGTATCAGCTCACAGAAGAGCTCTTTGTGCGCACAGGCGCAGGTAAGATCTTCCCTGCCAAAACAGTAAGCCAGCTGACAGAAAACGCCAAGCTTTATGCAATAGCCGTACAAGGCAAAGCTGTGCTCAACAAGGGAACCGTTGTGACCTGTCTCAAAACAAATGGCGACTGGATCCAGATCCCAAGCGGATGGATATGCGGTAAACAGAACGGTGAATACTATATTACTGAATACAAAGATACTGCTGCTCAGAAGGCGCAGTATGAAAAGGCTTTGACAGCCAATAAGGCGAAAACCTCTTCAACCTTAAAGCCTGGCACAACAGCTGCTTCCAAAACGACAGCTGCCGCCACATCCACAGCTGTCAAAGCAACGACCACCAATACCACAACTACAAAAGCAGCAACAACTACGGCTACAGCTAAAGCAACGACCACCAAGACTGCAGCTGCTAAGAGTTCGACATTAGTGATCAAGAAGGGCAGGAATTACTCTCTTAATATGGTCCTTAACGTGAGAACCGGCCCGGGATTAAACTATAAAAACGTCAAGTGGTCAAAGCTCACAGCAGACGGCAAAAGGCATTCTACCGGCAGCTCACAGGCAAGGCTCAAAAAAGGAACTGTTGTCACCTGTCTCGAGGTAAGGGGCAACTGGATGCGCATCCCGAGCGGATGGATATGCTGCAAGCCTGGAAATCTGTCAGCAGCAAAATAAAAATAGTCAGACAGCAAAAGATCCCCGCATCGCCTGCGGGGATCACTTTTTACGATAAATCTGTCGCAATGTCTGCTCTATTTTTTATCGAAACCGATCTTCTCTTTGATCACGTACTGTGGATTCTGATTAAGGCTCAGGTATATACGCCCGATATACTCTCCTATCACGCCCAGCATAAGCATAATCATTCCGCCTGTCAGGAGATTCGTCGCGATCATGGAAGTCCATCCTATCGCGATATCCGATCTCGTCAGTTTCATTATTACCAGCACTATGATAGTCAGGAATCCTATCGCCGCAAACAGCGTGCCGAATACCATTGCCAGTCTGATAGGCTTGATAGAAAAAGTCGTGAGACCGTTCACCCAGGTCGCCAGCAGTTTCTTCAGATTATATCCCGAGCTTCCGCTCGCACGCTCCTTCTGATCGACCGTGACATTGCCGATGTTGCGTGTAGTCCTTATGAGAAGGCCTTCCATGTGCGGGTACGCATTGGTGTAGCGCACCATCTCATCAACAACGAACTTCTTTGCCAGAAAGTATACCGACAGACTCAGATCTTCGGGCTTTTCCATGAACAGCTTGGCCATCTCATTATTCGCCCAGGAGCCCAGCCTTCTGAAGGCCGACCTTTTGCCTCTTCCGTGATAATCCGCGCAGACCACATCGTAGCCGCCTTCTTTCATGTGATCATAAAAATCAAAGACCGTTTCAATCGGAGTCTGTCCGTCATCATCACTGACAGCTACCAGCTCTCCTTCAGCATGCCTCAGCCCGGCCATTATGGCACTCTGCTGTCCGCTGTTTTTCGCGATGTTTATTCCTTTTATATTACCGTACTCTTCGTGGAGCTTTCTGATCACTCCCCAGGTATCATCAGGGGATGCGTCGTTAACAAGGATGATCTCAGCTTCGAAGCCGTCTCTGGCATCGACAGTATCCTGGATCGTCTTTACTACATCGCCCAGTGTGTTTTCAGATCTGTAACAAGGTATTACGAAAGATATCAGCATTTTAACCTCTGAATATATAGTAGCCGTGTCTGTTTGAGCTGTCCGTTACCGCGTCGGAAAGATCGGAGTCTATATGCTCGCGTACGATGGTTCCCGGATGCTCCTTTTTAAACTGCTCATAGGCATCAACATCCTTCTGATCGATTATGAAGTTGACGCCTGCTTTGTTGCTTTCGAAGACCTCAGGCACCTCAGGATCCTCTCCCATGGCTACCTTTATGACGCCTTTTACGAAATCATAGCCAGTCGAGAGCTGTACGAGGTCGCTTCCGATAAAGTCGCCTCCCATGCGTCCGCCTATCTCTATGATGTTAATCTCATCGCCGTCGATCTTTAGCTCGATATGAGCAGCACCGTTTCTGAGCTGCAAAGTATCGAGCGCGTGCTCTGAGATCTTCTGTATGCGTGCCAGCATCTCCTCTGACAGAGGCGCCGGCTGCCTGTGCCCGGTCTCTATAAAGAACGGCGCACCGGTGGTTATCTTGGCGGTAGCCGCAAGGAAGTAATGTCTGCCCTCAAAGGAAATATACTCTATGCTGTACTCGTCTCCTTCAACGAATTCCTCAACGACCGCCTTGCCTTCAAAGCTGTACTCTCTGGCGCGGATGATGGCATCTCTGAGCTGTCTCTGGTCGAACACCTTGTGTACTCCCCTGCTGCCGCTCCTGTCCGTCGGCTTGACTATCAGCGGGAATTTCATGTCGATGCTGCTGAAATCAGTGCGCGAGTCGACCAGCATGCTTTTCGGGCTCGGATCACCGTTCTTCTCAAAGGCGTTCCTCATCCAGTGCTTGTTGGTGCTTATCGTTGTTGCTTCGATGGAATTGCCCGGCAGCCCCATTTTCTCTGCCACATAGTTTACGGTCACCATGGCAAGGTCAGAAGCAATGCTTATTATTCCATCGATCCCGATCTCTTTACACTTCTCGAGTATCTCATCCTGCTCCTTGATGCTGATAGGATAGAAATGATCTGCCATCTTTTCTCCCCTGTCGCCGGCAGCCCACGCAAACACATGGGTCTCATATCCCATCTCCTGCGCTTTAATTATTGCCGGCTCCTGAAACAGGGCAGCCCCGAGTATCGCCAGTTTCTTCTTGCTCATTTTATCTGTCTCCGTCCAGAATTATATGGATCATGCCGAGGGTTTCTTCTGCTTTCCTTCTTGCTCCATCCAGCGTATCAGCCTGTGTGATTATCTGTCCAATGCAGTCGCTTGTGCTTGCAAACTTTCGTACAGAGTCTCCCGGCTTAACAAACAGGAGCACATCCGCATCGCAGTCTTCATCGATCTCCGCGCTCTCAAGTATTCCGCTCCTTTCAGAAAGGACCATCTGCGAGAAGCATGGCGTGCACGGTACTTTTTCAGGACTTATCTCGCTGAGGAACCCTCTCTCCCCCAGCGCAGTCTCGATTATCATGCGGTTTATGTCATAGCCCATGTAGATGGATGTGAGCTCAGGTATGCCGTTGGCGCCAAGTCTGCCGGTCATCTCAAGTATATATACCTTGCCGTCGCACAACATAAGATCGGCGTTCACAGCACAGTTGTCGAGACCAAGCGCATAGATACCGTTCGTCATCTGCATGATCGTATCTTCGATGATCTCTGCATCGCCTTCAAACGGCAGATAATGCCCTGCCGGGATCTCATCATTTTTGCCGTATCTTACATCCCCCATAGGAAGGTTGAACAGCACCTTTCCGTCAACTATAAAGGATGTTGCGCTGAATTCATAGCCATCGAGGTATTCTTCGATGATGCAGTAATCCAGGTTGGTTTCAGACATCGTTGCGCTGACGGCATCTTCAAGAGACATTCCGTCCATCACGATGTTTATCCCCTTGCTTCCGCATAGATCAACCGCCTTGACTATGAGCGGCTTTCTGAGGTGAGCGCTCTTTTCCGCCGGATCTTCGCCTTTGTAAAGCTCCACGAACCTGGCTGTGCGCACTCCGGCCTTTTCAAAGGCCTTCTTCATGAGCATCTTGTTGGTTGAAGTCACGGCTGCCTCATAGCTGATACCGCAGAGCCCCATTTTATCGCATACATATCCGACTGCCGGGATAGTTATGTCAACGCATGCAGAGACCACAGCGTCTGCTCCATGTCTCTTTGCGGCTTCAAGCACAGCCTCGGCATCGGTTATGTCCGTGTAATCGATCTCATCAGCCAGAGCAAAGCCAGGGTAATCTCCCTTTATACTGACTGCAACTGACTTATGCCCCATCGCCTTAGCCGCCTTGTAAAGACCCACCTGTCCTCTTCCGGCACCAAGTATCATTATAGTCTTCATGCTCATCTGCCTGTTTTACTCCCTTGTTGTTTCTTCTGTCTTTGAATTACATTTCATTTTAGCATAAAAAAGGGACAGATAAAAAATAATTCCGGCGGTTTCCCGCCGGAGATATTTATTAACTGCTTGAGATATACGATCAGCCTTCTATTTTCTCGATCCCGTTCGTGGTTTTTATCGCTGAACCGCCGCCTTCAAATTCCGCTGAGAAAACATCATCTGTCGTTTTCTTCCATCCTGTGAACTTGAAGTCTCCTTTTTCAGGGGTGTATTCAGCAAGGTTGACCTCGTCTTCGATCACTATGGTCTTCACTTCTTCGCCGTTGTTGAGCACCAGATGGATCTCAGAGCCTTCTTCCGCTAAAACGCTCGTTTCTTCTTCTGCTCCGGACTCCTTATATGTGACCTCAAACTGGAAATGATTCGGGCTCTCCACCACCATCGCTGTATGCTTGTCAGGAGTAACCAGAATATCACCAGGGAGCAGCTTCGCAGGCGAAGCAGTATAGTCGCTCGATGTGTAGCAATAGAACTGGCCTGTATTCTCCAGATCCCTGGCAACTATGCCTGAATACCACAGTTTAGGAACTTTTACACCTGCAGCATTAAGGCATACCGAGACAGCTGATGCGCATGTAGTCTCACAGTTGGTGCTTATCGCGGATATGTCCCAGTCAGCAGCCGCTGCTGCATCGTAGAAGGAGTATCTGTCAGGTGAGTCCTGGTCGTATCCTATATGATCGTTTGCCGCCGCTGCCTTCATGTTTTCGGCTAGAGCCTTGCCGATCGAAGGATCCTTAGCCCTGAAGACGTACTTCCAGTGGAGTGCTGATCCGGAGCTCTTTCCATATGACCAGCCGCTTAATGACACCTCTCCGCCGGACTGGTCCCCGGCCTTGCAGCCTCGCAGCTTTCCGCCTTCGCCGTTGGTCGCCTGACCGATCGTAACTCCTCCCTCAGCCTGTACCGGTGTGCCTGCAGCAAAGAATGACATGGTAAATACCATCATCATCACCAGTACTGCGGCTGTTGCTCTGTATATTTTTGAAAACCTTCTGTTTTTCATGCTTTCTTTGACTTCCCCTCTCCAGAATACAAGTCAAAGAAATATTAATATATGTTAAGGATAAAGTCAATCATTCGAAGCCGGTGTCTTTTCATCTGCAGCATCTTTTTCAGCTGCTCCGGCTTCCGCTTTTTCTTTGTTCTCCGCCTCAGGCTTCGCTTCTTTTTTTCTGTGGCACAGCACAGAGGTGATCTTATATGCATCAGCCTGTGTTTCTGTTGTCTGATATATCCTCAGATCAAACTTGGCTTTGTTCTTTATATTCTCTGCATAGGCTGTCGCTGTCTCTATCAGCTCACCCTTTTCATCGTAAAGCTCAACCTCGATATTGATGTATTCCAGATCAAAACCGGAATCGTTCGTGACTGTTGCCTGAAGCGCCGTATCCAGTCCGGATCCTGCCTCAGTCTCTGTTTCCGTTTCGCCTTCACCCTCATTTTCAGTCTTGTTTTCTTCAGCCTTGACACGGGTAAACTTGATATCTGCAGTTTTCTTCAGGCTCCATGCGGAGAGCTTCAATTCGTCAATTTCCTCCTTTGCTTCGGGATCCTCGATCTCTATGCCGTAGTCACCGCTGTACAGGTCATAGATCGCCTCGACTCTCTGGCCATAGCTTTGTGAAAACGCGCCCCAGAACTTATCGTAATCCTTGCCCGGGTCATTCTCTTTGATCGCAGTGCGGCAGCCTTCAAGAGCAGCGATGTATTCTCCCGCCAGCTTACCTAAAGACTCATCTCTGAAATCCTTATCTTTGAACTCCTTTACATTGTCGTACTCTATGTCAATAAAGGAGGTGTCATATGGCGCTTTATTTTCCTTGAGCTGGATCTCGTTGTTCTCAAGCGCCCAGCTTTCGGACAGTCCTGCATTTACAGCCCTTACGAATCTGCTGTCCACGTCAAGCAGTCTGAACGCGATCAGCAGGCACAGCAAAGCCGCGATGGCAAGCATCCCTACGAAAATAAACTGTTTCAGCTTTCTTTTGCTGAGCCTTTTCTTCTTTTTCGGAATCTCCTGCTTTTCAGGCTCTCCCTGATCATCCGCAGTCTCTGCAGCTTCCGAGGTCTCCGGAGCCTCAGTATTATCTGTAAGGATCTGGGATTCTGCAGTTTCAGGTACTTCCTGATCTTTTGGTTTATCGGTTTCTTCCGGAGTTTCCTCGATTATCGCAGTTTCCGGATCGTCCTGGATATTCAGCTTTTCACGATTCTTTTCTTCTTCCATAGTTACCAGACTTCTTGCAGGCTCTTTACTTTATGATGCGGCGCAGCACTCTCTCTGAAGCGTGCCCGTCATCAAGCGGATTGTACTTCTGATGGAATGCCTCGTATTTTTCATCAGGCACCCACTCATCACACTTTCTGATCTCAGCGATCAGCCCGTCCTCCTCTTTAACGACAGGTCCCGGAAGCTCATCCAGTGAAATGTAGAAGCCTCTCATCTCGTTGGCGTAGTGCTCGAGGTCATACATATAGAAGATGACCGGCTTTTTAAGATTGGCATAATCGAAGAATACACTTGAATAATCTGTCACCAGTATATCAGCTGCGATGTAAAGATCATTGATGTCCGGATATGATGACACATCTCTGATAAAACCGGCGTAACGTTCAAAGTCAAAGCTGTTGGCAACCAGATAATGCGCTCTGAAGAGTATCACATAATCATCTCCGAGCTCTCTGCGGAGCCTGTCGAAATCCACCTCTGTCTTATAGGTGTATCCCTGGCCGCTGGTGTGCTGGTTATCTCTCCATGTAGGCGCGTAGAGTATGACTTTTTTACCTTCCACGCCGAGAGCCTTTCTGATCTGTTTTCTGTCAGCTTCCGTTACTGTAGCCAGCCTGTCGTTGCGCGGATAGCCCTCTTCTATTATCTTGTAGCGCTGCCCGGTCTCGTTCAGGTTCCATGCAGTCGCAAACTTTTCCGTTGCAAACGGAGAAGGTGATAAAAGATATGAGAACTTCTCTGCATCAGTCCTGTACTTTTCCTTGATCTCGGAGAGTGAGTTCATCGCGTTGTCGCTCTCAAGAATGTCATATCCCAGCCTCTTGAGCGGAGTGCCGTGCCAGCACTGCAGGTATACCTGCCCCTTGCGCGGATACTGATTGTTGAGCATGCGGTAATTGGATATCCAGTACTTTGCCTGACGGAGCGCCTTGTTGTCTTCTTTTGTCCTGAACTTTACAATCCCGGTACGCTCGTTCTGCAGGAGAAAGCTGTACTCATCCGGCTCCTTGAAGCACCAGATAAAGCGATAGTCCTTATACTCCGGCGCCGTCAGCATATATTCGTACATGGCCTTAGGCGAATCGCTGTATCCACGGCCCGAGAAAGTGATGAAATAGACAAGCTTTTCATCGATCCTGCAAAACGGCGCGTCAAGCGTCATCTTGACTCTGTAAGCTGCATCCCGGCTTCCCCTGAAAAACAGGCGGAAAGCCTTGTTCTTTTTCGCAATGTCAAATACTACTTTTTTGAATCCGGTCGTTACACTCATTACTCTTCCTGTCTGTTATGCATCCATTTATTCGCAGGCTGACACGATGAAATCCGCGAGAGCGGCCGTGCAGCTGTCCGTATCTATATCTATATATCTGTCTCTGAAAGAGCGGAGCAGATCAAGGTCATATCCGCCCGCGCCGATCGCCTTTGCCAGTTCTGCCGCATCTTTAAAAACATACGGCGCTATCGGTTCGCTTCCGAAATCGATGTTGAGGCCTGTGTTCTCTTCATATTCATCGAGGTCGTAGGCGTAGATGAAGAGCGGCTTGTCCGCCAGCGTGGCTTCTGTCACGAGCGACGAGTAGTCGCTGATGATCACATCGGCAGCTGACAGCCAGTCGAATGATGAGAAGTTTTCATCATATATTATATTGCCGTACGCGTCAGCCTCCTGCTTTGCCATATCCCCTCTGTAAAGCGGATGCAGTTTTACGACGACGTTGTATTTTTCCGGATCGAGAGCATCCGTCAGGCTCTTCACGTCTACTGCCTTGCCCCTTCGGAAAGTCGGCGCGTACAGTATCAGTGTCTTGTTGCTGTCCTTAAGCTGCGGATACTTCGAAAAGATCTTCGCTGATGTCTCCTCGTGCCTGTCTCCGTGCGCGACGCTCTTTATGTAGTCGATGCGCGGAAGCCCGTATTTAACGATATTTTCACGGCTGACTTTGAAAGCCTCACAGAAATGCTCTGCCGTCACATCGCTCGCGCATACCACATAGTCGTAACCGCGGTGCATCTTCATCAGTCTTGCTACTTTCTCAGAAGAGCCTCCATCTCTGCCTACCGTCTGCCAGCCGAATTTCTTTACAGCGGCAAGCGCATGCCACATCTGCACCACCTTTGTGCCTTTGCGGTGAGGGATCATACTGGCAGGTATGCAGTATGTGTCGAGCACAACAACATCGGAAGCGAGTATCGCAGCCTCCTGCTTCAGCACATGGCCCGCGTAGCTGAGCGCCTTCAGAGACTTCTCTTTTGTGAGCAGTCTGCTGAGCACCCTTACATCACAGCCGCGCTCAAGCAAAGCCGCCTCGAGCATTATTATGTCGAGGGTCTTGCTGTCGCTTTCGCGGCTTATTATTGTTATTTTCTTCTTTTTATCTCCGGTCATCCGTTACAGCAGGCCGTCCTTCTTTGCCATTTCTATGAATCTCTCAGTGTTGCGGCCGTCATGATATGTAACTATATTACGAAATCTGTCAATATATTTCGATTGCTGCTCTTTTCCGTATGTATTTTCTATCGCGGCCCTCAGTTCATCCTTCGTATATGCCACCTCGCCGAAAGCAAGGTCTTCAGTGAGCATCAGCCTCGCTGACTTGCCGTAATATGCAATGGTGTCATCTTTTTCTTCCCAGTCGAATATGACATTCGCACCGCGATAGAAGGCGTCGTACGATATGGATGAGTAATCCGTGATCAGCGTGTCGGTCATCCTGAGCACCTCTTCATGGGTATAGTCAGGCAGCATCAGCCGCATAACATCATCAGCCCCTGCCTCTTCTGAGGAAGCAAGCGCCTCGACAGCATTCTTCTTGATCAGCGGATGCGGAAGCACTATCACTCTGTCTTTCAGATCATCAGGCACCGCGTTGTAGATCTTCTCTATGAATTTATAATAGCTCGTCTGCCTGAAGTCCTCAGCCGCCTGTATCGCCTCGCCCGGCCTCCAGGTAGGCATGATGACTATGCGGTCATGCACATCGTTCCTCACGGCCTTGTCGAATTTGAGCAGGCCGCAGACATACAGCTCGTCCCGGTCATAATTGCCTCTGTACACGAAATGATCCGCTTCGAGTTCTGATGAAACGACTGTCCTGTTGATGTATCCTTCCCGGTTTATGAGTTTAAAGAAAGCTCTTCGCTCAGCATCGAGCGACACCATGTACATTACCCCATGCTGCAGGAACACATAGTTGAAGCCCGCATGTTTGAGCCAGTATCTGAGGAAAGGACTGAGCGGTCTGAGGTCTATGTTGTGGGTTATCCTTTCAGTAGCAAAGAAAGTCCTGCACCTGAACAGTTTAAGATAATGCCTGAATGAATACTTCATCAGCAGGTTTGAGCGGTATTTATCCGGCACTGCGTTTCTGGCCGGGCAGTCCTTATTGATGACGTAGTAAGCGTTCTTATAGCCCATGTCGATGAGCTTCTCGTACAGTACGGACGCGGACTCCTCGTATCTTTCGCTGTTTTTCTCATACAGGAGGATAGGTGTCGTTCCGCCCTTTCTGAGCGCTGCGAGCGTGTATGCAATGCCTATCTTCACTCTCTGGCTGAGACTGTCGGTATAGTTGACCGGCCTCACCAGAAGATCTGTTCTGCCCATATATTCCTGCAGATAGCATATGATGCCGCTGCCCGGGCCGTTATCCTGCTCGTCATCGACCGTTTTGCTGTCTATGTCAAGCTTTATGACTCTGGTGTGCAGTATCTTTAATATCTTGAGTAATCTGTTCGAAGATATTATCTTGTGTTCGTTGCCGAACTTATCGACAGCGGTTATCTGGTTTCGATAGATGAATCCTGACAGGTCCTCCTTAGGAATCGTTATCGTGTACCTGTCGCCCTTTTTATCAAGCGGATAATCAAACACGTCCATTCTGGCGGACTCAAGATACGACAGCCGCGGCTGCCTGAATCTTATCTCGATGCTGTCCTTTCTGTCCTTCATGGAGTAGGTCCGGACCGGTATGAGATGTCTCGCAAGCCTGTAGTAATTTCGTTTGATCCCTTTGATGGTCTCGAGGCTGTCGATGTGCCAGCCCGGGAACACCCTCCGCACCTCGCGCGGCATGTCGTCATCGCGCACACCACCTATCAGTGAATAGAAGTCCACCTTGTCGAAAGGCTCAAACTCGCGCAGAGTCTCCACTGTACCTTTCTTCATGCCTCCGTCGAAGGCAAGCGTAACGTGATCGCCCTCCGAGAGGTGCCTGCTGATGGAGTTCCTTACCGTCTCATTAAGGCGCTTGTCGATGTCTGACAGGGCTATGACATGCACATGCTGCCCTGCTTTTTCCGGATCCGCAGTGCTGCAGAAGTGCTTTTCAGCTTCAGGCAGATCGCCGCTGTTGAAAACGATGCTGAGATACTGATCGGCACATCTTCTGCCGGCATCCCTGTACGCACAGTAGCTGCGCATAAAGTCATCATCAGCGACGGAGCCGCCTCTGTTTATCGCCCCCATCACCTCGTCAGGCGTGCGGCAGATCGCGAAAGGAAGATCCTTAACATCCATGTACATGCCGCGGCTTGCCATATAATCTTCGAGATCGTAGGTGAAGAGCACTACGCTGCGTCCCGTCTGCGCGTAGTCGAAAAACACGCTTGAATAGTCTGTGATCAGCGCGTCCGAGGCATTAAGAAAGTCATACGTCTCGTACTCCGCCGGGAACGGTCTCACGTGCTCAAAGCTGTCATATGTAAGTCTGTTTCCGACAAACGGATGCAGATTTACATAAAGCAGCTGGTCCTCTTTCAGCAATGCATCAAAAGACTCCAGGTAGCCTGTGATCTCGGCTATCTGATCATCCATGTTCACGTTCTTGGAATCGCCCCCGCGCCATGTAGGCATGTAGGCGTAGATCTTTTTACCCTCTATTCCCTGCTCTCTGCGGACTCTCGCGCGCATTTCGTCATCAAAGAAAGCATCGTTGCGCGGATAATCGAGCATAACTGCCCTGCCGCTGAACTGAGTCCTCAGCAGGTAATCATCCATGAAAACATCCCGGGTAAAATCGTTAGGGAAGAGAGCGTAATCGGCCATAAAGTAATTGCGCTGCACGTTGCCTATGCCGCGCGCGCCGTCAAGAGCGGCCACACCCATGTGCTTGAGCGGAGTGCCGTGCCATGTGTTGGCCAGCACCTGATCTGTCTTTTTGCAGAAGATGTCCGGATATGTGTTATCAGAGAAGAAGTACTTACAGGAGGCAAGCAGCTTTAGATACTCGTCGCTCATGCGCTTCACAAGCTTCACTTTCCTGAAGCCGTAGAAAGAGACTTTGCGCTCCGCTTCTTCACGAGTCTTGTCCGTCACAATAAAATACGGCCGGTATGCTTCCCACGCCGGAGCCGTCTCTATCTCCTTGAGCAGCGCAAACATATTGCCCGACACAGTCTCTCCGCGGCCGGGTTCTATCATGACGCTGAACTCATCGACACTGCAGGAGTACCAGAAATCGCGGTATCTGCGGTCTTCGCTCTTATTGTATTTGATTCTTCTTTTTATTGATTTTACCGGATCCATTATCTGAACCTATTGCCTTGAGTCATAGAATTCGATAGCTTCGTCGATATCTCCGTCAAACAGCTTCGTCCCCTTCTCGAGCACCATTCCGCGCTTACAGAAGTCCTTCGCGGTGGCAAGTGAATGTGTTACGAACAGCAAGGTAACATTTTCATCTGCCATTATCTCAGCCACTTTATCCTTGCATTTTTTTCTGAAAGCCTTGTCTCCTACGCTCAGCGCCTCATCAACGATAAGTATATCAGGCCGGGCGTTGACGCTGATAGCAAAGCCCAGCCTTGCCTTCATTCCGCTGGAGTATGAGCGAAGCGGCTGGTCGATATATTCACCGACATCAGCAAACTCCACGATATCCGGCTCCACCTCGGCTATCTCTGACTCTGTCAGTCCCATGAGGCTGCATTTGAATGCAATGTTTTCGCGCCCGGTCGATTCCACATCAAAACCCGCCGCGAGCTCGAGCAGGGCGCTTACTTTTCCGTCTACCTCCACCTCTCCCTCGGTCGGGAAGCATACTCCGGTGATCATCTTAAGAATAGTGGATTTTCCGGCACCGTTGCGTCCAAACAAGGCCAGACTCTCACCCTTTTTTACCTCAAAAGAAAGATTGTTTACAGCACGGTTTTCTTTATACTTTACCTTCTTGCTGAATAAACCTTTAAAACGCGCCCGGTCACTCTTATACAGCTTGTATACTTTCGTGACGTTGCTGAATTTTATTACTGTTTTATCACTGCCCATTTTTAAGTATTTCCTTTTACAGTACATCTGGGATCTCTTTACGGAGTTTTCTGTACGCCCATATCGCGCCGAGAACGAAAAGCGTAAAGGTCACCATGAAGCACAAAAGTGAGACTTTGTCCTGCCAGAACCATTTTTTATATACGAAGGCTCTCCTATATCCGCTTGAAATGACCGTGACCGGATTGAATTTCAGCGCGACTCTCAGCCATGTCCACTTTATTTCATCTACGTTATATACTATGCCCGACATCCAGAATATTGCCGATGAGCACGCGTTTACAAGATTCTGAAAGTCCTTGCTTATTGCTGACAGCATGCCCCCGAACAACGCCCAGACCGTAAAGAATGCGAACATAAGAAGCATGTAAAACGGTATCTGTAAAAGATAAATATCCGGCATGTGGCCAAAGACGGCAAACAGCACGATAGTTATGCCAAGCAGCACAAAGTGCGTGTATAAATGTGAAATGTTGTAGTATGTCGGGATTATCGATATAGGGAACCTCATCTTAGTGACAAGATGCCTGTACTTACGTATGCAGCCCGCGCCGCCGGTAATAAGCTCCTGCATGTAAAACCACGGCAGGAATCCTGCTACAAGCCATAGGAAAAACGGGTATCCCGCTATAGGCTTACCATGGCGTAAACCTATGGAAAACGCGAACCAGAAGACAAAAAGGGTGATGCTCGGCTTGATGACAGCCCATGCCCATCCGAGAGCCGCGCCTCTGTAGGTCTTGATCAGATCTGATTTTGCCAGCAGTATGATCTGGTTCTTATATAGTCTGTGTTCCTCTACAATCGTTTTTACTGTTTCCATTTTAATTTGTAACCACTATCTGCAGTTCGTTCAGATATCCAAAGTTTATACTGATTTTCCTGAGGCCCTTGCGAACATGCATCCTTTTGCATTCCGACTTCACATCGCGGCTTATGCCTCTCATGATCTGATTTCCGCTGAAGATGCGATCCTGATACTCCAGAACAACGCTGTACTTGCGTATGCCCCTTTTGGCGCTGTCTTCAAAGAGCGCCGGCTCAATGCGAAATGTGAACCCCGAATAATCATAGTTATAGTTCGCAACAGCGCCTGATACAGGATCTTCTACCTTTCCTCTCAGGTCTGTGATATGTTTTGCCTCTGTTGGCCTGGTATCGACATCCAGGATCTGCCCGGTCTCTTCGTTAATAAGATGTATTGTAATGGTCTGATCATCAGGATTCTCCACATTAAACCTTGGAAGATATATGTGAGCATCTATATCAAACCCTGCTTTTGAACATCTTACCGCATCGACCCAGTCTTTTCTCCGCAAAAGAGATAATTCATCCGTGACATCTCTGCTTTTTATTTTGAATATTTCTTCTGGAAGATCTGCATAAAGTCTTCCCTCACGCTCTTCGACAGGAGCCTTGTCATAGGCGTCTCTGTAATAAGCTAAAAGCTTTCTGAGGCCATTCAGGTCCCCTTTACTTAAATAGTCATATTTCTGCAGTTCTATTACAGGCATGGAGGCCGTTACATCCTTATCGATATTATCATCTATAAAAGACCTGATGTCTTCCATTATCTGTAAAGCCCTCTCATCTTCTGCATGTTCCACTGCATCAATGAGCACATTTATATCTGTATCAAGGATCTTTTTCTGAACATCTTTCTTCAGGTCCTCCGGAAGATCTCTTTTACAAAAATCATCTGTCAGCCATTTTACAGCTGCAAACCGGTCCCTTACGTTCTCTTCAGAATAGAACCTTTGTGTTATTGATTCGTTTCCGGGATTCGATCTCTTTCGCCATAAATAACCGGTTTCAGAAATCACGGCTACACGATTGCACTTCTGATGCATGTCGGCAGTTACATAAATATCTTCATATACTACCCCTTCCGGGAACAGTATATTGTTATCGAAGTAAAAGTTTCTGTCGATTATTTTGTTCCAGGTCGTTGTATCATATATCAGATTATGCGTCTCTGTGATATGAGTACACGGCTTATATTCTCTAAAGACTTTTTCATGCAGTTTTGAAGCAAGCTTGCCATTCTGATCAAATCTGGCAGCATTGCAAATGCAGATCTGAGCATCATAATGTTCTGCTGCTTTGATCATCCTGGCATAGATCCCTTTACGCAGCATATCATCTGCGTCAAGAAATGCTATATACCTGCCTTTTGCATACTTTACTCCCAGATTTCTCGCGGCGCTCGGTCCCTTTCCGTCTTCATGATAAAGACTTATGTTTTTATGCTTACGCATATAGCCCTTTACGATCTCGACAGAACTATCGGTCGAGCCGTCATCTATCATTATTATCTCAGTCTTTACGCCTTTCTGCGCGATGACCGAGTCCAGACATTCTGCTATATATTCCTTAACATTATAGAAGGGTATTACTACGGATATATCAGGTGTGTTGTCACGCATAAAATTGATATTATTGATTTTGTTGTTCATTATTTTCTAACCGAGTATCAGCTTTTTTCATTACCGGAGCGATCGTCAGGAAAAACAGGCAAGGGATCACCCTCATAAACGGCAGCGTTGATATCTCCAGCATTGCATATACCGAATATGCACCTATTACCATTATCAGAAAAGCATCCTCCGGACGGTCATGTCTTCCGGAAAAAAGCATTTTCAGACCAATGAATGCTGTTGCGATATAAAAGATCACGTATAAACTTCCAACCACATATCCGCAGCGGTAGCAGTATTCCAGAATGTTATTATGCGCTCTTATTTCAGACTGCGATGACAGGTCTCCTTTTATATTACTAAAAGGCCTTCCAAAAGGCGTGATGTATATTAAGTAGATCCGCCAGATATTGATCCTCCCGGAGCTGTATGAGTTTATTCCCTCCGAAGTATCGATTCTTTCAGTAATAGTGTTTAATCCCTCAGACTCCCCTGACGGACCCTGCTGTTCCGGAGATGCACTTTCTGTTGCAGTTTGTTCTGCAGCTTCTTCGGCAGAATTTATAGCGTTGACTGCATTGTAATGGATATCATCTAATTGTGTTCCAAAATATGTGGTAACAGCTGCGGTCAGTATCATTACTGCTACCAATGGTATGGCTCTTTTTATTCGCATGCTGCCGCAGCGTATCATTTTAAACAGAAAAACAAAACCAACAAGTCCGCATCCAAGCACGGTAAGCATTGCAGTTCTCGAAACAGATAACAAAGTATACGTCAATCCTATGCCTATTCCGGCAGATGAAAGCAAAACTGCGAGCCAGTTTTTATTCAGCAGAAACAGCAGATAAGTTGAGCCTATTATGACATCCACACCCATCATGCCCAGGAAATTCGCATTCCTCTTGTATGCATTTACTCTGCCGTTTTCAATTACCAGCTCGCCTTTACTTGCCAGATAAAAACAATACATAAAACTGATAATGCCGGCGAGCAGGATACCTGCGGCTATCATTTTATACAGAGTGTCGTGATCCCCTCTGCTGTTCCATATGAAATACAGCGCAGGAAAAAGGAAGATCAGGTCAAGCGCATACATCACATACCCGTCTCCTACCTGATGCAGCTGCCCTATAAGCAGTATTCCCACCCCGAACAGTACCATAGAAAAGTATGGCAGGTAGTTTTTTCTGACCTTTACCATAGGTCCCTTTATGCTGAAAACCGTCATTACAGCTGTAATAGCGGAGCCCGTCATCATTATGATGCCGGGAGAAGCATCCATGCTTTTTGACCAAAAGAAATATATAGCCGTCAATAACAGGCAGCTTAAGAAAACTATAGCATTTCTGACTCTTTCATCGATTTTTCCTGTTATTCTGTATATTCCGTTAAAAATGGTTACATATAGTTTCTGCATGTATCTCTTTCGTTTTTACACAGCGGCCATTATTTATCAAATCTGCCTGTGTAATCCTCCGTTGAACCCGCTTTAAGCGGCAGCCTGACAGGCTTCCCTTCAGCAGCAGATTTGTATATAGCCAGGATCAATTCAAGCGCTGCTCTTGAGTCTGTCGCCGGACAAAGGTCATCTGCCTCTCCGTTGATCACACCGACCGCATACTTATAAAGCGGCGCGTGACCCGTTCCGAAGTCCTCAATGCCAAACTGTTCTATAGCTTCATCTCTGCTCTGCGGACCTTCTGCAAAATCCCATGCTTCCACATCATCAAGAGCCTTTCCTCTTAGTGATACAGTGCCAGTCTCTCCGAAAACAGCCATTGAGTCAGACAGATTCTTCGGATAAGTGTTGACTGTGCCCTCGATCGTTGCATAAGCGCCATTTTTAAATCTTAGCACGGCAAGGCCGAGGTCTTCTGCTTCAATATACGGATGTGTCATCCTGTCCGTATATGCAAAGACTTCTTCCACATCACTTCCCATTACCCACTGTAAAAGGTCGGTATAATGGATGCATTGATTCATCAATGTGCCTCCGTCATTGGCCCATGTACCGCGCCATTTGCCCGCATCGAAGTATGCTTTATTGCGATTGCGCCTTACCTGCACGGTTCCATGCAGCAGCTTACCGAACTTTCCGGACGAAGCTTCACTTTTGAGCGCGCGGACGGTCTTACCGAATCTCAGCTGGTGATTTACTATCAGTTTTACTCCGCACTCACCGGCTGTGTTTATCATAACATCCGCATCTTCGAGGGAGAGCGCGATCGGTTTCTCGACGATCACATTGGCTCCCGCCTTCATGCAGTCGACCGACAGCCTTCTTTTGAGGCCGCTGCCGAGAGCGATGGCAACGAGATCCGGATGCTCTTTTTCGAGCATTTCAAGATGATTCTCATACAGCGTGACACCCTCACGCTTATCTTCAGGTATCAGCTCGAGCGCCTTTTTCCTGTTATCTTCTATGAGATCGCAAAGCGCAACGATCTCAAGGTCATTGGCGAGCGCGGCTTTGATATGATTTGGCGAAATCATTCCGCATCCGATAAGAGCATATTTCACTTCAGAGCCTCCTTAAGCGCGTCAACTACTTCCTTGATGTCTTCATCAGACATATACGGATGCATAGGAAGTGAAAGAACAGTCCCGCAGAGTTCTGCTGTATTGCTGCAGTCAAATCCATACTCTCCCTCAATGCCGAACGCCTGTTGATCGTGCATTGGCTTCGGATAGTATACCATCGAAGGAATGCCTTTCTCTTTCAGCGCTGCCTGTACAGCATCCCTCGTCTCCCTGTCCTTGAGCTGAATAGTGTACTGAGCCCATGATGAAAGGAACCCTTCAGGAATGCATGGCAGAACTGCCTTATCTACGAGCGCTTCAGCCAGGAGCTCTGTATACTTGTCTGCAACTTTATTGACATCGTCAAGCTCATAATCCTTGAAAGCTTTGAGTTTCACCTGGAGTATTGCTGCCTGGATGGAATCGAGTCTTGAGTTGAGTCCTATCCTTACGTTGTCATATTTCATTGTTCCCTTGCCGTGAACTCTGATCGACTGAGCCAGCGCTGCGATAGTGTCATCATCTGTAAACACCGCGCCTCCGTCTCCGTAGCAGCCTAAAGGTTTGGCCGGGAAGAAGGAAGTTGTAGCGATGTCGCCGAAGCTGCATGCTTTTTTGCCGTCGATTTCTCCGCCGAATCCCTGGGCGCCATCCTCCAGGATCCAGATGCCATACTTGTCAGCGACCGGTCTCAGTGCCTTGAAGTCTGCAGGAAGGCCGAAAAGGTCAACGGCAACCACTGCCTTCGGTGTCAGCTTGCCCTCTTCTTTGACTTTAAGTATGGCCTTCTCGAGAGACTCCGCGCTGACATTGAAGGTATCCTTATCGACATCGACGAAAACAGGTGTCGCGCCTGCGAGAGATACTATCTCACCGGAAGAGAAGAATGTGAAATCAGGCACGAATACTGCGTCGCCTTCTTTGATTCCCCATGCCATCATCGCGATCGAAAGCGCATCTGTGCCGTTAGCGCATGTGATGCAGTGCTTAACGCCTACATACTCGGCAAGCTGTGCCTCAAGATCCCTGACCCAAGGTCCGTTGATATACTGACTGGAAGCGGCAACTTCGATCATAGCCTTATCCATATCCTCTTTAAGTACGCTGTACTGTTTCTTAAGATCTCTGAATTGCATTTTCTTTCTCCTTATTATGTTATTGCTTACAGCATCTCTGGTTTAATTTTTTTCTTTTAATTCTCTTTTTCATTGACCGGGGTATCCTGATCTGCAAGAAGGCAGGCTACAACAGCCCAGAAAATCGTTGCCGGTATGTGTACAAACATCATCCAGCTGGAAGAAGTGATGCTTACGATACCAAAGCCCAGCACGATTAGAACCGCATAATAGTCCTTGTTATTTATACGTTTGCCTTTAATGCCGGGTATCGACTTTCTGAAACAGCCGAACGCCGCCATGATAGCGACCAGAAGGAGCCCCAGTCCGGCAGGTATACCTGCTCCATAAGCCAACTGAATATACGCGTTGTGAGCATTTGTCGTGAAATAGATCCTTGTGCCTGACACGACCTGATCCCGCTCCTCCTTCTCATGCCCAAAAAACGTAAGGTTTTCTAAATAGTCCTTCCATATACCGGTGCGGCCGGAAGTGAAGCTGTAGTCACCCTCTCCATTGAGGCCCTTGAACATATGAGCGCCGAATTTCAGATACAGATCTTCCATTCCATCATCTATTTCTATCTGTATCGATGGAAACATTCTCGCTTCTGCCTCTTTCAGGGTCGTAAAAGTCCAGAAAAAAGCAAAGAATACCACGACGGAGACAGCTGCTATCGCAGCAATGCTCCGGAACAGCTTCTCCTTTTTAATGTGCCCGTGTGCAACATCAGAAATGCCTATCACCAGCGCATATATCATCTGCAGCACAACTGCGATCACCGCTGTGCGCGAAGTGGAAAAGATTATGAACGCAGTATCTGCCGCAATAAGCAGCACTCCGATCTTTACTTTATTTTCTCTGCACAGAGCCAGTCCTGCAGGAAAAACTGTGACGCAGGCAAGCCCTAATGCATTCTGGTTGATAAGTATGCCACCGAACTGAATAGCCGAAAGCGATGGTCCAAACAGAAAAGAAAGCAACACCAGTAAAGCAAAGAACCATGCAGATGCTATGCACATCCTGTCTACGATCCGGTCTTCCCTCTGGGTAAAGTATTGCTGTATGATCGGAGCTATTATCGCAATTACAAAGCTGATGAGAATATAGGCTTTTACTCTGTACATTATTCCTGTAATCAGGTAGAAAAGAGCGACGACTGCCATTCCCGTCCAAAGAGCAATTATGGGTTTTCCCGGTCGTTCAATGCCATTTTTCTTTACATAAAAAAGCGCCGGGATCACAAAGAGCAGACCAATAAGTATCCTGGTGGAATAATTATGCTCAGTTAACAGAAACATGAATGCTGCGTTTGAAAGCAGCAAAAAATATATGATTGTTTCTCTAATGGCCGATTTTTTTTCTGTCATTTTTTCTATGTTCTTATTGATGCCGGTGCCCTTCCTAAAAGCATACCACGTATTAAAGTCCTGTGGCAATTACTGCTCATTCCCCTAACAGTTCTCTGTACAAGGTGAACAGTTCCCTTTCTTCCGCAGCCCAGTTAAGGTGGTTTTTCACAAGCTCAAAACCATTCAATCCCTTTTTTCTGCATTTTGCCCTGTCTTCTTTTAATCTTGTTATCGCATCTGCGATATCGTCCTCATTTTCCGGGTCCACCAGTTCCGCGAAGTCATACTTGTCATTCAGTTCCTTTGCATATGGAGACGCTCCCAGTATTACCGGCATTTTCATCTGCATGTACTCATAGACTTTGGTAGGCAGAGTTTCAATTATCAGATATTGTCCCACATTCTGTAAAACAGACAGGCCTGCGTCGCATTCAGCCAGGATGTCATATACCTCTTCATGAGAGCACTGTCCTCTGTAATCCACTGATGCGTATTCAGGAAGGTTTTTCAGGCGCTCTTCGTATTCTTTATTGTCAAAAGAGCCGGCAAGAACGAGCTTTACGTTTGCCTTTGCGGATGCCAGTACTGATTTTGTGATTCCTCTTGCTTCAGTCAATCCTCCGACGTAACATGTTTTGAACTCTTCGCTGTCACCAGTTTTTTTCGATATGGGTTTTTCTTCGAAGATCGGCGCATTATTTATAAAAACACACCTTTTGCTGCGGCCTTTGAAAGGGTGCTCTCCCTTCATCCTGCACGGGAAAATCACAGCATCAAATCTTTTTGCCGCAAAAGTTTCAAACATATTATATGAACCCGATACAAAACGTCTCACCCAATATGGAAGATAGTCTTTGGTCAGTATCTGATATGTGTAATTCTCATGGCTGTCAAATATTACTTTCTTTCCTCTGACCTTGAGATTCAGCCCATACGGGATTAGCTCCGGATCATGGAAATGATATATATCCGCATCAAGATCCTTTGCTGCCTTATATACCTTGTGGGAGAAAAAAAGTATTCTGCCAAGTCTGCCTGACGGGATCTGCCCCAGCCCAAGCACGTTGACATTGTTCTGGCTGCGGCTGTCTCCCTGAGCGACAAGCCACACTTCATAATCAGCGTTCTTTGCAAGCGAAGAGCACTCTTTTTCAAATATCCTTATATCATTGCTTTTATGAGCACTTGTCATGTGGCAGATCCGTTTCATCAGAATACTCCTTCTATTTATTTCACTCCTGTTACTTATATGACCGCATCTCTTCTATCAGTTTTCCGTGAGTTCTCGCGAAGTTTCCGCTCACTGCCTCCCCGGCAGGCACGCTGAGTGTAACGACAGCGCCCATATTTACACGGGCATTGTCGCCTATCGAAATGCCGTTGCGGATCACGCAGCCAGGCCCGATCCATACGTTCTCGCCTATCCTGACCCTGCCCTGAATACTGGCATGCGCGACGATTTCTGTAAACCTGCCGATCTTATCACCGTGAGCTATCTGAACCATGCTGTTGATCCTCACATGATCTTCGATCACGGTGTCATCCCACGGATAAATAGCCTTATCAACATTGGAATTCTGCTGGATCTCGACATTATTCCCGATCACAACACCGCCGATATGTGTAACTGTTATGGTCTTTGTGCCGTCATTTTTTATCTCGAAACCCGGTCCTCCGATCTTTGTACCTGTTCTGATGACACAGTCATCGCCAATCACAGTGTTTTCCTTGATCGAAACAAACTCCTCTATAACAGCATTCTCGCCTATCACAACGTTATAAGGGGCAATATAAGCAAGAGGGCTTATCTGAGCACTCTCTGCTATCTTTGACTCGAAGCGCGGACGCGCGTAATTTTCGGTATCACACAGCGCATTATGAAGCAGAAAATACGTAAGTCTCGGATTATCCACAATGCAGATACCGTAGCTGCCGCCCAGGCTGCCTGCGCTCATCAGTTCATCATAAACCTTCTGTGAGGTAAGTATCATGCTGATACCTTCCGAAAGGCCGGCTGCATACTTCGCAGCAGCCAGAAAGGTGCATACATTTTTCCCGTCATTATAGCCCGCCAGTCCGAGTGATTCGAATTCCTTCTCATCAAAGCACTGACACTCTATATCTATCTTTGGTAATTCTTTTGAGAGCAACATTCCCAATATCCTCCTCTACAGTCTCCAGAACCTCATGCCGGATGCCTGAAGCTCATCCATGCGGTAAAGGCTCTTCACATCTATAAGGACCTTTTCGCTGTCCGGAAGATCCTCTTTGAAGAGCTGCTTCAGCTGCATGGTCGACATCGATCTGTATTCATTATGACCTACCGCAACTATTACACAGTCAGCCTTTGGGATCTCGTCATATGGTACCAGATCCACACCGTACTCACGCTTAGCGACAGCCACATCAGCCCAGCTGTCCGTTACTATAGGGTCTATATCGAATTCCCTGAGCCTGTTGATGATATCCACGACCTTGCTGTTTCTGGTGTCAGGGCAGTTTTCCTTGAAAGTCAGTCCCAGCACGACCACTACAGCTTTCTTTGGCGCCATGCCTGCTTCGATCATTTCCTTTATTGCTGCATCTGCGACGTAAGCGCCCATGCTGTCATTGACCTGCCTGCCGTTGAGAATGATCTGGCTGTGATATCCCAGCTTCTCGGCAGCATTAGTCAGATAGTACGGATCCACGCCTATGCAGTGACCGCCTACAAGACCCGGCTTGAATCCAAGCGCATTCCACTTAGTGTTCATTCCGGCGAGCACTTCATATGTATCGATACCGAGTTTATCGCAAATAATAGCGATCTCATTCATGAACGCTATGTTGATATCTCTCTGGCTGTTTTCGACGACCTTGACAGCCTCTGCAGTCTTTATATTTGATACAGGGAAAGTACCTGCCTTGATGACTATGTCATAGACCTTCTTGATCTCTCTTGCAGACTCTTCATCCATACCGGAGACGACCTTCTTTATATTTGTCAGAGTGTGGACTCTGTCACCCGGGTTGATCCTCTCAGGCGAGTAGCCGATTTTCCAGTCAACTCCGCATTTGAGGCCGGATTCCTTCTCTATAATAGGTACACAGATATCCTCTGTGACGCCAGGGTATACGGTAGACTCGAAAACCACTATCGATCCTGGAGAAAGATTCTGTCCTATTGTTCTGGAAGCTCCTTTCACCGGGCCTAGATCAGGGCTGTTGTCATCCTTTACAGGAGTCGGCACCGCTACAATAAGGAACTTTGCCTCTCTGAGCCTTGAAGGATCTGCTGTGAAATCCACGGCTGTGTTCTTAATAGCCTCACCTACTTCATTCGTAGAATCGATACCGTTGCGGTACTCCTCGACCCGCTTCTCATTGATATCGAACCCGATAACACTGATATGCTTCGCAAATTCGACAGCTATAGGCATCCCGACATAACCGAGACCTACAAGCGCCAGCTTTTCTTTTCCGGAAATAAGATCTGTATAAACTGTGTTAAAAGACATCGTTTCGTGTTCTCCTTTCATGTCTCTATTCTATCTCCTGCCTGTTATATTAATGCTGTAACTTTACTTGATCACAGCGTTATCAATAAATGTTTCCGCTAATACCCTGTAATCATACTTTTGGGCTACATAAGTCTGTCCTTTAGCCCCCATCTGATTCCTCTCTTCCGGAGACATCGATCTCAGCTCTTCTATCGCGTTTACCAGAGCCTGCGAATCATCCGGCCTGATCGTTATGCCGCACTCTGCCTCCGCCACATCATTATTTGGAGCGTCTACGCCATTTATAACCGGAACTCCTGCCATCATGTAATCATATATCTTATTAAGAGAGACTCCGAACCTATATATAGGACTGCTGACTGCGCCTACATACAGAGCATCCGCCTGCTGTAGGACGGCAGGGACGCAGGTCTTTTCTACCGGAGGAAGGAACACGACATTATCAAGGCCTCTTTCGCGGGCATTGTTAACTAACCGTTCCTTTTCTGCGCCCTTCCCTACCAGAACATAAACGATATTCTCATCTGCTGCAGTCCCCGTGGCTGCATCCAAAAGCACATCCAGAGCATTTGAGAGAGCATGTCCGCCCAGATACATTACTATGAATTTCCCTTCCTTTTTTAACTCATCGAGGGCTTTTGCATGCTCTTCCGGCACGGATTCCAGACTTTTCCAGTCATCTATCACTATGCCGTTCGGAATGCAGACAAACTTATCCATGGACTGCAGCCCATGCGTAAGCATGTGTTTATACGCGAACGGAAACAAAGATACTACCTTGTCCGCATTAGAGTATGCCGACCTTTCAGCCATCGCGAGCATTATTACAAACGGATTTGCCGGGTTCATGCCTCCTATTTCCGTCAAGGTCAGAGGCCACAGGTCATGCGCTTCATGAATATATCTGCATCCGGCGATTTTAGCTATTCTTTGTGCAGGATATGTGTCCAGAGGGTACGTCGATGACGCGATCACAACATCCGGCATGAATTCCTTTGCGATCTTCTGCGCATTCAGGTTCAGCTTGCCGCAGAATTCAAACATGGTCTTAGCTCTTGCGACTCCGTTTCCCTCATATTCACCTGTTTTGATCCATTGATATTCGATGTCATCGATCATCTGTATCTCAAAATCACGTTTTACTGACGGATTCATCTTTCTAAGATGGGAGAATGTCGCAGCAACTATCCTGACTTTGTGCCCCATTTTCTGCCATTCCCTTGCAAAATAGAAAGGCCTGAATTCCATGCCCATGTCAAGTGATCCGGCATAATGATCAAAATACAGTATATTCAACGCAATTGCCTCCTCTGAAGCCGTAACATCTAAGCAGAGTCTTTGGTTTATTTCTCTCTATGACTCATAAATTCTGTTAAATATTTCCTGCCCTCACGAACGACTATCTTTATCTCTCTTTTATATATAGCCATACACAAAACCATGAGAGCTCCGATAACGTAATATTTTGTTGCACCTGATATGAACATATTTGCCAGTCCGGCACAAATAAGTGTGGATATTCCAAACACTAATTTTAAATAATTATCGCTGCATCTGTAATACTTGTTTCCTAAACAAGCTTTCGTAATCAACATGACCAATGATGCTGCCGCGGTAGCCATTGCTGCGCCAAACACGCCATATCTCGGAACCAAAAGAATACTTGCCAGGAAATTAGCAGCTATATTAATTGCATATACGGGCAGTTTCAGATATGTCTTCTTCACAAGATCTATCCCTATGCCCAATGTCTCTGAAATGGTATAGCAGACAGGAGATAAAACCAGCAGCGCGAAAATCTCCCGGCTCTGCCAGTATTGCTCCGCGACCAGGATCTTATAGATCGGATACTGGCATAAAATCAACAGGAATCCGAATCCAATCACACATACTGAGATCACATGGTGCATAAGCTGAAGTTTTCGTTTTTCCGTCTTGTAATACTCATAAACAAAAGGTGTCCAGAAAACAGTTAAGCCGGACTGGACTACCGTAACAATTGACGCTATCGTAACGGCATTTGAATAGATACCTATATCGGAATAACCGGCATATCTTGACAGCATAAACATCGGCAGCGAATTATTGAGCGCCACCAGAAAGTGAGTCGGAAACAGCGGCACTGCAAATTTAGACAACTCTGTGCATGTTTCCTTATCTATATACATTTTTTCGTTCCTGCCCTGCCTGAGGAATAAGGTAACGAAAATGACTGCTATTAACAGATAGCAGGCCGACCTGAACATTATCGCGTATTCAGCAGAAGGCCTGATCAATACCACGAGAACAAAGGATATCTTTATGACAAATGTTGAGATTATAGACTGAATGCTGTAGTAGAGAACTTTGTTCTGCATTCTTGCATTCAGCTGGGTATATCTCATTATGTATTCCGCAAAAACAAAAGCCATCAAGCTGATAACTACCGGCACACAATAATACCCGACTATCTTTCCTGATATATAATTCCGGATCACAAAGATGACCGCCGACGCAATCAGGAAAAATGAAGTTGAAAACAATAAACATATGCGGCCTAAAGAATGCGCTGTATTCTTTGAAGGCGGCTCATGATAAAACCGCGCAAATGCCTGGTCAAAGCCAATATACACAAACGGTGTGATCACATTTGCACAAGTAACAAAAAGATTTACTTTTCCCAGTTCTTCCGGGACAAAGAGCGCTGTAACGATAGGTGTCGATATAAAGGTAATCAAACAGTTCACCCACGTTGCCAGCGAAAAGCCGAGTATTCGATTGATCAGATTTTTACTGTTCAAACTCATGTATTTTACTTAAAGAATTCTGTTATAGTAATCCGTCAAAGAACCTGCAATAGCATCCGGAGAAAACAAGGTTTCCGAATAATTCTTTATATAGTCTTTATCGTATTCATTGCAGCTTTTGAGTACTTTCTTCATTGCTTCAGCGAGCTGATCAATATCATTCTTTTCGACCAGGCATCCGACCCTGCTGTTTACAAAATCCTCAGGGCCGCCGCATTTTGTCGCTATTACAGGCAGTCCCGCAGCCATTGCCTCAATATATGCAACGCCAAAGGTCTCACTTTCAGAAGGAAGTACGAAACAATCCATCTCTGAAAAAATATTTGCTATTTCAGATCTTGTTATCGTTCCTGTCATCCGCACGGAATCCCCGATATGAAAGTTATCAATCAAGGCCTTGATATTCTCGCGTTCTCTCCCATCCCCTATGATACACAGTTTCGTGTCCGGAAATTCCTCATGAACAATTTTAAAAGCTCTGACAAGATCTCCTATATGCTTTATTTCAATAAGACTGGAAACGGATACAAAGTTAAAACCGTCATGCTGTTTTCTTTCAATACTATTAAAGGCCTCCGTGTCTACAATGTTAGGAATCACGCAGCTGCTGATGCCGGTGTTCTTCTTTATTTTCTGAGCCAATGCATTGCTTACTGATATAACACCATTTGCAGCTGCATAGCCCTTTCCGGAAACCTCCAGAATATCTTTATCAACAACATCTCTGTTCATCAGGCTTGAATGTTCCGTAACGACCAAAGGTACATCGATCTGACCGGCCAGCATCGAAGCGATATACCCGATGTCTCCAAAATGAGCGTGTATAATCTCCGGTTTTTTTTCATTACCATATACAGTCTTATATAATCTTTTAAGAAGGAGTCCCCCTGCTTTGCATAGTATCTCGCGCGGTACAGCTCCGACCGGGAAAGAGATAATGTGCACTTCTACATTATTAATAGAATAATGATGAATACCAAAGGGTCTCTTCCTTAAAAAAGACCTGAGATCGACTACGAGCATTTTCACATTGTGCCCAAACGCGGCTAAAGCTGTTGCCTGATCAAGCTCAAACAAGCCAAGCATCGGATATTCCTTTGTCGGAATACCTCTCGACACTATTAAAATATCCCGTTTTGTATTATTATCCGGTATATTCACCTGAATATCCTCTGCTAATAATCTTTTCCCAGAACTGCGGCAACAGTCCTGATCATTGTCGCTAATTCTCCGGCAAAACTGAATTCCTTTAAAGTCTTCAAGTTCCACGCCATCTTGTCAGGCAGAACATCATTCAGATACACTTTGTCTACGTCATCTGCTGCGCTTAACAGCTTGTCCTCGTTTTTATATCTGATGCTTGCCTCAGAGGTGATGCCTGCCGGCATCAGAAGAGTCGCATAATACTCCGGCTTATATTGTTCTACGTATTTGACTGCTTCAGGCCTGGTTCCGACAAAGCTCATGTCTCCTTTTATTACATCGATGACCTGCGGCAGCTCATCAAGCCTTAAGCCGCGGAGCTTAGCGCCAACCCTTGTGATCCTTCTGTCGTTTCCAACGGTTACAGCAGCGCCTATCTTGTCCGCATTGGATACCATCGTTCTGAACTTATGTATCCTGAAGTGTCTGCCATAGGCGGTGACTCTCTCCTGTCTGTAAAACACCGGTCCCTCGGAGTCCTTTTTTATCATTACGGCTATAACCGCCATAGGAGGGCAAAGCAAAAGCAGCAGCGCTGTTCCTGCTGTAACATCAAAGGCTCTTTTGAGTGCAAGCTGCCCTCTCTTTTTATTAAGTATATCCCAGTACGGTCTTACTTCCGGCGTCTGCATAAATGCCGGAAGCTCTTCCCATTTTCGAAGCAATTTTTTCTCCTGTTGAATTATATGTACTCCTGCATAACTTCCCTAAGGTTGCTGATTATGAAGTCTACATCATCATCTGAAAGTTTTGTATGCAGCGGGAGTGTTATCAGATTGTGGTAATAATCAAATGCGTTCGGATAACTGCTGCAATCATTTCCGTATGCTGTCATCAGAGGCAGCGGCTTATAGTGAACATTAGTCGGCACGCCTCTTTCCGCAAGCTTTGTAATGATGCTGTTGCGTTCTTCCTCTCCAATACCCGGAACTCTTATCAGATAAAGATGATTTGAGCTGTCCATATCATATGTGTGATGCACAAGATGCGCGATCCCAAGCTCATCACAGACAGCATCATATCTGTTCAGGATCTCAACTCTTCTGTTTAACAGATCTTTATATCTGTCAAGCTGCCTGAGTCCTATTGCGGCCATGATGTCTGTCATATTGCATTTATACCAGGGACCAACGATATCATATTCCCACGAACCGGCTTTTGTCTTTGCCAGAGCATCCTTGCTTTGCCCATGAAGCGACAGCAGCTGATACATATGATATATCTCCGCATTATCTATGCCATCTAAAGACACCCATGTCGCAGCTCCTCCTTCAGCCGTTGTAAAATTCTTTACCGCGTGGAAACTGAAGCTTGTGAAATCCGCGATGTTACCGGCATATTTCTTTTCGCCGCCACATACCCTGCAGGCTCCGAGACTGTGAGCTCCATCTGCAACGACCGCAACACGGCCGATAGCTTTCTGTATCCTTGAAGACAGGTCTCCAAGCGGAGTGCCGTCATTTTCCATAGGAACGAATATGTCCCGTTTCTTTTCGACTATCTCAAAGATCCTGTCATAATCTGCTACAATACCGGCCAGATCAACCGGAATCACGGCCTTTGTTTTTGGCGTTATCATCGCCTCGAGCTGATCATAATCGATCTCAGGCATATGGGTAACCGGATCTCCTCCGTACTGTATATCGACAAACTTTACTTCAGCACCGCAATGGATCGCCGCTGACGCGGTTGCTGTATATGTATATGCAGGGACTATCACTTCATCTCCCGGTCCTATTCCAATTACACGGAGATTCAGCTCTTCGGAAGCAGTCGATGAATTCAGGCAAACAACACGATTGCTGTACTTTTTCAGGGTTTCTTCTTCAGTACAGTCAATGTCAGTAAGACCTGTTTCTATAAACGCTGCAAGCCTCCGCTCCAAAAGCTTAGTCCTCGGGCCTGTGGTGATCCACCCTGACTTCAGAGCTTCTATTACCTCGCTGATCTCAGCATCGCCTATATCAGGCGGGCTGAAGCTGATAGATCTCTTATTACTCGCCATTTTTCCTCTCCGTCCTGTCCACAAATATTCAATAGTACTTCGGCTGATATGTAGTGCAGATATCCTTTATATCCTTGCGGATATCTGCCATGTTATCTTCAGCTTTGTCGATAAGCCTATCAAGCTTTTGAAGGAATTCCTCTTCATCGATCTCGATTGGCTTGCCAATATGTATCTTCTGATTTTCTGTCTCCTGTAAGCCTTCTTCGGCCATCAGGAGTTCTTCATAAAGCTTTTCACCAGGCCTGAGACCTACAACTTCGATCTGTATGTCCTCTTCTGGCCTGTAACCTTTCATTTTTATCAGATTGCACGCAAGATCATATATCTTTACAGGCTCTCCCATGTCGAGAATGAATATCTCTCCACCCTTGGCCATCAGGCCCGCTGTCAGCACGAGAGACACCGCCTCCGGTATGGTCATAAAGAATCTGGTGATATCTCTATGTGTGAGCGTCACCGGTCCTCCCGCTTCTATTTGCCTAAGAAACAGCGGAATGACCGATCCATTACTGCCGAGAACGTTTCCGAACCTTACTGCTACGAATTCCGTTTCAGATCTGTTGTTGTATGTCTGAACTATCATTTCGCATATACGCTTGGTAGCTCCCATAACGTTGGTAGGACGAACTGCCTTGTCTGTTGAGATCATGACAAACCTCTTGACTCCGTACTTATCTGACAGTTTTACCAGATTCAAAGTTCCCAGGCAGTTGTTCTTGATCGCCTCGTTAGGAGAAGTCTCCATCAGCGGAACATGCTTGTGCGCAGCAGCATGATAAACGACATCCGGTCTGTATTTTACGAAAATAGTTTCTAATCTGTCATAATCTCTGACAGAAGCAATAAGGACTTCAAGATCTGTATCCGGATAATTCCTTTTTAACTCTACTTCAAGTTCGTATGTGGAATTCTCATAGATATCAACAATTATAAGTTTTTTCGGCTCATTTGCCGCGATCTGCCTGCAGAGTTCAGACCCTATCGATCCGCCTCCTCCTGTAACCATAACGACTTTGTCATGAACAAAATCATGGAGTTCGGGATTCCTGATAATTACAGAGTCTCTCCCGAGCAGATCCTCGTAGTTGACATCTCTGACTGATGAACTCAGCCCATCCGTAAGAGTACTCGAAATCGCAGGTAAGCGTTTGATCCTTGCATTGGTGTCCTGGCAGATCGCTATGATATCTCTGATATCTGCCGGCGCGGCAGAAGGTATGGCAATTACGATCTCGTCAATATCATTTTTTTCAGCCGCACTTACGATCTTATCTCTTCCGCCAATGATAGGAATGTCGTTCAGGCGCTTTCCCTTTTTTTCAGGGTTGTCATCGATAATGCATGATATCCTGACCTTACGTCTGCTGAGCTGGTATTCCTTGATGAGCATCGTAGCAGCTGCACCGGCGCCGATTATCATTACGTTATATGTATTGCCTTTTTTGTTTCTGCTTTTGCTGATTCCCCTGATTATCCTTATTGAGACTCTGGAAGACCCAAGCAGCAGCAGCATGATCATAAAATTGAACGGATAGTAACTGCGGAACATATTAATGCCAAACAGCATTTTATATGCCATGTAGATCGCCTCTGTGATAACAACGGATTTGATGCAGTCATACATCTCACTGATACTTGCATATGTCCATACCCTGTTATATAAGCGAAGGCAAGTATTGACAGCTATCAAAATAGCAGCATCAAGAGGCAGCCATTTAATTATAAGACTTAGATAGATAGGCTCTCTTGTGATTTCAAAAATACCGAACCTGAACACAAGCGGCATTACAGCGCTGATAATTGCTATCAAGATATCAGCTATTATAAGGATAGAAATGCTTGTTTTTTTATTTATTGCCATATATATGCATTCTCCAACAATACAAAAGCGGAGTGCCCCTTCTTAGAATCGTATTCAGGCACTATCTCTTTCCCACTGTATGCCTAATTCTACCGATATTCCTTGATATATTCAAGGAATACACTTGATCGTTGAGTGAATAGTAAGTTCTTTTCCTTCTGCGCTTTCTTTCAGGCTATGCTTTCATAGCCCTGTTTCTGATATATCTGAAAGCTTTCTCCGGAAGCAGCTTTTTTAACATTTTTATCAATGCAGCCCTTGTTTTGACTTTTTTATCGGTACCCCCTTTTACAAACACTTCTTCAAAGATCTTCTTTGAAGACTCTGCATTTTCGTAATTAAGATATTTGTCCAGGAAAGCCTGCCTCTTTTCATCGAAGCCTTCATTACTTCTGATGGAACTTATAACATCCTCTGTAGTCCTTACTACCGATCCCGGAGCCTCCTTCTCAAGGTCGAAGCATGTGCCCCTGACTGAGCCGGTGTATTCCTCAAGGTCATAAGCAAAGAATATAAGTTTCTTGCCTGTCAGAGCATAGTCGAACATAACAGAGGAGTAATCCGTTACAAGAGCATCCGCGATTTTATAGAAATCGTCTATTGAGCTGTATTTTCCTGCATCGAATATGAAGCTGCCATCCTCAGGCACTTTATAGCTTTCACTGACAAAGTGGTGCAGGCGGATAAGCAATACGTATTCGTCAGACAAACTCTGCCTCATGAGATGGAGGTCAAGCGGCATCTCATACTTTCCTTTATGCCTGAATGTCGGCGCATATAATATAACCTTTTTATCTGAAGGGATTCCGTATAAGTCCTTTAAAGAAATCTTTTCCTCATCAGAAACATTGAAAAGGTCATCAGTCCGCGGATAGCCCGTCCTGAGTGTATTCCCTTTATATCTGAACCACTGCCATGCCATGGATTCGCTGAACTTTCCCTGTACCACAAGGTAGTTCCAGCGTCTGTTTCTCTTAATATAATTCCGTACAGCCTTCTCATCAGGGAAATCGTCTTTGACGTCCAGACCCATGCTCTTGAACGGAGTTCCATGCATGGTCTGTATCTCTATCTGCCCCTGCCTCTTTTTGTATGCGTTCTCGAAATTGACATTATTAACGAAATATTTGGCAGTCGCCAGATAGTGATAATATTCCGCAGAGTATCTTTGTACGCGTATGCCTTTGCCCTTTATAGGGGTCCTTTCATCGGTCAGTGACCACACACACTTATACTCAGGATGCTCATGGTCGATATACTCATACAATGCTCTCGGGTTACAGCTGTACTGTGCTCCCCAGTAAGCCTCGAAAACTATGCATTTTTCATCAAGCGGCTCTTTCATGTACTGCGGATACAGCATTTCTCTGGCATATAGCTTGCTGTTGCCTGTAGGCTCGTTGAGTCTGAACACATCCATAACAAGTCTGCCGTCTTCTTCCACAGTAAAGACCGCTCTTCTGTCGTCATTCACTATACTGACGCAGACCGCTCCTGAAGCTGAAGGAGTGTACCTCTGTACACCAGCTGCTGTGGTGACCTGCAGCTCCAGCTTTCGTCTGCCTTCGTAAAGATCATCCCGGATATCTTCAGCATCAATATCGATCCGGAAGTTCGCATTTTGCTCCCCTGCTGTAAGCTCTGCTTCATCAGAAATATCGATTGTTTTCTGTGCAAGAGAATCATAGCAGACAAGTTTTGCACTGCACGCTGCTCCATTCACGAATGGGATCTGCACATTAACTATCGCAGTGCTGCTGCTATCTTTTTTCACATCGCAGAGCACCGCATCCTCCGAACGCTGGATTTCGTCTGCCAGTCTGTTTTTTCCAATATTAAACCAAAGCGTTCTGCCTGCATCGAACCAGAAGTGTGCCGTGTTATTTTCACAAACAACAACAGTTCCATCTATTGCGCTGTCCCATTCCGGGCCGGGGCTCTTCAAGGTGTATATACCTTCTTTTCTTCCGGTCCTGTATTTTACAAGAATGCAGTTATTACCTGGAAACTGCCCGGATATGCCCGCATCTCCGAGATCGATCGTCAGACTGAAGCCGGTTCCGTCATAGTTATACTCATTGACTTTCCTGTTGTACCCATCGTAAACAGATCCGACTCTCTTAGTCAGAGCGTGATTGTTGATCCTTGTCAGCTCTAGTTCCTTTTTATTGCCCGTAACAGAATTGAATAACAGGCAGCTAATCTCCATATCTTCAAAAGAAGGCGTATTTATCCTTCTTAAGAAGCAATATGAAGAGATGCTGATCCAGTTACCATCTATTTCGATATCTGTAATTGCACTTTCAGGATTGCGCAATCTTATATCGTTCTCAGCTGATGTGCGGGATAGCCCAAACATCTCCTCAGGCAGATCTATGTATACTCCATCTCCCGCTTTAACAAAAGGAAGATTCTTATACTTTCTCTTTTCGAAGGCAGTCAGCGTCTTAAGCTCTTCCTTTCTGCCTTCTCTGAGAAGCCTGTATTTCAGCTTGTGTGCAGCAGGTATCTTTTCATAATCGGATTCCGTGAAATGCCGATCCATAAAGGACAGAATTGTATCGCTGTAGCCTTCAGGATCCTCCTCAACATAATACTCCGCAACCATGTTTACATACATCGGAAGGTCCTCAGTCAGGATCTTGAATGACAACAATTTCTTCAGCCGCTCAGGATCCTTCTGCTCCTTTTCGATATACTCATACATATCTTCCCACATCTTTATTCTGTGGGTAAGATTGATCATGCTGTTATTCTCCTGCGTGATGGAGCGTGTTTTGCCATCTCTGTCACGCCACAGATAACCAATTTCGCGAACGATTGCGACCTTATTGGCTTTGATGTGCATTGCCAGCGATACAGGCATGTCTTCAAAGCGCCAGCCAACAGGATACTTGAATCCATTGCGCTCCCAGAAATCTCTTCTGATCAGCTTGTTCCAGGCTGTAGTGTCGTATATGAAGTTTTCGCAGTAATCGATATGCGCTACCGCGTGATCCATGTCGTAGAAGACCCTGTCGTGCAGGGATGATTCTCGGAATCCGGTCGAATCGAAGCGTATGACATTAACGATCGTCAGGTCAGCCTGATGATACTCTGCGGCAGCGAGCATGTTTTCATACATGTTCTCCTTAACAAGATCATCAGAATCAACAAAGCACAGGTATTTACCCTGTGCTCTGGCTGTTCCGAAATTTCTGGCATCGGAAAGACCGCCATTCTCTTTTCTGTAATAAAAGAACTTTTTATGGGCATCAGCAAAAGCCTTTGCCATGCTGCCGCTGTTATCTTTAGATCCGTCATCTATCAGGAGCACCTCTGCATCTATTCTTTCAATGCTTTTGGCCACCGATTCAAGGCAGTCAATAAGATACTCTTCAACGTTATATACAGGTACAATTATGCTTAAGATAGGTTCATTCATGTCTCTTAACTATTTTTCATAATATCAAGTAATCAGAATTCTACCAGAGATTTCTCCTTCTCAATCATTCCGTCATTGATTTCCTGAACAACAGTGCTTGGCACATAATCTTCCTGACCAAACATCACCTTATGAAGCTCTTTTACATTGCTCACAAGAGACATCGGCACTCTGTAGCCATTTTCAGCGTCTTCCATTTGCGTCCATTCATATGGCCATTCATCTGTCTTTTCAATATCAGTCGTTGCTATCTGAGCAAGTGTATCCGTAAGCGTGTTTCTGCTCATATTGGTATCGAGCTCATCTGCGATTTCATCATAGACCTCTGCAATTTCTGCTGCACTCATGCCCTTTGCCTGGTCATATAGTTGCAGGAAAACATCCTCGTTGTGGTGAGCCCTGGCAATAGTGCCACCGTTATCATATTTCCTCACGCGGAGATACTGTACAGCCTGCCATCCATTAAGCGTCTGGACCCCGGCAGATTCAATTTTATAGTTTTCCACATTATATTGTTTCAGGTTGGCACCTTTGTTAATCCAATCAAGCATATCTTCATCTACATCAACTGTTAAGCCTCCCAAGGTATCTATAAGATGTGCCGCGCAAGGCCAGTCCACGCAGATACATTCTCTTATGTTGAGATCCAGATTGCGGTTCAATACCTTCATGGCCTCATATTTTCCTCCTCTTGCATAACCGAGGTTGCAGCGGTTGTATGCGGATCCGTGATCAGCTGTTTCCTCGAGGATCTGCACATATGAGTCTCTAATAACAGAAACCAGTTTTGCAGTCCCGTCATTTTTGTTAACACTGATTATTATATCCATGTCATTGCGTTTTCCATCGTCAATACCGAACAGGGCTATAAGGCGATAGTCCTTAAGCTGCTCATCGACAGCCGGGTCAATGCCTAAAGATTCATCTCCGTAAAGAGTGGAAATGCCTTCATCTGACTGCTCCTCAGCTGGAGCCTCCTCACTTTTTCCCTTACATCCGCATAACAGCATCAAAAGGCATAAAAGTATAGCTAATATACTAATTGTTTTTTTATTATTCATTATTTTCTGCATTTTAATCACCATATCTCCTATCATGATCATTCAACAGTCTAATTGTAAATAGCTGGGCAGTATTATTCAAGTCTTATGGTTATTACTGGTTCCACTATTTGTTATGACCTTGAGTTACTCTTTCTTGGAATGTGCACAGGACTGTTAACTCTTATACTGTATGACTCCTCACTTATTAGGCCCGAATCAATATAGTTTTTGTAAGGATCGCCTTCTCCATCCCAGTTCAAAGGATGGATCCCCTCTACAGAGTATCTGTATATGATCAGTTCATCCGGCATTATCTCGCACACACTGCCTGTGAGAGTTTCATCCGCGGCATGGTACATATCATAAGTGCCATTATCCAGCTCTTCCGATCCACAATTCATGTAATATCCCAGGTAGCCAGCGTTCATGTAAGTAAAATTCAGCGTTTCTATTATATAGGAATCTGTATTAGCTGTATTCACGCCTGCCTCAGGAATAAGGATCGTATCTCCCGGTCTTTTGAAAATACTGCTCCCCCCCAGATAACAGTCCCATCCTTTGGAGTGATTGTGTCCTACAAGATATACTATATCCAGAGACTCAGCTGCTTTATTGACTGCGTCAAACACATACTCAGCATACATGTTGTCTCCGGTAGAATGCCTTGAGGATGTCCTGGCGGTGAAATGGAGCGGAACATGGCCTGCAATAAACAAGGGGCGAGTCTCTCCCTCTTCTGCCAGTTTATCGAAGCACTCCTGCATTTCTGCCGACGCATCGATGACTCTGTCTCTGAATAAGGTGTCACGTCCCTGCTTCCATGGAAATCCGTATTCGGTGTTCAGTACATATACAAGATAATTATCGTACTCGTGCAGACCCGTTGCGGTAATTGAATCTGTCAGCTGATCATGATTCCCCTGCACAAAAACTATGTCATCCTGCAAAATACTGCTGCAGTCAGACGCAACTACGCCCCGTATTTCCTCTATCGAGGCATCCGGACTCAATTGATAATCATGAAGATGCAAATCATTCGTATAATCCCCGCAGAATATCGCATTTGTCGGTGTCTTTCCATCTTCGGAGACCTGTTTTAATATGCCGTCAAGCGTTTCCGCCGGAGCATCCCACCCGTCTTCTGCCTGATAATCCGAAGCAAAGAACAAGGTGTCGACAGGTTCGGCCGGTTTTTCTGTAGCTTCAGCAGCTTCTGTCCCGGCGGTCGTCTCTGCCTGACTTCCTGTCTCTTCCCTAATATTGCCTGTGTGCAGAACTATTACGATCCCTGCTATGGCAATAAGAGAGACTATTAAAGATATAATAAGCAGTATAGATGCCTTTTTCTTTGTCTTCACTTACAGCTTACCTGCTTTCTTTATCTTGACTTCTTGCTTTCAGTCCGTATTCTCTTTCAAGAGAAAGAGCCAGTGGAGTGTCATTGGTAAAATAAGTATCAACGTTCATCCCGATCGCTTTTCTGATCGATGATTCCATGCTGAGTGTCCAGGCGCTGAACAACTTGCCCTTCTCATGAGCTGCCTCGCAATTGCTTTCCGTCATGAGCCCTCTGTCAATACTTACTGAAACTATATCGACATATGGCATTTCCAGACTGTTATAGAAGGATTGCTGACTCTTGCATAAAAACAGCTTCGGCATATCCGGGTATTTTTCATCAAGAGTTCTCAGCACGTCAGTATTAACGGACTGTACCGTTATGATATCTTTGTATCCATATTCATCGACGATATTCCCAAATGCGCTGACAGACGTGCTGTCAGCAGTCTTTAACTCAATAATGTAGTTTATGCTCCTCCCGTATCTGTCGAACACTTCAGACAGCCGGAGTACTTTATTCCCCGCCCTAGTCTTGAGAGCATCTATCTCGTCAGCTGTCATAGACGAATACAAGGCATTGACTCCCGTCATAAACGTTGCGTCAAGATCATGCGATACAAACAAAACGCCATCTGAAGAAATAACCAGATCCTGCTCAATATTGTGCGAGCCTGCGCTTATTGCTTCATCATATGCCTTAAATGAGTGTTCATAAGAGCCTTGTACTCCTCTGTGAGAGTATACGTGGGAAGCTATTCTGTAATCCTCAGCCGGCTTCTCTGCTGCCTCCTCAGCTGTATGTATTGCCTTCTCTTCTGTATGGCGCAATTCTTCAGCCAGCCTGACAGCCTCCTCTCGTCGCACTTCGTTTATAATCATTCCTCTGCGTATCAGCAATGAGGATATGGCCGTGACTGATACAATTATCAGCAATATTGAAAAAATCAGAATTCTTCTTTTCTTCATCTAGGTTTCAGTGAATGACATGAGAAACTTCATATGCTACGCAAGAATATGCATATTCATCGATTTTTTAACCGGCATCTAATTATTAGTTTTCCGCCTAGTTACATCAATAGCCGGCTTTCGCTGGCTATATGCTAATTGTTTTACCTATCCCCATACATATTCTCGTAATAGTTCTGATACTCTCCACTGATGATTTCTTCCCACCAGCTTCTGTTTTCGAGGTACCACTTAATGGTCTTCCTGATCCCATCTTCGAACTTGGTCTCTGGTAGCCATCCGAGTTCGTTATGTATTTTGGTTGGGTCGATGGCATATCTCATGTCATGCCCCTTTCTATCGGTTACATATGTGATCAGACTTTCCGGCTTTCCAAGCTCCTTACAAATCATCTTAACAATATCGATATTGCGCATCTCATTGTGTCCGCCAACATTATAGACTTCTCCGATTCGTCCTCTGTGAATGATTAGATCTATTGCTTTGCAATGGTCTTCCACATACAGCCAATCCCTTACATTGATTCCCTCACCATAAACAGGCAGTGGCTTGTCATTCAATGCATTCGCTATCATAAGCGGAATCAGCTTTTCAGGGAAGTGGTAAGGCCCATAGTTATTGGAACATCTGCTGATAGTAACAGGCAGACCAAATGTCCTATAGTATGCCATTACAAGCAAATCTGCTCCGGCTTTTGAAGAGCTATATGGCGATGAAGTATGAATAGGAGTCTCTTCCGTAAAGAACAGATCCGGCCTGTCGAGTGGCAAGTCTCCATAGACCTCATCTGTCGATACCTGATGATATCTGATGTTGCCATACTTGCGGCATGCATCCATCATCACCGATGTTCCAATTATATTCGTCTGCAGGAATACACCGGGATCTTCAATACTTCTGTCCACATGGCTTTCAGCTGCAAAATTTACTACTACATCAGGCTGCTCTTCTTCAAAGCGCTTGAATACTCCCTCGCGATCACAGATATCGAGTTTAACGAATCTGAATCGATCCGCTTTATCAGCATTATAGCCTTCAGCTCTCTCATCCATGAGGGATGCCAACGTGCTAAGATTCCCTGCATAAGTAAGTTTATCTACACAAACGATCCTATAGTCAGGATGTGTGTCAAGCATGTGAAATATAAAATTGCTTCCAATAAATCCGGCTCCACCGGTAACGATGATTGTCATAGTATGTTCTCCTTCTTATATTTTAAGGGCGGCAATTATGCCGCCCTTAATTCATATTAATATCTCAATTTGCCGTCTGCTACTGCCTTAAGATGTAATCCATATGGGCTCTTTCCATACGCCTTTGCGGATTCAATCAACTCATCATGTGTAATCCAGCCCTGTGCATATGCGATTTCTTCAGGTGCACTTATCTTGATTCCCTGTCGTTTCTCTACCATCTGAACGAACTCAGCTGCTTCGATCAAGCTGTCCATTGTACCTGTATCAAGCCATGCAAAACCTCTGCCAAGCAGTTTTACATCCAACAATCCATCGTGCAGATACATCTCATTGAGAGTTGTGATCTCAAGCTCACCTCTGGCAGATGGTTTTACTGCGTTCGCTCGTTTACTGACATCGCCAGGGTAAAAATAAAGCCCTGTTACTGCATAATTACTCTTTGGCTCTGTGGGTTTCTCTTCAATACTGGTTGCATGTCCATTTTCATCGAATGCAACTACACCGAATCTCTCTGGATCAGGTACATAATATCCAAATACTGTTGCGCGGCCATTCTCTTCTGCATTAGCGGCAGCATCTTTTAGCGTTTTTCCGAAGCCTCTGCCATAGAAGATATTATCCCCAAGAACCATTGCGCCTGGCTCACCGGCAAGGAATTCTTCGCCAAGTATAAAAGCCTGCGCAAGCCCATCAGGGGACAGCTGTACTTTATATGAAAGAGATATCCCAAACTGTGATCCGTTACCAAGCAAGGCCTCAAATCTTGGCGTATCCTCTGGTGTAGATATTACAAGTATTTCCTTTATCCCTGCCAGCATCAGTGTGCTCAGCGGATAATAGATCATAGGTTTATCATAAACTGGCAAAAGCTGTTTTGATGTGACCTTGGTGAGCGGATACAGCCTAGTTCCTGCCCCTCCTGCTAAAATGATTCCTTTCATGTTATAGCCTCCCTTGTATCACATTAAAAGGTTTCCTTGAGCGGAAGCCACTTCTGATCTTTGTCGCTCATTATCAGCTTTGCTCCATCAGAAAGAGAATACCCGCTTCCGTTTGCAGTGCCATCATATTCACCAGTTACTTCAGGCCATTCAATTCCGATGTCAGGATCGTTCCACGCAATGCCGCCTTCATCATTGGCATGATAAAAATCATCACATTTGTAGCAAAACTCAGCAACATTGGATAGTACAAGGAATCCATGTGCAAAGCCTCTCGGAATCAAATACTGTTTGCGGTTGTCCTCTGTAAGAACAACGCCATAGTATTTACCATAAGTAGGCGAACCGAGTCGGAGGTCTACTGCTACATCATAAACGGATCCCTTAATCACTCTAACCAGCTTGGTCTGCGGAAATTTTTTCTGGAAATGCAGTCCACGAAGTACCCCCTTTGTACTCATGCTCTGGTTGTCCTGCACAAATGAGAAGAACAGCCCTTCTTCGTACATATCCTTCTGACTGAACGTTTCCATGAAGTAACCACGGCTGTCTCTATGCACCGTAGATTCTATCAAACAAAGTCCTTCAATACCCCCTAGATCACGTGTTACTTTGATCTGACTCATTATAAATCGGCCTCCTTAAGATATCTTGATACTGCATCTTTCCAGTCTGGAAGAGGTGTAAAGCCTGCCTCAACAAGCTTGCTTTTGTCAAGTCTTGAATTGAATGGTCTGGCTGCTACACTTAAACCATATTCTTCGGTTGTAACCGGTACTACCTTGGTATCCATACCTGCCTGACGATAAATTTCACAGGTGAAATCGTACCAGCTGATATATCCACCCTCGTTGGTTGCATGGTAATAACCGTATTTCTCGGTTTCTATCATATCCACTAGTAGTCTGGCAAGGTCAAAGCAATATGTAGGCGTACCGATCTGGTCATTTACCACACGGACTGTATCGTGCGTTCTACCTACATTGACCATAGTCTTGATGAAATTTTTGCCATTGAGACCAAAAACCCATGCGATACGCACGATGAAGTATTTGTCGATAGTCTCCGATACTGCAAGCTCGCCCTCGAGCTTTGTTTGCCCGTAGTAGTTAAGAGGGGCATAGTTCTTATCATCGGGTTGCCATGGTCTCTCGCCTTGACCATCAAAAACATAGTCGGTTGAGAGATATACCATCTTGGCATCAACAGCCTTTGCGACCTCAGCTATGTTCTTGGTACCCTCAGCATTTATCTTGTGAACAATATTTTTCTTCTCAGGATCTTCAGCAGCATCGACAGCAGTCCATGCTGCACAGTGGATGATAGCATCAGGCTTTATCTCGCTGATAGTAGCAAGAACAGACTCCTTGTCTGTAATATCCAGGCCAACATAAGGCATGACAGTGACTGCGCTATCATCTTTAATGCCAGAGTACTCAGGCTTTATATCTGAGCCTGTGCCGTCATATCCTCGTTTTGCCAGTTCATTCATCACATCATGCCCAAGCTGCCCTCCAACTCCAGTTACAAATACCTTCATATCATCTGCTCCTTTATAACTTTGACCTCTACCGCTACAAATTGCGGCATGTCCGCGCTTCAATAACTCCTTGACAACATCATGTCCCAGTTGTCCATTCATACTAGTTACATAGACTTTCAAACCCTCGTGCTGCTATTGGCTCTTATGATTTCTGTGTGTATCAGTGTTAGCAATTCTTGTACATCTCAGCGTAGTACTGCTGATAAGAACCGATTGAAACTCTCTACATCCATTCTTGGTTTGCCAGATACCAGTCGATGATCTTCACAATGCCAACCTCAAAAGTGGTTTCCGGATACTAGTCATGATCTGCCTTGATCTTAGCTGCATCAATACCATAGCGCCGATTGTGACCGCCTATGTTGTAGCCCTCACCGACCTGCCACCAGTTGCTACCATATCAATCGCCTTGTAGTGGTCTTCGACATAGAGCCAGTCACAAGTATACATACCGTCGCCATAAACTAGAAGCAGCTTATGATTCTTGGCATTATTGATCATCCTTCTCATTCACATCCTAGTGTATTCTCAATTCGTGTGCAGTAAGCATTTCTTACCATATGATCATTTCGCATAGCACCTCTTACAGACCATTTTGCAGATGCGGTAGGAATGGTTGTCTGCTTTTGTATTAAAGTGTGCCCTTATACCATCCCCATCATCTTGCAGTCCAATGCACAATCTCTGGTATTTAAGTATACCCATAAGTCGTTGAAGATTTATGTTACTCATCACGCGGAAGTTTATGTGCTCGTTCCAGCCTGGCTGAGATGGTAAGGACAGAAAGTTTCATTATTCAAAGAACGGAATAGCGGTAAACACAGGTATAATCTTCTCGGCGAAGAAGCCATAGGCAAGTAGGCCTTCATAAAGCTCATCAGCTAATATTTCATCCATGAATATTGTGTGCTTTTATCCACTGATGGCTTAACCTCCTTGGCGGTTTTTTATAGTATCATTCCCACCGGAACCGTGGGTAAAGATATATATTGTTGTTTGGAATATGCAATACTGGTTTATCCGATTAACTCTTTCGCCTTATTCAACGCAACCGCAATTACCTGGTCCATATCATAGTACTTATACTCTCCGAGCCGCCCGCCGAAGATAATCCGTTCTTCTTTATCGGCCAAAATCTTATAAGCCTCGTACAGCTTGCTATTCTTCACGTCATTCACCGGATAATATGGCTCGTCACCAGGCTTCCACTCAGAGCTGTATTCTCTGCTAATCACAGTCTTTGGCAAGTCATTACCATCCTCGTCCTTGCCAAATTCAAACCACTTGTGTTCTATTATTCTTGTCCATGTTGTTTCGCTATCAGTGTAATTCACAGCAGCGTTACCTTGAAAATTCGGCTTATCAATGATTTCTGTTTCAAAACGCACAGAGCGGTACTCAAGGTTGCCGAGACTGTAATTGAAGTATGCATCAATCGGCCCTGTATAAATGATCTTCTCAGCAACGCTATTCCAATGCTCACGATCATCGAAGTAATCGGTATTGAGTTTTATCTCTATTCCATCAAGCATACGCTCGACCATTTTCGTATAACCACCTACGGGAATTCCTTGATAAAGTGCATTGAAATAGTTATTGTCAAAGGTCATCCGGACGGGAAGGCGTTTAATGATAAATGCAGGAAGCTCCGTGCACTTCCGTCCCCATTGCTTTTCAGTATAGCCTTTGACTAACTTCTCATACACATCACGACCGACGAGACTGATTGCCTGCTCTTCAAGATTTCGAGGTTCTCCAGTAATCTCTTTCCTCTGCTCCTCGATCTTCGCAGCTGCTTCTTCAGGCGTAACCACACCCCACATCTTATTAAAAGTATACATGTTAAAGGGTAGGGAATAGAGTTCACCGTGGTAATTAGCAACAGGGGAGTTTGTAAACCGATTAAAGTCTGCAAAGCGCTGGACGTAGTCCCAAACAGTTTTATTGTTGGTATGGAAAATATGAGCTCCATAGACATGGACTTTGATTCCCTCCACATCCTCGGTATAAACATTTCCCGCTATATTCGGCCGTTTATCGATAACAAGGACGGATTTGCCTGCATCTGTCAATTGTCTTGCTATTGTGGCTCCGTAGAGGCCGGAACCAACTACTAAATAGTTAAACATAATATACACCTCTTATAAATCAACTAACTTCTGTATATATGGGATTTTTTTAATTGTTGCTGTTGCTACCAAACTAGTAATAAAAATACATATGCACAAACATACATTAAGCACAGGAATCTCAAACCCATAAAATGGTTGAATCATTCTATAGAAGAATATATGGAGAATATAGACTCCCATAATCAATGGAGATATGAAATTGACAACTTTAATCAGTTTTGTATTTGTAATATGAACACTAGATAAAACCACAAAGATTGCGCAAACTCCACCAATCATCAAAAGGTTATCATAAAAGTATTCAACCAAATCGATTCCACACAGACGATGGCCGATAAAGTATTCATAACAGACAAGAAGAATGATAATAGGAACTGTGCCCATTTTTGTTTTGCGTATGACCGAAATATCTATTTTAAGATTTCTTAATAGCCCGCCCATATAGTAATATAGAACCCATGTCCAAAGTCTTAATGGTTGCCGAACATACTCTTGAACTGACCTCCCATATGATAGAGCATATCTTGTTGAAATAAGATCAATAACCGCACATAGGATTATTAGGGCTATCAAAAAAATGATGTTTTTCTTCTGGACTTGTTTGCTTAGAACTGGTGTTAACATGTAAAGAATTATCAATGAGCCAAAAAACCAAAATTGATAAAAAGTACCCTTCTGCCAAAACATTGCTGTTGCAGTTTCATAGATTGGATTATACATACTATGTCCCGTAACAAGCCTAACAACATCATATATACAAGTCCATAAGAAGGCTATATAAATCATCTTAAGTATTCTCTTACAAAAATACTCTATAGTATTATTCTTTCGATTTAAGATGAAATATCCATGAACAACAAAAAAAGAGGGAATAGCAAACCCAACCGCATAATAAAGTACGCGATTCAGTTCACTACTATCTCGCCCAATAAAGTGTAAAACAACAACCCCAAGGCACGAGATAATTTTTAATATATCAATCCCTATGTTTCGTTTATTGCTCATACTAACTCCAGCTAAAGTTCATTAAGTTCTACGAACCTTCTTACGAATTGTATTGAAAACTTCTAGCAATAAAGGCTCTTTAGCGACATATAGCACAATGCCATAAGAGATAAAGAACGCTGACGCAGATATCAATAGTGTTAGGAAGTTGCCGATATTTACATTCTTAACCCATGTAGAGCATAAACAGGAAATCACAATTCCAATAGCAACAGTTATCCAATTTATCTCTTTATAAATATCTTTAATGCTATCTTTTAGATAGATTACTTGAACAAGCCAAACTACAATTTCTGCTACAAGTGTTCCGATTGCTGCTCCAGAAGATGCGAATTTCGGAATTAAGAACAAATTAAGGATCAAGTCAACTATTGCTCCAGCTATTTCAGAGTATAGTACTATTGCTTCCTTTCCAAGCGGCACCAATATCTGCAAACCAGTAATGTTTGACATTCCAATAAAAAGGAGTGTGGGCATAATGATTTGCATTGGAATAATTGATCCTTCAAATGCGTTCCCAGATAAAAAGAAAATGCCTTCCTTTGCAAAAATAATAAAATAAACCATTAATGGAGTAGCAAGCAAGATTACAAACCTAAGTCCCTTTTGAGTGATTTCATAAAACTCTTTTTTTAAGTTCTTTTCCAGGTAATACGAAGATCGAGGCAGGAGAACCACTCCGAGAGAAGTGACTATACTAACAAGAATACTTTTAATTTTTACAGCTGCATTATAATATCCTACATCAACATCACTTTTCATCAATCCAAGCATCACAGTATCAAGGTGAACATATATGGTGGCGGCACATGCCATCCCAAAAAACACAAGCACCGGTTTAAAGTGTTTCTTTATATCTAGCTTCACTATAGGGCGGATTGATACAAACTTATGAATGTTTAAATAATTAAAGATATTAGAAGCTGATGCAGCAAAGATTGAGATTGCACCATAAATAACATAGTCTTGCTCTTGGTGAACAAATATAAACATTGCTATTACTGCAATAAACTTAAATACAATAGAGCGTATTGTAATATATGTATATCGTTCTAATGCTTTATAAAGCCATTCCATGCCTATTGCATTAAATAGCATAGTTAAACTCACAATAATCTGCAATGTCCTCTCTTTTTGTAATTGCGGAATAGTAAAGAGCATTATAAAAAAAACAACATAGGTTATTATTGTGAGAAGTAGGTTAAGCGCAAAAATCTCCTGAACAGCTTGAGAAAGCTGTTTTCTATCATCTCGGATCTTGGCACAAAAACGAATCCCATATGTGGGGATTCCCATTTGCGCAAATAAAGCAAAATATGAAATTACTGATGTTGCAAACGAAACCTTACCAGTTCCTGCTGGTCCAAGTACTCTAGATACATATGGAAACGTAATGAGAGGAAAGATGAACGTCGACATAGTTAGTATCGAGTTCATAATAAAGTTCATCTTTAGAGAATTCTGTTTCCCTTTGTTCATTTAACTAATTAGTCCTCCCATTTATCCACACTGCCGATAGAAGTTACAAAAAAAGGTCATGTGTTCCAGAAAATCTATATCTGAGATTTTGATTTCTTTCTCCGATTTTTTTTGCTGGCACACCGCCATAAACACTATATTGTTCACAGTTTTTTGTAACTACTGCTCCACTGGCTATGACGCAACCGTCCTCAATTGTTACACCAGGCAATATTGTAACATTACTGCTTATCCAACACTTTGCTCCTATTATTACTGGTGCACTTTCGTAAGCAAAGTCTTCATCTTGGAGATCATGCTGAGCGGTCCATATACGAACATCAGAAGAGAAATTACAATCTCGGCCTATCGAAACGCCCCCTCGTGCATCTATAACATTATCGTCCCCAATAATGGTTCCTCCACCAATATGGCATTTATACCCATCGCGGAAAATGGTTCCTTTATATATCACAACAGTACTATCCATTTCAATCTTGAAAACATGTCTATAAATGCAATTCCGGAGCCAATGAAATGGAATGAGTGACACATTCCTATTTGAAACTTTATTAACGCCATTGATAAAAGGCATTACTTTACTCAGCCCGCCAGACTTTATATTATTGAAGTCTGTTCTATTGTGGAGGATAGGCTCTGATACCGCTTTCTTCTCAGCTATTTCTACTTTTCTCTTTTGTCTCGTATACCACAATGAAGAAATAAAGAATGCAAATAGTCTGAATCCCCATCCCAGCAGTATAATAATTGTAACAGCATAGACTATATATATCATATATTATCTGGCCCCTTGCTACATTTTCCAATCAATATTCTCTTTAAGTACCTTGTTTGGCAGGCCTGTAATAATCGTTCTTGGTTGAATCACGTTGTCTTTATGGTTAATTACGCTTCCAGCGGCCACGACTACTCCTTCTGGAATTACTGTTCCTTTTAGTACCAACGAGTGACTTCCTACCCAGACATGATCTCCTATCACTACATCAGCATTATCATTTACACATTCGCCATTTAAAAGAATATGATGAAAATCCGTATCCATTATCTGTGTATTCCAAGATACTGCACAGTTCCTGCCAATTGATACTAACTTAGCAGCTACAATATGAGTTTCCCCCATAAAACGCGTGTTAGCACCAATAATCAACCTACTATCCTTGGAAACAGTGCATATTTGGCACCCCCCTGAAAAAAATGGCATCTTGAAATACTATAGTACCATGGTTTTCAATAACGATAGGTTTGAAATATGCAGTTCCTGAACCGGCTCCTTTTAAACCAAATCTCACTTGTCCGAATTTGATAGGTCCATCAATTACAATTCTTCCCTTCAAACTCTTTAGTTTTGTTCTATGCGAGACAAGAATAGGCAGATGTATAGCATCCTTAATTCTCAACTGTGAAAAATTAAAAAAATTTGTCTTGGGTAATGATAAAAGCATTTCAAGCATTTGAGATATTTTCATACCGCCACCTACAACCTTTATTTATTATATGTGTTTTATACCTTTGTTCGTCCAACGCCAGCACTATATATATTATCTTCACGTTTCTTTCCTAAGGTCCTGAGTCCGTCTAAATTCAGAACAGGAGCCAAACATAACAGCATAAGATTATAGCGCAGTTCGATAAGTTGAGGATCAAAGATGGAATGTAGTGCTAGAAAAGAAATAGTTATACAAAGAAATACATT